>ENA-OQLI01001254-OQLI01001254.1-human-gut-metagenome-genome-assembly--contig:-NODE-1254-length-19489-cov-5.372224_pt1 | contig 19489 bp, 19 predicted proteins | sample MGYA00242805_ERZ504812 | MGnify/ENA primary metagenome ERZ504812 (study PRJEB26092, sample SAMD00036430) | human gut metagenome | host: Homo sapiens | study: EMG produced TPA metagenomics assembly of... | reverse complement strand
GGGGCAAGTACGGTAAAGGCCTCTGGTTGCGGTCCAAGGTCCCTTGCAATTGGAATCTCAAGATGGACCGTAGAGAACGTGGCACCGGGGATGGCCTGCGCGTTTTCCATGGCAAATGGGGAATATATTTACGGGCTTGGGACGTGCAATTCTTTTCCGACAAATGCAGCCCATCATTGGGGACTTAATTGTGAAAGGGGAGGAAAAGACCCTCTGGTATATCAAACATGTGTATCTGAAAAATAAAGGCAGATTCGGCGGAAGCGGATCCACCTATGTAAGCCCGGAGAGACGGGTACATACCGAAAAGTGAAGAAAGAAGACTGCCGGTATTGTTCTGCAAGCGCAGAGCGGTGCCTGCGGTCTTTTTTACTTTACAGGATCCTTTTGTTGACGAGGACTTTTGCTTATGAACCTTGACAAAAATGAAAAGATGGCATATACTTTGAAAAGATAATAATTTGAAGTTCAAAATAAAAACAAAGAAGAGGAACATAAATGACAACGAAAATTATAGGAACAGGAAGTTATCTGCCGGAACATGTGGTCAGCAATGATGATCTGGCGAAGCTGGTGGATACCAGTGATGAATGGATCGCTTCCCGGACAGGGATTCGAAACCGACGAATTGCAACGAAGGAAAGTGGAGCAGATATGGCAGCAGCTGCGGCAGAGGAAGCATTAAAAGATGCAGGGATAGAAGGATCGGAGATTGATCTGATCCTGGTGGCAACCTGCAGCAGTGATTTTCAGTTTCCCAGTACTGCATGTCTGGTGCAAAAAGCTATCCATGCTACGAACGCGGCGGCGTTTGATCTGAGTGCGGCATGTTCCGGTTTTTTATTTGCCCTGCATACCGCACATGCGTATATCTGTGCCGGGATTTATAAAAATATCCTGCTGGTGGGCGTGGAAGTGCTGTCTAAACTGATCGACTGGAACGACCGTTCCACCTGTGTCCTGTTCGGGGATGGTGCCGGAGCGGCGGTGGTAACGGCGGCAGATCATGGAATGGAAGGGTTTGTTCAGTGGTCGGACGGCGTGAGCGGTGAAGTACTTACCTGCCCGGGAAGGAAAATAGAGAATCCATGGAAAGAGAATGATTCTGAAACTGAATATATTCAGATGAACGGACAGGAAGTCTTTCGATTTGCAGTGAAAAAGGTCCCGGAATGTATCCGACAGGTAACAGAAAAGACCGAAACTCAGATAGAAACAATCGACTGGTTTATTCTCCATCAGGCTAACAGCAGAATCATTCAGTCCGTGGCAAAGCGGCTTGGGGTGCCGGAAGAAAAGTTCCCGATGAATATGGAGCAGTACGGCAACACTTCCGCAGCCAGTATCCCGATCCTTCTCGATGAGATGAACAAAAAGGGAATGCTGCAGCCAGGACAGAAGATCATTCTCTCCGGATTTGGTGCGGGGCTGACCTGGGGTGCGGCGCAGATAGAGTGGTAGAAGGAAAGCAAAAGAAAAAAATACGGGAGCAACGGAAACTTAGATAAGAAGAGTTCCGTTGCTCTTTTTTATATTGCGTGGGTAACAGGTGAAAGTTTGTAGTTGCTTCAGAATGCTGAAAAATAAAATCAGAAAAATGAGAAATACTATACAATAAGTACCTTGACAAAATACCCACAGGGGGTATATAGTAAAGATACTCCCCGTGGGTATATGAAAAATAAATGAGGTGATCAATTGAAAGAACAGAATCCTACACGAAAGGATGAATCTATAAAAACAGATAACGAAATATGTGAGATGTGTGCAAAAGAAAGTGAAGAACCGGAAAAAAATATTGCACAGGAAGAAAACGGATGCTGCTGTTACCGCAGGACCACAGCCCGTTCCCAGGATGAGCGAAAGAAGTTGATGAACCGTCTGAGCCGAATCGAAGGACAGATTCGCGGCATCAAGGGGATGCTTGAAAAAGATGCCTACTGCAACGATATCCTGATTCAGTCCGCAGCGGTCAGCGCTGCAATGAATGCGTTTAACCGGGAGTTGTTGTCCAGCCATATTCATTCCTGTGTTGTCCGGGATATTCGTGAGGGAAAAGACGAAGTAGTGGATGAGCTGATGGCAACACTGCAGAAATTGATGAAATGAGGAGTGCGAGAGTACGAAGTACGGAGCAATCCGGTATCAATAAAAATGCTATTATACAAATTTATGTACAGAAAGGGTGAAGCAAGACATGAGACAATACAACGTAACCGGAATGAGCTGCGCCGCCTGCAGTGCCAGAGTGGAAAAAGCAGTGGGCAAAGTTCCGGGAGTTACCTCCTGCTCCGTCAGCCTTCTGACCAATTCGATGGGCGTGGAAGGAGATGTACCGCCGGAGCAGATCATTGCGGCGGTGGAACAGGCAGGATACGGCGCCTCCGAAAAAGGAGCCGGAGAAAAAAAACAGTCCGGAGCCGATGCAACTGCACTGGAAGACAAAGAGACACCGGTTTTAAAACGCAGACTGATCGCATCTGTAGGATTTTTACTGGTATTGATGTATTTTTCCATGGGACATATGATGTGGGGATGGCCGCTGCCGGCGTGGTTTGAGGATAACCATATCGCGATGGGTCTGGTACAACTGCTTCTGGCAGGTATTGTCATGGTGATCAACCAGAAGTTCTTTATCAGTGGTTTTAAGAGCCTGTGGCACAGGGCGCCGAACATGGATACCCTGGTAGCTCTCGGCTCCATGGCCTCCTTTGTATGGAGTGTCTACGCCCTGTTCGCCATGACCAGAGCCCAGGTTGACGGCAATTCCGAACTTGTCATGCACTACATGATGGAATTCTATTTCGAATCTGCCGCTATGATCCTGACCCTGATCACCGTTGGAAAAATGCTGGAAGCCCGTTCCAAGGGCAAGACCACGGATGCCTTAAAAGGTCTTATGAAGCTTGCTCCCAAGACTGCCGTTGTCATCCGAAACGGCCAGGAAGCCACCGTTCCCATTGACCAGGTTGTAAAAGGTGACACCTTTGTTGTTCGCCCTGGTGAAAACATCCCGGTGGATGGTGTGATTATCGAAGGCTCCAGTGCAGTCAACGAATCTGCCCTTACAGGTGAGAGTATCCCTGTTGACAAAGCTGCCGGAGATCTTGTCTCCGCAGCCACAGTCAACCAGTCTGGTTTCATCAAATGTGAAGCTACCCGCGTTGGCGAAGACACCACCCTCTCCCAGATCATCAAAATGGTCAGTGATGCTGCAGCCACCAAAGCTCCTATTGCAAAAATCGCAGACCGTGTTTCCAGTGTTTTCGTACCTGCTGTTATCACCATTGCAATTATAACAACTATTGTCTGGCTGCTTACCGGTCATGAGGCTGGCTACGCCCTGGCAAGAGGAATTTCCGTTCTGGTCATCAGCTGCCCATGCGCCCTTGGTCTTGCCACTCCGGTTGCCATTATGGTTGGAAACGGAATGGGTGCCAAAAACGGTATCCTTTTCAAAACAGCCGTCTCCCTTGAGGAAGCCGGAAAGGTTCAGATCGTAGCCCTTGACAAAACCGGAACCATCACAAACGGTCAGCCGGAGGTTACTGACATTCTCCCTGCAGACGACGTATCTGAGAACGATCTTCTCACCCTTGCCTACGCCCTTGAAAAAAAGAGCGAGCACCCTCTTGCGAAAGCCATTCTGGAAAAAGCTGCAAGCCTTGGTCTTACAGCCCAGGAAGTCACAGAATTCCAGGCTCTTCCCGGCAATGGACTCTCTGCGAAGCTTGGCGCTTCCACGCTTATCGGCGGAAGCATGAAATACATCAACACTCTGGCAGCTGTCTCTCCGTCTCTTATGAACCAGGCCGAGAAGCTTGCCGAAGCAGGAAAAACTCCTCTTCTTTTCGCAAAAGATGGAAAACTTCTTGGAATCATTGCAGTTGCTGATGTAATCAAACCGGACAGTGCACAGGCGGTCAAAGAGCTTCAGAATATGGGTATCCACGTAGTTATGCTTACCGGAGACAACAAGCGCACGGCCAGAGCCATCGGCGCACAGGCAGGTGTTGACCAGGTTATTGCAGGCGTCCTTCCAGATGGAAAAGAGAGCGTCATCCGCTCCCTGAAGGAAAAAGGCAAGGTTGCCATGGTTGGCGACGGAATCAACGACGCACCAGCCCTTACCAGAGCAGATATTGGTATTGCCATCGGTGCCGGAACGGATATAGCCATCGACGCAGCAGATATTGTCCTTATGAAAAGCCAGCTTTCCGACGTGCCAGCTGCTATCCGTATGAGCCGCGCTACTCTTCGCAACATCCACGAGAATCTCTTCTGGGCGTTCTTCTACAATGTAATTGGTATTCCGCTGGCTGCCGGCGTATGGATTCCAATTTTCGGATGGACCTTGAACCCGATGTTCGGCGCTGCTGCCATGAGCCTTTCCAGCTTCTGTGTAGTTACCAACGCGTTGAGGCTAAACCTGTTTAAAATTCATGACGCAGTTAAAGATAAAAAAGTCAAGAATCCGGTTTCCATAGAATCCAATTCTGGAAATATTGCTGATTTCTCTGAAGCATCATCTGCTGTTTTCTCAAAATCATTCAATGCAGATAAAACTTCAGATGCAGAACAAACGATTAATAACAGCTGCAAGCTTTTGAACGAATGCAGCGATATTAATAACAATACTAACAAAAAGGAGAATAATACCATGGTAAAAGTGACAGTTAATGTAACAGGAATGATGTGCGGACATTGCGAAGCACACGTAAACAAAGCAATCCAGGAAGCATTTGGGGTACAGGATGTTGTATCCTCCCATGATGCCGAAACTACTATTTTCTCAGCACCAGAGAAAGTGGACGAGGACAAAATCCGCCAGGTAATCAAAGACGCTGGCTATGAAGTAACCGGAATTACACAGGAGTAATCCATCCCTCACATTCAACTTGACCAATGTAGAAACCTATTGCAAAGGTCCGTTCAAACAGCCGACAGAAACATTTTTCAGCTTCTGTCGGCTGTTTTTTTACTTCTATCCCCTCTTTTTCTCCAGCTTTTATGTTCTTTTTTTCATATCAGCCCCATTCTTTCTTATATTAATGTTAATTTTTCAAGAATCTTCATCCTTGCATTGAAATTCTATAAATTTTTCAGTATAATGATTTCGATACGGGTCTCACAGTGAGACTCCTTTGAGAGCATAATCCGTTGCTGAACAAGCTTTGAACAGCAACTATAGTCTCAACCATTTAAAGGAGGAATTATATTATGGCAACATGGAAAAATCTTGACACACTTGATTCTTTTGGCAAACTGAAAGAGCTTAAGAATCACGTAGACATTGCGGCAGCTCTGTCTGGTGAAGAAGGTGGCAAGCGTGTAGCTGATTATAGTACACCAATGGCAGCTGGTCTTTCTTACAACTATGCAGCCAAAGAAGTAGACGAAACCGTTTTATCCGCACTTGCGAAACTGGCTGACGAGGCACAGCTGATCGACAAATTTCAGGAATTATATAATGGTGCAGTAATCAACACCGGAGAGAACCGTATGGTTCTTCATCACCTTGCACGTAAGCAGCTTGGTAACCCGGTTGTTGTAGATGGTGTAGACAAACGTGAATTCTACGTTGCCCAGCAGAAAAAAGCTGCTGATTTTGCAAATAAGGTTCATGCTGGTGAGATCACCAACGAAGCTGGTGAGAAATTCACCACAGTCGTTCAGATTGGTATCGGCGGAAGTGACCTTGGTCCCCGTGCTCTTTACATCGCACTGGAGAACTGGGCGAAGGCCAATAACACATTCAAGATGGAAGCGAAGTTCATCAGCAACGTTGACCCGGATGATGCAGCTGCAGTACTTGCTTCTGTAGACCTTGCACACTCCTTATTCATCGTTGTATCCAAATCCGGTACAACCCTTGAGACACTGACCAACGAAGCATTTGTAAAGGATGCCCTGACAAAAGCAGGTCTGAATCCTTCCAAACACATGCTTGCCGTTACAAGTGAGACTTCCCCTCTTGCAAAGAGTGAAGATTATCTTACCGCCATCTTCATGGATGACTACATCGGAGGCCGTTACTCTTCTGTTTCCGGCGTAGGCGGAGCAATCCTTTCCCTGGCATTCGGACCGGAAGTATTTGCTCAGCTCCTTGAAGGTGCTGCAGCTGAGGATCAGCTTGCAACAAACCGTGACCTTATGAAGAACCCAGATATGCTGGATGCCCTTATCGGTATCTATGAGAGAAATGTGCAGGGATATCCTTCCACAGCTGTTCTTCCATATTCACAGGCATTAAGCCGCTTCCCGGCACACCTTCAGCAGTGTGACATGGAGTCCAATGGTAAAACCGTAAACCGTTTCGGCGAGCCGGTTAACTACGTAACAGGTCCGGTTATCTTCGGAGAGCCAGGAACCAACGGTCAGCATTCCTTCTATCAGTTATTGCATCAGGGCTCTGACATTGTCCCGCTTCAGTTCATCGGCTTTAAGAACAGCCAGCTTGGCGTAGATGTTGACATTGAGAACAGCACCAGCCAGCAGAAGCTCTGCGCTAACGTGGCAGCTCAGATTGTTGCATTTGCCTGCGGTAAAGAGGATGAGAACTTGAACAAGAACTTCAAGGGTAAACGTCCGTCCAGCATTATCATCGGTCAGCAGCTTACCCCTGCTTCCCTTGGTGCATTGCTTGCTCACTTTGAGAACAAGATCATGTTCCAGGGCTTCGTATGGAATCTGAACAGCTTCGACCAGGAAGGCGTTCAGCTTGGTAAAGTTCTTGCGAAACGTGTACTTGCACACAATACAGACGGTGCTCTTAAGGTATTCAGCGATCTTCTGAACATCTGATCTTTCAAACAGGCTCTAAAGCGTGTCTGAAAAATTTACGGCAGCCCGGAAAGTACCGGGCTGCCGTTTTTTTTGCCACATACTATAAAAACAGACCGCAGAAATCCTGTATTTTCATAATCCTCTGCGATCTGATTTCCATATTGACTTGTCTTGCAAAGAACCTTTTTCAAACCATTAATAAACTGACACTCAGGCAACCTGCACGCCCCAGATTTTCTTTGTTTCCAGGCCTCTGCCAGGCTTTCCTGTTACACAGATGCTCTTATTTCTCCAGTTTCCAACACCATTATCCGAGAAACAGATTCCAGCACCATCTGCAGTCTTTTTCACCTGAATCTTCATTTCCAGATTCCGTACCTTGCCATACATCAAACTGGTCTTTACAAGCTCATCCAGATCTTTTTCCAGCTGTGCTTTATCCATATACACGCTAATCTTTTCCTCCGCCAGCTCTGCTTCCAGCCATTCCTGACCTGGTGTAAAGTATTTCTGTCTTGCCTTTACAAATTCATCTATAAAACTGTTAAGCTCCACTTTCTCATTTCTCTGTAATATCTTTCTCATAAAAAAAGCCCCCTTGCTTCAAAAGACGTTACTGTTCGCTTTCTTCGCAGCAACTCAAAAATGTCATTCTTTTTTCCTTTTATGAAAGATATTATAGCTGCCCATGTTAAATTCTGTGTATTGCCAATGTTAAACATATTTAAAATAATTATAACGATTGTAAAGAGCAATATTAAAGTATCTTTTTTATAAAAAATCCGCAGTCCGTTATCATCAATACGAACTGCGGATTTTTCACCAAAAGGCCGCGAGCCAGGGACTTTGGGGATGCGCTTTAAATTTTCCAGTACCCCGTACCACAAACAGCGCATTCAACCAGAGAACCGTCTTCTCTACTGAAAATTGTTTTCGCTTCTGTACTCCCACATTGTGGACAGCAGTTTCGCGCATTCTCCTCGCATCCTCCACCGGACACATTGTCCAACTCATCATCTGAAAGCTCTCTTTTTGTTATTTCGTCTTCCATCAAAAATATCCCTCCATCCAAAATCAATTAATTCTGTGTTTTGGTGGAAGTAGGATCCCAGTAGGTTGCACCGCAGCAGGCGCAGGTTACATAGGTGCAGCCATAAAGCGGCTCTCTGGAAGAAGCCTCCGTACTTCCGCATTTCGGGCAGCTGTATCCTACGTCGCAGGAATCACCGCCTGTTACATTGTCCAGCTCATCATCTGAAAGTTCCTGGGTTACCGGGTGTAATCTGGCATACATTTCTTCTGCCTGTGCAGCATCAAGCTCCATGCCGTTTTCCTTCGCCAGTTTCTGAAGTTCTTCCACAGATCCGGTTCCCTTTGCAGCTTTTAAAACTTCCTTTGTCATTTTGTTCTCTGCCATAGTCAAGATTTACAGCCACCTTTTCCCCGGCAGGTCCACTCCATATGTATCTGCGGTCTGCATCATGCCTGAAAAAATGTGCTCTAAATTTCCATTAAATATCAGTACCCGGATTATAAGCAATTTCCGTATAATTCTCATATTCCTGCAATGCACTGACAGTTTTCTCATAATATCCCTGTCCGAAAAACACACATTTGGAGGGATCTGCCCCCAGTTTGTCCCCGGTCAGCACAATTGCCAGTGCCCGGCATCCTCCCGCACAGTATTTGAAATACTTACAATTTCTGCATTTTCTGTCGTGCTCCCGGATTTTGTCCACAGTCGTACATACCTCACACAGATACTGGCTGGCACTTAGCAGATGCTTCAGAGATTCCTTTTTCACATTGCCAGGGATATCCCCATTCAGTTCGTAGGTGCCAGACAGCTGATGACAGGGAAATATATTTCCATTAGCAGCAACTGCCACCATGCCTCTGACCCCCTTGCATACTGGAAGCGAATCCCTGTATTCCTTTTCCCGGTACAAAACAGGAATCATCCCATAACTGCCAGATACAGGATACAGACGCAAAAACTGCCAGATGATCACATCCATTCTGCAGCCCGTTTTCATATATGCACTGGCAAATTCCAGCATTCTGTCATAATATTCCGTCAGTCCCAGAGCAGCATCACCTGCATTTTCCTTCCACCTTGGGGCCTCCGATGTGCGGATGATGCGCATTTTCCACACCCCAAGGCTGTCCATAAGCTTCGCTGTTTCCAGAAGCGTATCCAGATTGTGTCTGTGCACATTTGTCTGGATCATTACTGGAAAATCATTTGCCCTGCACAAACGGATGGCCCGGATTGCATCCTCCTCAGCTCCTTTTCGTCCACGAAGCCAGTCATGATGTCCGATTCCGTCAAAAGAGATCTTCATTAAAGGACGGATTCCTCTTTCCTTCATCTGGTCCAACACTCCCTGCCTGAGAAAATAGCCGTTGGTATTGATCTCTTCTACATACATTCCTCTTTCATAAATTCCCGTCAGGATGTCCATAAAATTCCTGTGAAGCATCGGCTCCCCGCCTGTGATGGTAAATGCATTTACCCCACATTTCCTCGCCTCATCCAGAAATTTTTCTGCTTCCTTCAGGAACCACTCGCTCATGGATGGGCATTGTCAGCTGCATTAAAGCAGTGAAGACAATTATAGTTACACTTCCCGGTTATCATCCAGTTTACTTTTGGAAAATACCGGTTCTCGCAATGTCTGTATTTCTGCCAGTCTGTCAGATTCTCTTCCCCTCTGCAGGGATGAATAAAGCCTCTGGCTGCCATAGTTTCCAATAAATCATCCGCCTCCTGCTCCCTTTTTCCGTCACAGGAACGCAAAAGCTCAAATTCTTCTTTTTTCAGCCCTTTGGCATATGGACTTCCCTTCCGGTAATATGCATAGGGAACCTGCTGCCAGGAGCGTAAGGCAATCCGGGAATCAAGTATATATCGCATAAAATATCCCCTTATCTCTTTTTATTACAGCGCATCCAGACGCTGCCGTTTTACCAGTTCTGCAAAAAAGCCGTTTTTCTCTAACAGTTCTTCATATTTTCCATCTTCAATGATTTTCCCTTTATCCAGCACAAGAATTCTGTCACACTGTTTAATAGTAGAAAGCCGATGGGCGATTACAATTCTGGTACACTTCAGACCATCCAGGGCTTCTGACACTTTTTTCTGGGTCAGATTGTCAAGGGCACTGGTGGCTTCATCAAGCATAAGCAGCCTGGGTTTTTGTGCAATAGCCCGGGCGATCATCAGTCTCTGCTTCTGTCCTCCGGAAATTCCGCCGAAGCCTTCAGAAATCATTGTATTCATTCCCATAGGCATTTTCCGGATATCCTCTGCAATACCCGCCAGTTCTGCTGCCTCCCAGGCATCCTTCTGTGTCAGCCATAGCGCCGAGATCACAATATTGGAATAAATATCCCCCTGAAAAAGCTTACCATTCTGCATGACTACGCCAATCTTCTGCCTGAGCGATTTCAGATCAATTTTATCAAGATTTTTTCCGTCATAATAAACGGCTCCCTTCATAGGTTTCTCAAATCCAAGGAGCAGACGCATAAGGGTGGACTTCCCGCAGCCAGTCTGGCCTACAATCGCCACATACTGTCCCGGGTGGATTTTCAAAGACAGGTCATCCAGTACAAGAGGCATGTTTTCGTTGTACCGGAACGATATATGATTCAGCTCGATCCCACCTGAAATCCCTGTAATCACCTGTTTTCCGCTGGAAACCTCGGGCACTGTCTCAAAAAGCGGCTTTACCATTTCCAGTGTAGGCCTTATCCTTGCTACTGTAAGAGCAATTCCTGCCAATGACAGAAAAGCTCCGGATACCATGCCGTATGCAGTATTAAAAGCATAGTAATCCGCTACGGAAACGCCAGACCGGATTGCTGCGTAATACATCACAATAGTACCCGCAAGAGAAATCCCTGTACTGATCACAGCATTTATTTTAATAAATACAGGAGGATTATATTTAAGTTTTGCTTCTTTGGCATATAAATCTCCCCATCTTGCAAAAGCCCTTTTCTCAGCCCCTGAAAGCTTTATTTTCTGGACACCAGTGATCATAGCGTATGTCATTCCATTTTCTTTTCCTGCAAGCTCCATCTGTCTTCTGGAAATTCCCATCTGTACCAGGGAAGAAATAACAGAAAACGCAACCGTCACCGCTACAATAGTCAGCGCCGGTGCCACAAGTGCCGGAGCAAACGCAAAAATCTGTGAGATATAGATAAGGGAAAAAACGGAAGTAATCCCTGTTGTAAATACGGTAGATACCAGCATATTGCAAAGTGAGTTGATCTGGCTGGCACGGCTGGACAACTCACCTGCGCTGTACTTTCTGAAAAAACCTGCCGGAAGGGACATTACCCTCATCATGGTTGCAGCCTCTACAGACAAGCTCAGCTTCGTTTCCACCCTGGCAGTTACCATCGCACTTACTGCCTCAAAAAGCAGGCTGCTTATTGCAGTACACACCATAAAAACCGAAATCGCAAAAAACAGCTGCATGCTTCCAGAAGGCAGAACCTCCGAAAAAATAAGCTGGTTGATCTTCGGTGTCAGCATCCCCACAAAAGTCACTGCAAGTGCGGCAAGAACCATCATCCCGTAATCAGCCCCGGAAAGTGTCTCCATTATGTATTTCGCCAGAGAAAGAATTCCCATCTTTTTCATGGGAAAAGGTTTATAAAATGCAAGGGCCTCTTTTTCAAACAAATCTTCATTTCCATGGGTTATCTTTCTTCTTTTTCCAGCTTCAATGTCATAATAGCTGTAACCAGACACTTTTCCGGGAAGAAGAGCTACGATCTTTCCGGTTTCTTTCATAACGCCCAGCATGGCACCAATTGCATCCTTATACCAGCCTTTTTCCAGATAAACCGTGCGGCGCATGATTCCATAGGGGCGCATAAGGTATTCCAGCTGTTCATTCATATCCTCAATGGAATCCGGAACCTCCCTGCTTTTTACATGGTAAAATTTCAGGATCTCATCGATTTCATTCTTGGCAACAATACGGTCGTCATTCAGCGAGGCAAGCACCTTCTCCCCCATAACGGCACCTGCCATTTTCACAAAAGAATCTGCGAAAGCATCGTCATCGCTCTGCTTTCTAAGTTTTATCTGTTCGTCAAACCAGCCCAATGCTTCCGCCTCCTATTCATTTGATACCAGCATAGTGTACATTCCGCCGGCTCTCATAAGTTCTTCATGTGTTCCCCGCTCCACGACTCTGCCTTCATCCAGCACAATGATCTCATCGCAGTCCCGGATGGTAGAAAGTCTGTGTGCGACCACAATACAGGCAACACCTCTGTCCTTTATAGATTTCACCACATTGTATTCTGTTTTTGCGTCAAGTGCACTGGTGGCTTCATCCAGAATAACAATGGTAGGATCCTGTGCCAGAACTCTGGCAATTTCCATTCTCTGGCGCTGTCCGCCTGAAAAATCCTTTCCACCTTCTGTCAGCCTGTACTGATAACCTCCCTCACGCATCATAATATCATCGTGAAGCTGTGCATCCCGTGCAGCCAGGATCATTTCAAAATCTTCGATGGAATTGTCCCACATTTTAATATTGTTCGCTATAGTGTCCTCAAACAAGATAATGTCCTGATCTACCACAGCCAGGGAACCGGTAAACACATTCCGGTCTATCTCTGATATCTTTTTACCGTCAAAAAGGATTTCGCCGCTCCATGGGGCATACAGACCTGATATCAGTTTGGACAAAGTGGATTTGCCGCAGCCGGAAGGTCCAACAAAAGCGACTCTGCTGCCCGGCTTCAGGAACAAATTGAAATCCCTTATCAGCGGCTGGGCAAGCCTGGAGTAGCCGAATGTGACATTTTTCAGTTCAATGTGACCGGATAATTTTCTGTACTCCTCTTCCGGACTGGATTCTGTTTGCAACAGGCTTTCCGAATGATTTTTCAAACAGGCTTCAGGCTCTTTCCCATCTGCTTTTCCCCATATAACGTCTTCCGGATAATTCATAACATCCTCGACACGCTCCATATCCGTACGCATTTCCTGTAAAGTCTGACCTGCTGCGATGAGACTGGCTGCCGGAGCCATAAACGAATTCAGAAAGCCTTGAAATGCCAGGATCATACCCACAGTAAACCTTCCCTGCATTGCAAAAAACACTCCTGTCATCAAAACTGCTGTGTTGCACAGAGTACTGATAAGCCCTGGAAGAAGTCCCAGCACACTGTTCAGTTTCCGGAATTTTACTGCTCCTGTATTGGCTCCGGCCTGATAACCTGCCCATTTTTCAAAAAAGCCATTTTCTGCGCCGGTAGCCTTAATGGTTTCGATCATCTCAATACCAGCCACGGCTGCACCTGCAAGTTTGCCTGCATTTTTCAGCTGGACACGGGCAATGTTTACCCTTTTTTTCGATATTATGTTAGAAAGAAGCAGATTCAGAAATACAGAGGTTACACCCATCAGCGTAAGAACAGGACTGTACCTTATCATAACCACCAGATAAAAAATCATCATCAGCGAATTCAAAACCAGCGGCGCAAACGTATTCACTAGCCCTTCTGCAACAGAAGCATTGGTATTCTTGCGTACCTTAATATCCCCTGCCATGCGCTGTGAAAAAACTTCTACAGCCATTCTCATTCTTTTCCCCCTACCGCTTGCATTTCCAACCATATCCAGCTTTCCATTGATCTTCAGGGAATATACCTGCTGAATCCACATAACAGTCAACTGTACCACTCCCATGAGAATCATTCCTATGAGAAAAGGAAATACCCAGTCCGGATTCTCTCCGGTCAGCAGCCGATCCATAAAAATACGGGAAAAAGCAGGATTTATAATGCCGATCAAGGAAGAGATCAATGTAGTAAGGACAACAAATGCAATCGCTGTGCCTGTGCCTTTTAAGCGTCTTTTCGCATAACGAAGTACAGAGGCTGGCTTTCCTCCTGGCTCAAAATTCTCAGAAGGCTCAAACTGCAGACTGATTCCGGTAAAAGCTTCATCAAAAGCCTCCATTGAAACCGCATAGGTTCCTTTGGCAGGATCATTTATAACAGCTTTATTTCCTCGAAAGCCATCCAGTACCACGAAATGATTAAAATTCCAATGGATGATACAGGGAAAACGGCCTGTTTTCTTCAGATCTTCCGGTTCATAGCGGTATCCTTTGGCTGTAAGCCCATAGCTTCTTGCAGCTTTCAGTACGTTTTTTGCACTGGAACCGTCACGGGATACGCCGCATTCGAAGCGAACCTGCTCCAGCGGGATCCATTTCCCATAGTAGGCGAGTATCATCGCAAGACTTGCTGCACCGCATTCCAGAGCCTCCATCTGCATGACTACAGGAACCTTCGCCACCCCTTTTGTGATCGGCTGTTTTACTTTTTTCTCAGCACTCATTATGGTCACCTCAATTTATTACAAATGACATAGGTGACACCCGGTTCGTAACAAGCTCTACCTTGTAGATTCCGTCTGCCAGCCCTGTATGGATGGTTGCTGTGTATACGCTTTCATCCACTGCAAAAGCAGCACTTTCCAACTGTTCCTCTTTTAGCTTCACAGGGATTTCGGATATCTCCGCAATTTCATATTCTTTCCCATCTATATACACTGGAGTTCCTTTTTTGACATTCCGGATATCTGTTTCTTTTATATAACATGTGATTTTTCCTGCTTTTGCAGTTCCCACAGTCTCTGTTTTTGTATCAAGATGACCGAATATCCCCCACACGCACACCCCGGCCAGCAGTATGATGACAGCCGCCAGAATCATCCATATGCCCGGGTTTGCCACCCGGATATAATCGTTCAGCTGCTCCGGGGAGGAAATCCGGTCCAGACTTTTTTTCCGAAATATCTGATCACTCATAACCTGCAGCCTCCTTTTTGCTTATAGTTATTATCTTTCATTTGTCTTGCGTCCCCGCTTTAACTCTATCCTGCATCTCTGTTTTAACTCTATCCTGAAAGCGATTTCTATATACACAATTATTTCCGTCTGTTAATATACCCAAGTTTCCAGAATGCCACTGCACTTGCGGCAGCCACATTTAAGGAATCCACACCGTGAGACATGGGAATTTTCACTGTATAATCGCAATCTGCAATCGTCTGTGAGGAAAGCCCGTCTCCCTCTGTTCCGAGAACAATAGCCAGCTTCTCTTCTGCTTGAAGTGTCTGGTTGTCAATTCCCACAGAGTCATCACGCAATGCCATGGCAGCTGTTTTAAACCCCATATTTTTCAGCAGCTGCATTCTCTCTCCGGGCCAGGCAGTTTTTTTCAAAAGTGTTCTGCATTTTAAATCCATTTTCCAATTCCGTTTTCGTTATTTATTCTACTTGTAATTGTAAGAGAATATGGATGAAAATGCAATATATTTGTCCTCAACAGGCAGATTTTTAGAAAAATACAAAAAAAGCCCCGAAAACCTTATAATCACTGTGAAACGTAGTGTTTATAAGGCTTTCAGGGCCTTTAAATACTTAAATTCAGACTTATTAAAATAATATAATAAAAACTTAAGTTAATGAATTATTTACCCATCTGCTTTGCAAAGTATTTGTGAACAGCCTTTATTTATATGGATTTGCGAGGTTCTGCCTATAAAGCTTACGCAAATTTGACGCAACTTACTGAATAAACTGGGGGGGTTCTGAACTTATTCTAATTCAGAATGGATCCGGCTCTTTTTTTATACCTACCAACCAAACGCATCACGAATCAGTGCCCCAGTTTCCCCGTCTATGTAAAACAGTTCCTGTTCGTCCGGGGAATCTTTCCACTGGTAAGGGCAGCGAAAGCTCCAGACAGGTCTGTATGTGATTCCGTCTGCGGTTTCATCAATATAGTATTCCAAACATATTTTTGTAACTGGAATCGTGGTGGATTCTGTTTCCTCCGCAGTGTCCTGTTCCGTGAAGAGACCAATTTTGCCTTCTTTTACATATTGTTCCACTGACTTCATAATTTCTTCCATTGGAAGCATAGTAACTGTTTCTTCCACTTTCAACTGAAGCGGAATCGGTATGTTGAAATAACAGTCTTCAGGCGCAGGGCCAAAGCCTGCAGTTCCCAGATAACCATGCTGAGAAAGCCCGCCCACCGGGATCCCATTCAACAGAATCTCTGTATTGTAATAATCATATCCCTCCGTCATGTTGCTGATTGATTTTCTTACATACTGCTGTTTCCGGATCATATTTCTCATTCGCTCCCGTAGCATCTGAAGGATTTTCTGAGTCTGTTGTTTCCTGTGTACTCTCTTCCGTAGAATCCGAAATGGGTTCTACACCAGTATCTTCCGCCTGCATCTTTCCTTCTTTTCTGTATTTTTCTATAATATCCCGTACTTCATCATTTAACGGAAGGGTTACTGTAAGGGTCTGCGGCGTATATCCTCTGTAAGCATCCTCCGCAGGCAGTGCATAAGCCAGCATTCCTTCTGAATCTGTAAAAGAACCAGTTTTAAAAATCTTTCTGAAAGCTTCATCATCTTTCCAGGTGTAATAGATCCTGCCGTTATAATCCGGATATGCCTGAATGGTCATGGAAACCTCTACCTGGGAATCTTCATTTAATATTTTCTCTGTCAAAGCATCATCATACAGGGTAATATGTCCATAATAGAGATCTTCCCCGTCTATCTTATTCAAAGTTGCAAGTGCATCTTCTCCATTCACTGTCGCATGGTCACGGCAGCTGAGCGTATAATTCTCCACCGCCCCGGAAGGATCTCCAAGAAAGCTGAAACCGCTGCCATCAAAATACGCTTCTGTAACAGACAGCATAGACTGGTTCCAATCCCTCTCCTTTGGCGTTATATGATAAGAAGTCACATCTTCCACATTTTCTGCAGTTGAATCAGGTTCTGTGACAACCATTTGAACAGCTTCCTGTTCTGTAACCCCCTGCTGCTCCAGTTCTTTGTAAAGCCATCCAAGTTTTGTTGCAAGTACGCCGGTGCTGACGCCTAATACAGCAGCCACAGGAAGAAGAATCCGGATTATTTTTTTCTTATTCCCTGAATTTTTTGATCTTCCTTTATCTGATTTTACAATTAGATTCTTCGTGCTGCTCATTCTCTCATCTGGAGAATCCAAAATTCCCTTCAGAACATCTTCCATAGCTTTATCAATATTGTCCGGTATCACAGTTTCTTCTTTTAAAATTTTTCTGATTTCTTTTTCATCCATAGTCTTCACCTCCTGATCACCTTTTTTAATTTTGCTCTTGCCCGGGAAAGTTTGGTTGATACGGTGTTGCTGTTCATTTCAAGAAGATTACCAATTTCCTTTACAGAAAATTCATCAAAATAATAGAGTTCCACGATTTTCCGGCTTTCTTCATCCAGACATAAAAGCAATTGTTTCCATTCGCAAAGGTCCAGATCTTCACAATGTACACCTTCTGAGAAATTATCCAGTTCCGTGTCATGGTTCTTTTGACGGAGAATGTCTTTGCATTCATTTATCAGAATCCGCATCAGCCAGGTTTTAAAATATTTCACTTCCCTTAATCCCTGTATCTTTTCATAACAGGACAGGATCGTATTTTGCAGTGCATCTGCAATGTCCTGTTCGTTCCGAAGATAAACCCAGGCAGCTTTATACATGCTCTGCTTATTTATCCGGATCAGCTGAACGAACGCTTCTTTATCTCCATTTTTAGCAGCTGTTACCAAAGCCTCCATTTTATTCCCCCTTTTTGTTTTTATAACTATTAGACTTAAAATATGGGAATTTGCTTTCAAAAATTTTTTATTTTTACAAAACAAGACACAGGCAATCGAAACTTGACTGTCTGTGTCCTTTTTATATCTGACTATCATTCTTAAATGTTATTTTGTACAGCAGTTCAACCCTTTCGTTTACATCTGCCTTCCCTGATATTGCACTGTCAATACAAATACTTTTTTCTTGTTTTCATCAACTTTAAAAATAGCAATATAATTGTCAATGATCAGCTGTTTATATTCTTTTCCGGCATAGCGGCCTACCAGACGGTCCTGGTGCGATTTTGGAAACAGTTCCAGCTTTTTTATTGCCTGCCAAATCCGATCCGTCTGTTCTTTTGCAGTTTCAGGTGACAATTTTTCAAGTGCAATATAAGCATAAATATCATGAATATCCCGGTACGCTCTTGGATACAGCATTATCTCATATTTATCCATAATATTTCTTGTTGAGCTGTTCCATTGCACTTTCTAATGAAATCGGCTCTGCTCCTTCTGTGACTTCCTGTTCTGCTTCATAAATTGCCTGATCGATCTTGTTTGTCTGGGCAAAACGTTCATACAGCTCTGAACTCATTACAACTAAGTCACTATATCCATTTTTCGTAATAAATATTGGTTCCTGCTTTTTATGTGCCAGTTCCGATATTTCACTGGTTTTTCTTAAATCTCTAATCGGCATAATTGTTGGCATAATGAACACCTCTCTTTCTTGTGCTATAATTGTATCATAATTATGAGTCGGTGTAAATTCTTATTTATGTGAACTTCCAGAAATTTTACAACTAAATCCAGCTTATATCCATTCATCGGCATTCTGAATCAACCATTTCTCTTGCAACCGCCATTAACGCATCCTGCAAGTTCTCCATCTCTTTTTCTTCCAGACCATAGACTTTTGTCAAGTGAAAAAGAATCTCTTCTCTCTGATGTTCCTGCATCTGCCAAAGATACGAAAATCTACCTCCAGCTACCATATGAGTATCGGAAATATCAAACACATAACGTAATCTGGTATTTTGTCCATTTTCATCAAGTAAGACAATTCCCTTTGCGCCACGATTTACCCAGCGTAGCATCTTCTCATTCCACAGTTCCAATGATGCACAAGCTGTTGCATTTAGACGCTGTGCATGGATCAGAAGCTGATCAGAAAAAGAATAACGGTATAGTCTTGATGCTGTATCCATATAATTCATCCAATCCCCTGGCGATACTTTAGACTTTAGACCTTTTAAAAAAAGCCCCGAAAACCTTATAATCACTGTGAAACGTAGTGTTTATAAGGCTTTCAGGGCCTTTAAATACTTAAATTCAGACTTATTAAAATAATAGAAAGAAAACTTAAGTTAATGGATTATTTACCCATCTGCTTTGCAACTTCCTCAGCAAAGTTCTCTTCTTTCTTCTCGATTCCGTCTCCGGTCTCGTAACGAACGAAGCCTTTGATTGTGATCTTAGCGCCGTTCTCTTTAGCAACCTGTGCTACATAGTTTCCAACAGACTGTTTTCCATCTTCAGCTTTAACATAAACCTGATCAAGAAGGCAGATCTCTTTAAGCTCTTTCTTGATACGTCCTGCGATCATTCCCTGGATAACCTTCTCCGGTTTCTGGGATTCCTTAGGATCGTTCTGAATCTGAGCCATAAGGATTTCTTTCTCATGCTCGATATACTCAGCGCTTACTTCGCTGTCGCTTGTGTAAAGAGGTTTCAGAGCTGCAACCTGCATTGCAACGTTCTTAGCCATCTCTTTAACAGCGTCGTTTACAACATCTGTCTCAACGTCAACAAGAACGCCGATCTTTCCACCCATATGTGTGTAGGAAGCAACGAAACCGTTCTCCTCTTTCATCTGTGCGAATCTACGGATGTTCATGTTCTCGCCGATAACTGCGATCTGAGCTGCAAGAGCTTCTTTTACAGTCTTAGTGGTATCAAGTGCCCATGCCTCAGCAAGGAAAGCATCGATATCAGCTGCTGTTG
>ENA-OQLI01001246-OQLI01001246.1-human-gut-metagenome-genome-assembly--contig:-NODE-1246-length-19686-cov-3.356460_pt1 | contig 19686 bp, 20 predicted proteins | sample MGYA00242805_ERZ504812 | MGnify/ENA primary metagenome ERZ504812 (study PRJEB26092, sample SAMD00036430) | human gut metagenome | host: Homo sapiens | study: EMG produced TPA metagenomics assembly of... | reverse complement strand
AGGGTGGGACTGGCTCAGGCGGGTGGAAGTGTCGGTGTTGTGGCTGTGGTGGCTTGTGGGGGTGTGCAGAATCGCCCTCCCCGGACAAAATCACCCTCCCGGTACAGGAACGCCCTCCGGCGCGGAGAAGGTGACAAAACACCCTCCCGCGCCGACTAAGGGGGTGGGAGCCTGTGTAAGTGGGGGTCTCAGACTGGTGAACGTGATGGTAGTTGAGTGCAAAATGTAAAAAACTATCCATTTGTGTTGTAAAAGCTGTAATATGTACTTCAAAAGTTGAGGTTTGTATTTAAGGAGTGATTGAAGTGGCACAAGCAACTGTCAATTTTCGGATGGATGCTAGTTTGAAAAAATCTCTTGAAGCTACGTGTAAAGAACTGGGGCTTACGGCTACCAGTGCATACACCATGTTTGCTGCAAAGGTCGTGCGGGAGAAGCGGATACCGTTTGAGGTGTCTATTGATCCGTTCTATTCAGAATCCAATATGAAGCGTTTGCGCAGCTCAATAGCGCAGATGGACCGTACAGGCGGCGCTGTTCACGAGGTTCTGCCCGGTGATTAAGGCGTGGACAGATTATTCTTGGGAAGAATTTCAGTATTGGCTGAAGCAAGACAAGAAAACTTTAAGACGGATATTACAGTTAATACAGTCGATTGACCGTAATGGGTACAACTGTATAGGTAAACCTGAACCTTTAAAGGGAGACCTATCGGGGTACTGGAGCACCCTCTGGTGACATAATAAGGGCGCATTATGGTGACCGGTGACGCTTGTGGAACTCATTATGGTGACTTCTAACGCTTAACTCCGCTTACGCCCTCCTTCCCCTCCTCTCCTTCCCCTCCTCTCCTTTCCTTCTCGCCCTCTTTCCCCTTCTTCCCTTCCTTCCCCTCTCACCCTTCCTCCTCTCCTTCCTCTCCTTTCTCTCGTCCCCCCCTCGCCCACCTCCCAAAAAAGTCCCGAAATTCCCGCAACCGCCAGCCCTGCCATAAACTGGAAACCATGAGCCCAAAGCAGTCGATTTTTACTTCTGAATCCGTAACCAGTGGTCACCCCGACAAAGTCTGTGACCGCATCGCCGACTCCATAGTCGATGCCCTGTTAGAACAAGACCCGGAAGCCCGGTCTGCCGTGGAAGTTATGGCGACCACCGGGCAGGTACATCTGGCCGGGGAAATCACCACTTCTGGATATGTAGACCTGCAAACCTTGGTGCGTGAAACTATCAATGAAATCGGCTACACCTCCTCTGATATCGGTTTCGATGGAGATTCTTGCGGAGTGCTGGTATCTATCGACCGCCAGAGCCCCGACATTGCTCAAGGGGTGCAAGACTCGTGGGAAACCCGCGAAGGATTAGCAGTAGATGCTTTTGACCAGCAGGGAGCCGGCGACCAAGGGATGATGTTCGGCTACGCCTGCAACGAAACCCCTGATTTAATGCCCGCCCCGATTTGGTTGGCGCACCGCTTAGCAAAGCAGCTCGAAAAAGTACGGCGCGAAAAAATCCTCGACTACCTGTGCCCCGATGGAAAAACCCAGGTGACGGTACGTTACGAGGACGGACGCCCGGTAGGGCTCGACACCATCGTGCTCTCTACCCAGCACCGGGCATCTGCAAACCTAAAAGACCTGCGCGAAGAAGTAAAATCCGCGGTGATTGACCCGGTTATCGCCCAGGTGCCTTGGGTTGAGGATAGTGATTTCCGCACCCTCGTAAACCCGGCGGGACGCTTCATATTAGGAGGCCCGGCCGCTGATACTGGCGTTACCGGCAGGAAAATCATTGTGGACACGTATGGAGGCATGGCGCGCCACGGCGGGGGTGCGTTCTCTGGAAAAGACGCTTCCAAAGTTGATCGCTCCGCCGCCTATGCGACCAGGTGGGTAGCCAAGAACGTGGTGGCAGCCGGACTTGCAGATCGGGCGGAACTGCAGGTGGCGTACGCTATCGGCTCGGCGCACCCGGTTTCGATGGAACTGGAAACCTTCGGTACCGAAAAAGCGGATAAGACCCAGATTTTGCAGGCAGTCCGGGAAACTTTCGATTTGCGTCCGGCCGCTATTATCGACCGGCTTTCGCTGCGCCGACCTATCTATTCGCGCACCGCCGCCTACGGGCATTTCGGGCGTTCCGGGTTCACCTGGGAAGATACCGATATGGCGCGGGAGTTACGCGCCAAACTAGGGGCGTAAAACCGGCGAACAGGCTTGAAGGGCGTAAAACAAGCACACAAGGCTGGGGGCGATCACCTGCGAACAAAGCTGGGAACATAAAACCGACGGGTAAATTTAAGACCGTAACTTGAGCTGCTCGCGCTGCTAGGGGATTAGCTCGGATTGCTGCTAGGAATCTAGCTAGGGCGTACCCGTCACAATCTAGCTAGAATGAAGCCACCGCGGTCGAGATAGGACGCGCTCAGCGCGATTTACCTAGGACGCACTCGCGCAGGGCGTGACCCTTGCTATGTCGAGGTGACGTGCGTCCTATCAAGGTTCGCCCCACAGTATCGGGACTCACTCGGTACAGGGCTTGGCCTGATATGAACTAAAGCAAAAGGTGGTTATCCAGCGCTAACACACCCGCGAACCATAAAGCTCGGAATCTAGTTTTACCTGGGGCAACCTTGTTCCGCTAAGCCCTGAGGAAAACCTAATCGTGGTTTTGCTATAAGCAATTATAGAATCTGTACTGGAGCGAAAACACGGGAGAACTAATGTCTTTTTTTGAAAAAATCTTGCGAATGGGTGAGGGACGCACCCTGAAGCGTCTTGACCGTAAAGCCAGCGAAGTACTCGCAAAAGAGGACGAATACGCTGAGTTAAGCGATGAAGAACTGAAAGATAAAACTGCTGAATTTAGAGACGCACTGGCACATGGAGCCAGTGAAGATGAAATCCTGGTGGACGCTTTCGCTACCGTGCGGGAAGCCGCCTGGCGCGTCCTCAAGCAAAAGCCCTATCACGTGCAGGTAATGGGGGGTATCGCCCTCCATAACGGCAATATCGCCGAGATGAAAACCGGTGAAGGTAAAACCCTGGTTGCCACCATGCCCAGCTACCTAAATGCCCTTAGCGGCAAGGGCGTGCACGTCGTCACGGTGAACGACTACCTGGCCAGCTATCAAAGTGAACTGATGGGGCGGGTTTATCGCTTCCTGGGGCTAACCGTGGGCTGTATCGTCAATGGGCAAACCCCAACCGAGCGGGTAAAACAGTACCAAGCGGATATTACTTACGGTACTAATAACGAGTTCGGGTTCGACTACCTGCGCGACAATATGGTGCAGCGAGTAGAGGACATTGTGCAGCGTGGTCACAATTTCGCCATCGTGGACGAGGTGGACTCGATTCTCATTGACGAAGCGCGGACTCCGCTGATTATTTCCGGTCCTGCCCAAGGTGAAGCTGACCAGTGGTATAACAAGTTTGCTTCCCTGGTGACCCGCCTGGAAAGAGACATGGATTACGAGGTAGATGAAAAGAAACATACCGTGGGGGTTACCGATGTGGGAATCGCCGCGGTAGAGGACTTCCTGGGAATTGATAACCTCTACGAAGCCTCCCACACGCCCCTAATCGGGTTCCTCAACAATGCGATTAAAGCAAAAGAGCTGTTCAAACGGGATCGCGACTATATTGTGCGCAACCGGGAAGTGCTAATCGTAGACGAACACACCGGTCGCGTCATGGAGGGACGGCGCTACAACGAGGGAATGCATCAGGCAATCGAGGCCAAGGAACACGTCCCGGTCAAAGCCGAGAATCAGACTCTGGCCACCATTACTTTGCAGAATTATTTCCGCCTGTACAACAAACTTGCGGGCATGACCGGTACGGCTGAAACCGAGGCGGCCGAGTTCATGAATACCTACATGTTTGGGGTACTTCCGATTACGTCTAATAAACCGATGATTCGCATTGACCAGCCGGATTTGGTTTATCCTTCCCGGCGCGGAAAACTCAAGGCAAGCGTGGAGGATATTAAGGAACGTCACGAGAAAGGTCAGCCGATTCTGGTGGGCACTACCGATGTTGCCAAGTCGGAGGAGCTTTCGATAATGCTGGACGAGGCCGGCGTGCCTCACAATGTGCTTAACGCTAAACAGCACGCTCACGAGGCGCAGGTGGTGTTCGAGGCGGGACGTAAAGGCATGGTTACGGTGGCCACCAATATGGCTGGTCGTGGTACCGACATTATGCTGGGTGGCAATCCGGAACATATTGCTGACCAGAAGTTGCGTTCGCAGGGACTTGACCCGGAAGAAACTCCCGATGAATGGCGTAAAGCCTGGTCGGATGCTTTATCTGAGGCAGAGGCAGAGGTTGCTGACGAGCATGAAGAGGTCGTGGAACTGGGGGGATTGTACGTCCTCGGTACTGAACGCCACGATGCGCGCCGGATTGATAACCAGTTGCGAGGGCGTTCTGGTCGTCAAGGTGACCCGGGGGAATCCCGTTTCTACTTGGCAATGGACGATCCGCTAATGAAGAAGAATATGGCGGCGTTTGTTACCCGCTTTATGAATTCTTCCATGTATCCAGAAGATTTGCCTTTGGAATCCAAGCTGGTGTCAGGGCGGATTCAATCTGCTCAGCATCAAACCGAGGCTCAAAACTTCGAGATTCGTAAGAACGTCCTCAAATATGACGACGTAATGACTGATCAGCGTGATTTGATTTATCGGGAACGCCAAGAGGTTCTGCAAAAGGAAATTGATCTTGACGAGCTGGTTCCCTCCTATATGCGCAGCTTAATTAAAGAGGCAGTGTCTCAGGCTACCGCCGAGGGGGCTGATTCTAACGAATGGGATTTGGAGAAGCTTTGGAATAACCTGCGCGCCCTCTATCCGGTTCGGGCTTCGCTGTCAGATTTAAAGGACGAGGACGGCAATTTCTTGCATATCGCCGCCTCTGAACTAGAGGAAATGCTGCAAAACGATATTGCCGATGCCTATGAAGAGATTCTGGATCAGGTAAACGAGAACCCGATTGCGATTGATCAGCTCGGTGACCAGCCGATGGCAGAACTGGAGCGCCGCGTTTTGCTGGCTACGGTGGATAGGCTGTGGCAACAGCACCTTTATGAGATGGACTACCTGAAAGAGGGGATTGGTCTGCGGGCTATGGGGCAGCGTGACCCCTTGGTGGAATACAAATCCGAGGGCGCGCTCATGTTCGAGAACATGATGGGGCAGGTGCGTGAAGATACTATTACCGGTATTTTCAATTTCTCTCACCAGTTCCAGCAGGTCTATGAGCAACAACTAGAGGCAGAAAAACAGCAAGAAGAGCAGGTTAAAAAGAAGGCTCTGGCTGAAGGCTCGGTAATGGGGGACACCGGTCATCAAGAATCCTCAAAAACTCTACCGGCGAACGCTGGAGAGTCTGAGCAGGGTGCGGCATTCGGTGGTGACGCTGCTCGGCAAGTGGCCGCTAATGGTGGTAATCGTGCTCAACGCCGCGCCCAAAAGAAAGCTAAGAAACGCCGCTAGTTTGTGGGGTTTGCACGGTCTGCGTCCTTATCGGATTTGAGGGTCTTTTCCGGTGTATTTATCCGATTTCGAGGGCGCAGATTCGCCAGGTTTTTCTCCAGGGTTTTAGACGCATGGCTACTGCGCGTACCCGGGAGCCGTCATTGATGCTGACTGCTACTTCTATTCCGTCAAATCCGAGGGTTCCTTCACCTACTCGCCGGTAGCAGATGCGTCGTACTTGAATCGGCTGGGGTAACGGATGGTGAAGTTCGCTGCGTGCTAATGCAAGAAAAGGTTTGCGCAGTTCGGCGGTAAACCAGTTGGCGGTTGCTTGTACGGAGCGTCTGCCAGAAAACACTTCAAATATGGTTTTTACTGCCGCGGCTACCCACGGTTTTATCTGAGGTAGAGCGCTGAGGGATTCGGCTTGTTTCGAGGTGGACAGTACTTCTGGTTTTACTTTTGATGGGGGTAGGAGTGTTTGTACTTCAAGAGCTCCATATTTTGGGCTGAGGGGAATCTGGGGGAGTTCGGGACAGATTATCGCTACCGGTCCGGAGTTTGATCCGTCTTGAGGGCAGATAGTAACTATTGGTTTTCCTGGTGGAAATAGTTCGCGGGCGGGTTGTTCGCAGTGTATAGGGCTGGATTCTGCTGGCGCTACTTCCCGGAGGAAGGGCTGCCTAAGTGCTAGGCTCATGGGCTTGGTTTCCTTAAGTTGAGAAATTTCGGTCTCTAGTCCTTTAGGGGCGTTGGGGGAACGGGCGTCACTGCCGGTTATCGCTTGCGCGTTATTAGAGAGCTAAATCACTTTTATCTGCGGGGCAAAAGTGCCTGTAAGGGCTGTGTAAAGCCAAGTATTAAGTAATCATTAAAGTGAGATTAGTAAAATTGGAGAAGTGTGGCTGTGGGTGGTGTTGATAGAGGTAAGTAAGAGGTTATTGGTTAGAATCAGTATGTGCGAATCTACCTCCCCCTGGCAGCCAACGACCTTTTTGAGCCACAGCTATATTCGCCCTATTGTTGGACGGGCAATCAGAGCTTTAGCGATCTTTGGAGGCTGGATCCTCTAGATAGTGAGCAAGCAGAGGATATGGCAATGTCTATGGCAGCTATGGACTGCTTGGGGAAAGTTATCGAGGGCTATCAAGGTCGCATAGTTGCAGCCTTAGATGCAGATATAAGCGAGCTGAATGGGCAGACCGCTCCCGGGGTTTTGGCGGTAAAAGACGCTTTTCCCTGGCAGCGCCTGGTCAGTGTGCATCTTGATTTGAGCGAAAATCTTCCCCTTTGTGAACAGGTAAGACGTGCGATTACCATGGCGCAAGCTAAAGCCTGGTGTCGCGGAGATTTTACTAGCACTCCCGATGGTTCAGCTAGTAATGAGCCGCTTGGGGTAAACGATATAGAGGCGGGGAAAAACACTGATATTACGGGCGCAGAAAATGCAAAAAGTACCGCCCAGGGGCTTGAGCTGTGGCAGCAGCTAGCAGCAGAGCCGCTTTCTTGGTTTGACGCAAGTGAACTTGAGTATTTGCGTCGCTATCTGCGCGAATCCTAAGAGCGGCGAAGCGTCAAGTCCTTAGAGCGCCTAGATGCCAACTGATTAAAGTAACTAGCCGGCGAGAGTCTGGGGCTACCTGTTCCTAGAGCTGTACGTACCTGTGTACCTTTGCGGGTGGTCTGAGGAGGCTAACAGTCCTGCTCTGCTTCCTGTCTATATCCCTGGGCAGCTAAAACGCTACGTAACTGATGCATACTGTCTGCTAAATCTTCCTTAGAGGCGGGGTGGGCGTGTGCAAATTTGATGTCCTCCATCGAATTTGCCGGGATTAAGTGCAAATGCAGGTGGGGTACATCAAACCCGGCGATGCTCAGACAGGAGCGCTCAGTGGCGAAAGCCTCGCGCTGGGCACGTCCAATAATTTGTGCCACTTTCATCAGATGTTGCAGTTCCTCAGTGGGAGCGTCCCAATAGTTTTCGACCTCCCGGCGCGGAACCAGTAATACGTGTCCCGGGGTGATGGGATTAATATCGGCAAAAGCGACACAAATATCGTCTTTCCAGCAAAAATGTCCAGGAATTTCCCCGGAGATAATGCGAGTAAAAATGGTGGACATACTTCCTCCTCGGGTCGATACTTATATCTTTCATAATAGGACGAGGGCGGGCTGAGAATAGTTTTTGAGCAAAATCCGCAACACGCGCCGATAATACTTGCTGAACGAATCCTATTACGTAGGATTTTCGTTTGACCAAGAGGGCAAACAATACTAACCCTAAACTAAAGGTTTAGGGTTATATCGGAGGGCGACCGTGACAGTACCAGACACTAACCTGGCAGATATTAAAGTCGTAGGCATCGGCGGAGGCGGGGTAAACGCTGTAAACCGCATGATTGATTTCGGATTAAAAGGCGTTGAATTTATCGCCATTAACACTGATGCTCAAGCACTGATGATGTCCGACGCTGATGTAAAACTCGACATCGGTCGCGAAGAAACTCGCGGTCTAGGGGCAGGAGCCGACCCCAAAGTCGGTGAACGGGCAGCCGCCGACAACGAAGAAGAAATAAAAGACACCCTACAAGGTGCAGACATGGTGTTCGTGACCGCCGGTGAAGGTGGTGGAACTGGCACTGGTGGCGCTCCGATTGTGGCGCGAGTAGCCCGAGAAATGGGAGCACTCACTATCGGGGTAGTAACCAGACCCTTTGCTTTCGAGGGCAAACGCCGTCAAACCCAGGCAGAAGCCGGGGTAGAGGCGCTGCGTAAAGAAGTCGATACCATTATCGTGATTCCCAATGATCGCCTCCTAGAAATCTCCGATCAAAACATTTCAATCGTTGATGCCTTTGCCGCTGCTGATGAAGTCCTCCACTCCGGGGTACAGGGCATAACTGACCTGATTACCACCTCCGCCCTCATCAACGTAGACTTTGCAGCCGTAAAAAGCGTGATGAAAGGAGCAGGGACCGCCCTAATGGGGATTGGTTCTGCCACCGGCGAGGATCGCGCGATTCGCGCCGCCGAAGCCGCCTTTATGTCCCCGCTGCTAGAAGCCGATATTGATGGAGCACTCGGGGTGTTGATGTTCTTCCAAGGCGGCTCAGATATGGGGCTAATCGAGGTACACCGCGCTGCCGATATGGTCAGGGAAATGGTACACCCCGAAGCCAATATCATTTTCGGTGCCAACGTAGACGAATCCCTGGGCGACCAAATCAGAGTAACCATTATCGCTGCCGGATTTGATGAGCCTAGAACCGCTAAAGGTAAAGCTAAAAGCATGAAATCAGAACCGAAAGTTCCCGGCTCTGCCGCGCGGTCTGAAAATACTTCCACCAGCGCTCCGGCGGTGAAAGAAACGCCGGTTAGCTCCGAGGACTCCACGCTCACTACCTCTATCCCCACATTTCCACGCCGAGCAGCCTTAAAAGAGGACGAACGCAGCGTTGGAGATTTACCCCGAGTTAGCACCTCAGGAGGGGCGCACCGCTTACCGGTGACCCCTCCCTCCAGAGATGCTTTTAACCGCAACGAAGGGGGCAGCGGACGTAGCTACCAGGATAACTTTGGAATAAATAACCGGAGCGAAGATGACTCTACGCTCACCGTGCCTCGGGTATTCGAGGACGACGAGCGCGAATCGGGACTGGATGTACCCGACTTTATGCGGTAGGTCGCCATGTTTAAAATAGGCGGTGCGCAAGCAGTTTTTACCAATCGGATTGGTGGAAAATCAACTGGAGCATATGCAACCCTTAACCTGGGAAATCACGTAGGTGATGACTCAGAGATAGTTGCGCAGAACCGTAGGATTGTAGCCGATGCAATTGGACGGAAAGTGGTTTGGATGCATCAAACCCACTCCAATCGGGTGGTGCAAGTTCACCCCGGTTATACCGATGCTCCTGCCGAAGGGGACGCGGTAATCATTGACAGCCGGGAATTCATTGAACTGGGTTTAACCACCCCCGCAGCGGCTGTAATGGTTGCCGATTGCGTTCCCCTACTTATTTCCTCCGATGACGGATTACTGGTAGCGGCTGTCCATGCTGGTAGAGCCGGGACAGTGACCGGAATTGTGCGAGAAACCGTAATCGCACTGCGCAAACTGGGGGCAGAAAACGGCAAAATATATGCTGCTATCGGTCCGGCAATCTGCGGAGCCTGCTATGAAGTTCCAGAAGCGATGCGCCGACACGTTACCGGGCACGTCCCGGCTGCCTGGTCACGAACTCGGGAAGGTAGTCCCGGTCTCGACCTAAAAGCCGGAGTGATTTCGCAGCTCAGAGCAGCCGGAGCACGCATTACTTTTGTGTCTAAACGCTGCACCTTTGAAGACCGTAACTTGTATTCATATCGGCGTGATAACGCTACCGGACGTTTCGCGGGGATTATTCTAGGGAAAACTAAACTTACTTCCGGCTGAACTGTGCTTTTTTATTTGTGTTTTTGAAAACACGCCGTGGCAATACTTCAAAAAAACCTTTACGACAATTAACGTTTCTATAGACCCGCATTAAAAGAAGGAGAACCTGATGGGCGCTTTGAGGAAAACGATGGACTATTTCGGTCTATCCGAACCGCAAGAGAACGAAGCTTACAGTGACGAGCTACAAAGCGAAGTTCCCGACTCTGAAGTCCCCGCCCCTCGTCCTCGGATAGTAGAACCAGCGGTGCGTTTTCCCCATGCGGTCAAATCTTCCGCAGAACCCGCAGTAGAGCTGAAACGAATCGTAACTATTCGTCCTACCACCTACAACGAGGCTCAAAGCATCGGGGAAGCCTTCAAAGAGGGAACTCCGGTAATTATGAACCTGGGGGCAATGAATGACCTGGAAGCGCGGCGAATGATTGATTTCGCTGCCGGTCTTAGCTTCGCCCTCGATGGGGGAATAGAAAAAGTAACTAACCGGGTATTTTTGCTGTCGCCAAAGTCGGTGCAAGTAGACGAGGGCGCGTCCTCCCTAAGTTCCAAAAAAGACTTCTTTAATCAAAGCTAGTTGATGGTTGCTTTAATCTATTGGGTTGGTCAGATAGGTAGATTACTTCTTCAGCTCTACCTTTTGGCGTTAATAGTTAGGGCGGTGCTGTCGTGGGTTTTGGCGTTGAATCCCTCGTGGCGTCCTAGTAACTCGTTTACGCTGTTTATCTGTAATCTAATTTTTGGGATTACCGACCCGCCCCTAAGGTTTTTAGGAAAATTCATTAAACCTTTACGGCTTGGGACTATCGCCCTAGATTTGAGTTTTATCGTATTATTCTTGCTGGTCACAATCTTAATTAAGGTTTGGATTTTTATCGTTAGCGGATTTTAGTTCTGCTGCAGAGTTAGAACCGCAGAAAAATACCTAAAATGTTGCCGAAAGTCACAGATGTTACTATTGTTGAAGATGTGGAAGTTGAGCAGATCTCCGGTATGCTTGTTTCCAACTGCAACCTATAGCGCAGAAGTTCCCCGCGGCAGGTAAGATGCCTACCCTGGGAGAAAGAAAATAGATAACTGAGGTGACAGGTATGGCTCTGCTGACTGCTGAAGATGTCCACTGGAAGCAATTCCAGGCGACCAAATTTCGCGAAGGCTACGATCAGGAAGAAGTAGACGAGTTCTTAGATGAGGTCGTAGAAACTATCGCGACACTTCAAGATCAAAATGCTTCCTTAAAAACCGAGCTAGATGAAGCTCGCCAACAGGCAGCTTCCGGTGGGGTGGCTCCCGCTTCCAGCGACAATAACGAAGAAGTTGCCGCACTCAAGGCGCAACTGGACACTGCGAATATGCAGATTGCTCAGATGCAAGCCGAAGTGCAGCAATATCAAGCTGCCGCTGCCGAGGGTAATCCACAAGCTGGTGAACAAATCCAGGCGCTACAGGCTCATTTGGCGCAAACACAGCAAGACTCTCAAGCAGCTTTGGCACAGTCCCAAGCCGAGACCCAGCAGGCAATCGCCGAAATCGAGCAGCTGCGTGAACAGTTGGCACAGGCAGAACAGAATATGCAAGCTGCTGCCCAGCCAGCCCCCGCTGAGCAGCCCGAAGACGCAACTTCCATGTTGGCTCTAGCTCAACGCGTACATGACGAATATGTCCGAAACGGTCAAAAGGAAGCCGACCAGATTCTGGAAGATTCCCGCCTCAAAGGTGACCAGATTGTACGGGAAGCAAACGATGAACGTCGTCGCGTACTAGAACAGCTAGAATCTGAACGGGCAGACCTCGAAGCCCGAGTAGACGACCTCAAAGCATTCGAGAATGATTACCGCCAGAAAGTTCGCGAACATCTACATGCTTTAATAGGTCAGCTAGATGCCCAAGAGGCATAAATAGTTTGCTTATAGTCCCTTCCATATTGCCTGGAGGGTGAAAGTGGCGATTCCACCACCAAAGTGGTGACATCGCAACTTTTTTATTAAATTTAGGTATTACCCCCTAAAGTTAGATTTAGATTTAGCCGACCTGGGAAGAAGATGAAACACCAAAAAAAGGGAAAACTGGCACCGCTTCTGGTCATATTTGCGTTCGTGGCCATCCCGGTGTTGATTATTGACCAAGCTACCAAGACCTGGGCGCTACGTACCCTGGAAATCGGGGCAGAACCTAAGCCATTATTGGGGAACTTTATCGGTTTGCAACTGGTGCGCAATCCCGGTGCTGCTTTCTCCCTCGCGGAGAGTTTCACCTGGGTGTTTTCGCTGATAGCTCTGGTGGTTTTAGCAATAATTATCTGGAGCGGACGTAATATGACCGCTACTTCCTGGCAAATATCTCTTGGTCTGCTAGCGGGTGGAGCGCTGGGAAACCTGGTGGATCGGATTGCGCAGCCCCCAGGGATATTTCGCGGTCACGTCGTTGATTTCTTGAACTATCGCTCACTGTTTGTAGGTAATATAGCCGATATTGCGATAGTAGTAGCAGTAATATCCGTAGTTATTCTCGTGGTGTTAGGCGTTCCTTCGGTAAAGACGAATCATGCTTATAAGCCGGAGCGTGTGCGAGCCTAAAATGCGCGAGCACCTTTCAATCCGCCTTGGCGATTCAGTCTCTAAAATGCGTCTCGACCAGGCAATTGCTGCGCAAGCGGGGATTTCTCGTTCTCTGGTTGCCAAACTAATAAAACAGGGCGATCTAAAAATAAATGGGCGTCGTCCTCGGAAATCGGATGAAGTTTTCGCGGGAGATCAGGTGGAAATCCTGTTACCGGATACTTCTGAAAAGAGCCTGGAAACTCCAGCTGAGCTGCCTATCCTTTATGAGGACGCCGATGTAGTGGTGGTTAATAAACCGGTAGGAATGGCTGCGCACGCAGCGCCGGGATGGAAGGGAGCTACCGTTGTTGGCGCGCTCTTGGCAAAGGGCTGCCAAATCTCTACCTCGGGACCGAAGGAACGCTGTGGGGTTGTGCATCGCCTTGATGTGGGGACTAGCGGTGTCATGGTTGTGGCGAAAACGGAACTTGCTTTTGAGGCTCTCAAGCGGGATTTTCACGATCGCAAGGTGCAAAAAATTTATCACGCCCTGGTTCAGGGGTATATTGAACCAGCAGAGGGCACAATTGAGGCTCCGATAGGTCGCCATCCCTCCCGAGATTTTAGAATGGCCGTGGTTGAGGGGGGGAAATCAGCTATTTCGCATTATCGCACTTTAGAGCGGTTTTTGGGGGCTTCTCTGGTTCAAGTTCATCTGGAAACTGGGAGAACTCATCAGATTAGGGTGCATATGCAGGCAATTCAGCACTGTATTGTGGGCGACCCTATCTATGGAGGCAATCCGGTTCAAGCGAAACAACTCGGGCTAGAACGCCAGTGGCTACACGCGGTCAGTTTGACCTTTACACATCCACGAACCCAAAAAGACCTGACCGTTAATGCGCCCCTGACTAAAGATTTAGCAGTGGCATTAGAAATACTACGAGCCCAAGAGGACTGTTAAGCCTGATATTTGAAGTTTCCCGCCTGGGAAATGCCCTGTGGTTTTGGGTTTTTAGTGCTAGGGCGGTTTTGCGGGTCTAGGAGGGTGGAGTGGTTTCTGGGCTGCTGTGGTGTTGAGTTGGGAGGGTGGAAGTGTCTGGGGAGGGTGGAATGGTTAGGGGCGTGCTGGTGAGCAGGGGTTTTGCTGGTGGAATCGCCCTCCCGGTGCAGAATCGCCCTCCTGATGGGGGACTATCGGTTGGGAATAGGTTTCTGTTGGTGTTTAGGTGCTTTGTGGTTGCAGAATGACTCTCCGGGTGCGGAATCGCCTTCCGGGTGTGGGACTATCTGCTGGGAATAGGTTTCTGTTGCTGGCTATGTGCTTTAAGCTTGCGGAATCACCCTCCGGGTGTGGGAGGATTACAACTAAAGCCTGTCCCCAGTAGTAGATAATGACAAGCGGTGCTGTTGGGGACAGAAGAAATCTTGCCTAGGTAAGTCGCTAGGAAGTATTTTCACCCCATGCCTGAGGAAAAACCAAGCTATACTCGTTCCCAATTCCTGCACGCTTCCCGCGCTGCACGCCAAGGAGAGCAACTCCTAGAGCAAGCTGAAAAGCGATTACGCTCTGAACAAGGTGGGTTAAAAGCGCGACTTACGCCCTCACCGACAGTAGTTGCCGCTGCACTTGTAGCAATCGTGATTGTGGCAGTTATGGCGGGCTGGGCACAAGGCAAAACCCCGACCGCCAAGACCTCCTCACCCTCCTCCTTCCCCTCCTCTACGTCGATAAACTCCTCAGACGCTTCCCCAGTCGCGTCCTCAGCAGTGGCTGCCCAAAAAGTATTGGTGCACGTAGCTGGGAAAGTAAAGAAACCGGGGGTGGTGCGTCTAGATGCGGATTCACGCGTAGAAGACGCCATTAACGCTGCCGGTGGGGTGCTTGCCAATACCGATGTGAGCGCTCTTAATCTGGCGCGAAAAGTTAATGATGGTGAACAGATTTTAGTAGGTGTCGAGGGCGCAGACTCTAGTGCAAATGGTGAAACCGGGGAGACTGCGGATGGGGGAGGGAAAACATCGGGAGGAAATAGGAAAATTTCAATCAATCAAGCCACAAAAGAACAGTTAGAAAAGCTTCCGGGAGTTGGGGAATCTCTCGCGGAACGAATTATTGCCTATCGCAAGGAGCAGGGAAAATTTCAAAGCGTTGAGGATTTGAAAAACGTGTCGGGAATAGGTGAGAAAAAATATGCTGCTCTCGCTGACATGATTAGCTTGTAGGCGGTCATGAACAAGAAAGTCCTTGACCTGCGTTTAGCGCCGCCAGTATTAAGTGCCTGGGTGGGGGCGCTGCTGCTGCCAGCCCTACCACTTCAATGGATAGCGGTTATTAGTGCACTAGCCCTCGTTCTTAGCGCAGGGTTCTTAATCGCCGTATATAAAGGGCGCTTGGCAACATTGGGATTGGTATCGGCTCTAGCTGTCGGAGCGCTAGGTGGGGTAGGGATGAGCCTCACCCAGTCGGCTAGGACGCTAGCAGCTGATCCTTTAGCACGTGCCTGGCAAGGAAATATCGCGAATAATAAAGTGATAGCTCAGGTTGAGACACCACCACGAAAGTATGCGCCAGGCAGTAATCAGCAGATAGTCCAGTTAAAACTGCAAAAAGCGCAAATACAGGGTTCCGCCCCGGTTAATACCGGGTTGAAAATTATGGCATTCGGTAGCGGTATGCCTACTTATCCTCGCGGAACTATCCTGCAATCCGCGATAAAACTAGAAAAATCTCCTAGTAGCGCAAATCCGGACATTACAAATAATGGCGGAATAAGTGCTAATAGTTTGTTTGAAATTCGGGGGCAACTATTGTCTACCCCCGTGGTTAGAGCCGGACCTGGCGGAGCGGCGGCCCTGAAACAAAAGTTCGCGACCCGGCTGGAAGAAAAACTGGCGGTAGTGAAATCCCCGGCAGCAGCAACGCTGCTGCCGGCCATGATTCTAGGAATCAGAGCTGATGCATCGGCAGATACCGAAGCGTTAAAAACTGCGGGTATTGTTCATATTACCTGTGTATCAGGGATGCATATCTCGGTTCTGATTTCCCTGGTGGCGCTGCTTTGCGCGGGATTTGCTAGACGATGGCGTCTGTTAATATGTGGAACTTTGTTAGTCGGGTATTGTCTACTGCTCGGGCCATCCCCCTCGTTACTGCGCGCCAGTGTCATGGGAATGGTTAGCATATTAGCCCTGGCAGCAGGGCGCGAACCTTGCTCATTTAGTTCCCTAGCAGCAGCGATAATTGGTTTACTCATTTTTAATCCTGCTTTTGGTTCTGATATAGGTTTTTTGCTTTCAGTCAGTTCCACTGCCGCGATTGTATTGGCGGTTCCCTATATTGAGGGAAAAGTACAGAATCTAACTACCCCGTGGGGTCCTAGGTTTCCTCGCCCTTCATCAAAAATAATTGCTGGCAAGTATCGTGACTACCTGCAAAAGGTCTTTCAATCCTTCCTGAGCGTGGGGCTGGTTAGCCTGGTGGCACAACTAGCGTGTCTGCCGGGGCAGCTGCTACTTCGCCCCGGAATCAATACCTTGACCGTCCTCGCAAATGTAGCTATCGCCCCGGTGGTTACCTTGCTGATTTGGGGCGGCGCTATTTTAGTTTTCCTACCTCTACCTGGTTATTTGCTGGCTAGGATACTTGCTTTCGGGTGTGAGTGGGTGATGGGTGTTGCCCGGGCTATATCCGCAAATCGCTTCGCAATTTTGCCTTGGCCACAAGGGATACCCGGCTTATTGGCACTAGGGGTTTTGGTGACAGGAATAGTTTTTATTTGGCGCTGCTACTTTCCAAAAAGGGGTAAGAGATGGCAATGTTGAAGCATGGCGGAAAAACTGATGACTTGGCGAGACTGCACCTTAGCGCCTTTGGTGTTGATTCGAGGCCCGGAGAAACTGTTGATGGATCGAGCTGTTTCCCGCCTGAAACAGTTAGGGCGTAACCAGGATTCTGCTCTAGCTATTACCGAAGTGACTGCTGGCAGTTACCAGGCGGGAGCTTTGGGGTCGCTTACGTCTCCCTCTCTATTTGGGGAGGCTCGTTTGATTATCGTTCCAGATTTTGAATCCGCTGATGAAACCCTGGGGGATGATTTAGCTACCTATCTGGCATCTCCACAGCCAGATTGCTGGATTATTGCCTGTCACGACGGCTCTAATAAAGGGAAACGCCAGGTAGATAAAATAAAAAAGGCGGGGGCGCGGGAAGTTAAAGTCGCGAAAATCAAAAATGCCCGCGACAAACTGTCTTTAGTGGTTGAGGAAGTACGCACGGTTGGGGGACGCATAGAGCCAGCCGGTGCGCAGTTGCTGGTAGATGCGCTTGGTGAAGATTTGGCGGAACTAATCGGGGCGGCTAGGCAACTGGTTTCCGATTATCCGCAGGCGGTAACTTTGCAGGCAGTGCAACAGTTTTATGGCTCGCGGGTGGGGGCTAGCGGTTTTAATGTGGCAGATGCGGTAGCTGTCGGTAACTTGTCGCGCGCCCTTGTTTTGCTGCGGCAAGCATTTTCTTCCGGGGTAGAGCCGGTCGCGATTGGGGGTGCGCTTGCCTTAAAGTTCCGTAGCCTGGCGAAAGTAAGTGGTCGGGGAGTTAATCCTGCCGAGTTGGGGATGGCGCCTTGGCAGGTGCAGAAAGCTCGGCGGGAGGTGCGTGGCTGGACTGACTCGCAGCTGGCGGAGGCAATTAGGGTTATTTCCCAAGCTGACGAGGACGCGAAGGGCGCTAGTCGCGATCCTCATTATGCGCTCGAGGCTGCGGTTAGGAAAATCTGTCTTTTACGGCAGCGTTAAAGAGCGGGGAAAAAGTTAGGAGAATCAATGGTAATGCAGCGTAAAACGAAGCAGCGGGACGCGATTATGGCAATCATGGCTGATGAGACGGATTTTCGTTCTGCTCAACAGGTGCACACTGCCTTGGCGGTAGCTGGGCAAACCGTGGGATTAGCTACTGTTTACCGCAACCTGCAGGCTCTAACTGAGGCAGGGGAGCTGGATAGTTTACGTTCCGAGGACGGAGAAACCCTTTATCGGCGTTGCGCGAAGCGCCGTCACCATCACCACTTGGTATGTAGAAACTGTGGCTATACGGTAGATATTCAAGATGAACAGTTAGAACAGTGGATTGGCAAGATTGCTCGGCGTTACCGGTTCAACGATATTGAACATATGGCTGATGTTTTTGGGTTATGTGAGAGCTGCGAATCGAAACTTGAAAAATAGGGCGCGCGTCCTTTTCATAGGGAAAGCGCTGTTGGGAAGGGTTTAGGTTAGCTTTATGGGGTGGGGAGGTTTTAAAAAATCAATACTCATAGGGAATTCATAGGTTACTCCTCTTAGTCTCATAAATCGTTTCTTTAACTTGTAGATATCAGTTAAAGAAACGAGTAGGAGGAAATATGAGTTCCGAAAATGAACCTAAACCAGAAAATCTAAATGAGGTTAATAGTTCCGCGATGCCGGGTGAGAATCTGGAAAGTCAAGAACAACAAGCAAATACGCAATCAGTTGAACCCGGTTTTATAGAACAAGAAAACCAGTCAGAAACTCATGCTAGTAGCGCGAATGCGGAAATAACCGAAGAATTACCGGCCCCGCTTCCTATGGGTTCAGAAAACCAGGCTGCTCAGGGCGTTGCTACCGAGCCTATTTCAGGTAACGAGGACGAATCGACTGTAGCCGGGACCGAACGGACATTAACACAAGAATCTTTTAACCCGGCTAATTTCAAAATCGAAAAGGGGAAGAAATCGGGACGAATTGCCAGATTGTTTCGTAAAACCTGGGTGAAAGTAGTGTCCTTGGTGGGGGCGGCGATTATTGTTTTCCTAAGCGGTCTGGGGGTGGGGATGGCGATTCATAGTGGTGGAGGACATCCCCATATGCCGCCGGGACAGGGCAGGCAAATGGCTCCAGGCGAGCAAATGGATAGGCAGATGCGACCGGGAGGAAAAATGGCACCGGGAGGTTCAAGGCGGCAATTACCGCCGGGCGAATCAAATCAAAACGGACAAAATCCGCGGAACTTAGATAATCAGAATCAAAATGGTAACAATCAAAATGATTCTCAGCAGCAAAGTGGCAATAATCAAAGCCCTCAAAACGGCGAAAAACCAGGAGAACAAAACAGTTCCCAAAATGGTGGCGCGAATAGTTCTAACTCTTAATGAGGAAATCAGTAGTTTCGCTGGTTGTAGCGGAAAAGTCGGGATTTCTTTAGCTAAAGGCATAATAAAAACATGGGAATAAATAATAATCCTGAGCGCGCCAGCTCCCTGGCGCGCTCAGGAAAGGCGCCACAAATCCTGATCGTGGATGATGAAAAAATGCTGGCAGATTTGTTGGCACAGGATCTCAGCCTGCAAGGCTCGGAAACTTTCACCGCGAATGATGGCTTCCAGGCGGTGCAGGTAGCCAGAAAACTACGCCCGGACGCGATTGTGATGGACGTAATGATGCCGGTCATGGACGGTATTGAAGCCATGGAGAGAATCCGTAAAGACTGTCCAGATATCCCGGTATTGATGCTCACCGCCAAAGATGCTATCGCCGATAAAATCACTGGACTGCGTAGCGGGGCGGACGATTATGTCACTAAACCTTTTGATTTAACCGAAGTGGAATTGCGCCTAGAGGCACTGCTGCGCCGTAGCGGTTTCGCCGATGCCAATGACACCACCGAACAGATTTTGCGGGTGCGTGACCTGGAAATGAAGGTGGATAGCCGCCAGGTTAGTCGAGCGGGAAAGCCAATTGAGCTGACTAAACCGAGTTCGAGCTCTGTCGGTTTCTAATGGAAAACTGTGACCGCGTAGTGAGTAAAGAACAGATTTTGGACGCGGTGTGGCATTTCGATTTTGGCGGTAAAGCCAGTGTAGTGGAGCTTTACATCTCCTATTTGCGCAAAAAGATTGATCAGGAGGCAGACCCGTTAATCGAAACCGTGCGGGCAGTTGGCTACGTGATGCGTTCGGAGAGAAAGCGTGGCTAAGGGGCAGCGGGGATTAACCAAGTTGTTACCTTCTCGCTCCCGCCGTCTTTCGCGCCGCCTACCGGTAATGGTGCTAGGGGTATGTTTCCTGGTAATTGCCGGGGTGGGAACTTTTGCGAGGCTGGCGTTGCGCGGGGCCCTCAATGAGCAACTCGACACTTCCCTTAACCAATCGGTGAATCCACTCGCCAAGATTGCCAGAGCCGGACAGGGACAAGAGGTTTTAGGAACCCCGTTAGGT
>ENA-OQLI01001245-OQLI01001245.1-human-gut-metagenome-genome-assembly--contig:-NODE-1245-length-19713-cov-3.911825_pt1 | contig 19713 bp, 17 predicted proteins | sample MGYA00242805_ERZ504812 | MGnify/ENA primary metagenome ERZ504812 (study PRJEB26092, sample SAMD00036430) | human gut metagenome | host: Homo sapiens | study: EMG produced TPA metagenomics assembly of... | reverse complement strand
AGTAAGGAATCAGGAACTTTGCTCGCGTTATTGTGCGAGAGTGGCAAAAAATATCAAAATCGGCCCGTCACCGGAATGGATGCAGAGAAGACTTGCTTCCGTTGGTATCCGTCCGATCAATAATCTTGTAGATATTACGAATTATGTGATGGAAGAATACGGACAGCCGATGCACGCCTATGATCTGGATACGATTGAAGGAAAAGAGATTATTGTCCGCCGTGCAGCTGCAGGTGAAAAATTTGTGACGCTGGACGGACAGGAACGTCAGCTGGATGAAAATGTACTGATGATCTGTGATGCAAAAAAAGCAGTAGGCATTGCCGGTATCATGGGTGGAGAAAATTCCATGATTACCGATCATGTAACAACCATGTTATTTGAGGCAGCATGCTTTGATGGAACCAATATCCGCAAATCCGGAAAGCGCATCGGACTGCGTACCGATGCCTCAGCTAAGTTTGAAAAAGGCTTAGATCCAAATCTTGCCATGGAAGCAATGAACCGTGCCTGCCAGCTGGTAGAAGAGTTAGGCGTCGGCGAGGTTGTGGGTGGAGCCGTTGACATTTATCCTGTGAAGCGTGAGGGCGTAAAGATTCCGTTCGAACCGGACAAGTACAATAAGCTTTTGGGAACGGATATTCCGGCCGGGGATATGATCGGATATTTCAAAAAAATAGATCTGGGATATGACGAAGCAACGAATGAGATTCTTGTTCCGTCCTGGAGACAGGATCTGCTTTGTGACGCAGATATGGCAGAGGAAGTAGCACGTTTCTACGGCTATGACAAGATCGGAACTTCTCTTCCGAGCGGAGAATCCACTGCCGGAGGAAAGAGCTTTAAGCTGCGTATGGAAGAAAAGGCACGTGAGATTGCAGAGTTCTGTGGTTTTTCACAGGCAATGACTTATTCTTTCGAGAGTCCGAAAGTATTTGACAAATTACTGATTCCGGAGGATTCCAAGTGGCGTAAAACGGTTGTGATTTCCAATCCGCTTGGGGAAGATTATTCCATTATGCGTACGCTGCCATTGAACGGAATGCTGACTTCCCTGTCTACGAACTTTGGACGCAGAAACAAAGATGTACGCCTGTACGAGATGGGAAATATCTATCTGCCGAAGCAGCTTCCGTTGACGGAACTTCCGGAAGAACGTATGCAGCTGACTTTTGGTATGTACGGAGACGGTGATTTCTTTACCATGAAGGGTGTGATCGAGGAACTCTTATACCAGACAGGTCTTCGCAAGAAGGCGCAGTATGATCCACATGCCGAGCTTCCGTTCCTGCACCCGGGACGCAAGGCGGCTATCGTATATGATGGTGCCGTGATTGGATATCTCGGAGAGGTTCATCCAACGGTTGCTGCAAATTATGCCATCAAAGAGCGCGTATATATTGCAGTGATTGATATGCCGGAGATTGTATCCCGTGCATCCTTTGATTATAAATATGAGGGAATTACCAACTTCCCGGTTTCTTCCCGTGACTTGTCCATGGTTGTTCCAAAGAATATTCTGGTAGGTGATATCGAGAAAGTATTCGAGGAAAACGGTGGTAAGTATCTGGAAAATTATGAGTTATTTGATGTATACGAAGGAGAGCAGATTGAAAAAGGCTTTAAGTCTGTCGCATACTCTCTGAAGTTCCGCGGAAAAGACAAGAATCTGGAAGAGAGCGATATTACGGGTGCTATGGATAAAATCTTAAGCGGACTGAAAAATATCGGAATCCAGTTGAGAGGTTAATCATGACAGAAGGAATGAATGTAAAAGATTATGACTATGATCTGCCGGAGGAACTGATCGCCCAGGACCCTCTGGAGGATCGTTCCAGCTCCCGGCTGATGGTGCTTGACCGTCAGACCGGGGACGTGGAACACCGGCATTTTACGGATATCTTGGAATATCTTCACCCGGGTGATTGTCTGGTGATCAACAACACAAAGGTGATTCCGGCACGTCTGTTCGGAGTGAAAGAGGACACACAGGCAAAAATCGAAGTACTTTTGTTAAAACGCAAGGAAAATGATATCTGGGAGACACTCGTAAAACCGGGGAAAAAAGCAAAACCGGGCACAAAACTTGTGTTCGGAGACGGGCTTCTGACGGCAGAAGTCGTGGATGTAGTAGAAGAAGGAAACCGTCTGATTCAGTTCCATTATGACGGAATTTTTGAAGAAATTCTGGATCAGCTGGGACAGATGCCGCTGCCGCCATATATTACGCATCAGCTGAAAGATAAAAACCGCTATCAGACCGTATATGCAAAGTATGACGGATCTGCCGCTGCCCCGACAGCAGGGCTTCATTTTACGAAAGAACTGCTGCAGAAAGTAAAGGATATGGGAGTCGATATCGCAGAAGTAACCCTGCATGTCGGACTTGGCACGTTCCGTCCGGTAAAAGTAGAAAATGTACTGGATCACCATATGCACTCAGAGTTTTATATGGTGTCACAGGAAGCTGCGGATAAGATCAACCGTGCGAAGGAAAGCGGACACCGGGTGATTGCGGTCGGCACCACCAGTACGCGTACGCTCGAAGCCGCCGCAGATGAAAACGGACGGCTGCATGAGACCAGCGGCTGGACGGAAATCTTTATTTATCCGGGGTATCAGTTTAAAGTGATTGATGCCCTGATTACCAACTTCCATCTGCCACAGTCAACGCTTGTGATGCTGGTATCGGCACTCGCAGGACGGGCGCATGTGCTTCATGCGTATGAGATCGCTGTAAAAGAAAGATATCGTTTCTTTAGCTTTGGCGATGCTATGCTGATTAAATAAAGAATCACAAAAGAACTGTTACAAACAGGAAAAGAAAAATTCATTTCCTGCTTTGTGACAGTTCTTTTTATGAACATACGACCTGGTTTTTTCCGGAACGCTTTCCTTTATAGAGCTGTTTGTCTACAAAATCAAGCCACTCTTTTGCCGACTGACCGGAAGTGTATTTTCCGGCACCGATGGTTACGGTATAGCGGAAACTTTCTCTTGATGTCCGCACACAGTTGGAACTGATTGCGCTGCGGAGTTCTTCAAGGATATCTTTTGGAATTTCACCCGAACGGCATTTCCCCAGAAGAAGAAATTCTTCACCGCCCCAGCGGCAGTATTTAAATCCATGTTTCTGTGCCTGCAGGATGATGGTTTTTGCAAGAATTTTTAATGCGTCATCCCCGGTGTTGTGTCCGTAGGTATCGTTGATGTTTTTGAAATTGTCGATATCGATCATGGCAAGATAGTAATCCTTTTGTCCATTTTCGATAAAAAGTTTTTGAATTTCGTCCATCATAAAAAAACGGTTCGGAATACCTGTCAGGGCATCGTATTCTGCTTTTTTAGTAAGTTTTTCTTCCTCATGAACCATATACCGGAGTAAGAAAAGCATGGAAGTAATGATCAGCAGGAGTACAAAAATTACGATTACGACTGCCAGGATACCTGTTTCCGTCAGGGAAAGGGGATAAAAAGGTGAAATCCGGTTTCCCGCTACGTATAAGGCAACGATGGCAACGGAGTAAAGACTGCTCAGAATCAACACGGGTGTTATGGATTTCTTCTTGTCCGGAAGGATACATTCTATAATAAAGAAAAACAAAATCACGCCGAACAGACATAACTGAAAATTGCAGCCAAGCCCCACGCAAAGTGTCGCAGCCGACATATGTAGGAGAATTTCAATGGAAGCGAGGTAGACATACAAATGTATTTTGAATTTTTGCAGCATAAAAAAAGCCAGTGTGTAAAAAAGGATGCTTCCTAAATTAAAATAAACCATAAAGTTGATTTTTAAATTTGCAAATAAAAGAAGAAATCCAATATGTACAACCAAAAATACCTTGTTAATAAAAGAAAGATATTTATATTCAATTTTTTCTGAAATAGAATGATCTGTCATTGTATGTAACCCCATAATTTTTTATAAACGTTTTCGCATAATTCAACCCAAAGCTATTCTTTTATATTAGCACTTATTTACATATACCGCAATAATTTTTCCTAAAAGTAATTGTTAACCAGTAAAAAATGGCGGTTGACAATAAAAAGCCATGCGTGTATACTTAACACGTTAAATTCGTATGGAAAGGAAGAAAAAAATGAATGACACTGTAAGCGCGACACCAAAGAAAATGTCGGTAAAAACCATTGCTGTGATCGGTGTTCTCACAGCTGTAACCTGTATTTTGGCACCATTGTCCATCCCGATTGGAGATGTTCCGATTTCTCTTACCAATCTGGTGATTTATTTCGGACTTTATATTTTAGGCACTCGGAGGGAGACGGTCAGCTATATTGTTTACCTTCTGATCGGACTGGTTGGCGTTCCGGTATTTTCCGGTTTTACAGCAGGTCCGGCAAAAATGTTCGGACCGACAGGCGGCTATCTGATCGGGTTTATTCCGATGGCTGTGATCGCCGGAATTTTTATTGAAAAGTCCGGACGGAAACTGGTATTGGGCATGATCGGCATGATTCTCGGAACTGCTGTTTGCTATATCTTTGGAACGGTATGGTTTGTACTGGTAATGAAAACCTCTGTACAGGCGGCGTTGACAATGTGCGTCTATCCGTTTATTGTATTTGACATTATCAAAATGGTTCTTGCTGCATGGATCGGACCGCAGATTCACGGACGTCTGGTGCAGGCGGGACTTTTATAAAATCATTACTTTTTATTGGATATTCCGGGAAGGGACCCGGAATATCCCTTTTTTTACTTGTAATGTGTTTCTGAATGTAATAAAATAATATTTATATTATCGTTTGAAAAGGTATAAGGGGATGGAAAATGGAAGAAAAAAGGAAAAATAAAAGACTGGATCTGGATGTCAATGTACAGTTGGAGCGTCTGGATGAAGACGGGGTCACAACTTTAAAATTTGTGCATGTGGATGTAACAGATATTTCAAAAAGCGGAATTGGATTTGACTGTAAAAAGAAACTGGAAATGAATTCCTATTATGATGCAAAGATCCAGATATGGACAAAAGAAGTGGTGGATGCAGTCATTCAGATTGTCCGCAGCGAAGAAAAGCCGGACGGATTTCATTATGGCGGTGTGTTTATCGGAATGACGGATACCGATGCATTAAAGATTGATATCTATCAGATTTTTAACGAACTGTAAAATAAGGCGGGAAAAACTATGATCTTACAGGATACTTATGAGGTAAAAAAAGCAGACATAATTCCGGTTGAGGTTTCGGTTCCAGGATCGAAGAGCATTACAAACCGGGCACTTCTGATTGCAGCACTTGCAAACGGAAAGAGTGTTCTTAAAGGGGTTCTTTTTTCGGATGACAGCAGGCATTTCCTGCAGGCTTTGCAGGACCTGGGCTTTGTGGTGGAAATTGATGAGCCGCATGCGGTTGTCTCCATTGAAGGAAAAGGGGGCAGGGTTCCAAAGACAAAAGCTTCCGTTGATGTGGGAAGTGCAGGAACTGCTGCCCGTTTTCTGACGGCATACCTTGGTCTGTGTGAGGGAGAATATCATATGAACTCTTCCGAGCAGATGAAAAAGCGCCCGATGGAAGAATTGCTGCAGGCACTTCAAGACCTTGGGGCGGAAGTTACTTATAAGGAAGCATCAGGACATTTCCCATTTGCGATCGGAAACAGTGGTGTGAATAGACACGAAGTAACCATTGATGTTGAAAAAAGCAGTCAGTTTCTGAGTGCGCTTCTGATCTCTTCCGTGCTGTTTCAGAAAGAATTCCGGATTCACGTCAAAGGGCATCATGGAATGGCTTATGTAGAGATGACGGTTGCCATGATGAAGCAGTTTGGTGTGGAAGTACAACGACCTGCATCCGACACTTTTGTGATTGCGGAACATGCAGCATATCAGGCAAGAGAGTATCAGATTGAACCGGATGTTTCGGCAGCTTCTTATTTTTATGCGATGTGCCCGGTTGTCGGCGTTCCTGCAAAGGTCTGCCATGTACACTGGGAAAGCTTACAGGGAGATACTTCTTTTTTACATGTGCTGGAACAGATGGGATGCCGGACAGAGGAAGAACCGGATGGAATCCGGATGTATCCGCCGACGGAAGGATTCCTGGGAGGGGTATTTGACTTTTCTGCATTTTCAGATCAGGCACTGACACTGGCGGCAATTGCGTGTTTTGCCAGTGAAACCGTGGAGATTACCGGAATCGGACATATCCGTTATCAGGAATGTGACCGTTTTGCCGCGATTCTTACCAATCTGAAGGCAATGGGAATCGCATGCGAGCAGCTGGATGAGAACCGTATTGTGATTCATCCGGGAAAACCGCATGGATGTAAAATAAAAACGTTCGAGGATCACCGGGTTGCGATGGCTTTTGCAATTCCGGGACTTGTGACAGACGGTATTGTGATTGAAAATCCTTCCTGCTGCAGGAAGACGTTTGAAAACTATTTTGAAATACTCGATACCTTGTGCAAATAAAAATACAGGCTCCGGAAATTATCCGGAGCCTGTATTTTTTATGGGAAAACCATTTATGTTTTACCGTTCGTGAACCATATAGCCATTGTCGGTAAGCAGACGTTTGGCACGGGTCAGAGTCTGTTTGTCAGGAAACGCGAGCTGAAGAACACCTTCTTCAAATTCCCGGTTATTTACAATACCGATGTTTTTGATGCTGATATGGTATTGTGCGAGCAGCCCGGCAACAGCAGCAATACCGCCGGTTTCATCGACCAGATCCACAAAACATTCATAATATACCGTAGGGGATTTGACACTTGGCAGTGTGATGGAATCCCGGTAGTCTTTTGCCTGCTGAAAGAAGGAAAGCAGTGCCTGTTCATTGGAACTGTCAATGTATCCGCGAAGCTTCGTCAGAATGGCAAGGTACTGATCCATCAGTGAAAGAATCGGTTCCCGGTTGGAAGCACAGATATTCTGCCACATCACAGGCGAAGAAGATGCAATTCTTGTGATATCCTTAAATCCCCCTGCGGCAATGGTTTTCATGGTTTCTTTGTCATCATCGATCTGGTGGACCAGATTGACCAGCGAATATGCGATCATGTGCGGCAGATGGCTGATGGCTGCCGTAGAGTAATCGTGTATTTTATAATCCAAAATCAGTGGAATTGCTCCAAGCGACAATACAAAATCACGAAATTCCGAAATTTCTTCCTTTGGAGTCAGGGCGGTCGGGGTGATAATATAGTATGCATTTTCCAAAAGCGTATTGGTGGCACTTAATATGCCTGTTTTTTCGGAACCGGTCATGGGATGCCCGCCGATAAAATTGGCCTCCATGCCAAGCCGTATCACTTCTTCATGAATTTCCGTTTTTGTGCTTCCGACGTCTGTGATATAACAGTCGCTGCGGATAATATCTTTTAACTGACGCAGATATGCGAGGTTCCGTTGAACTGGGGCACATAAAAAAATATAATCACAGTCAGAAAAAGCAGACAGTGGTAACAGATCATTGTTTTCGATCAGCCCCTCACGGTACGCTTCTTGGATGGTTTCTTTATGATGTGCCGTGGCATAAATTTTGATGTCCGGCTGATTGGATTTCATTTTTTTGGCGATCGAACCTCCAATCAGACCCAGTCCGATAAAACCGATTGTTTGAAAAGCCATAAGTTTATTTCCTTTATAATCATGTAATTGATGTGTTTATTGTACTATAGAATGGCAGGAGTGTCAAAAGAGGAATGTGTGACAGCACTTGCAACAATTGTCCGTTCGTGTGATAATAAAAAGGCGAAAGGAAGCAGAAAGAGGAATTTTTATGAATTTACTTACCGTTGATCATATTACAAAAGTTTATACACAGCGTGAGTTGTTTCACGATGCATCGTTTTATCTGCAGGATGGGGAAAAAGTCGGAATCATAGGCATCAATGGAACCGGAAAATCCACGCTGTTAAAAATTATGGCAGGACTCGAAGAACCGGATGCCGGAAATGTCGTACGGGCCAATCATCTTGTGATTCGCTATCTGCCGCAGATGCCGGAATTTGACCCGCAAAAAGGAGCACTTGAGAATGTACTTTCTTATGCGCAAATTGGAAGTGTGCATCAGCAGGAAGACCGGGAAGAACATGAAAAATGGAATCTGGAAAGCAATGCCAAATCCATGATGACGCGGCTTGGCATATACAATTTCGATGAACCGGTGGGACATTTGTCCGGCGGACAGCGGAAACGACTGGCTCTTGTTGCAGTGCTCCTTACTCCGTGTGATGTACTGCTTTTGGATGAGCCGACGAACCATCTGGATGCCGAAATGGCAGAGTGGCTGGAAAATTATCTGAAAAATTACCGGGGAGCAATGGTTATGGTGACACATGACCGGTATTTTCTGGACAGTGTATGCAACCGGATTGTGGAAGTCGATAAAGGACAGATTTACAGCTATGAGACAAACTATTCCGGATATCTTGCGGCCAAACAGGAGAGGGAAGACATTGCCTGGGCAGGCGAACGGAAAAGACAGTCCATTCTGCGCAAGGAAATCGAATGGATGCAGCGCGGGGTAAGGGCGCGTTCCACCAAACAGAAAGCACATATCCAGCGCTATGAGGCCTTGCGGGATCAAAAAAAGCCGGATGTTGATAAAAAGATCGAAATCGGTTCGGTGTCCTCCCGTATGGGAAAAACAACCGTGGAATTATCACATATCACAAAAACATATGGAGATCATGTACTGATTTCTGATTTTTCCTATATCTTCTTAAAAAATGACCGGATTGGTTTTGTCGGGAAAAACGGATGCGGCAAGACAACACTTATGAAAATTATTGATGGCAGAATTTTGCCGGATGCTGGGGAAGTAACCATTGGACAGACGATAAAAATCGGATATTACACACAGGAGATCGAGCAGGATGCGAATGCGGGAATTGCATATATGGACCCCGAGCTTCGCGTGATTGATTACATCAAAAATACAGCAGAATATGTGCGTACAGAAGATGGACTGGTTTCGGCATCCGCAATGCTCGATAAGTTTTTGTTTCCACCGGAAGAACAGTATGGGCAGATCAAAAAACTGTCCGGCGGAGAAAAGCGCAGACTGAATCTGCTGCGTGTTCTTATGGAAGCTCCTAATGTACTGATTCTTGACGAACCAACCAACGATCTTGATATCACGACACTGACCATTCTTGAAGATTATCTGGATCATTATGACGGTATTGTGATTACGGTATCGCATGACCGTTATTTTCTGGACCGTGTGGTGCACAGAATCTTTGCTTTTGAGGGAAACGGAAAGCTCTGCCAGTATGAGGGCGGATATACGGACTACCACAGACGGACCGAAGAGGAAGGAAAATTTGTAGATACTGCAGGCGATTCGTTCCGTAAAAATGAAGAGACGGCAAATGTACAGGAAAAACAGGCGACAGAAGACTCACGTTCTACATGGAAACATGAAAATAAATTAAAATTTTCATATAAAGAACAGAAAGAATATGAAACCATTGAGGACGACATTGCAGCTTTGGAAACACGGCTGGGAGAGATTGACGGGGAGATGGCATCCTGCGCACGGGATTTTGTGAAGCTGAATGAACTGACAGAAGAAAAAACGCAGCTGGAAACACAATTGGAAGAAAAAATGGATCGCTGGACGTATCTGGAAGAACTTGCGGCAAAAATACTTCAACAAAATGCATAAAAAGGTTGTAAAACTTTCTGAAAATTAGTAGAATATAACCATAAAAGAGTAAATATTCTAAAAAAGGAGGGTTTTACTATGAACGTATATACGACAGACAGAATTCGTAATGTGGTTCTCCTGGGGCATGGAGGATGCGGCAAAACTTCCCTAGTGGAAGCCATGGCATATCTGGCAGGTCTGACGACACGTATGGGGACGGTCGCAGATAAAAATACCATCAGTGATTTTGATAAGGAGGAGACGAAACGCCAGTTTTCGATCCATACTTCTGTGGTCGCGATCCCGTGGAAAGACAACAAAATTAATGTTTTGGATACCCCAGGCTATTTTGATTTTGTCGGGGAAGTCGAAGAGGCAGTTTCCGCAGCGGATGCAGCAATTATCGTTATTTCCGGGAAAGCGGGAATCGAGACAGGCACGCGGCGCGCCTGGGAAATCTGTGAAAAAAATCATCTTCCACGTATGATCTTTGTAACAGATATGGATATTGACAATGCAAGTTACCGTCAGGTAGTGGAAGATCTGCAGGCTCTTTACGGAAAGAAAATTGCACCGTTTCATCTGCCGGTCCGGGAGGATGGCCAGTTTGTCGGATATGTCAATGTCATCCAGCAGAAGGCAAAGCGGTGGACCGATGAGGGAACCGTTGAAAAATTTGAAGTTCCGGAATATTCCCAAAAGAATCTTAATCTGTGCAGGGAAGCTTTGTTAGAAGCTGTGGCAGAAACCAGCGAGGAGTTTATGGACCGTTATTTTAACGGGGATGAATTCTCCGAGGACGAAATTCGTCAGGCGCTCAGGGTAAATGTCATGGATGGTTCTATCGTTCCGGTTCTTATGGGATCGAATCCGCTTGCCCGCGGAATGTATACGCTGATGGCAGATATTGTTAAATATTTTCCGAGCCCGGACAAACGGACCTGCGCAGGCATCAATACGACAAACAACGAGGTGTATCCGGCGGACTATGATTTTGCAAAACCGAAGAGTGCGTATATTTTTAAGACAATTGTAGATCCTTACATTGGAAAGTATTCTCTGATCAAAGTAAATTCCGGTGTGCTTAAGACGGATGATGTCTTATTTAATTATCACAGGGATTGTGACGAAAAGATTGGAAAGCTGTACGTTCTGCGCGGAAATAAAACAGAGGAAGTAAAAGAACTTCATGCGGGGGATATCGGAGCACTGGCAAAGCTGTCCCAGTCCCAGACAACGGATTCCCTGTCCGTACGGAATAATCCGGTTGCCTATCTTCGCACGAATTTCTCAAAACCGTACGTATCTATGCGCTACAAAGCAAAAAACAAAGGGGATGTGGATAAGATTTCCCAGTCGCTGCAAAAAATTCTGATGGAAGATCAGACGCTGCGTGTGGTAAATGACAGTGAAAATCGTCAGACTCTGTTATATGGCATGGGTGAGCAGCAGCTTGAAATTGTTCAGAGTATGCTGCTTGAAAAGTATAAAGTAGAAATTGAACTGATGCGTCCAAAGGTCGCTTTCCGCGAAACCATACGTGGAAAATCAGATGTTGAATACAAATATAAAAAACAGTCCGGTGGACATGGACAGTACGGCCATGTTAAAATGAAATTTGAGCCGAGCGGGGATTTAGAGGTCCCTTATGTATTTGAACAGTGTGTTGTGGGTGGAGCCGTTCCGAAAAATTATTTTCCAGCAGTGGAAAAAGGAATTGCAGAAGCTGTTTTGAAAGGACCGCTTGCGGCCTACCCGGTAATCGGAGTGAAAGCGGTACTCTATGATGGCTCCTATCATCCGGTGGATTCCTCCGAGATGGCATTTAAAGTAGCCGCCAAACAGGCATTTAAGAAAGGATTTTTAGATGCGAAGCCGGTATTGTTAGAGCCGATCGCCTCTGTAAAGATCATTACTCCGGAGGAATATACCGGTGAAATCATGGGAGATCTGAATAAACGCAGAGGTCGTGTGATGAATATGAATGCAGAAAACGGGTATCAGGAGATCGATGCGGATCTTCCATATCTTGAACTGTATGGATATAATACACAGCTTCGGTCAATGACCAGCGGAAGCGGAACATTTTCTTATGAATTTGCCCGGTATGAACAAGCACCTGAGGATGTGGCAGCAAGAGAAATAGAAGAGAGGGCAGGCAAAGTTGTGGAGACAGAAGAATAGTACAGTGTTTGCTGTATTATTGATTGCAATAACCTTAAATTTTATCGTGACACCGACATATGCAAAAAACACAGAACTCGAAGGGGAGAATTATGCCCCTTCGAGTTCTTCCTTTCAAAAACCTGCAAATGTTCACACAAAGAACGATATGGTTACCGTGGGGTATTTTCTGGGAGGCGGCATACAGAATTCTTTCAATAAAGAATCGTACCCGGCATTCAGCGGGGATCAGCCGCTGTATACGCCATACCGGAGTGGGTTCCGGTTTCTCGGATGGTACTCCGATGCCGCGCTTCACAAACAGATAAAGACCATTCCCACGGATCGTAAGGATCATTACATTCTTTATGCCAAATGGACCGCAAAGATTAATAATTATTACAATGTAGAATATTATAACTATCACAAAAGAGAGAGCCGGTTCGACAAAAATCTGGTTCTGTTGAAAGATCTTGATTACAGCTTTTACAATGAAATTGATATTCCGGGCATGCCGGATACCCGGGAGGAGGATGTGTTAAAAAAATATATTTTCAGTGCATCCCAGTGCCCGCAGGGGATTTGTCTGACCGACGAATTTGTGCTGATCACTTCTTATTCCACGGAAGATGACTGTATGGGAGAGCTTATGGTGTTTGACCGGGAAACCGGAGAATATATGGTCACACTGGGAATGGATGAAAACAGCCATCTGGGAGGAATTGCGTTTGACGGTGACAATGTATGGGTGTGCAATTCCTATGAAAACTGTGTGGAGCGGATCTCCTACGATTTTATTGAACTGATGGCCTATCAGAATACCGGAGATGTCGTGGATGCAAGAGATGTTGTGGATGAGTTTCCGGTCAAAAATACGCCTTCCTGTATTACCTGGTATGGCGGAAGATTGTGGATTGCAACGCATACACTTCTGGTGAATTCACGAATGGTGGCATATTATCTGGATAAAAAGACGGACAAACTGATTGCCCTCAGTGATTATAAAATTCCGCAAAAGGTGCAGGGAGTTACGTTCGATGATTCCGGAAACGTATATCTGAGCACTTCCTACGGAAGAAACCAGTCTTCCTATTTATATTGTTACGACTCTGTCACGGCACTCGCAACCCGGCCGAAACATCCGAGAAAGAAAGTGGAAATGCCTCCGGCATCGGAAGAACTCGATGTAAGTGACAATACCTTATATATTCTGTTTGAATCGGCAGGAGAAAAATATTATGAGGGAACCGACGGGAAAGGCAAAAGCCTGTTCCCGCTGGATAAAATTTTAAAAATCCCGATCAGGGAGCTGGATGTGAACGGTTCATCGACATCAGGGACATGATCTTTTTCATGTGCGTCTGACTCTCAGGCGGAATGTCTTTGGACAGCAGATCACACAACAGTTCGATTTCAGGCTTTGTGAAATCAATATGGTTTTCCTTTGCCTGCCTCATATTTGAGAGAAGAAACGGCATGGCATCTTTCATGTTTAAAGGTTTTTCTTTCTGTGCAAAGGAGAGCAGAAATTGCAATTTTTCCGGACTTAAATTGGCAAACGCCGGATTGTTAAAAAGATTGGAATCCATTCAAAAACCTCCTGCGGATTTATGGATTGTGAAACAGATCCTGATTTTCCATAATACAAAACAGAGTCTGCAATGTATCAATCATTTCCTGTTCTTTTGGGGTACAATATTTACGGACTGCACTAAGCATTGCATCCCGCCGTTTGGTACCGGCAGGCAGAGAACAGGCAGCCATGCTGTTCTCCTGTCTGGAGAAAGCTGCTGTGGCATTTTTCCATTCCATCAGCTGGATCAGCATGGCAAGCGGCTTTTGTGTCGGAACGTCTAAATATGGTACGATGGACTTTAAGATCTGCGTATTTCTCGTCTGGATCAGATCGTCATACGTGATGGATTTATTTTCATCCATGGATCACACATCCTATATAATTTTTCTATTATTTTATGAGAGAATGCCTGTCTGTATGAATACAATAAAAGAAAAAGGAAAAAATAGATGCATGAGAGACTGATTATTGACGGAAACAGTGTTTATGAAGTGGATGAAGAATGCCTGAAACGACGGAATGTTCCCACGGAATGCAGGGTAAAAGAGGCTGTGGAACGTCAGATCCAGAAAGAAAAAGCCACAAAAGAAGGATAGCATTTTATATGCAAAAAGGGATGCAGATACTGCATCCCTTTTTTGGTTGTGCACCTTGCTGCACACGTTTCTAACACAAATATTAGAAGATTCCGCCGCATCCGTTTCCGCCGCCATTGCATCCGCCACAGAATAACAGAAGAAGAATCAGCCAGCAGCAGTCGTTTCCGCCGCCACTGCATCCGCATCCGTTGTTGTTTCCGCAGAAAGATCCATTTCCACAGCAGGAGAGAAGAAGAATGATCCAGATAATAGAATTGCATCCACATCCGTTATCTGTTGAACATCCACAGTTTGTAGCAGTTAAATCACTCATAAGTGACCTCCAAATAAATATATTTACAGTATAGTGTATGAGACGGCAGCAAAAGGGTTCCATATTTTTCTAAAAAAATTCATTGACTTTCACATAGTAAATAGATAAAATGATTTTATAACGTAATAATTGTATACAATTATTCATGTATGAAAAGGAGTAGTCAGCACATGAGAGAAGTAGTAATGAATGACAAATCAAACCTGTTGCAGCTCGAAGAACATTTTTATCAGCTGGTAGATGTGGATGAACCGAATACATTCCGGAACCTTTTTCCCTATGAGGAGATTCCGAAGATTGCGTTTAATGATCGTATTGTTCCGCATAATATGCCGGATGAAATCTGGATTACAGATACCACATTCCGTGATGGGCAGCAGTCCCGTGCTCCGTATACCACCGAACAGATCGTGACGATTTATGATTACTTACATAAACTTGGCGGTCCGAAGGGAAAGATTCGTCAGAGTGAATTCTTCTTATATAGTAAGAAAGACCGCGACGCGGTATATAAATGTATGGAACGTGGCTATCAGTTTCCGGAAGTCACTTCCTGGATTCGTGCCAGCAAACAGGACTTTCAGCTGGTCAAAGACCTTGGTCTTCGCGAGACGGGCATTCTTGTCAGCTGTTCTGACTACCATATTTTCTATAAAATGAAAATGACAAGACGGGAGGTTATGAATCTGTACCTGAGCGTGATCCGCGACTGTCTGGAGACCGGCATCAGTCCGCGCTGTCATCTTGAGGATATCACACGTTCCGATATTTACGGATTTGTAATTCCGTTCTGTGTGGAACTGATGAAACTGCAGGATGAGTACAAGATTCCGATCAAGGTACGTGCCTGCGATACGATGGGATATGGGGTAAACTTCCCTGGTGCCGTAATTCCACGAAGTGTGCCGGGAATCATTTACGGTCTGACAACACATGCCGGAGTTCCTTCTTCCCAGATTGAGTGGCATGGACACAATGATTTTTACAAAGCAGTCAACAATTCCACCACAGCATGGCTGTACGGGGCAAGTGGTGTCAACTGTTCTTTGTTTGGAATCGGGGAGCGTACCGGTAATACGCCTCTGGAAGCCATGGTATTTGAGTATGCACAGCTGCGCGGCACTCTCGACGGCATGGATACGACCGTGATCACAGAACTTTCCGAATATTATGAAAAAGAACTGGGATACAAACAGCCGCCGCAGACGCCGTTTGTCGGAAGTAACTTTAATGTGACAAGAGCCGGTATTCACGCAGACGGATTACTGAAAAACGAGGAAATCTATAACATTTTCGATACCGGAAAATTTTTAAACCGTCCACCTCTGGTAGCAGTATCGAATACCTCAGGTCTGGCAGGTATTGCACACTGGATCAACAATTATTATCATTTGCCGGATGACCGGAAAGTGGACAAAAACTCAGAACTTGTACACCGGATCAAAGACTGGGTAGACACACAATACGATGACGGACGCGTGACGGTTATGACGGATCAGGAACTTGTTGTAGAAATTACTTCCGTTTGTAAAGAGCTTGGTATTGTGTTATAGACAAAAATTCGATATTATATAAGGTGAAATTATGGCAGAAGATCATTATTCATTAAGTGCCAAAGTTTTTCATTCCATTCGGGAAGATATTTTAAATGGAAAATATCAGGCGAATGAGGAACTGAAGGAAAAGAATATTGGCGACGATCTCGGGGTGAGCCGGACTCCCGTCCGGGAAGCACTCCGGCAGCTGGAGCTGGAAGGGCTGGTACATATCATTCCAAACAAGGGAGCGTTTGTAGAAGGGGTTACCCTTCAGGATGTCAAAGATATCTATGAGATACGGACGCTTTTAGAGGGATTATGCGCCCGGTGGGCAGCGGAGCGGATCACGCAGGAACAGTTGGAGGAACTGGAAGAAATCGTATTTTTATCCGATTTTCACTATTCCAAAGAAAACTGGGATCAGATACTGGAACTGGATAACCGTTTCCACGAAATGGTATATGAAGCATGCGCAAGCAAAGAACTGACACGTGTGCTTCGGGACTATCATCATTATCTGCAGCGCATCCGTCGGATCACACTGGAAGAGAAAGCACGGGCTCATGCGTCGATCAATGAACACCGGGCAATTGCCGAGGCATTAAAGGCAAGGGATGCCCGGACAGCGGAGGAGTGTGCCAGACTCCATATCCGCAATACGATATCCAACATGGATAAAATCGGTTGGGAAAATCTGATGAAATAAAATAAAGGAGAATGAAGCGATGAGCAAGATTACAATGACAACACCACTGGTAGAGATGGACGGAGATGAAATGACAAGAATTCTCTGGAAAATGATCAAGGATGAGCTGTTACTTCCGTTTATTGATCTGAAAACAGAGTATTATGATCTGGGACTGGAAGAGCGTAACCGGACAAACGATCAGGTAACGGTTGATTCTGCAAATGCAACAAAGAAATACGGTGTTGCTGTAAAATGCGCAACGATCACTCCGAATGCCGCAAGAATGACAGAATATAATTTAAAAGAGATGTGGAAGAGTCCGAACGGAACCATCCGTGCCATGCTTGACGGAACGGTATTCCGTGCGCCGATTGTCGTAAAGGGAATTGAGCCAAATGTTAAGACATGGGAAAAACCGATCACGATTGCAAGACATGCGTATGGCGATGTGTATAAGGCATCGGAAATGAAGGTTCCGGGACCTGGTAAGGCTGAGCTGGTATTTACGGCAGAGGATGGAACCATCGTGCGTGAACTGATCCATAATTTTACCGGAGCCGGTGTATTACAGGGACAGCATAACCTGGACGATTCCATTGAAAGCTTTGCACACAGCTGCTTTAAATATGCACTGGATACAAAACAGGATCTGTGGTTTGCAACAAAGGATACCATTTCCAAAAAATATGACCATACCTTTAAGGATATTTTCCAGGATGTATTTGAGAAGAATTACAAGGATGCATTTGAAAAAGCCGGAATTGAGTATTTTTATACTTTGATTGATGATGCGGTTGCACGTGTTATGAAGTCAAAAGGCGGATTTATCTGGGCATGCAAAAACTATGACGGTGATGTTATGAGTGATATGATCAGTTCTGCATTCGGCTCTCTTGCCATGATGACTTCCGTACTTGTATCCCCGCATGGATATTATGAGTATGAAGCTGCACACGGAACCGTTCAGAGACATTATTATAAGCATCTGAAGGGTGAAGAAACTTCCACAAACTCCGTCGCAACCATTTTTGCATGGACAGGAGCACTCAGAAAGCGCGGAGAACTGGATAAAAATCAGGCACTCTGTGATTTTGCGGATAAACTGGAAGCAGCATGCTTAAAGACCATTGAGTCCGGAAAGATGACAAAGGATCTTGCTTTGATTACGACCATTGAAAATCCGGTGGTATTAAACAGTGAGAATTTTATTAAGGCAATCCGGACAGAACTGGAAGCTTCTCTTTCATAAATAAAAGGATTGGAGGATGAAATTGTGGAAAAGGAAATCTCACAAGCTGTCATCCGTCGTATGCCAAGATATTACCGTTATCTGGGAGAATTGCTGGAGGAAGGCGTTGAGCGCATTTCCTCCAATGATCTGAGTCACCGGATGATGGTGACGGCCTCTCAGATTCGCCAGGATTTGAATAATTTTGGCGGATTTGGACAACAGGGTTACGGATATAATGTGAAATACCTGTATGATGAGATCGGAAAAATACTGGGGTTAAATGAGACCCATAATATTATCATGATCGGTGCCGGAAATCTTGGTCAGGCAATTACAAATTATGTAAAATTTGAACGGTTTGGTTTTATCATTACTGCGTTGTTTGATGTAAAACCATCTTTAAAAGGACAGACCGTTCGTGATATTCCGATTTATATGATGGATGAACTGGATGATTACTGCAAAAAAAATAAAGTAGATATTGCAGCCTTAACACTCCCGAAAGAAAAGGCAGAAGATACTGCGCAGCATCTTGTGAATCTGGGAATTCGCGCCATCTGGAATTTTGCCCATGTGGATCTGGATTTAAGTGATAAAAGTGTGGTTGTCGAAAATGTTCATTTGTCGGACAGTCTGATGCAGTTATCATATAATATCGTGAAGAACTCCAAGTAGCACACAAAGAGGTGATACGATGAAGGATGATGAAGAATTTAAAAAAGCGCTGGCAGACAAACAGGTACCGATTCTTGTACTTGATGAGAAGTGGCATCGGCTTTTTGCTGTGCATGGCAAGCCGGACGAAATTCATGAAACGGAAAACGAGCTGAATGCTTTGCTTGCCAGACAGGGAAAACTGAATGAAGAGTTAAAACAGCTGAAAAAAGTAAAAAAGCAGCTGATGGAAAGCATTGTCGCAAACATGGACGGAACTACATCCGAAGATATGGATGCACAGCGGGAAAAAAAGCTGGATGAAGATAAACGTCTGATTGATGAAACCAATCAGAAAATGGAAGAAAATGAGGACGAACTGCTGGAAATTCCACGTCAGATCCGTGATGTCAACCGGAAACTGATGCTTCAGAGCATGGGATATTTTTACGAAAAAATACGTGTCAATAAAAAGGAATCCGATGATATTGATGCCTGGATCAATCAGGTTCGTGTGGATTTAAAGAAAAATATCATCCGTAAGCAGAACCGGGACATCAATAATCGTGAGATTTATGCGTATCTGCACGATATATTCGGGCCATCCACTCTGGATCTGTTCGATATTCACTATGAAGATGAAGATGTGGAAGAGGACAGCGCACAAAATAAACAAAACGATACGAAAGAATCACAAAAGGAAGAGGAGAGTTAGAAATCTTGCGTTATCTTGTATCGGGAAAAGAAATGAAGCTTCTGGATCAGAATACATCGCAGGTGTTTCATGTACCGGAACTGGTATTGATGGAACAGGCATCGATGGCTTTTGTGCAGAAGCTTTTACTGCTTAAACAAAATAAATTATCGACAGCATTAATTGCCTGTGGAAGCGGAAATAACGGAGGGGACGGACTGGCCATTGCCAGACTTTTACGGGAACAGGGGATTTTTGTATTCGTATGGCTGGCAGGAGAGGAAGAAGGGCACCGGACCAGTCCATCCTATGACACCCAGAAACAGATCTGCAGTGCCTACCGCATTCCGGTCGTGCAAAAGGAGAAAGTTTCCGCGGGGGAGGCATCCTATGATGTGGTCATTGATGCCCTGTTTGGAACCGGTCTGTCCCGGGAAATATCCGGAGCACTTGCAAACGATATTGACGTGCTCAATCAATTGTCTGGATGGAAAGTTGCCGTGGATATTGCTTCCGGAATCAGTTCCGATGATGGGGCAGTACTTGGCACGGCTTTTCGGGCAGATGACACAATTACATTTTCATTCGGGAAAAAGGGACAGTATCTGTGGCCGGGCAATGAATACTGCGGAAA
>ENA-OQLI01001236-OQLI01001236.1-human-gut-metagenome-genome-assembly--contig:-NODE-1236-length-19938-cov-2.772096_pt1 | contig 19938 bp, 19 predicted proteins | sample MGYA00242805_ERZ504812 | MGnify/ENA primary metagenome ERZ504812 (study PRJEB26092, sample SAMD00036430) | human gut metagenome | host: Homo sapiens | study: EMG produced TPA metagenomics assembly of... | reverse complement strand
AACCGACAGGGTGCCTTTTTTGCGGGAAAAATTTTGTTCCATTGTGTTTTTAAACACTGCATAAAGCCGGGTATCCAGTTTTTGTGGATTCTCTTTCAGTTCCTCCTGCGGGCGGGTCTGAAGCTGCTGCGAGAAAGGTAAGGTTTGTGTCTGGGAGACCGGAGTTTCCTGTTCGGGTTCCGGGGTTTTTTCGGTGGTTTCTTCTGTTAGCTTTTCCTCTTCCTGAGAAGATGGCAGCTGCGTTTCCGATTTTACTTCTTCTTTATCTTCTTCAGAAGACTCTTTTTCATTATCTTCTCCGCCAAGCTGGGCAAGGGAAGGCTTGGTGTTTTCTTCTTTCTCGGAATTATCTTCCCCAAGTTCCAGCGAAACCTCCGGTTCAGAGTCCTGTTCTATTGGTTTCGGATCACGGCTGCATCCGATCAGAGAAAGAGAGATAATCAAAGCTGCCAGCAGGCAGAGTAGTGTCGTGTATTTCATAGGGTGTCCTCCTTTTGTGGGTGATACTCTTTTTCTTTATTGTAACACAGGATGATGGGGATTTCTATGCTATTTGTAAAACTGTAAAGAAATTCCCATTTTTGTAAAGAATTGTCTTCCACCCATTTCACAAACATTTGTGGAAAACTTTTCCGATTGTATAGTGTCAAAAAAAGGAGAAAAAGATGCAGGAAAAAATAATTTACGCAAATTGCAATAGCAAGTTGAAACAAAATTAAAATAGCAGTGACTTTATGGTAGAAGACTGTGGATTTACGAAGAGAGGGGCGTAGCCCCGAACGGAGGAAATCCACAGCGGCGCGATATTAGGCGGCGTAGATTTTGTCTAACTCCTGCTCAAACAGTTCTTCAGGTGTGCGGTATCCCAGAATTTTCCTCGGTAATCCGTTTATGCAATCGGCAAAATAGCAAATATCTTCGGCTGTATAAGAACTGATCGGCTTACCCTTTGGAATGAATCTGCGCAGCATTTTATTATGACATTCATTTGTACCTTTCTCGCAGGATGTATACGGGTGCGTGAAATATACCGACATTCCGTATTTTTCAAAATCCGCCAATGTGGCAAATTCAGAGCCGTTGTCTCCGGTTACGGTTTTAAACACCTGATTTTTCTTGCTTAAAAACATTGATACCACATCTTCGAAGGCTTCTTGCATTGCTTCTGCCGTATGATTTTTAGCTTTTATCCAAAGGCATATTCTTGTCATCCGTTCCACAAGTGTAATAACTACAGGCTCATTTTCATTCTTCAGTCCGAGAACGCTGTCTATCTCCCAATGTCCGAATTCATTTCTCAGTTCGACACTTTCCGGGCGTTCCTCAATACTTCTGCCGAGCTTCTTTTTGTTCTCCGTAGCTTTTGATTTTGCCGTATTCCGCTTCAGCTTTTCGGGCAGGTCGATGTTTTTAATCGGCAACAATCCAAGCGAAACATAGTTGTAAAGCGTTTTGGTGCAAACCATTTCCTCTCGTTTAAACAATTCGTTATGTAAGGCGTATCCGAATATTGCGTCCAATGACCAGTGTTCATTTTTAAATTGCTTCACAACATATTCTAAAAACGGAGCCGTTTCAAAAACGCGGTATCTACGGGTTGAATGCTCTCGGTTTTCAAGATAAACCGATTTGCCTTGATCTGCTTTATACCGTTTTACTTTACCGTTATACAATGTGACTGTTCCGCGTTCGACCTCGTCTTTAATAGTGTTATACGCTCGTCCGAGATGTTTCGCTATTTTGTATATCGACCAGCCGTCTTTTAAACGCACTTCAATTTCGTACCGTTCTTCGTTTAAAAGATGTTGCCCTTTTCTGTGTTCTGTGGTATAATTCGGATTGTCCATAGTGATGATCCTTTCGGAATTGTTGTGGCAAATTAATTCTACCACAGGTTCGTCACTATGGACCTATTTTTTTATTTTATTTCAACTTCATTTTACAACGCGCGGTTTTTTATTTTTAAAGTAAAATACTTTTTTCACGCTGTTCTACCAGAAGGAGGCATCTTATGGAAAATACACCAACTCTTTTAACCAACCGTTTGATCTTACGTCAGTTTGTTCGAGAAGATCTTCCGGCTTTATTTTCCATTTTAAGCGACCCGGAAGTCAACACCTTTCTTCCCTGGTTTACACATCAATCTATGGAGGAAACTCTTTCTTTCCTACAAACAAATTTTCTGGAAACCTATTCTCTCCCTCTTGGATATCGCTATGCAATCTGCTTGAAAGAGGATCATATTCCCATTGGTTATATCAACATCAGCCCCAACGAAAGTCATGATCTTGGATATGGAATTCATCGAAACTTCTGGCATCAGGGAATTGCCACGGAAGCAGGAAAATGTCTCCTTGATCATATACAAAAAGTAAAAACAATTCCATTTATTACAGCAACACATGATAGAAAGAACCCCAATAGCGGCAAAGTGATGCAGAACTTAGGAATGCACTATTGTTATTCCTATCAGGAACAATGGCAGCCTAAAAATATTCCTGTTATTTTCCGCATGTACCAAATGAATCTGGATGGTAATGTTCATAAAATTTACTCTCAGTATTGGGATCAGTATCCTATCCATTTTGTCGAAACAAACCTATAAAAAAGAGGTATTCTGTATGATACAGAATACCTCTTTTTTTATTTCCCAGGAAATTAGCTGTTTAACTTGCTGCTCATCTCTTCTTCCTGGAATTGCTTGGAATAAAGGTCGTGATAGTAGCCGCCCTTTCTCAAAAGATCCTCGTGTTTACCCTGCTCCACAATCTTTCCGTCCTTAACAACCAGAATCAAATCTGCTTGTCGGATGGTGGACAGACGGTGTGCAATCAGGAAAGAGGTTCTGCCTTCCAGCAGGTGCATCGTTGCGTTCTGAATCAGCTGTTCCGCCTGAGTATCAATCGAGCTGGTATCTTCGTCCAGCACAAAAATTGCCGGATCTGCCAACACGGCTCTTGCAAAGGAAATCAGCTGCTTTTCACCGGTGGAAAGCTTATCGCCGCCCTCACCTACATCACTGTCATAGCCATTTTCCAGATGTTCCACTACCGTATCTGCGGAAACTGCCTTAGCAGCCTGCTTTACTTCCTCATCGGTAGCATCCAGACGTCCATAGCGGATATTGTCCATAACTGTTCCGGAGAACAGATGCGGATTTTGCAGAACATATCCCAGTCGGCTATGCAGCCAAAGCTGGCTTCTTTCTCGATAATCTTTTCCATCAATCAGGATTCTTCCGCCAGTCGGTTCAAAGAATCGGCAGGCAAGATTGACCAGTGTGGATTTTCCTGCACCAGTTTCTCCAACAATTGCCACATTTGTTCCAGCTGGAATTTTCAGGCTAAAGTGACTGAGCACCTCTTCCTCACCATCCGGATACCGGAAAGAAACATCGTCAAATTCGATATCTCCCTTAACGATATCATGCCATTTATAAATCCCTGACTCATTAACCGCCAAACGAACTGTAGGTACAATACCTGCCGCTTCACGTTCTGCGATGTAGGCAGCTTTTTCTTCTTCAGTCATGCCAAGGAACTCGTTAATGTAACGAGGAGTTTCACCAGCTGCTTCTTGACGTTCGCGCTCTGCAGCTAACTCTTCTTCAGTTACGTATGACTTATAGGCTTTACCTTCTGCCAAAAGTTGATCAATATATTTTTGGTAAAGTGGCAAACGCTCTGATTGACGATAGTTTTCGTGTGTCTCAGGACTTTCATCCCAGTCAATTCCCAACCAACGCAAGTTATCAAGCTGTGAACGCTCACCATCTTCAACGTGACGTTTACGGTCAGTATCTTCAATACGGATAATGAATGTACCACCATGATGACGTGCATAAAGGTAGTTAAACAATGCTGTACGAGCATTACCAATGTGTAGAAGCCCTGTTGGACTTGGTGCGTAACGAACGCGGATATCTTTAGCCAAGATAAATCTCCTTTTTATGTTTCATTCTTCAGTCTTTGGATACCTATTGAGCCTAAAGTCCCTTTCTTAGAACTAACTTAAGATGATAAGTACCAGTAGGCAACTCTATCCCCCCAAACTTTCCAAATAAAAATCTAGAAGCGAGTACCAATCTTTCTTATTATATCACAATCTAGGGTGGTTCGAGAAATTTTGTTAAAAAAACGACTACCTAAAGGTAGACGTTTTCAATAGATTACTTAACGTGTTTGGCAAGATCTTTTTGAGCTTTGTCATTAGATTTCGCTCTTTCTTTAAGCCAATCTTTATAAGCTGAATCATATTGTTTCTTAGTCACAATATCATCTTGAGATTTAAGATACTTGAAGTAGTATGTAGAACCTTTATCACCGGCTTGAGCATAAGCTCCTGAGAATGGCTTAATACGAGAAATTACAGCAGCTGCACCGTTATAAGTAGTCGTTGGGATATAAAGTGCACTATCCGTCAACCATGCCTGAGCTTTTGCATATTTTTCATAACGAGCCGTCAAGTCTGTTGTTTCCTTAGAAGCATCATCAACCAATTGGTCATATTCTTTAAGACCTACTTTTTCAACCGCTTGACTATTTGGATTGTCATAACCCATGAAAGATTTAGTATTTTCACCATTTGTAGTCTTCAAGACATCAAGATAAGTTGATGGATCAAGGTAGTCAGGCTCCCAAGCCACACCTACTGACAAGTCCCAATCCTCTGCCGCTGCATTTGAAGCAGAGTAGGTAATGTTATAGAAATCATCAGTTGACAATTGATGAAGATCAAGTACAACATTGTCTTTTCCAAGAGCTGATTCAATAGATTGTTTAAGTGACTGCACTTGGTTCACAAAGATTTTATTTGACTGATTGACAGGAACATCCAAATGGATTGGGAACTGAACCCCTTCTGCTTGAAGAGCTTCTTTGGCTTTAGCAAATTCAGCCTTAGCTTTTTCTGGGTTATAAAGACCGTCTTGACTGTCTGCAAGATTCACACCAGACCACTCATCACCATAAGCTGGAAGTTGATCCATTACCATTGTTCCGAAGTCCTTACCATCTGCTTGAACAAAGTCTGGTTTAACAAAGATATTACGAACGGCAGTGCTTCCACCTTCCTTACCGTTAAGTTGTGCGGCGTAATTTGTACGGTCAATGGCAAAACCTAATGCTTGACGGAAATCTTTGTTAAGAAGAGCTGTCTTAGTTGATGTCTTTTGTTGATCATTTTCTTTAGATGTATGGTCATAAGTTTGACGATCGATATTAACACCGACACCTTCTACAGCTGCTCCAGGTTGTGTATAGAAAATATTGTCTTTGTACTGTTTTTTAACTTTAGAATAGTTTGAGCTAGTTGGGTATAGACGAGCTAAGTTATAGACTCCATCAGTGAAGTTACGTTCCAAGGATTCTTGGTCTGTACCATCATCGTAAGTCAATTTAACTGTATCAAAATAGACATTATCCTTATCCCAGTAGTTTTCATTCTTGGTGAACTCAATAGAAGATTTCGTTGTCAAAGATTTAAGAAGATATGGACCGTTATAAAGAATAGATGTTGGGTCTGTTGACTTACCAAAGTCTTTACCTTTAGATTTCAAGAAATCTTCATTAACAGGCCAAGTAACAGAGTAGGTCAATTTTGAATTCCAGTAAGGTTCTGGTTGGCTAAGCGTATATTGCAAAGTGTAATCATCAACTGCTTTGATACCAACATTTGAGAAGTCCTTGTTGGCACCTGAAAGGTAATCATTCAAGCCCTTAACTGAGTTTTGTAGCAAATAAATCGCTTCAGAATTAGTATCAGCAGCATGCTTAAGACCTGTTACAAAGTCTTTAGCTGTTACATTGGCATATTCTTCACCGTCTGAAGTGTACCATTTGACACCCTTACGAATCTTGTAAGTATAGGTCAAACCATCTTGAGAAACAGACCAGTTTTCAGCGACAGAAGGTTTTAGATTCCCATATTGGTCATTTTCAAACAAACCATCAACACCGTTACTAACGGCTGTCGTCATGTTTTTCTTATTTGTAGAAACATAGTCTAGGGTTGCAGGATCGCCACCGTAAACATAATTATAAGTCTTACCAGACGTCTTACTTGATGACGAGCAAGCCGTTAAAACACCTACAGATAACAGGCCTACGGTTGCTAGTAAAAATACCTTACTCTTTTTCATTCATTGCCTCCTTAAATTCGCAACGTAAAAAGTTCAAAAATCAATAATTATGTGTATACGCTTAAATTATACCATAAATTCGAAAAAGCAACACTACTTTCTGAATATTTTTTATTTTCTGCTCAAATTTCGTGTTTAGAGTAAGAAAAAAGCCTATCCGAAGATAGGCTCTTTACTACTCTTACAATGAGTTAGGATCAACTTTGATACCAGCACCTTGTGTAGTAGTGATTGAAAGGTTTGTGATGTATGTACCTTTCGCTGTAGCTGGTTTAGCTTTTTGGATTGCATCGTTAAATGCTTTGAAGTTTTCAACCAATTTTTCAGTTTCGAATGAAACTTTACCGATGATAGCTTGTACGTTACCTGCTTTATCAGCACGATAAGTGATTTTACCACCTTTAGACTCTTCAACTGCTTTAGCAACATCCATAGTTACAGTACCAGTTTTAGGGTTTGGCATCAAGTTACGTGGTCCAAGGACACGTCCAAGACGACCAACGATTGCCATCATGTCTGGTGTTGCAACAACAACGTCAAAGTCAAGCCATCCACCGTTGATTTTAGCAACGAGTTCGTCTTCACCAACGAAGTCAGCACCTGCTGCTTTAGCTTCTTCAGCTTTAGCACCACGAGCAAATACAAGAACGCGTTGAGTTTTACCAGTACCGTTTGGCAATACCATTGCTCCACGGATTTGTTGGTCAGCTTTCTTAACGTCGATGTTAAGGTTGTATGATACTTCAACAGTAGCATCAAATTTTGCGAAGTTAGTTTCTTGTGCAAGAGCTACAGCTTCTTCTACGCTGTAAGCTTTTGTGCTGTCGATTTTCTCAAGAGCAGCACGCATTTGTTTGCTTTTTTTAGCCATGTTAATTATTTCTCCTTGTGTAATGTGGTCATAACGACTTTCATCTTCCACGTCACTCAGCGAAGTGAGACGACGTCTGTGGTTTTCTTGTTAACTGAATTAGTCAGTAACAGTGAATCCCATTGAACGTGCAGTACCTTCGATCATACGCATAGCTGATTCGATGTTTGCAGCGTTCAAGTCAGGCATTTTAGTTTCAGCAATTTCTTGTACTTGTGCACGAGTTACTGAAGCAACTTTAACTGAGTTTGGAGTACCTGAACCTTTTTCAACACCTGCAGCTTTTTTCAAAAGAACAGCAGCTGGTGGTGTTTTAGTGATGAAATCAAATGATTTATCTTCATACACAGAGATAACAACTGGGATAATCATACCAGCTTGGTCAGCTGTACGAGCGTTAAACTCTTTAGTGAATCCCATGATGTTGATTCCGGCTTGACCAAGAGCTGGTCCAACTGGTGGAGCTGGAGTCGCTTTACCAGCAGGAATCTGAAGTTTTACGATGTTTTCGACTTTTTTAGCCATTTTGTAATTTCCTCCTATTGTGGTTTTGGCGGTAAGTAAGTTTTGTTACCTCCCACAAGTATGTTTTTACATACCTTATCTATTATACAGAAATTCTTTTTAGATGCAAGAATTTCTTATTAAGTTTAGGAAAAAATTTACATAAAGGCCTTTTCGAGGTAAAATAGACTTATGATTCTATATAAATTCTTTGCTATAGCATTTTTGATTTTAACACCTATCTTTGCTTTCATTATCCACCGCTTCTTCAGTTTAAAATACCTCGGGCTTAATTTTGCTGATCTTACCTTCCCACTTTATTTTATTGAAGTGGTTGCTGTGTCAGCCCGTTTCTTTACCCATAGTTTTTTGCCTTACATCACCATCTTATTATCCTTGGCGGCTATCATTATCACGATTCAAATGCTGAGAAAAACACAATCCTTTAAATTTAAACGTTTTCTTAAGTTGTTCTGGAGTATCAGCTTTTTTATCACCAGTCTTTTCTATTTGGGGACTGTGCTTCTCATTTTTATCGTTTCTTAAAAACTAGATTAACTCAGCAGATTTATTGTGTGCTGAGTTTTTTATGTCAAAACATGAAAAAAGCAGGCAACCATGCCTGCTTAACTTTTCGGTATTAGGGTTGAACTTGAGTCATTCGACCAGTATCTACATCATAAACCGCACCGGAGATGATAACATCCTCAGGGATAAGCGGTGACTTACGAAGAATGGCCATATCTTCACGAACACTCTCTTCCACATCTGTGAATGGAAGAAAATCTTGATCAGAAACATCAACACCAAGTTCTTTATTGAGATAGGCGGTAAACTCATCGTTCTTAAAGGTCTGAGCACCACAATCTGTATGGTGAAGAACTACGATTTCTCGTGTCCCCATCTGTTGTTGAGAAATGACCAAAGAACGAATCATATCTTCCGTCACACGACCACCCGCATTACGCAAAATATGAGCGTCACCTAGTGCCAACCCCAAGGCCTGAGCAACGTGAAGGCGTGAATCCATACAAGTCACAATAGCCACCTTAGTCTTTGGTTTCAAGGGAAGATGGGCTGTCCCGTGGAGGTCAACATAGGCTTTGTTGGCATTGAGAAAGTTTTCAAAATAAGACATAATAACTCACTTTCTAATGAAGAAAATAATTTGACTATCAAATTATTTACACACTATCTTATCATCTTTTTATTAACTTGTCAGCTATTGAGTTCTCAACATAAAAAAAGGAGAATAAATGCTAACAAGCATCCATCTTCCTTCAATTTGTATTATGAGCGTTTTGGCAAGTATCTATTAAGCAAGCCTGCAAAGGTTTGAAGATTGAGACTTTGAACATAAATTTCACCTGTTCCTCTAAAGGTATTAACAACACCCTCTCCTGTCCCAATAGACTGCCAGAAACCATTTTCCAGGTGAATATTATAATCAAGTGTCTGACTCCAGGCAACGACATGAGCATTATCAATAGTCACTTCTTGATTGTTTAGCTCAATTTTTTTAATAGAGCCGTAAGCATTTGCCAAGAGAGTTCCTTGGCCTTGGGTAGTCATTACAAAGAAACCACCCTGACCACCAAAAAGAGCCTTACCAACAGACTGGAGCTCCATTGTATAGTAAGCTGTGCCATCAAGTGCTAGAAAGGCACCGTCGTTTAGTCGGTACTGTTTTTCACCTAAATAAAGTGGAATCACCTGACCTGGAGAATCAGGGGCCAAGGCTATATAGCCGTTATTGGACTGCGAGACAACCTGAGTAATAAAGCTACTTTCGCCCGAAACCATTGAACGCCCAACTGCTTTTACAAAGCGACCTAAACCTGATCCACTGGCATTTAATTTGGTACTCAGTGTCACATTCGGTGTGTGATATACCATACTGCCACGCTGGATAAAGACTGTTTCACCTTGATTAAGAGATAACTCTACTAAAGGGAACTGCATGTTGCTGTCTGTGAAAAATTGCATAATAAATACCTCCCTATTCTTAAGAAAAGTATAGCATCGAACAGGTGATTTTGCAAGCGCTTCCAAATTTTGGCTTTGAGGCATTTTTTAAGAAAAAACTTTTTTGAGTACTTCTCCCACTGTCGTAACGCCAACGACCTGGATACCTTCTGGAATTTTCATGCCATGCAGGGAATTCTTCGGAGCATAAATCTTAGTAAAACCTAATTTAGCAGCTTCATTAATGCGCTGTTCAATGCGAGTTACTCGGCGAATCTCTCCAGTCAACCCAATTTCTCCTATAAAAGCTTCTTGTGGATTGGTTGGAAGCTCCTTGTAACTAGAAGCAATCGCAACCGCTACAGCAAGGTCAATAGCTGGCTCGTCCAATTTGACACCACCAGCCGATTTGAGATAGGCATCTTGATTTTGGCGAAGAAGGCCACAACGTTTCTCTAAAACAGCCATAATGAGGCTGACGCGGTTAAAATCCAGTACTGTTGTTGTCCGCTTGGCATTACCAAAGACGGTTGGGGTCACCACGGCTTGAACTTCAGCTAAGATAGGTCTGCTACCTTCCATTGTCACAACAATGGCAGAACCTGTAGCACCGTCTAGGCGTTCCTCTAAGAAAACCTGGCTAGGATTTAGCACCTCTACCAAACCACCAGACTGCATCTCAAAAATCCCAACCTCATTGGTTGAACCAAAACGGTTTTTGACTGCTCGTAAAATACGGAAGGTATGATGACGTTCCCCCTCAAAATAGAGCACAGTATCCACCATGTGTTCCAACATACGTGGTCCTGCCAGCTGTCCCTCCTTGGTCACATGCCCAACAATAAATGTGGCAATGTTATTGGTTTTGGCAATCTGCATAAGTTCAGCAGTGACTTCACGAACCTGAGATACAGAACCTTGAACGCCAGAAATCTCTGGACTCATGATGGTCTGAATAGAGTCGATAATGAGGAAATCGGGTTTTATAGCCTCCACTTGGCTGCGAACCGCTTGCATATTGGTCTCAGCATAAAGATAAAATTCGTTATCAATATCACCTAAACGTTCGCTCCGCAATTTGATTTGCTCGGCAGATTCTTCTCCAGATACATAGAGGACCGTACCCTTGTTAGCCAGTTGCGTTGACACCTGTAAGAGGAGGGTTGATTTCCCTATCCCTGGATCTCCTCCAATAAGAACCAGACTTCCCGGAACCACACCACCACCTAAAACACGGTTAAACTCGTCCATATCAGTCTTTATGCGGGCATAATTGATTGAGGATACTTCTTTTAATTTAGTTGGTTTAGACTTTTCACCCGTCAAACTGACACGGGCATTTTTCACCTCCTGCACCTCAACCTCTTCTTCAAAAGAGGACCAAGAAGAACAGTTGGGACAGCGCCCTAGATATTTGGGTGAATTGTAGCCACATTCTCGACAAACAAAAGTTGATTTTTTCTTTGCTATGATAATTCTCCTTCTACGATTACTCCGACAGAATGCCACTTATGCAATGTTTTTTTAAATTTCTTCTGGTTGGCAACTCCGACAGCGGACAAATCGACAGAAACCTGATAATTCTCCTTGACAGCTGCCAAAATGGAAGCCTTGACACAGCCATTGCCATCTACCCCTATAAACTCTATGCTTTTAGTACCATTTCCCTCTAAAAAATCTTTTAAATCTGGATTAGTAAAGCAAGAAGCCCGACGCTTCTCAAAGATACGAGAAGATACAAGCAGCAAGCCGGTCGCAAATTTCTTCTTTCTATCTTTTCTCTCCCAAAAAAAACGATTGAGAATATAGATAACCCGGTCGCTGGGATAGCTAGCAATTTTGTCATTTACAGCTACAATCAGTTCTTCATGATATGCTTTTCCTACAGCAACATAATCTGACTGCATATCGATTACTAACAAATAATCTGCCACTTTGCTTCCTCTACTGTCCAGTCGATCCAAAGCCACCTGTACGAACACCATCAGCTTCGTCTCCATCTACAATCAAGAAAGGCATAAAGACACCTTGAACGATGCGTTCGCCAACTTCAAGAGTCACGGGCTGATCAGTAATATTTTTCATCTGGGCGAAGATATGACCTTCATTTCCTGGATTTCCATAGTAATCGCCGTCAATAACGCCAACTGAATTAATCAAGACCAGACCCTTTTTACGAGGGTTTGACGAACGGTCATAGAGATAGAGGACCTCACCAGGTTGCATGTAAGCCTTAACACCTGTTGGGACGAGAACAATGTCCCCAGGAGCAATTACAGTGTTCTCTGCTACCTTTAAGTCATAACCTGCAGCATGAGCTGTCTCACGTTTTGGAAGCAAGTCCTGATTGTTATACGTTGATACAAGTTCAAATCCACGAATTTTTGTCATTATTTTTCCTTTCGATACATCTATTGACTAGTATTTGTATAAACTAGCCATGCTAGCTTCAGACTTTTAAATCTATCCTATTATAATCTATTCGAAATAAGATGACAAAGGTAATAGTCTAATCACTTTCTCATTAAACGAAGATTGACTTTTAACCAGGAAAACGCTAACATAATACTAGATATAATACTTTTAAGGAGAATTGTCATGAAATTCATCGGACTTGTTGGTACGAATTCAAAACGTTCAACTAATAGACAATTATTGCAATATATTCAGAAACATTTTGCAGATAAGGCAGACATCGAACTTGTTGAAATCAAAGACCTCCCTGTCTTTAACAAACCCGCTAACAAACAATTGCCAGAAAGTGTCCTTGAAATCGTTAAAAAAATCGATGAGGCTGATGGGGTTATTATTGGAACACCTGAGTATGACCACTCAATTCCAGCTGTTCTCATGAATGCTTTAGCTTGGGTCTCATACGGTGTTTTCCCTCTTTTGAATAAGCCTGTTATGATTACAGGAGCATCTTATGGAACTCTAGGAGCTTCTCGTGCACAGCTACAACTTCGTCAAATTTTGAATGCTCCAGAAATCAAAGCTAATGTGCTTCCAGACGAATTCTTGCTTTCACATTCCCTTCAAGCTTTTGATAGCAACGGCGATTTAGTTGACCTCGATGTCATCAAAAAATTAGATGCTATTTTCGATGACTTCCGTCTCTACGTCAAAATTACTGGTAAACTCTCACATGCTACAGAGTTATTACATAAAGAAGCTGAAGACTTCGACTGGGAAAGCCTATAAGACAGGAGAATATAAACTATGAAATTTGTTGGACTCGTTGGAGCAAATTATGACCAATCATATAACCGTAAACTGCTCGAATTTATCAGAAGACATTTTAAAATTAAATTTGAACTTGAAGTTTTAGAAATTGATGAAGTTCCTATGTTTAACCAAGATGAAAAATGGGATGAAAGTTTCCAACTTCGCTTACTTAATAACAAAATTACACGCGCTGACGGTGTCATCATTGCAACACCTGAGCACAACCACACTATCTCTGCAGCACTTAAATCAGTATTAGAGTGGCTATCATTCGAAGTGCACCCTTTTGAAAACAAGCCTGTAATGATTGTTGGTGCTTCTTACTACGACCAAGGAACTTCACGTGCCCAAGTGCATTTGCGTAAAATCCTTGAAGCACCTGGTGTCAATGCCTATACACTTCCAGGTAATGAATTCTTGCTTGGAAAGGCTAAAGAAGCCTTTGACCTTGAGGGGAACATTACTAACGAAGGTACTATTAATTTCCTTGAACAATGCTTAGACAATTTCATCCAATATGTAGGAGTGGTTTCTAAATTGAAAAAACCAAAACCAATTGAACCTGAAGACTTGGATTGTAACAACCCAATCGCTACAACTGTTACCGAAGTTGATCCTGACGATCCAGAGTGGGTAGAAAAAGTAGCTGAAATCACTGGTGCGGTATCTGGTGATACCTACGTGAAATTGGACCACGGTATTTTGACGGTTAATCAAATTGACATGTTCCTCAAGGCTATGCCGTTTGAATTGACCTATGCCGATGATAACAACCAGTTCCTCTACTACAATAACGCCCATCAAGATCCTGACACTATGTTTGCTAAACGTGTGCCACCTCAATCTGGTAGCCGTATGTCAACTGTTCACGGCTCACTTCCACCAGCTCGTATGAAAAATGTAGAATGGGTTATCGGTACACTTCGTAATGGTAACCAAGAATATGTTCGTACGATTGTTCCAGGGTCACCTGAAGGAGTTATCAATACGCATAACTATCAGGCTATGTACTATGATGATGGTTCTTATGCAGGAATCAATGAAATCGTCTTTAACTTTAAACCATGGCTTGACTGGTATCTCGAAACAACTGGTCAACGCCTTGTCGGAGGAAGCGGTCCTTTTGCACCAGCTGCAGCTAGTCATGGCGGTAGCGACGCCACATCTGGTGCATCAGATGCGGGTGGTCATGGTGGCGACGCAGCCCCAGCCGCAGATGCAACATCTGGAGCATCCTCATATTAAGACTTGGAAAAGTTGGGACAAAACGTCCTGACTTTTTTTCATGGTCATCTTAAATTTATTTTCACTCGAGCTTGTGCATCCACTCATGCTCCATGTTACACAATTTAGAGGTAAAACCTATGTCTCAATTCCAAGAAAAAGTTTTTGCTGCTTGCGCTAAAAAAGAAGCTCTCTTTGACGAAAGTCTGGGGCGCTATGCCTTGCGCTCTATGCTCGCTGGAGCTTATCTTACTATGTCAACTGCTGTAGGAATTATTGGTGCGGATGTTATCGCTACAGGTATTCCAGCCCTTTCTCGTTTTGTCTTCGCCTTTATCTTTGCCATCGGACTGGTCTTCGTTCTCATATTCAATGGAGAGTTGGCTACTTCAAACATGATGTTCCTGACCAGTGGTGCCTATTATGGTAAAATCAAATGGAGCAAGGTGTGTACCATCCTCCTCTACTGTACCTTCTTTAATTTTGTCGGTGCCCTTATCTTGGCCTGGTTCTTCAACCAATCCTTCTCTTTCCAACATTTGACTGACAAGAGTTTCTTAGTTACTGCTGTCTCAACCAAGCTTGGAAAAACAGATTGGATGAACTTTACAGAAGGTATTACAGCTAATATGTTCGTTAATATTGCCATCTTGGGCTACATGCTCCTCAAAGAAGAATCTGCTAAAATTTTCATTGCACTATCAGCTATCTTTATGTTTGTATTTTTGATTAATGAACACTTGATTGCTAACTTTGCTTCTTTCATGTTGCTCGTTTTCAACGGTGTGCGTGATGCTGTGGATAATTTCACTTTGGCAAATATTCTACGTCAGTGGGTAGTCGTTTTCTTCGGTAACTGGATTGGCGGAGGTATTTTCATTGGTTTGGCATACTCTTGGCTCAATAAAACTAAAACACCTCACATTGATTAGGAGACCACATGCGTCAAAAAACATTCATCAAACAAACCAGCCTAGCTATTCTACTGTATTTTATTTGCCTAGCCCTTGCAGTGACTATTGATTTAATCTTTTTCAAAGTCAAAAATATGTATCATACGCCTGCTTTAGCGGCTATCTTTGCAGGCTGGGTCTACTTGGGGCTTATCAGAAAGACAAAACAATTTGGAGCGATTACCTGTCTGGGTATCTTTATGTCCCTCTTCTTCTTTGCCTCTGGACACTTTGTTCTAGCCTTCCTTCCTAGCTTTCTAGCTGGCCTTGTCGCTGACTTTCTAGCTAAGAAAGGGAACTATGAGAATAATAAACTTAATCTACTTTCCTATATGATCTTTTCCCTAGGAAACTTAGCACCCATTATCACCATGTGGCTTGCACCCAAAGCCTATATCGCACAGCTCCTAGCCAAAGGGAAAACTCAAGATTATGTAAATCAAGTTATGGTTCCCTTTACAGCCAGTCATGCCTTAATCCTGATTGGAGGAACGCTCATGGCTGCTCTCATTGGAGGCTACATTGCCCAAAATTGGCTAAAAAAAAATAAATAGCCATCAGCCCTCCTAACAGAGAGTACAAGACAAACATGCTTTTCTTATGTTATAATGAGAAAGAATACAGTCTTTTTCTACTTTGTTAGAAAGGACCTAAAGGGAGACCTAATGATGAAAAAACAAAAAATCGCTGTCTTGGGCCCTGGTTCATGGGGAACTGCCCTTGCTCAGGTACTCAACGACAACGGACACGAGGTTCGTATTTGGGGAAATATCCCTGAACAAATTGATGAAATTAACGAGAAACACACCAATACCCGCTACTTCAAGGATGTGGTTTTGGATGAAAACATTAGAGCCTACAAGGAGCTGTCTGAAGCCCTAGATAGTGTCGACGCTGTTCTCTTTGTTGTTCCAACCAAGGTTACTCGCTTAGTTGCTAAGCAAGTTGCTGAACTTTTGGACCACGAAGTTGTTGTCATGCATGCTTCAAAAGGTTTGGAACCTGGAACACACGAACGTCTTTCAACAATCCTTGAAGAAGAGATTCCTAAGGAACTTCGTAGTGAGATTGTTGTCGTATCTGGTCCAAGCCACGCTGAAGAAACTATCGTTCGCGATATCACCCTGATTACAGCAGCATCTAAGGATCTTGAAGCGGCACGCTATGTCCAAGGTATTTTCAGTAATAGCTACTTCCGCCTCTACACCAATTCAGATGTGATTGGTGTTGAAACAGCTGGTGCTCTTAAAAACATTATTGCGGTAGGTGCTGGTGCCCTCCACGGTATGGGTTATGGGGACAATGCTAAGGCAGCCGTTATTACTCGTGGACTTGCGGAAATTACTCGTCTTGGTGTGAAACTTGGGGCTGATCCTTTGACTTACAGCGGTCTATCTGGGGTTGGTGACCTTATTGTTACAGGAACTTCTATCCATTCACGTAACTGGCGTGCTGGGGATGCGCTCGGTCGTGGAGAAAAACTAGAAGACATTGAACGTAACATGGGAATGGTTATCGAAGGTATTTCAACCACAAAGGTTGCCTACGAAATCGCCCAAGAACTCGGCGTCTACATGCCAATTACAACAGCAATCTACAAGTCTATCTATGAGGGTGCTGATATTAAGGAATCTATTCTCAATATGATGTCCAATGAATTGCGCTCTGAAAATGAATGGGATAAAAAATAAAATCTAAGGAGTTCTCATGAAGAATCAAAAAGTTAGAAAAGCTATCATCCCCGCTGCAGGACTCGGAACACGCTTTTTACCAGCTACTAAGGCCTTGGCCAAAGAAATGTTGCCAATCGTTGACAAACCAACTATTCAATTTATCGTTGAAGAAGCCCTCAAATCAGGTATCGAAGATATCTTGGTGGTTACTGGTAAGTCAAAACGTTCTATCGAAGATCACTTTGATTCAAACTTCGAATTAGAGTACAACTTGGAACAAAAAGGTAAGACAGACTTGTTGAAATTGGTTAATGATACCACTGCTATTAACCTCCACTTTATCCGCCAAAGCCACCCACGTGGCCTTGGAGATGCTGTTCTTCAAGCTAAAGCATTTGTCGGAAATGAGCCATTTGTTGTTATGCTTGGTGATGACCTTATGGATATCACTAATGACAAAGCTGTACCATTGACTAAACAGCTCATTAACGATTATGAGGAAACACACGCATCAACCATTGCAGTTATGCCTGTACCACACGAAGAAGTTTCTTCTTATGGTGTCATCGCCCCTCAAGGCGAAGGCGAAAATGGACGTTATAGCGTTGAAACTTTCGTTGAAAAACCAAATCCAGAGGATGCACCAAGTGATCTTGCTATCATCGGACGTTACCTTCTAACACCTGAAATTTTCGGTATTTTGGAAACTCAAGAACCAGGTGCTGGAAACGAAGTCCAATTGACTGATGCTATCGATACGCTTAACAAGACACAACGCGTCTTTGCTCGCGAATTTACTGGAGACCGTTATGATGTCGGTGATAAATTCGGATTCATGAAAACATCAATCGATTACGCACTTAAACATCCTCAAATTAAAGATGACCTCAAGCAATACCTCATTGACTTGGGTCACAAACTTGAAGGCAAACCCGCTAAAAAACACTAATCTATAATCCATCGAACATGACATTCGATGGATTTTTCATATGACTTAAAAATAAGTGAATCCTAGAAGAATCAGCAATAGTAAAATGTAGGTTAAAAGAGCTGTAAAACGCCAACCTTTACTAAATAAGCGACTTTCAACCTTGTTAGCCAAAAAGATAGCTGCAAGAGCACCTCCAACTAAACCACCAAGATGGCCTGTAATCCCAACACTAGGTGTAAACAGGTTGAAGATTAAGTTTATGACAATCAAAGCCAAGTAATTGCGACCTAACTGATTAAGCAAAGGACTATGACTATAGTAGCCAAGAATCACAACAGCCGCAAAAAGTCCAAACAAGGATGTCGAAGCACCAGCTGCAATAACATTAGGCGTAAAAAGTAAGGTAAAGGCATTTCCCATAACACCAGCTAACAAATATAGCCCTAGAAAACGTAGAGTCCCAAAAATATGCTCAGCCATTTTCCCCATAAAGTAAAGGGCAAGCATATTAAATAGAAAATGCTCAATACCTATATGCACAAAAATCGGTGTTACAAGACGCCAGAGGTTCAGTGGGCTGTACTGAACAAAAGCACCGTACATGGCCCCCATCTTAAAGAGGCTCAAAGGTGAGGTCGCTTGAAAGCCATTTAAGAGATATTGACAGATGAAAGTCAGCGTCGTAAGCCCCAACAATAGATAGGTTGCTGGGTATTTCTTCCACTCATTTATTTGCATGTGACGACCTCCTTAACAGGAATATCATAGCTGTCTGGTTGAAAATCATGTTTCTGGCAAGGATAAACCGTACTAACGGTCTCCCCTTCAAAGTCAGACAAAAAGCGGTCATAGTAACCTGCTCCGTAACCAATACGATAGCCTTCATCATTGAAAACTACTCCTGGCACATGAATCAAATCAATCTCTGATTTATCCACAGCCAAATCAGACGCAGGTTCCATCAAGCCAAAAGAGGTTGCAACAAGATTATCTGGATCATAATCCACAAAAATCATTCGACCTTGTTTATATGTTTTAGGAATCAACAGTCGTTTACCATCCTTTAAAGCCTGATTGATTAAAAGACTGGTATCATATTCATGAGGAAAAGACAAATAAGTCGCAATCACCTGGGCATCTTTATAAGCAGGTAAGGCAATCAATTGCTCCAAAAGATATTGATCTATCTTAGCCTTAGTCTCAGGATCTTGTGAAGTTAACTGAGCCAAGACTGTTTTTCTAAGTTCATTTTTCATAGGTTTATCATATCAAAAAAGCTACCAAAAGTCAGACTTGGTAGATTTTTTAGTTGTATCAACTATGGTTAGGCTTCTGCCTTGTGTTTAAGGAATTTTCCAATTTCAGTCACTGCAAAAGCGAGGGCATCTTCATTTGGACTCATCTTAGGATGGTGAAGTGCATATGGCGTGTCAATTCCCAACCAGAACATGACACCTGGAACCTTACTAAGCAAATAACCAAAATCCTCTCCAGTCATAGCTGGTGGACAATCAATCAAGTTGACCTCTGGGCTAGCATCAAAGAAGCTCATTAACTCTTTAGCCAAGGCTGGATTATTTTCCACAGGAAGATAACCACCTTGTTTCAACATGATATCCACTTCCATACCAAAGCTAGCTGCCACGCCTTCTGCAATCTGACGCACGCGCTTCTGGATAAGGAGACTCATTTCCTGAGTAAGGGTACGAATAGTTCCATAAACCTCTGCAGTTTCAGCGATAACATTATTAGTAGTTCCTGCATGGAACGAACCAAAGGTAACTACCCCACCCTGGATAGGGTCAACATTACGACTAACAATCGTTTGCACCTGAGTAATAAAGTAAGAAGCTGCTACAAGGGCATCATTGGCCTCATGTGGAAAGGCCGCATGTCCACCTTTCCCCTTGAAAGTAACGAGGACTTCACAAGTCCCAGCAAAACGGGTGCTTGTGTTAGTCGCAATATCACCTACCTTGAAATCTGGACGGACGTGGAGACCCTAAACCTCATCTGGCAACCAATCTCCAAAGGCACCATCCTCATACATAAGCATACCACCAGCTTCATTTTCTTCAGCCGGCTGGAAGAGGAAGAGCATGTTATTTTTAGGCTGTACTTGAAGCATCTGATCCAAGAGACCAAGCGCTGTGGTCATGTGCATATCGTGTCCACAAGCATGCATACGACCATCTATTTTAGATTTAAAATCGAAATCTGTAAGTTCTTCAACTGGTAATGCATCCATATCAGCTCTTAAAGCTATAGTTTTGCCTGGTTTATCTCCTTTTATAGTAGCTATAATACCAGTATTAGCTGCACTTCTGTATTCTATTCCCATTTTATCTAGCTCTTCTTTTACTTTTTTGCTAGTTTCATATTCTTCCATACTTAATTCTGGATATTGATGAAAATGTCTTCTTAATGAGATAACGTAATCTCTATTTTCTTTT
>ENA-OQLI01001230-OQLI01001230.1-human-gut-metagenome-genome-assembly--contig:-NODE-1230-length-20053-cov-4.944545_pt1 | contig 20053 bp, 21 predicted proteins | sample MGYA00242805_ERZ504812 | MGnify/ENA primary metagenome ERZ504812 (study PRJEB26092, sample SAMD00036430) | human gut metagenome | host: Homo sapiens | study: EMG produced TPA metagenomics assembly of... | reverse complement strand
GGAATTGGCAAATGGAAAATTGATGATCGGCGAGTCGGCAGGCGCAATTATATGCGCTCCAAGCATCCAATATATCGAGCAAATGGATGAAAAGCCGGAGGACTACTCACAAGAAGATGATGCAGGGATTGATTTGATTGATTTCTATGTTCTTCCGCATTATCTTACAGCACCATTTAAGAAAGTTACTGAGAAAATAATGACTGAGTTTTCGGATTTGAATCTATGCCCAATTAACAACCGTCAGGGAATTGTAATTGATGGTGAAGATTCAAAGGTTATTTGCAAAGACTAATTTGAAAATTCCAGTTTGTCGAACTGAATATAAGGATGATCCGTCTGCGGTATGGGAGCATCCCCACACCGCAGATACTTATCATCCGCCCATGCAGACCAGTATGAGATTCCTGTAAAAAATACCACCTATGTTCTTAAAACAACCACCTATCGAGCATCGGTAGAAATCGGTTCTTGATTTTCCTATACTGTAACCGTAGCGAGGAGGTGAACCGATGCAAATTGAAATCAAGATAGACGAAAAACGCAAAGAGCCAAAAATCATCGTGATGACGGACAAAATGACCGATGAAGTCAATGCAATCATAAAAAGACTGTCAGACGAGCAACCGCAGGTCATTGCCGGATTCAGGGAGGATGTGGTCGAGGTTTTGGAGCCGTCTGAAATCTACCGTGTTTTTGCCGAATCAGGTAAGGTGTTTGCCGAGACAAATCACGGCGAGTATGCGCTCCGCCTGAGGCTATACGAGGCGGAACAACGGCTTGACAGCAAGACTTTTGTCCGAATATCAAACTCGGATATTATCAATCTGAGAAAGGTCAAGAGCTTTGATTTGAGCTTTGTCGGGACAATTTGCATCACGCTTTCAAACGGTACGGTTACTTATGTTTCACGGCGATCCGTCGCCAAAATCAAACAACTGTTAGGAATGTGAGGTGGTAGAAATGAAGAAAAAACTGATTGGACGAGGTGTAATTGGTTTCCCTGTTGGCATTGCAATCGGATATGTCATTACGGTGATTATCTCAATCTGCATTGGGGATGGCTTCTTCTATCCGGTCACTCCGGAGCTTGTGAATAAAATGGGGAGCGAACTAAATGCAGTTCTCATTCAAACCGGTCTGAGCGGAATAATGGGCACAGGCTTTGCAATGGCTTCTGTTATTTGGGAGATCGATTCGTGGAGCCTTGCAAAGCAAAGCGGGATTTACTTCGCAATTGCTTGCGTGATCATGTTCCCTATCTCTTATTTTGCCAACTGGATGCCCCATTCGACCGCTGGAATTCTGTCTTATGTAGGCATATTCGTAGCGATCTTCCTCGCTGCTTGGGTAACTCAGTATTCTGTGTGGAAAAGGAAGATCAAAAAAATGAACGAAGGCATTAAGGATAATAACGATATGAATTGATCCCGCCGTTCTGCATCCTGCGCCTTGTTTTAACAACAGAATAAACCACACACATAGCCGCTTGGTTTTCAAAAGAAATCAGGCGGCTATTTCTATTTTGAAGGAGGTGTTCGCTATGAACGAAACAGATTACAACGCTCGCCTTTATGAGAAAATGAAAGCCGACTGGCAGGAGGACGGCGTGAAGGTCAGCAAGGGCGCAAAGAGCCTGTCCATCCTTGAACCCGTGGAGTACGCCAAGAAGGACGGCAGCACCGGCATTGCCTACAATGTCAAAAAGGTCTTTGATGTGTCGCAGACCAACGGCAGAAGACCGGCTGCGCCGACCCTTGACCGAGATCCCCGCAAGCTGGTCGCCGTGATGCTGGACACCGCACCCATTGATGTGGCAACCGTGGAGGAGCTGCCATCCCCCAATATGGGTGCGTTCTACAGAAACGAGGATCAGACGCTCTATGTCAAGCGCGACATCGGGGACAGCGTTGCCCTCTGCCAGTGCGTGGCGCAGGAGCTGGGTCACGCCCAGCTTGCCATGAGTTGCGAAGCGTACAGCCGCAGGGAGATGGGCTTCTCCGCCGTCTGCGTCGGGTATATGCTCTGCCGCAAATTCGGCGTGGATACGAGGAGCTTTGCCATCGAGGACATTCCCGACGGACTGAAGAACAAGGAGCCGAAGGGCATCCGTGCGGAGCTGTCCAAGACCCGTTCGGCAATGAACGAGATCGGCTCCCGTGTGTCGGAGGAAATCTACCGCCGCCGTGCAGAGAGAAGCAAGGAACAGGAAAGATGAGGTGCATCAGATGAAAGAGGAACGCTATCACGTCGCCTTGGACGATTACGAACACGGGATTATCATCCGCTCCCTGAACGACACCAAGACCGAGCTGAAAAACAGAGGCAAGACCACCGACGCAGTGGACGACCTCATCATCAAGTTCGGCTATGCCCCAAAGAAAAAGTTCAAGGTGGTTGAGAGAAAGGATTGCTCCTGCCGTGAATCAAGGTAACGACCGGCAGGCGGCGGTCATCCTCTCCCTTATCGGTATCATTCCCGTGGTATGGCTCGGACTTCTCATCGCTCCGTCCGTCAAGGGCGGGCTGCCGGAGATATTGACGAGTCTGATGAACGCGATGAACGCCCCGTTCCATATCGAGCTTTGCGAGGACAGTGTAAAAGCTGTCCTCGTTTTGCTTTTCTGCTACGGAATGGGCGTCGGCATCTACTTCTCCACACGCAGGAACTACCGAAGGCGGGAGGAACACGGCTCGGCAAAATGGGGCAGCGCCAGTGCCGTGAACAAAAAGTACGCACAGCAGCCCAAGAGCGAAAACAAGCTGCTGACGCAGAATGTGGCAATCGGGCTGAACGCCAAGAAGCACCGCCGAAACCTCAACACGCTGGTGATCGGCGGTTCGGGTGCCGGCAAGACGAGGTTTTTCTGCAAACCGAATCTGATGCAGTGCTGCCGCAATTCCTATTTCGTGCTTGACCCCAAAGGGGAGATCGTTCGAGATGTGGGCGAGCTGCTGTCACAGAAAGGTTATGAAGTCCGGGTGCTTGACCTGATCTCTATGGAAAAGAGCCACTGCTACAATCCCTTCGTCTATCTGCAAAGCGACAACGACATCCAACGGCTTGTCACCAATCTGTTCAAGGCGACCACGCCGAAGGGCAGTCAATCCAAAGATCCCTTTTGGGACACCTCGGCTTCCATGCTGCTGTCGGCGCTGGTTTACTACCTTCACTATGAAGCGCCGGAGGACGAGCAGAACTTTGCAATGGTTATGGAGATGCTCCGTGCCGGCGCAATCGAAAACGAGGAGGATTCCAGACCAACGCCGCTGGATTACCTGTTTGCCGACTTGGAGATGGACAGGCCCGACCATATTGCCTTGAAGTATTATCGCTCCTATCACGCAGGCTCGGCTAAGACACTGAAATCCATTCAGATCACCCTTGCAGCAAGACTGGAAAAATTCAACCTTGAAAGCCTTGCCTCCCTGACCTGCACCGACGAGCTTGACCTTGCCACAATGGGCGAGAAAAAGGTGGCGCTGTTTGCCATCATCCCGGACAACGATTCCAGCTTCAACTTCCTTGTGTCCATCCTTTACACCCAGCTTTTCCAGCAGTTGTTTTATTCCGCCGACCACATCCACGGCGGAGCCTTGCCCGTACCCGTCCACTTTCTCATGGACGAGTTTGCCAATGTTTCATTGCCGGACGACTTTGACAAGATACTGTCCGTTATGCGCTCCCGTGGCGTGTCGGTCAGTATCATCTTGCAGAACTTGGCGCAGCTAAAAGCCCTGTTTGAAAAGCAATGGGAGTCCATCGTCGGCAACTGCGACGAGTTTCTTTATCTCGGCGGCAATGAGCAATCCACGCACAAGTATGTATCGGAGCTGCTGGGGAAATCGACCATAGACACCAACACCTACGGCAAAAGCTCAGGGCGCAGCGGCAATTACAGCACCAACTACCAAATCAGCGGTAGAGAGCTTCTCACGCCCGACGAGGTTCGTATGCTGGACAACCAATACGCCATCCTTTTTATCCGTGGCGAGCGTCCGGTGCTTGATTTCAAGTACGACATCCTGAAGCATCCGAATGTGGCGCTTACCGCAGACGGGAAAGCCGGGGTTTATCAGCACGGTGCTGTCAGGAGCGACATTGCGACCATCGAGGTCACATACCTTGACCCAAAAACCCTGCCCGACACGGAAGTGCCGGAAACCGATTATGTGTTACTGTCCGATGAGGACTTTGACGAAAAACGAACTTCAAAATAACGGAGGAAACGAATATGAACATCTTTAAGAAAAACACCAAAAAGCATACCACTAAGCTGCCTATGACCGGCAAGGTCAGAAAGGGCTTCCGCATCTACTGCACCGCCATTATGGGCGCTGCGCTCATTCTCGGCACCTCGGTCACGGCATTCGCTGCCGGCGACCCCATTACCGTTATCAACAACCTGTCCAGTTTTATCTTCGGGCTGATCCGAGCCATCGGTCTTATCCTGCTGGGCTTCGGCGTGGTGCAGGTCGGCTTGTCCCTCAAGTCCCACGACCCCTCCCAGCGAGCCAACGGCTTTCTGACACTTGCGGGCGGCGTCATCATTACCTTTGCCAAGGAGATCCTCGACCTGATCGTCGGCTGAGCAAACCCACCGTGGGGCGTTCCCGGACTTTCGGGGACGCCCCAATTCTTTGAAAGGAGGTGCTTTTCGTGAGCGACAACTGGGTCGTACAGAACCTTGAAAACGCATTGGAAACCTGGAATGAAAAATTAGCCGAGATCTGGCAGCTCATCACGACAACGCCGCAGGACTTCAAGGGCGGCGGGATTTGGGGCGTGATCGTCAATATCAATGGTGCGGTGCAGGCAATCGGGCTTGCCCTGCTTGTGCTGTTCTTCGTTGTGGGCGTGGTAAAGACCTGCGGCTCGTTTACGGAGGTCAAGAAGCCGGAACACGCCCTGAAGCTCTTTATACGCTTTGCCATTGCCAAAGGAGCCATCACCTACGGTATGGAACTGATGCTCGCCCTGTTCAACATCGTGCAGGGGACGATCTCTACCATTATGAGTTCGGCGGGCTTTTCTTCGCCGCAACAGACAACGCTGCCGGCTGAAATGATCACCACCATCGAGGACTGCGGCTTCTTTGAATCAATCCCACTATGGGCGGTGACGCTCATCTGTGGGCTGTTTATCACCGTGGTGTCCTTCATCCTCATTATGACCGTGTACGGGCGCTTCTTTAAGCTGTATATGTATACGGCGCTTGCGCCCATCCCCCTGTCTACCTTTGCCGGTGAGCCTTCGCAGAATGTGGGCAAATCCTTCATCAAAAGCTACTGTGCTGTTTGCTTGGAGGGCGCAGTCATTGTGTTGTCCTGCATCATCTTCTCCCTGTTTGCATCCTCGCCGCCCGTGGTCAATCCCGATGCAGCGGCGGTAACGCAGGTGTGGAGCTATGTGGGAGAGTTGCTCTTTAATATGCTCGTCCTCGTAGGCGCAGTCAAGATGAGCGACCGCATTATCCGTGAGATGATGGGGCTGTAAGGAGTGTGCAATGAAACGAAACACAAAAATCTATTCACCCTTCAAGGGATACACCCTTGAGGACTGCGATTGCAGATACTGTCTTTACTACGGCAGCAAACGCAGGCGGAGGGTTCTCTGCCTTGCCGATGTGTGCGTCTGCAAAAGTGAAATTGAGGAAGCACGCCGCCGGGAAAGGAAAAGACGATGAACCAAGACGAATTACAAAACACCGTCCTGTGCGGCGATGCACTGGAGATGCTGAAAAGGCTTCCTGACGAGTGCGTACAGATGTGCGTCACCAGCCCTCCCTACTACGGGCTTCGTGACTACGGTGCCGAGGGACAGATCGGCTGTGAACAAACGCCGTTTGAATATATAGACCGCCTGACCGAAATCTTCCGTGAGGTGCGCCGTGTGCTGAAAAGCAACGGGACACTTTGGCTGAACATTGCCGACAGCTACGCCGGAAGCGGCAAGGGCGTTTGGAGCAAAAGCCTTGCCGAACGCCCCAAAAGCAAACAGACCTACCACAGCCTCAATACCGATGAGAACGCCGCACTCCCAAAGAAATGGGACGGCATTAAGGAAAAGGATATGATCGGTATCCCGTGGCAGCTTGCCTTTGCACTTCGTGCGGACGGTTGGTATCTGCGGAGTGATATTATCTGGCAGGAGCCTAACTGCCTGCCGGAGGCTGTGAAGGACAGGCCGACCAAATCCTATGAGCATATCTTCCTGCTCTCCAAATCGCCCCACTACTATTACGATGCTGCGGCGATCTCCGAGCCGGTCGCACAGGTCACGGTGGAGCGCAACAAGCGGGCGGTCAGCGATAGGACGAAATACGCAAAGGGCGTCGGCGGCGCAAAGCCGCAGGCACTCTTTCTGCCCCGTTCCCACAGCGAACTGCCGACAAAGCGCAACAAGCGGGATGTGTGGAGTGTCAGCACCAATTCCCATAGGGGTTACGGTCACTTTGCCATGTACCCCGAACGGCTGATCGAGCCGTGCATTTTGGCAGGCTCGCCGGAGCAGGGGCTTGTCCTTGACCCGTTCTGCGGCAGCGGCACGAGGGGGGCCGGGTGCAAGCGGCTCTCCCGCCGCTATCTCGGCATCGAGCTGAACCCCGAATACTGCGAGACAGCAAAAACAAGAATCCAACAGACGAAGGAGGAACTGTATCTTGGAAGTAAAAATCAACCGTGAAATACGCAACTATACGGAAGCGATGTTCTTTGGACTGTCCCTCAGACAGTTCATTTTTTCTGTCCTTGCCTGCGGCGTTGCGGTGGGCGTGTATTTCCTGCTCAAGCCCCATTTCGGCACGGAAACGGTATCGTGGATGTGCATTTTAGCCGCCGCACCCTTTGCGGCGCTGGGTTTTATTAAGTACAACGGAATGACCGCAGAGAAGTTTGTGTGGGCGTGGATCAAATCGGAGTTTCTGCTGCCGAAGAAGCTCGTGTTCCGCTCCACCAACACCTATTTTGAGCTGATGAGGCCCGGTATGGAACTCAAGAAGAAGGAGGTATTGAAAGCCAATGATTAAAACACTGAATATCCTGCTCAAGCAGGACAAGGAACGCTTCGTCGTACCCAAGGGCGTACAGGATGTCATTCCCGTCAAAACGATTTACGATGACGGCATCTTTCAGGTGGGCAGGGACAAGTTCACCAAGTCCTTCAAGTTTACCGACATCAACTATGCCGTCGCCAGCCGTGAGGACAAGGAGGCGATGTTCCTCGAATACTCCGAGCTGCTCAATTCCCTTGACAGCGGGGCGACCACCAAAATTACCATCAACAACCGCCGCCTGAACCGGCTGGACTTCGAGAAAACCATCCTTATGCCCCTCAAGGGCGACGCCCTCGACGAGTATCGGGAGGAATACAACAAAATGCTTCTTGAGCGTGCGACGGGCGCAAACGCCTACACACAGGAGAAGTATATTACCATCTCCGTGAACAAGAAGAATGTGGAGGAAGCGAGAAGCTATTTTGCCCGTGTGGGCGCAGACCTGATTGCCCACTTCGGCAGGCTCGGTAGCAAGTGCGTGGAGATGGAAGCAGACGAACGCCTCCGTATCTTCCACGACTTCTACCGTGCGGGAGAGGAAACCTGCTTCCGCTTTGATATGAAGGAAACCCGCAAAAAGGGACACGATTTCAAGGACTTCATCTGCCCCGACTCGATGGAGTTTGAAAAGGACTATTTCAAGATCGGGGAACGCTACGGCAGGGTGCTGTTCCTGCGTGAGTATGCGTCGTATATCAAGGACGCTATGGTGGCGGAGCTGACTGACCTCAACCGCAACCTGATGCTGTCCATTGATGTGGTTCCCGTTCCCACCGATGAAGCGGTGCGGGAAGCGGAAAACCGTTAGCTGGGCGTGGAAACCAATGTGACCAACTGGCAGCGCAGGCAGAACTCCAACAACAACTTCTCTGCACAGGTTCCCTATGACCTTGAACAGCAGCGCAAGGAGATGAAGGAATTTCTCGATGACCTGACCACCCGTGACCAGCGTATGATGTTCGCCGTCCTCACGATGGTACACACGGCGGACAGCAAGGAGCAACTCGACAGCGACACCGAAGCTCTGCTGACCACCGCAAGAAAGCACCTTTGCCAGTTCGGAGTGCTGAAGTTCCAGCAGCTTGACGGGCTGAATACGGTGATGCCCTTCGGCACTCGGAAGATCGACACCTTCCGCACCCTCACCACCGAGAGCCTTGCGGTGTTTATCCCGTTCCGTGTGCAGGACATCTACCACGAGAACGGCATTTACTACGGGCAGAATGTCATTTCCAAAAATATGATCATTGCCGACCGCAGGCAGCTTCTCAACGGCAACGAGTTTATCCTCGGCGTGTCGGGCGGCGGCAAGTCCTTTGCCGCAAAGGGCGAGATCATCAATCAGATGCTCTCCGGCAATGCAGATATTATCATCATCGACCCCGAACGGGAGTATTCGCAGCTTGTAAAGGCAATGGGCGGCGAGATCATCAACATTTCCGCCACCTCGCCCACCCACATCAATGCGATGGATATGAACAGGGAGTACGGCGACGGTGCAAACCCCGTTATCCTGAAATCCGAGGTCATTATGTCCCTGTGTGAGCAGCTCATCGGCGGCAACAACCTTGGTGCAGTGCAGAAATCCATCATCGACCGCTGCACGGCAAGCGTTTACCGCGCCTATCAGCAGAACGACTACAAGGGCGAGGTCCCCACCTTGCAGGACTTCCGGGCGGAGCTGCTGAAACAGACCGAGCCGGAGGCACAGGAGATCGCCCTTGCCATCGAGCTGTTTACCAACGGCTCTTTGAACACCTTTGCCAAGCACACCAATGTGGATACCGACAACCGGCTCATCTGCTACGACATCCTTGACCTCGGCAAGCAGCTTATGCCCATCGGGATGCTGGTGGTATTGGACTCCATCCTCAACCGCATTACGCAGAACCGTGCAAAGGGCAAAAATACCTTCATCTTCATTGATGAGATCTATCTCCTATTCCAGCACGAATACAGCGCCAACTTCCTGTTCACGCTTTGGAAGCGGGTACGAAAGTACGGTGCTTATGCGTCCGGCATCACGCAGAATGTGGACGACCTCTTGCAGAGCCACACGGCGAGAACGATGCTGGCAAACTCCGAGTTCATCATTATGCTCAATCAGGCTTCCACAGACCGCATTGAGCTGGCGAAGCTGTTGAATATCTCGGACACCCAGCTTTCGTATATCACCAATGTGGACGCAGGACACGGACTCATTAAGGTCGGCTCCAGCCTTGTGCCGTTTGCTAACAAGTTCCCCAAGAACACCAAGCTCTATAAGCTGATGACAACCAAATTATCCGACATTGCGAATTAACCGTACAGGGCGAGGGTGCATTACCCTCGCCTTGAGAAATCAAGAAAGGAAACACAATGAAAAAAACAATTTCAATTATTCTCACTGCGGTGTTTGTAGCCATTTTCGGCGCAAGCACCTTTTGTATTGTCCGTCACAACAAGGAAGCGGACAAGCAGGCGGAATTATATAACAACCTTGCCTCCGTGGTGGAGGCCGCAACGCAGACGGATGAGGAAACTGAACCCATTGAAACCATCCCGTATTCCGAGGAAAAGACGCTGCTGCCGGAGCTTGCCGAGCTGTTCGGACAGAACGGCGACTTGGTAGGCTGGATCAGCATTGCGGATACCAATATCAACTATCCTGTGATGCAGTCGGTAAACGAACCGAACTTCTATCTGAAGCACGGCTTTGACAAGGAATACTCCGACTACGGCTGTCCTTATGTGCAGGAGGACTGCGATGTGCAAAAGCCCTCCGACAACCTTGTGATCTACGGGCATCACATGAAAAACGGCTCCATGTTCGCCCATCTCGACAAGTTCAAGAGCGAGCGCTTTTGGAACGAGCATAAGACCATCACCTTCAACACCCTGACCGACAAACAGGAATATGAAATTATTGCCGTGTTCCGCACGGTGGTCTATACCGACAGCCCCGATGCTTTCAAGTATTACCGCTTCGTGGATGCGGAAAGCGCCGAGGAGTTCGACCGCTATATTGCCAAGTGCAAGGAGCTGTCTTTCTATGATACCGGCATGACTGCCGCATACGGCGACAAGCTCATTACGCTGTCCACCTGCGAGTACAGCCGCAACAACGGCCGCCTTGTGGTGGTGGCAAAGCGCATAACAGAGGGCGGTGATGCGGATGCTGCCCAGACTCACGCCGAAGCAGCGGCAGAAAGCCAACGCCTTGATTAAACGCCTGTGCGCCAACTATGACGGCGGCAACTGTCTTGTGCTGGATGACGGTGAGTCTTGCGTCTGTGTACAGAGCATTTCCTATTCGCTACTGTGTAAGTATTTCCGCAATGCCGTATTGCCGGCAGAGCCGATGCTGGAGGCAGCTATTCTCGGCACACGCTTTGAACGATGTGTGTCCTGCGGTGCGCCCATCCTCAAGAAAGGCAATCGCAAGAAATACTGCGGCAAGTGCGCCGTAAGAGCCTACAAAAAACAGCAGGCAGAGTATGCCCGCAGGAAACGGGCAGAGTCGAAAAATAGGGGCTGAAAAGTCAGTCGTAGTAAGGCTTTTCAGCTCCCGCACTTTGAGGGGCAATGCCTTGATACCTTTGCCCCGCTTTTTCAATTCAGGGGCGTTTTGGTGCGCCCCGGAAAGGAGAGAAAATGCCTAAAATCAAAACAAGAGATGTAGTGAAAGGCACCATCAAGAAAATAGACAAGGCGGCGATTGCCGCCGACCGGATGCGCTCCGCCTATGTGCAGACCAAGGAGAAGGCGGAACACGCCACCCATCCCGAAGAACACAGCGCAGAGGAATATGCCTCCGACCGCATCGAGGGCGGCGTAGACCGCATGACCCACGAAGCGGCGCATCAGTTCGATAAGCAGGGACGCAAGGGGCTGGCGGAAACCAAGCGGAATGTATCCAAGGCAAAGGACAGCATCAGGCAGTTCAAAAAAAAGCGGGCGGCGGAATCGCTGAAAAGGCAGTTTGTCCGTGCTTCCGGTAATAAGACCATTAAGGCGGTGGAGCAGACGGAAAAGACCGTCAAGCAATCCGCCCGTTCTGCCGGAAAGAATACCGTCAAGACAGTAGGCAAAGGCACGACGAAAGCGGCGCAGAAATCGGTCAAGACCACAAAGACCGCCATTAAAACCACCCGGCAGGCGGCAAAGGCGGCACAGAAAACCGCACAGGCGACGATTAAAGCATCACAGAAAGCGGCGCAGGCCGCCAAAGCCGCAGCCAAGGCGACCGCAGCCGGTGTGAAAGCCGCTGTCAAAGCAACCGTTGCGGCGGTCAAGGCGATCATAGCGGCAACCAAAGCGTTGGTAGCGGCCATTGCCGCCGGTGGATGGGTCGCCGTTGTGGTGATTATCGTCATCTGCCTGATTGCCTTGATTTGCGGTTCTGTGTTTGGGATATTCTTCTCCGGCGAGGATTCCGGTACGGGACAGTCCATGCGGACAGCCGTGCAGGAGATCAACACGGATTACGACAACCAGCTGTTGGAGATACGAAACGGCACTTCCTATGATACACTTGAAATGTCGGGAAGCCGTGCTGTGTGGAAGGAAGTCCTTGCGGTTTACTCGGTCAAGGTCAACACCGACCCCGATGAGCCGATGGAGGTTGCCACGATGGACGATACCAAAAAGCAGCTTCTCAAGGATATATTTTGGGAGATGAACGATATATCCTCCCGCACGGAAAGCCATTCGGAAACGGTCATCACCGAAACCGATGACGGTAACGGCAACATCGTGCAGACCGAAACCACCGAAACGAGAACCACGCTGTATATAACCGTGTCGCATAAGCCGGTGGAGGAAATGGCTGACCAATACGGCTTCAATGAAGAACAGCGAGAATACCTTGCGGAGCTGCTGGAGGACAAGAACAACTCCCTTTGGGCGGCTGTCCTCTACGGCATCCATTACGGCGACGATCAGATCGTGACCGTTGCCTTGTCGCAGGTGGGCAATGTGGGCGGCGAGCCTTACTGGTCTTGGTACGGCTTCGGGAGCCGTGTGGAGTGGTGTGCCTGCTTCGTGAGCTGGTGCGCCAACGAGTGCGGCTATATTGAAACCGGCGTGATTCCGAAATTCGCAGGCTGCGTCAACGGTGTTCAATGGTTCAAAGACCGTGGGCAGTGGATCGACGGCTCTGCCGAGCCTGTTCCCGGTATGATTATCTTCTTTGATTGGGATAATAGAGGTTCGTCAGGTCCGCAGGACGGACTATCCGACCATGTAGGCATCGTACAAAAGGTAGAAAACGGCATCGTTTATACCGTGGAGGGCAACTCCGGCGATAGCTGCCGTGTCAATCAGTACAGCGTAGGGCATTATGAGGTGCTTGGGTACGGAGTGCCTCAGTATTAGCCTGCACGGTATTGCGCGAAAAGAGGGAAATGGCTGCCTGCGAGGGCAGCCAATACATACCCTGATGTGAGGAAAATGCGACAATTCGTTAAAACCAACGTCCGTGTGGGCTTGCTTTTATTCGGATATTCGTATATAATGTATCGTGTTGAGTATTATCCATGCGGAGGTGCGGTATGAACGGGATCAAGGGCTATATCTCCATTCGGGAGGCGTCCTACCGTTGGGGCGTGTCGGAGCGGCGGGTCAATCAGTATTTCGCCGAGGGGCGGATCCCCGGCGCGTCCCGGTTCGGGCGCTCATGGGCGATCCCGGAAAACGCGGAAAAGCCCTCCGACCCGCGCTTCAAGGGGCAGCACCGCGATTCCGGCAGGACAAGCACCTGACGAATCCCCTCCGCATTGGAATTGGAAGCATCCGCAAAAAGGAAGTGAACGCTATGACTTGCGACGAGAGCTTGTACCGCCAATATCTGAGCGGCGATGACGAAGGGCTTAATGCCCTGATGAAAAAATACGGTGACCCCCTGACCCTGTATATTGACGGCTATCTGCACGACGTTCACGAGGCGGAGGAGCTGATGCTGGACGTTTTTGCATATCTGTTCACCAAAAAGCCCCGCATCCGGGACGGCGGCTTCAAGGCGTATCTCTATAAGGCCGCGCGGCACATGGCGCTGCGCCGCAAGAGCAAGCGGAGACGCCTGTTCAGTCTGGACGAGCTGGCGGAGGAGGTCATACGGACGGAGGAGCGCAACCGCGTCCTGCATTTCTGCATGGGCGAAATGAACCCGGACTATCGGGAAGTCCTGTATCTCATCTATTTTGAGGACATGAGCTACGCGCAGGCGGCGGAGGTCACGGGAAAAACGGTGAAGCAGATCACCAACATGGTGTATCGCGGAAAAGAGAGCCTGCGAAGGCTGCTGGAACGGGAGGGGATCACAAATGCGCAGTCATGAGGAACGGGTCGTGGAGACCAAGCGGCGCATTGCTGCAATGGAAAGGAAAAAACGGCTGCGGCGCAATACGGTCACTATGGCTTCCGCCGTGGCGGCGTGCCTTGTGCTGCTCATCGGCGCGTCCCTCGCCATGCCCGGCATTGCCGAAAGCATCCAAACAGGCGATTATTCCGGCTTTGAAACGGCGGCAAGCATCTTTCACGGCGGCACGGCCTTGGGATACATCGTCATCGGGCTGCTGGCGTTTTTACTCGGCGTGTGCGTGACCGTTCTGTGCTTCCGGCTACGGCAGATGAACCGGGAGGACGGGCAGAACGAGGAAAGCGAGGATGCGCATGGAGCTGATTGAGAACCTGCTGCAACTGCTGGTCACGTTCGTGGGCGCGCTGCTCTCGGGTATCTCCTACCGGAAAAGTGGGCGACAGGCGTATTTTCTGCTGCTGTGCTTCTACGGCTGCTTTGCCCTTGGCGCGCTCTACTGGACGCTGTATCTGCTGCTGTTCGATACCACGCCCCGGGTCTTTTATGTCTCGGAGTTCGGCTGGGTGGCCAGCGTAATTTTCCTGCACATTTTGCAGGCCACGCTGGCCGGAACAGAGGAACGCAGCTTCCGCTGCCGCAGGGCCTGGCTTGCGCCTGTGTTCGGCGTGCCGTTGCTGGCGTTCTACTGCACCTTCGGGGACATCCTCTCCAACCTGATCTGGTGCGGCATGATGATTTGGCTCTCCTTCTGTGCCATTCGTGGACTGGTCTACGCCAATGGGCAGACAGGCACGGCGCGGAATATGCGGTATTTCCACATCGGCGTGCTGTGCTTTGTCGTCTCGGAATATCTGCTCTGGACGGCAGGCTGCTTCTGGCCGGATACTTCTCCCGCAACCCCCACCTTCTGGTGCGATATGCTGCTGACGTTTGCCATTCTGGGGCTGCTGCCCGCCACGAGAAAGGCGGTGGAAGCATGACCTACATCGAAAATATCTTCCTCTGCATGGTGTCTCCCCTGCTGGTGGCCGCTTTGTGCATGGGCAGGCGGAAGCTCCGCTTCTTCCTGTTCTGCATTGCCGGGATGGGGGTGTGTCTGCTTTCGGCCTATATCAACACCTTCCTCGCGGCGGTGTGTCAGGCAGATGCCCTTGCCGCCACGGCAGAGATTGCACCGGTGGTGGAGGAAATGATGAAGCTGCTGCCGCTGGTGTTCTATCTACTGGTATTCGAGCCGGAGAGCGAGAGGATCAAGCCCGCCGCCATCACCGTAGCCCTGAGCTTCGCCACCTTTGAAAATGTGTGCTATCTGATTCAGAACGGCGCGGACCGCTTCTCCTTCATCTTCTTCCGTGGCTTCGGCACGGGAGCCATGCACGTCCTCTGCGGCTTGATCGTGGGCGGCGGACTTGCCTATGCGTGGCGGCGGACGTGGCTGAAGGTGGCCGGCACCTGCGGGCTGCTGGGCGCGGCCATCACCCTCCACGCCATCTACAATCTGCTCATCGCCTACGGCGGCGCGGCGCAGTACATCGCCTACGCCCTGCCGGTGCTGCTGGTGGCGGCGGGAAGATTGTCCGCTTTCCGCTTATCGCAGAGGAAATAACCGAATATCTACTCCCTGAGAGCTGCTTTTTGGCGGCTCTCAAATTTTTTTGAAAAATTTTGCGTTTTGGGTGAGAGTTTTTTCGATTTTTTGTACCTATATAAGTAAAGGGGTTTTTAAGCCGCATTTCAAAAATCCAGAGAGGAGATTCAAACGATATGTACGATACCGCAAGACGGGTCGCACTCGTCAAGCAGCGGGTGCGGGAAAACACCCGCCGAAGGCAGCGGCGCGGCATCTATGGGCTGAGTGCCGCGTGTATGCTGCTGTGCGCGGCGCTGACGCAGGCGGCGGGCACGGTCGTCGGGCCGGGGCAGACAGCCGCATGGGGCGCGTTCGGCGCGATGCTGCTGCGGGAGGACGCGGGCGGCTATGTGCTGGTGGGCGTTGTCTGCTTTGCAGCGGCGGTGGTCATCACCGCGCTGTGCTTCCGGCTCAAAAGCAAGGAAAACCAGAGAAAAGACGGGACAGGCAAGCCCGCCCGACACGAACAGGAGGAGAAAAGCCAATGAAGAAACGAATACTCAGCATCCTGCTCCTATGCTGCATGGTGCTGACACTATTGCCGACAACTGCGTTTGCGGCAGATGAGTCTCCTGCCGTTACAAATGTGACGGTCACCTTTGATTCCGATGGAGGCAGTGCGGTCGCTCCGCAACAGGTTTTGCAGGGACAAAAGGTGCAAAGACCCGCTGCCCCCACCAAGGACGGCTATACCTTTATCGGCTGGTATAACAAAGCCGATCTGCAATACATCAATCTGCCGGAGTGGAATTTCGATTACCCTGTGTTCGAAAACCTGGAGCTGGTGGCGCAATGGATGGAGGCAAGGCCGATCTCCACCGATCCGATCACCTATTTGGACAAAGACGGTAATCAGCAGGTTTGCACCGCATACACCGTGCTGACGAGCGAAACCAAGGAAAGCATTCTCAACTATGACGACAAATGGTACGATCTGCCCGCCGGCTGGTATGTGGTGAAGGGCGACGTGACCTTCACGCCCCGCTTGGACACCCACGGCGCGGTCAATCTGATCTTAACGAACGGCAGCCACCTCACGGCGGAGTGGGGCATCGATGTAAAGGTGGGCGACACCTTCACCGTCTACGCCCAAAGCACCGATGAGGGCACCATGGGCAGGCTGACGGCGTGCCTTCCGGCGGATTTCAACCTCGACAGGATGGTCGATTACTCTGTATGGCCGTATTATGGGATGGCCGGCATCGGCAGCAGTGCGCGCTGGAGAGCAGGCAACGATGGTATCCGCGAAAGCGAGGGCACGATCATCATCAACGGCGGCAATATCCGCGCCAAGGGGCAGGATAATGCCTCTGCCATCGGCGGAACACGTGCAGAAGAAATTGAGTTTCGCTCCACCGACCGCGGTGAGGTCTACAACCGTAGACAGGGCGGCAGCATCACCATCAATGGCGGCGTTGTCCGTACCGAAGCCTTTGCCATGTCGGAAGGCAATTGTACTACTGTGGTAAGCGTAGGGATCGGCACATGCCAAATGGGATATGGTGGCAGCGTCACCATCAACGGCGGCACGGTCATCGCCGAGGCTACCTGCGATGCGATCACCACAGGATATGGCGGCACGATCACCATCAACGGCGGCACGGTCAAGGCAACTGCCAAGGGAGAGGGCTTCGGCATCGGCGGAGCCAGAATTTATAACACCGGGGCAATGACCGTTACCATCAATGGAGGAACGATAGAAGCCACAGCCAATCACAATAACGCCGCCATTGGCGATAAAGGCATAGGCAAGAGCGGCGTCACCATCAACGGCGGCGTCATCCATGCGGTCGGAAAAGGCAGCGCGGCAGGCATCGGCAGTAAGGACGACATTCGCATCACCGGCGGTGAGCTCACCGTTTCCGCTGAGGGCAGCGGCGCAGCCATCGGCGGCTTTACGGACAGCAATTCCGAGCGTGTGAATTGCAAAAGCATCACCATCAACGGCGATGTGATCCAATCTATTTCCAGTAAGGACGGCGCCTGCATCGGCGGAGCTGCCGGCGGAAGCGTCGGAAGCATCACCATTTCGGACGCAGAGCTTTCATCTCTCAGCGCCGAAAAGATTCTGATCGGCTGGGACGCAGACTCGCCGGGCGGGAAGCTCACCATCCAAAACAGCCGCGTTGAATCCACGGACATACCCACCACTCATACCGACGGGATCCGCGTGGGCAGCAATAGCGAGATCGTCATTGAAAACAGCGAGATCAGGCTGCCGCATTTGAGAGGCATTCGCGTCGGCGGCAATGGGAGCATTGCCGTTCGGGCTTCCGATCTGCACACCTACGGCATTTTTATGGACGAAACCGTGCACACAATAACTGACGCAAAGACGCTGAAAAAGCTGGAGATCACGGACAGCACCGTGTTGACGGGCGATATCATCGGCGCACGTGGAGAATATTCTTCCGTTGAAGAGATCGTGATCCGCGGCAGCAGCATCCGCCTGAACGATGAGTACACCTATAATTACTGCACGATTGGCGGCGGCACCGGAGGTTCCTTTGGCAGCATCGACATTCAGGATAGCCAAATCCATATCCCGTCTCCAGGCTTAAATACGTCCATCGGTAACGGTCACCAAGCCTATTTCAATCGTGAGAGCCGTATCCGCATTGCGAACAGTCAGGTGTTCGTTGGCGGCGCAAAGTTCGGCCCCGCCATCGGCGCGGCGTATGGCTCAAGTGGAGGCCAGATAAATATTCTTATTGAAAACAGCACCGTGACGGCAAAGGGCGGCAATTTGAGGTCTGATACCGACTATATTCCCGGCATCGGGAAAAACTCGTCTGGCAGAGCTTCAGAGATTGGAAAGATTCAAATTCTGAACAGCACGGTGGAATCCTTCCGGCTTGAGGAAAAGGACGGCACAAACTATGTCTATGACGACCTGCACACAAAGGAGCTGCCCGGTATTCCGGCGGAAAACATCTCCATCTGCGGCAGCACCGTCAACAGAAAGACCATTGACCATAGCTTTGACGAATACGGGAAATGTACGCTCTGCGGCAAGTATGATCTTGGATACTGCTATGAGCATGGGCTTTTGACGATGGAGGGGCTGACGGACTGCGTCTCAGACGGCAGCGAAAAGAAGCTGACGGGACTTTCCCATCAGACAGGCGAGAACGAAACGAAGCAGCTTACGGAGAACACAGACTACACCGCCAGCTATTCCAACAACGTCCATCCCTATACCCTCAAACCGGACGACGCGGGCTTTGACCCGGAAAAAGCCCCCAAGGTGACGCTGTACGGCACGGGGAACTACTGCGGCAAGGCGGAGCACTACTTCACCATCAGCGAAAACACTGCCGTGCCCAGCATCACCACGAACACTCTGCCAAACGGCAAGGTGGGCGAGGCTTACAGCCAGACCCTGACCGCCGACGGTACTACGCCCATCAGATGGAACGTTGAAAACGGAAACGGCGTTCTGCCTGCCGGTCTGAGCCTGAACGCGGATACCGGCGAGATCAGTGGCACGCCTACTGCGGATGGCACCGCCAAATTCACCGTTAAGGCGGAAAACAGCGTGGGCAGCGATACGAAGGAGCTATCTATTACGATAACCAAAGACGCGCCTGCCGAGTTTACCATCTCCGTGACCAGCGGCGGCAACGGAACGGCTTCTGCATCTCCTGCAAAGGCTGCGGCCGGCACGGAAATCACCCTGACCGCCATGCCCAAAGAGGGCTACCACTTCAAGGAGTGGCAGATCATCAGCGGCAGCGTGACCATCAAGGACGATAAGTTCACCATGCCGGACAGCGAGGTGGAGATCAAGGCAATCTTCGAGGAGGACGCGCCTCCCGTGCCCACCGATCCCGCAAAGCCCAACATCAGCGTAACGGGAACATATACCTATAACGGCTCTGTGCATACCGCAACCGTGAGCGGCTATGATCCCACCACTATGGACATCTCCGGCAACACCGCCACAGACGCAGGCGATTACACCGTTCGCGTCACATCCAAGACCGGCAAATGGGCGGACGGCAGCACTGGGGCCGTGACCGCGGCGTGGAGCATCGGCAAAGCCACGCAGGAAGCGCCTAACGGCTTGATCGGTGTCGCGCCCACTACCGAGGGCGGCAGCGACGGCAAGATCAGCGGCGTGACCGACAAGATGGAATACCGTATGGCAGACGGAAGCATCTATACGGCGTGCAGCGGCACGGAGATTGAAAACTTGTCCGCTGGCAATTACTTCGTCCGCTATGCGGAGGATAACAACCACTTTGCCGGCCCTGATGTGGCGGTCACGGTGGGTGAGGGTGCGCCACTCGCGGATTGTACGATCACCTTCAATGGCAACGGCGGCAGCGGCAGCATGGAGCCTGTTACCGTCAAGGCAGAGACAAATTACATCCTGCCTGAGTGCGGCTTCACCGCTCCCGCCGATCAGGAGTTCAAGGCTTGGGAGATCGGCGGCACGGAGTACAAGGTGGGAGATTCCTACACCGTGAACGGGGATATTGAGATCAAAGCACTATGGAAGAACAGCGTTATTACCCCCTCCACCTACACCGTCACCGTCAGTAATGACGGAAACGGCACTGGTGCCGCAACTCCTTCCACCGCTGCGGCCGGTACGACGATCATCCTGACCGCCATGCCCAAAGAGGGCTACCACTTCAAGGAGTGGCAAGTCATCAGCGGCGGCGTGACCATCAAGAACAACAAGTTCACCATGCCGGACAACAACGTGGAGGTCAAAGCAATTTTCGAGGAGGATACGCCTCCCGCGCCTACCGAGCATACCGTCACCGTGACCAGCGGCGGCAACGGAACGGCTTCCGCCTCTCCCGCAAAGGCTATTGCCGGTGCGGAGATCACCCTGAGCGCTACGCCCGACAAGGGCTATCACCTCAAGGAGTGGCAGGTCATGCGTGGCAATGTGACTATCAAGGACGATAAGTTCACCATGCCGGACGGAAATGTGGAAATCAAGGCAATTTTTGAAAAGGACGCAGCACCTGCGACCCCCGCGCCCACGGCTACCCCAAAACCGGAGAGCAGCCCGACCCCTGCGCCTGCTGCCACCGCAAAACCGAACGGCAGCCC
>ENA-OQLI01001229-OQLI01001229.1-human-gut-metagenome-genome-assembly--contig:-NODE-1229-length-20066-cov-3.700637_pt1 | contig 20066 bp, 21 predicted proteins | sample MGYA00242805_ERZ504812 | MGnify/ENA primary metagenome ERZ504812 (study PRJEB26092, sample SAMD00036430) | human gut metagenome | host: Homo sapiens | study: EMG produced TPA metagenomics assembly of... | reverse complement strand
ACTACCGGAATTCCTTTCACGAACTCCACCATTGCGGAGGAAACCTGATCAAGTTTTGCATCAAGTTCTAAGGATTTATCGCCCATTCCCCGCATCATCACAGCGTAGGCAATGATGTAAATCGGCACCGCAACAATTACTAAAAGTCCGAGTCTTAAATCAATAATAAAGGTATAACCCGCGCAAAATATGGGCATTAGGGTAGCGATTAGTGAATCTACGGGGCGGTGTGCCACTAGCATATGTAGATTTTTTACATCGTCTTGCAGCACTTTACGCACATGACCGGAAGTATTATCACTAAACCAAGTTAAAGGAGCTTGCCCCAGAAAACGAATAATCTTTTGCTGAATACTTGCGGATAAGCGATTATCGGCAATATGGGTAACCAGCAAGCCCACAAAATAAGCGAATAGACCTCCACAAAATGTTCCGATTAACACCTGTACCCAAAATATGATGACACTTTGGTTGGGCGATGCGCCATTACCTAGTGAAGTTAGGAGTTCGTTGCCGATCCCCACTAAGGCAACGAACGGAAAAACTCGCAAAATAGCGGATATAACCGCCATTACTCGACCAACTCGGAGCGCCAATTGTACAGGAGCTAAGAGTTCTCGTAATGCGGCTTTACCTTGTTTGCTGGTCAGCTTGATATTCGCCGCTGTATCTTTCCTTGGTTCGCTAACTTGATTATCAGTCACTTGGCTTCCTCTTTTAATGTTTCTCTTGGTCAGCTGCAGTAAGTTGCGCGTTTATTCCGCTATCGAGAGACCAGAGCAATAACTGATAATCAGCAACTTCATTGATGAACTCCAAGTCGTGACTGATTATCAGGACTGCTTTGCTTTTAGCAGCTAGTGAGCGAATCTGGGAACTAATCGATAGTAGGTGCCGGTAGTCAACTCCCGAGGTAGGTTCATCGAATACGTAAAGCTCTGCCTGGCTCGCCAAGGCGTTAGCAATCACGAGACGTTGTTTTTGCCCCCCAGAAAGAGTCATCGGGTGCCGTTCAGATAATCCTTGCAACCCCAAATCACCTAGAAGCGTCTGCACCTGCTCTTCACTAAAATTGTCATTTCCTAATACAACCTCTCCCGCTACTGTTTCGGCAAATAGCTGCCGGTTCACATCTTGCATTACTAGCACACTGCGGTTTCGTCTTTCTGCCGCCCGGCAGGATTTGCCGCTAAAACTAATATCGCTGCCCTTCTCTGGATGAGCTAACCCGATGAGGGTGCGTGCGAGAGTAGTTTTACCCGCTCCGTTCGGGCCGACTAGCGCAACTACTTTTCCCTTAGGTAAATATAGGGAAGGAATATTGAGGACGCGGTGTTTGCCGTAACTGAACCTTAAATTTTTTGCGGTAATACCGTCTGCCTGTTGATCGGGAATACATCTAACGCAAATTTCTGGTTTTTCTAGGGTGCGCAACCCCAACTCTTTACGCTGTGTAGAAGACAAGCTAAAAAACTCATCCGCAGTAAATAAATGCTGGATTCGCCCTTCACCCATAATCGCAACTTGATCAGCTAGACCTTTTAGAGGGTAAACGCGGTGCTCGGCTACTACCAGTGTCCAGCCTGCGCTTTTTAGCCTTTGTAAGACTTTGCTGAATGCAGAAATTGCTTCCGGGGAAAGGTTAGAGGTGGGCTCGTCTAAAAGCAGGATTTGCTGCGGTCCGACCACTGCCGCTGCGCAAGCAACCAGCTGTAATTCACCTCCGGAAAGCTGACGTAACTCTTTGCCCAGCAGTCGCTGAATGCCCCAGGTGTTAATAGCTTCCGCTATTCGGTTAGCGGTTGTTTGGGGGGTATCTCCGGCATTTTCGCTCGCGAATGCTAACTCTTCTAGTACATTTGCCGTAAAAAATTGGGAACGGGGATTTTGAAAAACTGTCCCGGCGGTGCGCCCTAATTGTTGGATATCGGTTTGCACGGTATCAAGACCAGCAAGGAGGGTGTGTCCGCTCAGATTCCCCTTATAAAGTTCGGGTATTAAACCGTTCAGAAGTTTTAATAGGGTCGACTTGCCTGCTCCGGAAGGGCCGGTGATTAAGGTACAAGATCCTTTAGGGAAATCGAGGTTAATATCGCTGACTGCGCTAACGTGAGCTGATGAGGTTTCTTCGTCCGGGTTGAACTGGTAATCGAAGGAAACATGGCCGATTGAGGTTCTCATTTGAATCCGCCCGAGAGTATAGCTAGATGATCCGAGTAGGGGATGAGAGCAATCAGGGCGACTAGCGTCAATATCCAGAGGGCGTCTAGTCGATTAAATCGAAGCTGTTTTAAAGTGCTTGGGAAAATAGTGGATCCTAAACCGCGCACCATGCCGGCGGCGGTCATTTCATCAGCGGTTCGGGCACAGGATGCCAGCAAGGGAACTAAAACCATTTCTAGAAAATGGAGGGGATGTAAGAGGGCGCGCCATCCCATTTGTAATCCCCGCAGAGACATTGCCTCTCTTACCTCACGGTATTCTCTAAATACTGTCGGTATGAATCGTAATAGCACTACCAGAGGAACGGTTATATCTATTGTTATAAGTAATTCGCGAAGACCAGCTACGAGTTCGCCGGGGACGATAGCTTTAATCGCGTAACCTGCCAGACCGCCAACAGGGCAGAGCTTTATCATCCAGAAGCCTAAAACCACTAGAAACGCAGTGAGGGCGCTTGGCCAGATTCTTGGGAAAAGATAGATACAAGCAATCCAGGTTCCTTCCACGGCAAGGAAACCTAACGCCCATGAATAGCAACGCGTCGATAGTAAAGCCAAGAGTGCGATGCCTGCCACCAGGAAAGTTATCGCCATGGGTAGTCGCGACATTACCAGGGCATTTAATACAAAAATGACCAGTAAAACGGTGCGCGGATCTGGCCGGGAATGCCGTTGGTTAGCTGCTAAGATTTCAGCGCTGGTGACTTGATCCTGGTGATAGCTTGCTGCTGATCCGTGGTTGCTGCTTTGACATTGAAGAGTCATTACTTTGCGATGCCAGCTTTACGGAAGTGCCGGGCCATTAGAGAATTTCCGAAGACTCCGCCGATAAGCCCCAGAATGAAAACTCCCACACCCCAGGCCACAATCATCCATGGTGACAAGAACCAGCGTAATGAGTCTGCATAGGCGGTTCCCATAGAGTCGGCAACATAATTGTAGTAGCCCTGAGGATCAATGAATACGGGGAACCAAGGCACCACGTACCAAATGGACATGACGGCGTATCCTAAAACCCGAAAAACCGTTGAGTTTTTAGCGAATAGGAAGTCTGCGGCTAATCCCAGCACAGGTGCAAGCAGGACAACAATCCAGGGGTGCCCGGTAATTACCATTAAACTCCCTACTAATAGTCCCATTAGTGCCAAGGCGCCAATCTTCGGTACCCGCGACTTAAATAGCATGACTACGGCGCCGTTAGCGATAAGTCCTAAGGCATAGCCCACGAACATCATTGCTGGATTAATAATGCCTAGCATTCCGGTGCCGAAAACTAGCACAAAATAAATTGCGGTGAAAACGCCAATGTTGATAAAGTCGCGTGTTTTCATGCGATACACCCCTTCTAATTATTTATTAGGCGAGCCTTACCTAATAAAAGGATATGTGAGTGCCCCTATTGGGTCAAGTAGTATCCGGGTAATCTAACCGACACATAGGCAGAGAAAGGGAAGGGCGAAGTGGATAACTATTCGTCAGACCAAACCTATTAACAGATTTACTAGCCCCTAAACAGCGGCGAACCTAGAAGTCGTCTAAGGTGCAGGGCATCAGTGGCATGCCGCCCATCCTCAGCTATTCGCCTGTTATCTCAGGAAACATTTAGCCCGCTAAATCTCGGCTGGAATAATATCATCGATAAACCAGATGCGTTTCGGCTGGGCTCTGCCGGTTTCGATACGCCAGCAGTCCACCAGGTCTAACAGTTCGCCGAATATGGTGAGGTCGATTTGCATGCGGGTCAGTCCCAGGTGGGCGAGCCCGATATAGGTTAGGCGGGTAAAGATTGCCTCGTCACTATCTATTTGGTGTCCTTTTTCTTGGTTTGTCCTTTTGGGTTGGGGGTCTCGGTCATGATTGCTCGCCGGGTGTCGCGCTGTAATGCCTGGGCGATAGCCTCTCGATAGTCAGCTAAATCTGCAGGCACAGTTAGGAGTTCTACTGCTTTTTCGGTCAGTTCTGGGCGCTTATTGTCTGGATGGGTGAGGTTGTGTGTTTGTACGGACTGGTTAGCGAGCAGGGCGATAAGCCAGATTACCTCACCGAGTGACTTATCCATATCTTCGCTAGTTTCCAGGGCTTGACCTAAATGTTCTAGACCTCCGTAAAGTTGAGCTATCAGGCGGGTCGCGCGGGTAGTGAGGAAGCCAATAGTGGAAGATTTCGTCGGCTTCTTTCTTCACGTTGATGTTCATCAAAGAGGTAAACCGGAAGTCGAGATGGATGTTTCCTCTTCGTCCATACGCAATAGGGTGGGCTCAGTATTCAATATAGGCTGCGGATTCCTGGGAGAAGCCTGTCTGCTGTGAAGGGCGATAGCTAGTTCATTGGTGGTGCCGTATTTGACGTAGTCGTACCTGTTGTTTAGGAAGCTCCGAACATGGTGGATTTTCTTGTATTCAATGGAAAATCGCAGGAAAATAGAGGGAGAGGCTGAAAAGGCTCTGCTCTTAGCTGGATGCCTTGTGATTTTGGGTAATATCTTATGTGTATTGATGAGATCTCTTGCTCATAGGTTCGTTAGGCGTTTTTCGCGAGGTAAGATCGCTATCTCTAAACCGGCGAGTACGACTTCTATGATGATTTCAAAGTATTCCTGACTCATGTGGTCTTCGTTTTTCGGGTTGGCTAGCGGAATTAAGTAGCCCTGGAGGATGTCGGCCAGCGTTGTGGAGCAGGCGGCTAGGGGCTGAAGCCGGGTAATCATTTGGTCTAGGTCGTGGCGCTGTTCTTGCTTGGTTGGGCTGCGCAAGTTGCGAGCAGTAATGCTCCACAGCATCGTGTTGATGATAATTGTGTATGCGATGTGAATGTACTGGCTAAAACCAGCGTCCCGTAGTTTTTCGTAAGCCATCTCCAAGATTGGTAGCAACGTGGCATCCATATGTCCATATATCAGTTTGTCGGTGACTCCGGGGAATTCAAGAAAGACGGGCCTGACATTTCCTGCTAGGGAGATGAACCAATCCTTCCATTCCAGCTGCTCGTCCGGTAGCTCGATGGTGCTAGTGATTTCGCTGATTACAGAAGCGGTAATGGCGTCACGGTTTAGGTAGTGATGGTAGATGACAGAGGGAACTACTCCTAGACGCTGCGCAAGGTCGCGAATCGACCATTTTTCTAGACCGCACTCTCGGGTCAGTTTCATTGCGGCGTACATGATCTTTTCTTGCGTCAGCCAGGCGCGTCTACCCGTGTTTACCCGCTTGTCTTTATTTCCCACGAAAACAGCATAACTCAACCTCGACAATACTAGAACATTGTTCTAGTATTGTTTCAGCTTGATTGCCAGCTCATTTTGGAAAGGATGTTTTAATGTGTGCCACTAATGAACGAAACGAGAAAGTTGAATCAAAAATAACGGGACTGTTTCCCCTGTTTTTGACGGTGTTACTGGCATATATGGGGCAGATGATCCTTAATCCAATTCTGGCTCCGCTATCGCGCGAAATCGGGTTGAAGGAATGGCACATTGGCGCCACTATTTCGTTAGCGGCCATTATATTATCTCTTACCTCCACTAGGTGGGGGCGGGTCTCATTGCGATGGGGATCTCGGCGTATCTTGCTTATTGGCATGCTTGCGGGAATCTTGGCTCTAGGCGGATTTACTATGGTGGTGTGGCTAGGATTTAAAGGTCTGCTCACCGGCATGGCGTTGATTCTAGGAGTAGTCATAACTAGGGGTGTGCTGTACGGCGGTGCCATCGCAGCAGTTTTCCCAGCAGCGCAAACCTACGTTGTGACTCATACCTACAGTGAGACGCAACGGGTAAAAGGTGTGGGAGTATTGGGCGCTGCACAAGGATTCTCGTCTATTCTTGGAGCCTTATTGGGCGGCAGCCTTGCAGCTATAGGAGGTTTCATGATGCCCTTGCTGGTGATGCCTCTGGTCATGCTTTTAGGCGTTGTCGTTTTGCTGCTAACATTCAAACCCAAAGGTGGAGAAGAAAAAGTCTCTCAACCGGCAAAAGTTTCCTATTTTGATTCAAGAGTATTCGTGTTCCTGGCTTGCGGTTTCCTAATGTTTACCGCTTTTTCTACCGTGGCTACACTTTTCGGCTTTTTGCTGCAGGATGTATTGAAGCTAGCGGCGGGCGTCACAGCAGGGCTCACCGCTTTGTGCATGTCAATAATGGGTGTGGTGATGATACTGGCGCAGGCCTTGGTGGCTCCAAGATTGAACTGGGGTGCTAAAAAACTCTTTAGAAGAGGATTAATAATCGTTCTTCTCGGGTTACTGCTCTTGGTTTATCCACTAAATCTTGGATTGTTCATCGCGGCCAGCATCTTGACAGGCTTTGGTCTAGGTCTGGCGATGCCTGGCTACAACACGGCGCCTACTTTGCAAATGAATCCCGAAGAGCAAGGTGGGCTGGCCGGGTTGATTAATGCTAACAATGGTGCGGCCTATGTAGTGGCGCCGATAGCCTCCACCGCACTTTACGGGCTCTCTCCGTGGCTACCAATGACATGTTGCACAGTCTTGATAGCTGCGGCAATTTTGCTTAGCTTTTACCACCCCGAGTTCCGCGAATAATCTCTTTATGATTAGAAGCAAAAAATTATAATACCCCTGCTAAAGCGGTGTTGACTTCAGCAGAGATACGACGCCTAGTCGCTGCGAGATTCAAACAAACTTAAACGTCAGAAAACCCCATGCAAACACGGGGTCATTCAGCTCAATCACTACCGCTGGTAGGATTTTCGCTAATGCTCGCGTAGTAGAGCTTGTCTAAACCAATAGTTGCCATGATGTTTCCTTTCTGTTGGATCCTCGTATTGAGGGGTGATCTGTTTATCTCGGTTATTCTTGAGGGTAGGTGCGTGTGAACGAGGGGCGTGGTTGTGATGGCGCGTGGTAAAGCGGTTGAGCTTTTTCTGGTCGATGGAACCCCCGGTGGTATGGCTACTGCGGGGATAGCGGATTGGACGGGCATTCTCACCTCTGCACGCCGCGATCAACTTTCTCAGCTTTATGAGCGAGAGGAAGCCAATAGTAACGGCGTGTATATCCTTCTTGGGAATGACCCAGAAGCTATTGAGAACACATGGTGCTATATAGGTAAGACAGAAAACTTCGTTGAGCGCTTACGCGATCATGACAAAAAGAAGCCGCAGTGGGAAAAGGTCGTTATTATCGCTAGCTTGCAACGATCCTTTAACGAGGGACATTGGGGGTATTTAGAAGCCCGTCTGGTTGAAATCGCTAAGAATGCTGAGCGCTGTTCTATGCCTGATAACAAGCAAACCCCTCGCAGCAGGAAGCTTTCTGAAGCGCAACGAGCATCAGCAGAATCATTCTTAGACAATATGAAGCTGATTTTGCCAATCTTGGGAGTCAACGTTTTGCGATCCCCGGAAAATACCGTGCAACCAGCTACCGCTCAGATAGTTTCTTCGCCTATTTTCCATCTGCGTAGACAAAAAGACGGGATAGACGCCTCGATGCAGCTGATTGATGGAGAGTTTTTCCTCCTGAATGGATCTATCGTGGTTGCTAGCTGGGAAACCAGTAAAGCCAGAAGCCAGGCAACGGTTAACTCGTATGCGACTATAGCTAGTCGTCACCAAAAGTTAGTTAGTGATGGGTCAATCCGCATAGAAAATAATCGCGGCGTGGTCACCCGGGATATTGCTTTTACTTCTCCTTCCGCCGCGGCAGCCATAGTGTTAGGCACCTCTGCCAACGATAGAGCACGCTGGGTAAATGATGAGGGACAAAATTATGGAGCCTGGGAGGAAAACAATAACTCCTAGAAAATAGCCGGTGAATAATCCGCGATGTCGATTGAATAGTGGTGGTAGCCGGTATCGTCCTCGTATCCGATATAGCGCCTGCCTGTAATAATCAGGCGAGCGCTGATTAGAGCTTTCGTGATCTGGTCTCTTAGAGCTAAGTAGTTGGTTTTTGTGAACAGGCTGATTCGGGCTTGTTCTATTTCGATGCCGGGGGTGTTGTCGGCGAAGATCTCGAAAGAATCTGTTAACGGGGTGAATACTAGATACGTGTCTGGGGTTGGGGAATCGGTGTAGCAGCTGACTGCATAGGCGAGCCCAAGTTGTTTAGCGATGTGGCTTAGGTTTTCTAAAAGCCCGCTCATGGTTTCACCTGTTCGATTCGCGCGGCTAGGGTTTGTTTCATTGCGGTGATTGCGGCTCGCCTGGTTTGTGAACGCGTGGGGGCTAGGAAGGGTCTAGCGGGCTGGTTGGAGCGTCCGTGTTCTAGAACGTTAGCGATTAGTGCGTTAGCTCTACCATCGTCTCGGTTCTCGGTGAAACCAACTTTGACGTTATAGTCTCCGCGGCTATTGACTTTTACTGGCGCGGTTCCTAACGCTTTGGCGAGCTGACCGGTAGAACGGGAGGGCTGTTTCGTTGAGCTGCCGATGGCGGCAGAAAGGTTAGAGCGCATACGCGGCTCCACTATGTTAGCCCCGGCTTTAAGTACTTGTTCAGCGGAGTTATCAATGAGGCTGCTGGCTGAGTCGAGTGCGTCAATGAAATCGTTGGGAAGCTTGATTTGTACGCGAGCCATCAGAGTGCTCCTTCTGGTTCGGTGCGGTGAGCCAAGATCTCGACATAGCGGCCGAGGTATTCGACCGCATCAATAACGTACCTGCCATGTGCGGAGCTGATTTGCATTGCCTCGGTTATTTTTATGCGCGGTATTGCTCGGATCCTAAATAACAGGTCTGCTTTGGTGTAGGCGGCGCGGTTTACCCAAGCCGGTGAAGCGTGCCGCACTTCCATATATGCGCGCACCGAAGCTATAACCTCGTCACTAGTAGTGGCGAACCCGGCAGCGTCTTTGGTAACCACTGGCTGTATCAGGTCGATGTGCTCGCTCATTTTTCCTAGCGTTGCCACAAGGCGCGTCCTTCTTTAGATTTTCCAGTCCCGATCCAGACGAAGCAGGGTGTTGACTGCGTTCCACACGGCGCGGGCAGCATCGGTTTTGTCTGCCCAAAACCCGGCGGTTGCTCCATCTCTGGATTCGTAGAAATGGGTGGCGAGCATGATAATGCCTTGCCGGGTTGCCTGCGACATGGGTTGCGTTTGGTAGTAGCCCTCGGGTAGATGTTGGTAAGCGGTTGCATAGGAGATGGCAGCCAAAACAAACGAGGCAATCAAAGAATCATCCTCGCTATGGTTGACCAGTAGATTTTGCTTGACTAAGGCCATGAGTTCGTCTGTTTTCATGGCTGCCACCTCCTAACTATTTTTCTGGTTTACCCGGCGGTCTTTTGGGTAAGTACCTTGATCGCTTCGGGTAAGACGAGCTTGCCGTCTAGGCGTTGGGAGGCGAGGAACCCGATCTGCCCTGTGGTGGCGAATAGTTCGTTTAGGCGTTTGAAGGAGCGGCCTTGCCGGTCAGCAATCCAATAAAAACCGAGGTCACCGAACGCTACTGTGCGGGCCCCCGCTTTCAGTTCAGGCACAAAAACGGAAGTGTGAACGGGTCGGCCAAGGATCATGTCTGGAGTCCCAGCAGTTATCGCCGGTTGCCACAGGTATTGCCCGTTACCATCCTTGAGCTTGCGTACGGTCTTTACTGTTGCATCGTTCATCAGCCACACCGCGCGCGCCCGATACGGGGCACGCAGGCTGTAGTGCAGGTCGATGAGTTCATCAGCGCTAATGTCGGTAGGCTTGGCGCTGGTCACGCCAGTTTCCGCTCCGCCGGTTGGGTTGAAGATGCCGGTGGGTTTACCTTTACCATCGCCAACCAGGAAGGCTTCTTCTTCAGCAGCTCCAATACGGCGAGCAAACTCACTAGCCAGGTACTGCTCAACATTAAACGCTGAGTCATTCAGTAGTTCTTCGCTGATTTTGAGGAACGTGCCCAACTTATAGGCGCTTAGGGAAATCTGGGTGAAGGCCTCATCGGACTCGCTATATGGCTTGCCTTCATCCAGCCAGGTAGCGGTGCCATGGGTAGACACGACAGGGATCTTACGATCCCCGCTAGTGGTCTGAATAACCTTGGCGAGGCTTCGCATGATGTTTTGGTCGGCTAAAGACTGCACCAGGGTGCGTTCGAACTCGTCAGGCACTAGGTATCCGCCCTCAGAATCCACCCCCTCGCTCAGTGCGTTCCTTACTTCCATAGGGGAGGTGTTAAGCCGCATCGCATCCCAAAACGCGCGCTTGTAGGAAACGGTGGCGCGAGCCGGTCTCGCCTTGCCGTCCTCATCAGGGCTGACACCGGGTGTAGCAGTGATGGGTGCCCGAGTCGCCTTAGCCAGGGAGTTTTCGAGGCGTTCGGCTCGCTCAGACCGGGCAATCTCGTGAGAAAGCGCCTCGATCTCAGCCTCCATCTTCGCGTAAGCCGCGTCATCCTCAGCATTCAGACAGCCGGTCTCAGAGTTGCGGTGCCCATCAAGAAAAGCCTTCGCCTTATTCCAGGTTTCGGCACGGCGGGCATAAAGATCAGTAACAGTAGTCATGGTAAAAAGTTCCTCTCTTAAGGGTTTAGTGGGGTTGATAAGTTAGTTGGGCGTATAAATCAACAACCCGCCGACCACAAGGGGCAGCGGGCTGCAAAGAACAACGGGTATCAGGAGATGGCAGTGAGCCAGGCGGAGCACTATCTTCGCGCTGGCCAGCTAACTGCGCGACGAGGCGCTGTTCCGCGGCCTTTCTGGAAAACACCACACCACCCTTGTTTTTGGGCGGCAACGGCGGCTTCTTACGGGCAGGGCTTTGCTCGTCATCCCCGCCGGAATCGTCCTCATCCGGCTCGTCTTCACCCGGCTCTTCAGATTCTTCGTCCTCTTTGTCTGGGGTTGGTGCTCGTTTACCAGTCAGCAGCTCGTCTGCGAAGCCCAGGTCGATGGCTGCGGTTGCGTCCATCCAGGTTTCGGCATCCATCAACTTCGACAGTTTCGCCCGGCTCAACCCAGTCTTGAGCTGGTAAGCATTGATAATCGAGTCCTTGACACTCTCAAGCATGTCGAGGGCACGCGAGAGTTCGGTTTTATCGCCCATCGCCAACGTTGCTGGGTTGTGGATCATCAACATCGACACCGGCGACATCGCCACATTACTTGCTGCCATAGCGATCACGCTCGCTGCGGATGCTGCGATGCCATCAATATTGACTGTCACGGTTCCTGGGTAGTCCAGAAGCATGTTGTAAATCCTGGCTGCCGCCACGACATCGCCACCGGGACTGTTGAGCCAAACAGTGACCGGTCCTGATCCGGCATTTAGTTCAGATGCGAAGATGGCGGGTGTTACGTCATCGTCGAGCCATGATTCTTCTGCGATAGCCCCGTTGATACGCAAAACCCGAACATCCTCTTGGGTGTCCGGGTTGGTTGTTTCTGGTGGTATCCAGTTCCAAAAACGCTTCACATTCTCCTCCTCAAAATTTGGTTCTTTTCAGGTTGTTCTTCCAGCTGCTCATCGTTAGCTGCGACAGCGTCGGCTTGTTTGGTGGCGGAATAAGCGCCTGCCATATCGAGTGGCAGCATGTTGCCGTTGACCAGGTAGAGATCCCCGCCATCGGCCTGGTCGATGCGGTCAAGGTTTTCTAGCTCGCGGATATCGTTGGCGCTCATCCATCCGTTCTGCCTGGCTACCGCGTAGCCCTCCATACGCGACTGGTAATCCCCGCGCAGCAGCCCCTCAACATTGAACTTCACAAACAACTGCTGTTTCTCACGAGCGCTTAGCAGTGTTTTGGTGATGGCTTGTTCCCAGCGGATCACCCACGGATCAAGCGTGTATTTCACAAACTCGAGACTCTGCTGCTCAATATTAGAAAAGGAACTCTTTTCCAGATCGCCGATCATGTGCGGCGGGATACGGAAAATCCGGGCTATCTCGTTGAGCTGAAACTTCCGTGTTTCAAGAAACTGCGCCTGCTCCGGAGACACGCTAATGGGCGTGTACTTCATACCCTCTTCCAAAACAGCGACCTTATTGCCGTTCTTCGCACCACCAAAGGTTGCCTGCCAGGACTCACGCACCCGAGAAGGATCTTTGATCGTGCCAGGATGCTCTAACGCCCCGCCAGGAGCCGCCCCATTAGCAAAAAATGAAGCACCGTAATCTTCGGTAGCCTGCGCGAGCCCGATAGCGTTTTTTGCCATCGCAATCGGCGAATAACCAACCAACCCATCAAAACCAAGACCTGGAACATGAAGCACATCGCTAGGGGTAAGCCGGATCGTCTTGTACTGTCCTGCGGGTTCGTCCCAGGAGGTTTGGTACTCGTAATACAAAGCCTTACTGTCCAGATCCCTGCCTACGCTCATCCGATTCGGTTGCAGCGGATACAGTCCAATGACTTCGCCGAGCCCGTTACGCACTACCTGAGCAAACGCATTACCCCACAACAACAAATGCGTCATCAACGTCTCCCGGAAAACAAAGGACGTCATCTCGGGGTTAGGTTCATCGTGAAGCAGGCGGTACAAACCATGATCGACTGCTTTTTCCTTGCCGCCACCGTCCTTGTAACGGTATACGTGCAGGGGTAGCCCGGCTATCGCTTCAGCCAAGATCCGTACGCAGCCATAGACAGCAGTCATCTGCATCGCGCTACGTTCGGTCACCGGACGCCCAGCAGATGTCGGCCCAAACAAAAAGCTGTAGCTAGTGGACAGCTGGTGATTCTCGACTGGTTTCACTCTGCCGCGTAGCCAGTTTCTAAGACCCATGGTTTTTCCCTTCTGCTCATGAAAAAATGAGTGCATGCAAAGGTGGAAAAGACGCGGGACGTGGGCGCGACTTGGCGCGCTTTTCGCGTGCTATCTTTTACTGCCTGCTCTCATGACAGCCGCCATCGGATTAGGCAATGCCTCCGATTTAGGGATGGTGGCGTTTATCTTGATGCTGTTCATAGCGTTTCCACTCGTCACTATTGCGCTAGCCGCCTGGGACGCAGTCACGCAGGGATTCACTGCTTTATGGATAGTGATGCCGATACTGTTTTTCATTGCGCCCACGGTTATCTTTTTCAACGAATCCGCGCTTATCTACGGAGCCATCTATTCAGTGCTAGCAATAGTGGCCAATGGTGTCGGTAGCCTCTTCCGCCCAAAATCTCATAGCACCAATAATCCCCGCGAATCATAAACTGAGCTCGCCTCTGGGGTGTTGCCGCATCTTATTGCCCGATCCAAGGCCATGATGGTGGCGACGACTCCGTCAATCTTTTCCGTGGACTTTTGCTTATCTGGCTTAATGTTGCCGGCTGGGTCGGTGCGCACGTGAATGTTCTCGCCCATCCAGGCCCGCCCCGGATGCACGCCATGGGCGAGCTTGCCTTCTAGGGCCAGCTTCATCAGTTCCTTGGATGGTGGGGACATGTCTTTGAAGCCTTGCCCGAAAGGCACCACCGTGAAACCAGCATCCTCAAGGTTTTGGCTCATTTGGATCGCGCCCCACCGGTCGAAAGCGATTTCTCGGATATTAAACTGGGTGCCAAGATCCTCAATGAACTTCTCGATATACCCGTAGTGCACCACGTTGCCCTCGGTCGTCTCCAGGAATCCTTGACTGTTCCACAGGTCGTAGGGGACATGATCGCGGGCGACCCTCAGTTTCAGGTTGTCTTCGGGTATCCAAAACCAGGGTGCAACCGTGTATTTGTCATCGTCATCCGTGGGTGGGAATACGAGAACGAAAGCAGTGATATCGGTGGTGGATGCCAGGTCGAGACCGCCGTAACAAACACGGCCTTCTAACTCATCCAAGTGGACTGGACCATCGTTTTTGTTCCAGGTATTCATAGGCATCCACCGCACAGACTGTTTGACCCACTGGTTCAAACGCAACTGTCTGAAGGTGTTTTCTTCAGCTGGATTCTGCCTGGCACTATTACACGCGTCCCTAACTTTCTGGATTGGCACCGTAACGTCCAAGGACGGGTTGGCTTTATGCCACACGGCTTCATCGGTCCAATCATCATCTTGCGCCGCCCCATATATGACTGGATAAAAGGTGGGGTCGACCTTTTTACCATCCAAAATGTCTTGGGCTTTCTGGTGCTGCTCAAAGCAGATGCTGTGCGTGTCGGTGCCGGCGGTTGTGATCAAGAAGTACAGCGGCTGGGTGCGAGCATCCCCACTACCTTTGGTCATCACGTCGAAGAGCGCCCGGTTGGGTTGGGTGTGTAGCTCATCGAATACCACTCCAGAAATATTGAATCCGTGTTTGGAATACGCCTCAGCCGACAGTACCTGGTAGAAGGAATTAGTGGGGGAGTAGATGATACGTTTTTGGCTTCTAAGGATCTTTACCCGCTTGGCTAGTGGGGGACACATTCTCACCATGTCGGCTGCCACTTCGAACACGATGGATGCTTGTTGCCGATCGGCAGCACACCCATAAACTTCAGCGCGTTCCTCGCCATCGCCGCAACACAGCAAGAGTGCGATAGCGGCGGCTAGTTCAGATTTCCCTTGCTTTTTAGGGATCTCCACGTAAGCGGTAGTGAATTGGCGAAACCCGTCAGGTTTTACCACCCCGAAAAGATCGCGAATGATTTGTTCTTGCCAATCAATCAACTTAAAGGTTTTCCTGCCCACCGGCCTTTCGTATGCTTTAAAGCTTGGATGAACGCGACCGCAAAATCGGCTCGGCGTTTGTCATAGCGCGAGCTTTCAGCCAGGAACCGTGTCGGTTGATATTCAGCTAGCTGACGCATACGAATCAGTTACCTTCTATTGGTTAAAAAGTCAGTTGCTACCGGCGATAACAGGTGCCCTCATGCCCGGTAGGGCTAGGCTTTAGGCAGATTAGCTAACGCCCAGGCGATCGCATGTCCAGCATCAGCGAAAAGGTGGTCTGACTCAGCGATGAGTTCGAGTTCGCATTCTCCGCGGCCCCTCGAGTTAGGCCCGAACCCGCTGACGGGTTCTTCCATCAACCGGTAGATTTGGGCGTTATTGCCAAAGCCTTCAGTCTTGGTCCAGGTAGCAAAACTTGCTAGCGTGTAGCCTCCGTAGGCAAGAACCGCCCCGTAGGAATCAACGCTAATCTGGAGGGTTTCGCTGGTGACCTTTGTGCTGTTTATGGCTGCTACCTTTCTGTTGTGTACCGTTTCGGTATGTATATACAGCCATAGACTTCGCTACTTATCCAGTCATTTTGCCGCCTATTTTCAATAAAACTTAGAGATGTACATCTCTAGTTCATAACGCTTCACGATAAAGGAAAACCCCACGCCAGGTGGGTTTGCCTGTGTGTTTAGTTTTAACGGGGCAGGTGGTAGTTGACAACGTTTCCTGGTGTAGCATGCTCAAGTTCACGCACCATCGCTGCTGCCCGCCCGTAGCCCTCGGTGACTTGTTCGATGTTGTCTAGGTTCAACGCTCCGTAGGCGGTGGTTTGCACCCGCCATTGATCGGTTTCAAAGTCTCGGTCAAGCTCCGGGGTGTAGGGGAACAGCGGGGAAGGAACAATAGAAATCGCGACCCGGCCAGGTTCAATCTCAATGCTGATGATGGTGTATCCCAACCGGTTAGCACGTCCGATAAGGCGTTCGGTGTTTTCTTCCTCGACGCTGCATTCAGCTTCTTTGGTGTTCATGGCTGTTCCCTTCTGTTGTGTACCGTTTCGGTATGTATATACAGCCATAGACTTGCCTACTTATCCAGTCATTTTGCCACCTATTTTGCCTAATAAATAGTGGTTTACATCTCTTGGTTAGTGTTTATTAGTGGCGAGGTTTTCCACGCAGAATCACCGCTTAATGGTGCAAGTAAAATCTTGCGTACTTCCTTATTTCCTTTACCAGAAAGTCCGATGCGGTAAAGCAGAGAACGCAGTTCATACTTCTCATTACTTACCTGGCTTGTACTACGGGTTACGGTGCGGTGGATCCGTTTAGCGTAGGCGACCAGCTTCGTTAAGAACTCGGTGTAGGCTGTAATCTTCTCGAACTCGGGCAGCTCATCCCACCAAGGAAAACTCAGCCCCTCACTACTGGTGGTGATGTCGAGCTGGCTCGCGCCGAGCGCTTTAGCGATCAAGTCTTTCTTGGCTGCGATAAGTTCATGCAGCCTTGCCAGCTCAGTCTCATCAAGTGTGGCGGGCAGGGTGACTACGAGCCCGTAGTTTTCAGCCTTTTTGGTGTTCACCATTGCTCATCCTCCTCACCATCAAATTCGATGCTTTGAACGTCCAGCCATGTGCGGATGAGGCGCATGAAGTCTTGTGGGAAGTTGGAGACAATCATTTCTACGTGCTCGTAGCCGTGGTCTTCGGCTGCATCCCACACCGCACCAATATCGGTCAGGTCGACTCCGAGGTTTTCGATTTCTTCTAGATCGGCGTATAGCTGTCCCATCATCACCAAACCCTCTCTTTCTTACTGGTTGTTTGGTCATGTACATACAGCCATAGGTTCGCAGGCTTATCCAGTCATTTCCGCCTTAAAATCCAGGAGTTTTAGTGCTCTCGGCTACTATCTGGGAAAGCACGAGTTTGGCGCACGGTAAAGCTATCCCGTTTCCCCACAGCTTGTATAACGCCCGGTCGGTCACTGGATTAGCCAGCCATTTGCGTACTTGCGTGTGGGTTTTAGGTTTTTTCAATCCTTGCAACTTGGCCCAGCTAGCCCAGACCTGCCACCAGTAATCCAACTGCGAATCTGTAGGATCGCTGATTGCTATATCCTGTGTCCAATCATCAGGGAATCCTTGTAGGCGGGCGCACTCGGTGGGCGTAAGCCTGCGCACCCTATAACCGCTAGGTTGTGGCGCGGTGACAATAGGCGGATCAGTAAAATCCGATGCAAGTAGAGGCCCGGTGAGGTTGTTGGTGCCTTTGCAAAAGAAATCACTCTTTGATGCCGAAACTACCGTGTCGACTATCGCGATCCCACCCTGATTACAGGTCGGGCAGATACCGCTCGTATCTAAAGTTTTTGCGACCTCGGTTTCGTAGCCGTACCTGCCAGTCAGGTTTTTACGCTTGGTATGTATAGCGTTGAAACCATAAGCGATCGGCTCAAAAATCCTCTGATCGTTATTACAACCAAGCGTGCCAGAAATATCGGTTTGGATAAGCGGGCCTTTACCACCTCCCGGTTTTTCGCCCCTCATGCGTAGCGCAACCGGGACTGCTAGAGAATATTTTTCGGGTTCGTTGCTTGCCGGGCGAGAGCCTTGTGCAAGATTGGAGGTAGCGGCTTGCCCCTGGTCGCAGCCCGCCTGAGTATTCCGGCGCAGGCTCGGGGGCTCAAAGAGTATGTGTCCGGCGCGCCCGCTTGCAAAATCTGCGATAAGGAAGATCCGCTTGCGTCGTTGGGGCAGGCCGAAAAATTGCGCGTCCAATACTCGCCACGCAATACTCCATTGGTCTGCCACGACCGCTCCAGCTTTATGCCACTTTTGTACTCGAGGTAGGTCAGCCGCTGCCGTTTCGTCGACAACCGAGATGAGGTTTTGCAGGACGCTGTGGAAGTCTGCCCCTTTATTGCTTGAGAAGGCTCCGGGCACGTTTTCCCAAACAGCGAATCTTGGATATAGACCATGACTTGCCTTTCTCATTTCCTTGATGACTCTGACGGCTTGGTGGAATAGACCGGAGCGTTCGCCAGCTAAACCTGCCCTTTTACCTGCTACCGACAGGTCTTGGCAAGGAGAACCAAACGTGACCACATCCACCGGCTCTAGCTGACTGCCGTCAATGTCGCAGATGTTGCCCAGGTGTTGCATTTGCGGAAGGCGCGTGGTGGTGACCAGGATCGGGAAGGGTTCAATCTCGCTCGCCCACACAGGTTCGATACCAACCTTGGTGGCGGCGAGTGGGAAACCACCCGAGCCATCAAAAAGCGAGCCAAGCCTTAAAGTTTTTGTCAAGGGTTAGCCTTTCTGCTTGGGGCGGTCGACCTCTTTCACCAGATCCAGGTAGCCGTATTGCTTGCCACCACGCTCACAAGTGATCCCTGCTGCGTCTCCGGTTGCTTCGGCATAGCGGCGCACAATCACGGAAGCGTATTTCTCATCTAGCTCCATGCAATAGCAAGTGCGGTCTGTGGCTTGTGCAGCCATTAGCGTGGAACCAGAGCCAGCAAACGTATCTAGCACTATCGCGCCTGCTTGGGTGGAGTTACGAATCGGATAAGCCAACAGGTCTAGTGGCTTGGAAGTGGGATGGTCACTGTTTTTGCGGGGTTTGGCAAAATTCCACACCGTGGTTTGTTTGCGGTCGGCATACCAAGCGTGAGAGCCGTCTTTCTTCCACCCATACAGCACCGGTTCGTGCTGCCCCTGATATGGGGAGCTACCAAGTACGAGGGAGTCTTTGACCCAGATGCAGCACCCAGACAGATAGAAACCAGCGTCAGAGAAAGCGCGACGGAAGTTCAATCCTTCGGTGTCGGCGTGGAAAACATAGGCTGACCCGCCCTTAGCTAGGGATGCTGCCATGTTGGTGAATGCAGCCAACAGGAACTGATAGAAGGTGTTGGCGTCTTGCTTATCACCTGCAATTTTCAGGCCGCTGTTCGATTTGAAGTCCACGTTGTAAGGCGGGTCTGTGACCACCAGATTAGCCTGTTTGCCATCCATCAAGGTTTCGACATCGCCCTTGTTCGTGGCATCCGCGCACATTAGGCGATGTCTACCAATCCTCCAGATATCGCCTGGCTGGACGAAAGCTGCTGCCTCCAATGCGGCGTTCAGGTCGAAGTTATCGTCCTCGATACTGTCGCCGTCGAGAGAACCTATCAACTGTTGTATTTCAGCTTCGTCGAAACCGGTGAGTTCAACCTCGAAATCGGAAGCATCAAGGTCGGCTATGAGTAGGGCGAGTTTGGAATCATCCCAATCGCCACTGATCTTGTTTAGAGCAACGTTGAGCGCTTTTTCGCGGGTTTCGTCTAGCTCAACGACCACGCAGTCCACGGTTTTATAGCCCAGATCGGCGAGTACTTTTAGACGCTGATGCCCACCCACAATATTTCTAGTGGTTTTGTTCCAGATGACTGGCTCCACATACCCAAACTCGCTCAGGGAGCGCCTCAACTTTTCGTAGTCCGTGTCCCCGGGTTGTAGGTCTTTGCGGGGGTTGTAGTCAGCTGGGGTGAGATCACTTATAGCTATTTGTTTGATGCGCATGCTTTTTCACCGCCTTGACAAGCTCGCGGCTAGTAGTCCAGGTGTCTTCCCACTTGCGTGTGTAATCCCCGAAATGCCCATACGTCGAATAGCGCACATAGCCGGGTGCTCGCAGCCCAAACTGGTCGATGATTGCTGCTGGTCGAAGATTGAACACATCTTGAGCTGCAGCCGTGAGAATCTGGTCGGTGTATTGGCCGGTGCCGAGGGTGTCAACACTGAAAGCAACCGGGTCGGCTTTGCCAATCGCGTAACTAATCGCCACCTGGCAGTGGGGTGCAAGATCCGCATCCACCACGGTTTTCGCGATCAGCCGCGCCATATAAGCACCCGAGCGGTCAACCTTAGAAGCATCTTTACCACAGAAAGCTCCACCACCATGTCCGGCCAGCCCGCCATAGGTGTCAACCATCAACTTCCTACCGGTGAGTCCAGTGTCGGCTTTAGGGCCGCCCTCCACGAACCGCCCGGACGGGTTCACCAACACAAGCGTGTCCGGGCCTACCGGTAGATACCGCTGACATGCTGGGCCAACAATCAGCGAAGTTATTTCACGGCGCAACACCTCGAAATCCTTGGATTCATTGTGCTGGACAGAAACCACCACCGTCTCTACAGCTTGCGGTTTTCCTGCGTCGTCGTAGCGCACCGAAACTTGTGCTTTACCATCCGAAAAGATCCCAGTAATGGTTCCTTGCTTGCGCGCATCATCTAGCCGCTTACAAATCTCGTGGGCTAAAACAAGAGGCAACGGTAAACGCTCA
>ENA-OQLI01001226-OQLI01001226.1-human-gut-metagenome-genome-assembly--contig:-NODE-1226-length-20129-cov-3.412959_pt1 | contig 20129 bp, 21 predicted proteins | sample MGYA00242805_ERZ504812 | MGnify/ENA primary metagenome ERZ504812 (study PRJEB26092, sample SAMD00036430) | human gut metagenome | host: Homo sapiens | study: EMG produced TPA metagenomics assembly of... | reverse complement strand
TAAGACAGCTGCCCCACGTGCTATTCCTCGTGCAAACGTGAGTTGCATACCCACTCAAATCCCCAGTGCCGCTCGCCCTCCTGCCAGACGGCGATCAATTAGGATATCACCGCGTCGAGATCGCAAATCTGCCATTACCGAGGCAAAAGCCCCAACCCCAGGCACTACCAAACCATCTACTTGCATACAGGTGGAAAAATCACTGGTTAGCTGCGCATCTACCCCGATATGACGCAGGGCATTAACCACCGAGCGCACATTGCCAGAACCATAGTCGAAAACCGCAACCTGTTTAGTCACCATTATCGCCCTTCTGGTCATCTTTGCCTTTTTGACGCCGGACATCTTGCTGGAGACCACGAAGTTGCCGCAATAAAATACCTGGTAAATCGCGCAGACGCGGTGGCTCTACCTGAGGATAATCCTCGGGGGAAGTGCGACCAAGTAACAAATCCTCGATACGTTCATCAGCACAAGAAACTAAAGGTCCCGCCGGAATCGTGCGGTCAAAACGACCATCATAATAGACACGGGCACTAATCTGCCCTTGAACACCAGGGTCAGCATCAGAATCAGAACGCAAGGTAGAGACAAATAATACTGCCCCGTAGGGAGTAATTTTAGATACTGTCATGGCAAGAGCCTCCGCCTCTTTAGAAACCGGACGCGCCTCACCTAGCAGAGCTTCAAGCTCATCATCAGGGGTGGTAGTCAGCCTTTTCCAAACCACACAACCCGACTCGGTTTCCACAATTCGCCCATCTATTTCATGCGCCGCCATCATAGTGGCAAGGGGAAGCGGCTCTAACAGATTAGTCAGCACCAATGCGACATCTCCCGGCTCCGGAGGCAGGTCTTCAAGGTGTTTCCAGGCCTGTAAATCCTGATCTACTTCTTCCTGGAATCCGTCTAGCTCCTCACCATCCAGCCCCGACTGGGCAATGACTTCATCGAAGAAATCTTCCGGTTTCATCTGAGAATCCAAGTCGCCGAAATCATCATTATTACGCGACCAGCCCTCACTGGAAGAATCGCCCCTACCAGAGCGATTATTTTCACTACGTCCCTGATCGTCCTCTGGAATTCCTGAAACCGTCACAGAGCACCTTTCGTCGAGGGGATACCTTCTACCCGTGAATCTAGCTCTACCGCGCCCCGCAAAGCCCGCGCAACCGCCTTAAACTGTGCCTCTACAATATGGTGCGGATCGCGTCCAGAAAGCAGTTGCACATGCAAACAAATCTCGGCATTGTAAGCAAACGACTCCCACACGTGCCGGGTTAAAGCCCCAGTAAAATGCCCGCCTATCAGGTGATATTGTTGTCCTTCCGGTTCTGCGCCATGCACGCAATAAGGACGACCTGCCACATCTACCACCGCCCTGGCGAGAGCCTCATCTAAAGGAATAGTCGCATCAGCGAAGCGGCGAATCCCCCGTTTGTCCCCCAAGGCTTGCTTCAAGGCTTTACCTAAACAAATCGCAGTGTCCTCTACCGTGTGGTGGACATCAACCTCAAGGTCACCACTAGCCTGAATCTGCATATCAATCAGGGAATGTTTAGACAATGCAGTCAGCATATGGTCATAGAAAGGAACTCCGGTAGAAATCTGGCTCTGCCCGGAACCGTCGAGATCAATCGCTACCGTAATCTCTGATTCTTGGGTTTTTCGCGTTACCTTGCCGACACGGCTCATTTGGTTACCTCCTCCAATGCGGCGCGAAATGCCTGATCTTCCCGTTCGCTACCGATACTAACCCTTAAAAACCCGGTCGGTCCGACCTCTCGAATCAGCACTCCGCGTTCTAATAAGTCATTAAACACTTTATGTCGATTTTCAAATGGACCAAAGAGCACAAAATTGGCTTGAGTTTTCGGCACAACATACCCCTGAGCTGCAAGCCAGCTAGCGAGTTTATCTCGGCGCTTACGCAACTGGGCAAGCTGGTCAAGTTGTTCGCTCGCGTGAGACAAAGCCGCGATAGCCGCCGCCTGGGTAAGTGCAGACAGGTGATAGGGCAAACGCACTCGCATAATATCGTAGATTATGGTCTTTGCTGCCACCAGGTAGCCCAGCCGCAAACCGGCCATACCGAACGACTTGGACATGGTACGCGAAACTGCCAGGTGCGGGAATTTTTCTAAGAGGGCGAGGGCGCTGGGCTGACCCGAATCCCGGAACTCCACGTACGCCTCGTCAATTACCACTACTGTTGCGGTAGATTCACCGTCAATAATGGGACCGGTCTGCTGTGCTACCTGCAAAATCTGTTTCAGGTCAGCTTCAGTAATAACCGTACCCGTAGGGTTATTCGGGTTAGCCAGTAGCAAAACGCTAGGCCGCAAATCTTGTAAAGCCCCAGTTAAAACCGTTAAATCAACATTAAAGTCACTTTGCCGAGGAACCGTAACATAGCGCGAGTGCGCGCCCCGCACATACTCGGGATACATAGAGTAAGAATGCTCGGTTCCTAAAACAATCCGTCCCGGCCCCGCATAAGCACCCAGCAGCTGTGCCATCACCTCATTCGAGCCGTTAGCGGCCCAAATATGTTGAACAGGGAAACTATGACCGCATTCTAGGAGCAAATAGTCCGCTAAGGCTTGGCGAAGTTCCACAAAATCCCGATCTGGATAACGGTTCAACCCTGTCCCTACCCTAGCCACCGCTTTAGCAATATCAGCTACCATTTCCGGGCTGGGAGAATAGGGATTCTCGTTTACATTCAAGCGCGCCTCAACCTCCAACTGAGGCGCTCCATAGGGGGTGACAGCGGCCAGTTCTTCACGTAACGGCAGCAAGGGGGACTGATTCATAAAAAAATTTGTTCCTTTCTTGCTCCCATTCTAAAGGCTTTACCCGAGGATTTAGTGCGCGTCCTCTGCCAGCTAATTTCTATTGACGAGGACGCCTAAACCCCGCGAATACCGCCCCTGTTTAAGGTGCTAACTTGCTTCTAGTCAGTAGCAGAAACAATGGTTTCCGCCGTAGACATAGCTTTACCTTTCTCAGAGCCCAGTGAGCCACCTGCCAGCTTGTTCACAATCAGAGCGATCGCGCCATCACCAGTAACGTTAGTGGCAGTACCGATAGAATCAATCGCCACATATAGCGCCACCATCAGCGAATACAGTTCGGGAGAAAAGCCAAGGAATCCCATCAACACCCCTTGAGCAGCCGCGATTGCCCCTCCGGGTACGCCCGGAGCTGCAACCATAGTTACCCCCAAGATAAGAATCGCCATCGCCATTTTCCCGAAAGAAATAGATTGCCCAGTCATCTGCATAACTGCCAGGGCAAAAGCAGTAATTTTAACCGTTGAACCACCCAGGTGGATAGTGGCACACAGCGGAACTGCGAAACCAGCGATTTCTTCAGAAACCCCGTTGTTACGAGCACACTGATAAGTAACCGGAATAGTGGCCGCCGAAGAGGCAGTACCTAGCGCCGTGAAATAGGCTTTCGCCATTCTCCCAAGCGCTACGAACGGATTTACCTGGGCAATCATCCCTGCCACTACATATTGAATCAGCAGCAAAACCACGGTTAGGACTACCGACACTAGGATTACTTTAATCATCACTTTGACTACCAGTGCAATCTGCCCCGAGTAAGACATATTTAGAAAAGTTCCGAAAATGAACAGCGGAAGCAGCGGAACAATAGCCCGCTTAATCATCAACATCGTGATTTCCCGAAACTCTCCATAGGCACGATGTAGCGTGGGAGTGTTAAGCGCTGCCATGCAAATCCCCAGGATAAACGCCAAGATTAAGGCGCCGGTAACGTCCAACACCGGGGAAATGTTCAGGTTATCTCCTAGCAGGGAGGCCACCGAATTTTTGGGTTCTTTAAGTTCGGGAGCCGATTCAGTCAGAATCCGGGGGAAAACGACCGATGCAATCCCGTAGGTTCCAAAACCGGCAAATAAGGTAGATCCGTAAGCAATACCTACCGTGAGCAGTAACCATTTGCCAGCTCCGCGCCCTAAATCTGCTAAAGCCGGACCTACCAGCCCCAAGATAATCAAGGGGATACAGAAACTCAGAAATTTTCCGAAAATATCGTTAAAGGTAGCAAACGGGGCAATAAATCCTTTAGGTAAACCGGGAATCAAACCTATAAGCGCACCGGCAAGGATTGCTACCAACACCCAAAACAGCAGTTGTTTAAACACACTGGGGATACGTACATTATTCTCAGCCATACTTATTCCTATCTTTTATTAACTAAATCGGCAGTTCACAGCTTCTTGATGTGCCGGAAGATCTTCGGCATCCGCAAAGGCGGTGAGCGGATGCGCCATTGTTTTCAAGGCGGTGCGGTCATATTCGACCTGCTGCACCGGTTTTAGATATGCCATTACCGAAAGTCCTCCCACATAGCGGGCTGTTCCCCCGGTGGGCAGCACATGGTTTGAACCCGCCAGGTAGTCCCCGAGCGGAACCGGGGTGTAAGAACCAATAAAAATAGCTCCTGCATTACGGACTTTTTGGGCAAGCTCATGAGCATTTTCGGTTTGGATTTCCAGATGCTCGGGAGCGTAAGCATTAACCGCCTTAACCGCGTCCTCCATATCTTTTACCAATACGATTCCGGATTGTTTGCCGCTGAGGGCTTCCCGCACCCGCGCGGAGTGTTTTGTCGCTTTCGCTTCCCTAACGATTCGGTCTTCAACCGCAGTAGCAAGTTCCTCACTGTCAGTAAACAGGAGCGAAGCCGCGTTCGGGTCATGTTCTGCCTGCGAAATCATATCTGCAGCCACCAAGGTGGGATTTGCGCCGCTATCTGCGATAATTGCAATTTCGGTAGGACCGGCTTCCGCGTCGATACCACATACCGAGCGCACCAGGCGTTTAGCTGCTGCCACAAAAATATTTCCTGGACCAGTAATCACATCTACCGGTTGACATAGCGTATCGGAATCCAGACCTGCCTGCCCTTTCGCGCCATACGCAAACATTGCAATTGCCTGCGCTCCGCCCACCGCATAGACTTCGCTGACTCCCAGCAACTGGCAAGCAGCCAAGATTGTGGGGTGAACCCTACCGCCAAAACGTGCTTGCGGCGGGGAAGCTACCGCAATCTGTTCCACCCCGGCTACTGAAGCTGCCACCACATTCATAATTACCGAGGACGGATAGACCGCTAATCCCCCCGGAACGTATAGCCCCACACGCTCTACCGGAATCCAGCGTTGCGTAACCGTACCCCCCGGCACTATCTGAGTTACCTGTTCATTTGGCAGTTGCGCGCGATGTCCCGCCTGGTTATGGGCGATAGCTATTTCCATTGCTTCGCGAACCTGGGGATCTAATTGTTCCAGTGCTTTAGAAAGCTCTGCGGCTTCGACCCGTAAACATTTCGGTCTAACCCCATCAAATCTTTCTGCCCAATCCCGTAACGCCTGCGCACCTCGCAGTTTTACGTCCTCCAGAACGGGACGAATTTTCTCGGCTGCGTCCTCTACGTTCATACTTGCGCGAGGAAGCGCGTCACGTAGCGCTATTCCGGTAGGCATACCTGAGCGAAAATCGGTAATTGACAGCATGAGGATATGCTAAATCCTTTAACGCTTTTCGCCGCTGCGAAGTCCAGTAAATAAAATGTTTTGACTTTGTTTACAGTTTATTTTTCGGATTTCTGGTTAAGTTTGCGCATTACCCAATCGCGGAAACCTCGATAGGTTAAATACAACAGCACCGCCGAGACCAGCCACAATACCCAGGGATACCAGGCGGGAATCGGGGAAACCATATAGAGAGAGGCAGCAACCACTATCAGACCCGATAGGAATCCACAGACCGTACTCAAAAGCACTGCCGCCAGGAAAGTATTGGATTTTTCTTGCGCATCCCCCTGATACCAGGTAATTAAGACCAGGGCGATAACCATTACTATCAGGGATCCTATCCGCATTCCTAGGTTCATACCGAAACCATTGAACACCATCACGCCCGCCAAAGATAGCGCCACCAGCGCATCTAACCACCAGGGCGTTTGCGCCTGTTGATGTAATGACTGTTTAATCTCTACCGCCGATACCTGCAAGTCTTTGACCTTAGAAGTCGTTGAACCTTCATTTTTTTCAGGCTCGGGTTCACTGTGGGCGGTAGCTGCCGAACTATTCTCAGCTATATTCGAGGACGCCTGCTGAACCGAGACTTGTTCAAGTACCGGATCAACTATTGGTAAAGCCGCTAGCTCAGCAGTTTCCGAAAAACCTGTGACCGCCGCCGGGAGTGAATTGCTTGGTTGCCGCTGAACGCTAGGAACCTCTGCCGGTGTTGATACTGATTGATTAGCTGCTGGCTGCTCTAAAGATGATGCAACCTGTGAACTAGCCGGCAGGGGGTTGAATCCCGCAGGGGTGTAGGGCGTAGAAGCGGTACTCGGCTGAGTGTACTGGGGAACATTTTGGGCAGGAGGAGCGGCAGGAGCCGGAAATGCCGGAGCTGGCTGCCCAGATGCAGACATGGTTTGTGGTGAAGAGCTGGATGGAACCTGCGGAGTTGCAAAGGGCCAGTTAGCTCCGCCTTGATTATTTGCGTCCGGTATTCTTACCTGTTCGGGGTTGCTCATTTAGCTCCTCCACCGTGCATCAATAAAGTCATACTGTTATCAGTCTAGTATCATTTGAGACGTGACAAATAATAACAGCCCGACCTTACCGGCTATTTCCGTGCGCGGTGTCATAAAACTAGGACAGTTTCTAAAACTTGCCAACCTAGTAGAGGACGGAGCCGAGGCGCGAATACTGATTCAATCCGGTGACGTTACGGTCAATGGTGAGGTAGAAACCCGCCGTGGCAGTGCCCTTAAGCCCGGCGATGTGGTGCGGGTTAATCTCCCTGAGGGTACTAACGGCGCGCAGGTTTCCCTTTAATATCTTTCGTTATTGTCACCCTAGATCGCTAAAAGCACCCCCATTCTGAGCGCGGAACTTCCCGGCATATGCAAAGGCAATTACGACAATCTAAGGAGCATTTTCACCCTCCACAGACAAAACCACCCTCCCAATACCGCCAAAGAGCCTCCATATTGACCAAAATTCCCCACTCGGGAGGGCGATTCCGTCCCCGGAGGGTGATAACGTCAGGCAGACAGATACAACCAGGAAATATGCAGGACAACAACACCACCCTCCCAGAACAGTTTCACCCTCCCAAGACAAAAGCACCCTCCCAAAACCGGCAAACCACCCCAATTTCAACCATATTTCCCATCTCGGGAGGGTGAAACCGCACCGGGAGGGTCAAAACGTCAGCCAAAAGGGGCACAGCCGGTAAAAGATACGGAAGTAAGACCAGAAATGCAGAGGGAAAGTTTCCTCCGACTAGGAGCGGGGGCGCAGATTCATGCCGAGGGGTAGGATGCGGGAACTAAATCCGCTCCTGCACGCTCAGTACGTACCTTGCGGAAATCTGCTACCAGCTGTGCCCCTTGCATGGGGGAGAAGTTTTCTTCCCGTAGTCGCACGCATACAGGGGCGGATTTTGCCTCGCGCCCCGAAATCCGGAAAATGCTCTGGCATTTTCACGGATTTAGCGCCCGGAGCCTACCCTGCGGCATAAATCCACCCCTGTATGCTCAGTACGTACCTTGCGGAAATCTGCTATCAGCTGTGCCTCTTGCGTGGGGGAGAAGTTTTATCCGAGTGGGTGCGGTGGGCATAAGAATTCGGAAAACGCCGCCACGTTTTCCGAATTCTTGGGCAGGAGGAAAAACTTCTCCCCCACGCCCGCCCCTGGGCGCGGAAGGGAGGAAAAACCCAGGCTCCGTGCGGGAACCGACGGAAAAACTTCTGCCCCGAGCGCTTTTACGACCCAACCCGTACGGTGGGATACCGCCTGTCTCAGGCGGAACGTCAGGACTAAACCGGCGGTGTACGGAAGGTTATTTGCGTTTTTCTAGGCAATGTAAGCCTAGCAGGGTTTTAAGCTGCGCAGCCAAGCCGGAACCATAGTTTACCTGCAAGTTATCTCCAAGCTGAACTATTGTAAAACCGGTGGAAGTGTATAGATGCATTCGTACCGGGCTTTGTCCGGGACTAGAAGCAAGCACTTCACGCAGATTCCCAGCAACTTCTTCGGTTAGCCGATTAGCGGGGATATAAATATTTAGCGGGCCGTTTTTAACCTGACTAATATCTGGCAAGGTTAGTTCCTGCGCATATAGCGAGGCTTCATCGTCACGAACCCGCACCCGCCCTCGTACACTGACAATCTCGTCCTCTACCAGGTCTTGTGAATACTTTTGGTAGGTTTGCGGGAAAAACAAGACATCGGTAGCCCCGGAAATATCTTCAATCGTGGCGATTGCCCACAGGTTACCGTCTCGTTTAGTGGTTTTACGTTGCAAACCAGTGATTAACCCACAAATCTGGATTTGCTGACCGTCCTTCACCCCATCATCGGAAGAAAGATCAATAATCTCGGTGTCACTGTTGTGAGCGAGAATGGTTTCCATTCCTTGGAGAGGGTGGTCAGAAACGTAAAGCCCCAACATATCGCGTTCATATTTCAGTTTCTGCGATTTATCCCATTCCGGTAAATCGGGAATTTGAATGGTGAACGATACGCCCGCATCTTTACTCATCGACCCGAAAAGATCCTCTTGCCCCATAGCGGCATTTCGTTTCACATCGATTACTGAATCAACGGCTTCGATATGGATAGATTCTAGGGGACGACGAGTGTGCCCTAAAGAGTCGAAAGCTCCGGCTTTAATCAGGGACTCGATTACGCGTTTGTTACAAACCTCAATCGGAACTTTGTCCAGGAAGTCATGGAAAGAGGTGAACGCGCCTTTTTCGGTTCGGGTTTTCACGATTTCAGCAACCCCGTTAGTTCCAACATTGCGCACCGCCGATAGACCGAAACGGATAGACTCGCCAACCGCAGTGAAATCTGAGGCGGAGGCATTCACGTCCGGCGGGAGTACCGCAATATTCATACGCCGACATTCCCGCAGGTATAGGGCTAGTTTATCTTTGTTGTCTTTGGTGGAGGTCAGCAGTGCCGCCATATATTCGGTGGGATAGTTGGCTTTTAGATACGCCGTCCAATAGGAAACTAACCCGTAGGCTGCAGAGTGCGATTTATTGAACGCGTAGGAGGAGAATGGAACCAGAATTTCCCATAGTTTACTGACTGCCTCTTCCGGGTATCCGCGTTCAATCATTCCGTCATGGAAACGCGAATACTGTTTATCCATCTCCTTTTTCTTTTTCTTACCCATGGCGCGGCGCAAAATATCTGCTTGCCCCAGGGATTAGCCAGCAACCTTTTGGGCGATTGCCATTACCTGTTCCTGGTAGACGATAAGGCCGTAGGTTTCGTCCAAAATATCGGCGAGGGCTTCGGAGAGGGCGGGGTGAATGGGCTCGATTTCTTGGCGGCCGTTTTTCCGCAAAGCATAGTTGGTGTGCGAGTTTGCCCCCATAGGACCAGGCCGGTAGAGGGCGCCGACCGCGGATATATCGGAGAATTCGGTGGGTTTCATTAGCCGCATTAGCGACCTCATTCCGGCGGAATCCAGCTGGAATACCCCCAAGGTTTCTGCCCGGGAAAGTAGCTCATAGGTGGGGCGGTTATCTAGGGGAACTTGCTCTAAATCTAGGGGTTCTTTCCCATTAGCCACGATATTGTCGAGGGCGTCCGAGATGACGGTCAGGTTACGTAGCCCCAGGAAATCCATTTTCAACAGTCCCAAGGTTTCACAGGTGGGATAGTCGAATTGGGTGATAATCGCCCCGTCAGCAGGTCGTTTCATCATGGGGACAATATCGGTTAAATCATGGCTGGACATGATTACGGCGCAGGCGTGCACTCCCCATTGGCGGGTTAGCCCTTCTAGACCTTGCGCCATTTTGATAACTGGTTTTACTTCGCCCTCGTTATCGGCAACATATTGGCGAAATTCGCTGGCTTCCCCGTAGCGGGGATGCTTGTCATCGTAGATTCCCGAGAGCGGAATATCTTTACCCATAATCGCGGGGGGCATTTTCTTGGTGAGCTGGTCACCTAGCGCATAGGGTTTATCCATGATCCGGCAGGAGTCTTTTAAGGCCTGTTTGGCTTTGATTTTGCCGTAGGTGACTACCTGTGAGACCCGGTCTTTCCCGTATTTTTCGGTCACGTAATCGATGACTTCTCCGCGCCGGCGCTCATCGAAGTCTACGTCAATATCGGGCATAGATACCCGCTCGGGGTTGAGGAAGCGCTCGAACATTAACCCATGTTCGAGGGGGTCGAGTTCGGTTATCCCCATCGCGTAGGCCACGATGGATCCGGCTCCGGAGCCACGTCCCGGCCCTACCCGGATTCCTTGCGCTTTCGCCCAGTTAATATAGTCGGCTACTACCAGGAAGTATCCGGGGAATCCCATCTGGGTGATGATTCCGCATTCGTAGTCGGCTTGTTTTTGGGATTTTTCGGGTATGCCTTGCGGGTATCGTCGGTGTAGGCCGCGTTGGACTTCTTTTACGAACCAGCTGGTGGTGTCTTCTCCGGCCGGAACCGTAAATTGGGGCATATAGTCGGCGCCCTCGGCGGTGGTTTTGAAATGTACTTCGCACATTTCCGCGATTTTCAGGGTGTTATTGCAGGCTTCGGGGAATTCGGAGAAGAGTTCACGCATTTGCTCTGCCGTTTTCAGGTAATACCCTGAGCCCTCGAATCGGAAGCGGTCAGCATCGTTTAGGCGCGAACCCGAGTTGATACACAGCAGAGCGTCCTGGGTGGGTTGGTCGCTTTCGAGAACATAGTGGGAGTCGTTGGTGGCGATGAGGGGCGCGTTAATAACTTTTGCGAGTTCCAGTAGCTCGCTGCGTACCCGGCGCTCAATTTTGAGTCCGTGATCCATCAGTTCGACAAAGAAGTTTTCTTTACCGAAAATATCTTGCAGTTCTCCAGCGGCTTTTTTGGCTTCTTCCCACTGTCCTAGGCGCAGACGGGTTTGGATTTCTCCCGAGGGGCATCCGCTGGTTCCAATCAGTCCGGTTGAATAGCGTTCCAGCAGGTCTCGGTCGGCGCGCGGCCATTTTTGCATCTGCCCATCGATGGAGGCGAGCGACCCTAAGCGAAACAGGTTGTGCATTCCTTCGGTGGTGCGGGAAAGTAGCGTCATATGGGTGTAGGCGCCGCGTGCCGATACATCATCTGCCCGCTGGCTTTCTTCTCCCCACCGTTGCCGGGTCTGATCAAAGCGGGAGGTTCCGGGGGTGATATAGGCTTCAAGCCCAATTATGGGTTTAATGCCAGCGTCGGTGGCGGCTTTATAAAACTCGTATGCCCCGAACAGGTATCCGTGATCGGTGATTGCTACTGCTGGTTGCCCGATTTCGACTGCCCGCTCTACCAGTTTTCCGATACGTGCTGCCCCATCCAACATGGAATAGTCAGTGTGAACATGAAGATGAACAAAATCTTTCGCTGACGCCATGCCCACCAGTTTATCCCGGCTCTGTCTTAGTTTTCTTCCGCATGTGAATCTGCTCCCAATGCGGTTATCGGTTTCCCTAGGACGCACCTGGCGGGATAAAGTTTATTTCGTTGCGTTTAGCAGCGATGCGCCACTAGCTCAACTGGCTAGAGCATCTGACTCTTAATCAGAGGGTTCGGGGTTCGAGTCCCCGGTGGCGTACCAGGTCTATTTCCCTTGTTACCAGCCACTTCTAGGTTTTACCCCTAATCCGAAGGCGCTAACTGTTTTTAATCGATTCCCAGTTCTTTACGCAGACGAGCAACGTGTCCTTTGGCGCGTACCCGATATTTTGCCAGCACAACTTTTCCATCTTTACCTACTACTATGGTGGTGCGGATTACTCCTTTTACCAGGCGACCATAGGAGTTCTTTTCCCCGTATGCTCCATAGCTGCTCATTACTTCGCGTTCCGGATCGGAGGCTAAGGGGAAGTTTAGGTCTTGCTTTTCCCGGAACTTTTCTAGAGCCGGGATTTTATCGGGGCTAATCCCCATGACTGCGTATCCAGCTGATTTTAGTGAGTTTAATGAGTCCCGGAAATCGCAGGCCTCAGTAGTACAGCCAGGGGTCGATGCCTTGGGGTAAAAGTAGATTACGGCGCCTTTTTCGGATTGTTTCAGCAGTTCTTGGATACTAATTTCCTGATCTTGCTCAGTGGGTAAAGTAAAATCTGGGGCTATTTGCCCAACCTGTAGTTCTGCCAATGTTGTTCCTTTTAAGATTCACGGTTGTTACCTGAGCATATCTATCTGGCGCAACTCTAGCAATACGAAAGTAGATTAAACTATGCGTTTACGCTGGCTAAAGCATTTTGCTGTGGTACGCGAGGCGGGACTTGAACCCGCACGTCGTAAGACACTAGAACCTAAATCTAGCGCGTCTACCAATTCCGCCACTCGCGCTGGCTTGAATATACTAACCCACCCCAGCCCCTCCTTGCCAATTCGTTCTATCACATTGACGGATTTTCCTGCTTAAATGCACATTCGATAGTTGCCTCACATATTGCATGATTCCCGGAATAGACCACTAGGGATTGCCCGGAGGCGACTGCGCGGGTGGGGGTGAGCAGCTGGGCGCGCAAAGATCCGTCTTGTCCTAACCAAACTTTCGCTGGTACTTCGCTCCCGTGGGCGCGATATTGCAAAGTTACTTCTACCTGCCCCGCTAGCGCCGAATCTCCCGAATCGGTCAGTAATACCACGTCGCTCGCTTCGATGATGTCTACACTCAGCAGCTCACTGGCGCCGACTACCACCGTATTGGTTTTCATATCGGTACCGAGGACGTAGCGAGGGCGACCATCAGCGGCCGGCCGACCTAGGTTTAGTCCTTTGCGTTGCCCGATAGTGAACTGGTACGCCCCCGAATGGGTGCCAACTTCCGCGCCGGAGGTATCCACGATTTTTCCTACCTGGTCACCCAGGTGAGAACGTAAGAAACCGCCGGTGTCCCCATCAGCGATAAAACAAATATCGTAGGAATCTGGTTTGGCAGACATGGGCAGGCCGCGCCGCTCAGCTTCTGCGCGCACCTGGCTTTTCGATTCATACTCCCCTAGCGGGAATATCACTTTCTCGAGAGCTTCCCGCCCCATTACCGCCAATACGTAGGATTGGTCTTTTTCGATACATTTGGCGCGGTGTAGTTCTACTCCACCCGGTCCGTTCAAAACGCGCGCGTAGTGCCCGGTACAGACGGCATCGAATCCCAGCGCATCGGCGCGGGTAGCGAGTTCCCTAAATTTTACGAACTCGTTGCAGCGCACACAGGGGTTAGGGGTGCGTCCCCGGCGATATTCATTGAGGAAATCTTCTACTACGGTTTCTTCAAAGGTTTCCGCCATATCCCACACGTAAAAGGGTATCCCCAGCATGGAGGCGGCCAGGCGGGCGTCGGAGGCGTCTTCTACCGTGCAGCATCCGCGCGAGCCGCAACGGTTTTGGGTCTGGTTAGCGCTTAGCGCCATATGTACGGCGGTAACGTCGTGTCCGGCCTCGACTGCGAGGGCGGCGGCGACCGCGGAATCTACTCCACCAGAGAGCGCTGCTAATACTTTCATTTATTTCCTCTCTCGCTCTGCTAGTTTCCGGGACGCATTTAAGGCTTGCGGTAGTGCCTGTAAAAACCGGTCTACGTCCTCCTGACACGTGGACCAGCCAAAAGATATCCGTAATGATCCGAGGGCGTCCTTTTCGCTGTAGCCTTGCGCTAATAGTACCGGGGAGGGGCGGGCTACCCCGGTGTGGCAAGCTGACCCGGCAGAAGCACAGATTCCCGCCTGATCCAGGGCAAATAGCAGTCCTTCTGCCTCCGCACCTTGCAGCACAAACTGGACGATGCCGGGTACTGCCGGGGCGTTGCTAGCTAGTTTTACTCCCGGTATTGCCAGCGCTCCTTGCAGTAGTTTTTCTCGTAACTGCTGGTGGCGCCGGGTAGTTTCTGCTAGTTCTTGCTGGGCAGCCGCGAATGCTGCCGCTGCTCCTACCGCAGCGATTACATCTTGAGTACCAGCTCTGAGCGCCCGCTCTTGCCCTCCCCCGCGCCTATCGCTGTCGATGTTCACTTCCCGGCGAGCTAACAGAATTCCCAAGGACGCCGGACCGCCCACTTTGTGACAGGCTAGCGAAAGGGCATCTACGGGTGATTTAGCGAAGTTTATTTCCTGTCGTCCGGCGGCGGCTATCGCGTCGGTGTGGATAGCAATCCGGCTTTTATCTGCACTTTTCCTGGAAGTATTACCAGGTAGAGATATTTCAGGAAGAACAGCAGCCTTTTCCGGTACGTATTTACGTTCTTTTTCCCGCACAATCTGACAGATATCGCGAAGAGGCTGAATAACGCCATTCTCGTTACATACGCTCATCACCGACAGTACTGCCACGGTGGCGGGATTAAGGCTGCGCACGTCCTCTAAATCAACTACCCCCTGGGAAGTAACTGGCAGCACTTTCAGCTCAAATCCATCTGCCACCAAGTCGCGGGCATTGAGCCTAACCGCATCATGTTCTACCTGGCTGATTACCACTTGGGTACGCGAAGAATTTTGGCGGCGCACTGCCCTAGCCAGGCCGCGCAAGGCAAGGGCGCAAGAATCGGTGCCGCCCCCGGTGAAAATAACTTCTGCCGGTTCAGCGCCCAGCGCCCTCGCTACCTGGGCGCGCGCAGTTTCTAACAGGGCTGCTCCCCTACGCCCGGCGGCATGAGCCGAGGACGGATTAAGCCCTAGGCCCGCTACCGAACGCGCAGCGTCAGCCATCGCGTCAAGAGCATTAGGGCGCAGCGGCTCGGAAGCGGCGTTATCGAGGTAGGTTAGCTGCACTATGCGTCCAACGGTTTGATTCTAGAGAGGGCATCTGGAACCACGGTGAATAAATCCCCGACCACCCCGAAGTCTGCCATTTCAAAAATGCGCGCCTCGGGATCATCACAGATAGCCACGATTTTTTTGGCTCCTCTAATCCCGCAGACATGGTGGTGATCCCCGGAAATCCCCATCCCGATATAGAGGTTGGGGGCGACAGAAATCCCGGATTGTCCGATTTGGGCGGCTCGATCCATCCACCCTTGTTCACAGACTACCCGGGTAGCCCCCACCGAGCCCCCTAAGACTTCTGCCAGTTCTTCAGCCGGTTTCAAGTCGCTGTTCACGCCACGACCAACGCATACCACTACCGGAGCCTCGGTTAGACCGGCATGGGTGGAACCGGTTTCTTCCCTAGAGACTACTTGAATCCGTTTTGTGGATTCCCGCAGCTGAACCGGGAGATTCTCGGTTTCTACTTCGCCGGCTTCGGCTGCCGGAACCGCTGAAAGCGAAGTGGTGCGCATAGCCACCACTGGAATCCCGCGACGCATATAGTAGCTGGTTTCCCAAGTGCCATCGAGCACCGATTTACCGGCAATCAATTTTCCGTCAGCCACCTTTAGGCTGGTCACGTCGACGCTAGCTCCTGAACCGAGGAGAATCGCGCCTTGTCCGGCTGCGTCCCGCCCCCAAGAGGTGGAAGGCAATAAAACAACTCCGAAATCGCTGCTGCGAACCGCCGAAACCACCAGGTCAGCCAGGATTGCCCCTACCTGCCAGGTTCCAGTTTCCTCCGGGTTGAAATAATAAACCTTTTTTACCCCGACCTGCGAGAAATGTTGGGGGGTAATTGAGGAGGGCGCAAGCGCTACTACCTTGCCACTGGTGATTTCGCGCGCCAGAGTAATCAGGCGCGCGGCCGCTACCGATAAATGCTGAGGATGAGCCGCATCCGGGTGGGCAAAAACTAGGACGTCCTTTGCTATTTTCTCACTCACGATTTCCTCCTACTTCTTCTGCGCAAAACCGGATTCAACCAGGTAGTTCGCTAATGCTTCGCCAGCGTTTGCCGAGTCGGTAACTATCGTTCCCTGGTTCTTTTCTTGGCTATACAGCTGGGCATCCAAGACTTCTGTGCCAGAATCAGCTGCCCCTACTTCTTCAGGGCTAAGTTCTAGCTCATTTAAATCCCATTGCACAATGGTTTTCTTCTTTGCCGCCAGCATTTCTTTAAATCCGGGATAGTGAGGCCGGTTAACTTCGTCGTTTACCGAAAGCACCAGGGGATATTTTACCCGTAAGCTCAAATCAGTTCCCTGTTGATAACAGGTGGCTGCCACCGCCTCGGCGCTGAAACTAACTTCGGAAGCATCGGTTATTACCGGCAACCCCAGGGTGGTTGCCAAAGCTCCCGGCAGCATCGAAGTCATCCCATCGAGGGAGGAACTTCCGCAAACCACCAAATCAACGTCCCCGATTTTTTGGATTGCCCGCGCTAGCACCCGAGCGGTCACGGTCACATCCGAGCCGGATAACGCCGAATCACACAGGTGGTAAGCCTGGTCTGCCCCCATTTGGAGGGCGCGCAACAGGGCTTTCTTTGCCCCTTCCGGCCCCATAGTAAGGGCAATAATCTCGGCTTCCGGTACTGCCGCTTTAGCGCTGAGCGCCGCCTCGATGGCGTTTTCGTCCAGGTCGTTCAGAGTATCTTCTTCTCCGCGCACCACGTGACCGTTTTCGATTCGCCGCTCAGATTGCGGGTTGGGTACATGTTTTACAGTTACGACAATCCTCATACTTCTACCTTGCCACAAGCTTTCCCAGCGAAAAAGTAGCCAGCAGGTCCTCTTTGCTCACAGAGGAAGTTTTTCGTCAAATGTTACTGCCGTCACGTATATACTTATTGCATCTGTTCAAGTGATGCCTTTGGCAATCCGCCTAGATTGCTACTTGCGGTTAACACCCGGCTTTCCAATGAAAGGTTGCTTTTTTGGTTATTGATAATCTTTCTTTCGCCTACCGCAAGCACCCCGTTTTTTCTAATGTCACCTTCGAGGTTGAAGCGGGCGTGACGGTACTTTTAGGACCGAACGGTGCTGGAAAATCGACTCTTTTTAAATGTATTACTCGCGCGCTGCGTCCAACTTCTGGAAACATACAAATACCTGAACAATATAAAATCGGCTACGTCCCGCAATCTTCGGAAATGCCCGCGGGAGCTAAGGTAATTCAAGTCTTAAACTATGCCGCGTGGCTGTGCGGGAAAAATGGCGACTCCCAAGAGCAAAGCGTTAAGCAAGTTATCGATACCCTATCGTTAGAAAAACTACTGAAACGTCGGGTGCGAACTCTCAGCGGCGGAGAACGACAACGAGTAGCCCTAGCGGTAGGAATAATCGACAATCCTCGGTTACTACTTCTTGACGAACCAACAGTAGGTTTAGATCCTTCGCACCGCTATCATTTGCGGCAAACAATCTCTGAACTATCAAAAAACCGTTGCATACTTTTAAGTACCCACTTAATTGAGGACGTTACCCAAATCGCCCAAAGGATTGTGTTACTCAGCGGAGGGACTTCATTTTTCGCTGGTTCAGTTAGCGATTTCGTCCACCGATTTACCGGAGAAAACAGCGTCACCAGTACCGCAATAGAGCGCGCCTATGACCAGGCAGTTAATGATTCTTTGAAAGCGTCAGCTGTATGAAGCTAAAACAGAAACTAACTTGGTGGCCAATCCCAAAAACTATTCTAGCTTTCGTGTTCGTGATGATGGCTGCGGGAGCTTTCATCGCCTCCCTCTCTGCCCTCCAGGCAGATTATTTCCTCTGGTCAAAAACTAACCGTTTACTTCACGATGCTTTGTTGATTCCTGGTTCTCTACTAGCAGGGGCAAGCAGTGCCATAGCCATTATGATTTGACCTAGACAAGGAATTTTTCAGGTCAATAGCACCGGTAAAATGCGATCTAAAGCCGCCATGCGACAACTGGGAATCATCGTTGCATTCGCTATTACCGGGCATCTTCTTGGCTGCACCCCACTGCTTTACTTCACTAGCCGTTACGGGAGTGGTGGAAGTGCATCGTGGGCAAGCTTACTGGTCGCTTTTTCTGGGGTTATAACGCTAGTCGCTATCGGTTTTTTCACCGGAGTTGCCATAAAAAGAATCTTTATAGCACCCCTGGTATCGGTCGCTACTTTTGCTCTAATGGCAATAATTTCCGAACCGATACTGCGTCCTTTGGCTCTGCTATTTCCGGTTCACCAGGTAGCGGGCTCGGCTCGTTTTGAAACCCATCCGGCAGTAGCAGTCTTCTCGCTGATATTTGCCTGCACGCTGCTGTTAGCAGGCTACAGCGCATTAAGTTTCCCGCTTACAGGCAAAAACCCAGGTTCATCTGCGCACCTACTCCCCCAAATAGTTCCCATAGTATGCGTCCTTGCGCTGGCCGGATGCGCTTTTGTATGGCGACCAGAATTGCTAACCGTTCACCGACCGGTGAAAACCAGTTGCTTTAAGACTCAAGAACTCCAGGTCTGCCTACATGAACAAAACCTGCCAGCACGCCCTTCGATACAAAAAAGTATCACCCGGCTGCAAAAGGTGGGAATCAGTTCTCTGCTAACCACCATTAGTGACGATGCCGCTGTTGAACGAGATTTACCGAGAATCGGCGAGGCTTTCATCATTGTTGATTCCGGTCCTTATGATAGCGAAAACGTTGCTAATAGCCTGGAAGAAAGCATTGCTTGGCAAGTGGTGAGCGCGGCTACCACCGACCGCTGTATCGACAAGACGAAAACTATCGAAAGTCACGACCTCAATTCTGCAATCGCTCATGAGCTGCTTCAGCGCACCAAATACCCCAATCTAGCCGAACATATTTCTCCGGAGGCAAACTCCACATTTGCGCACATGAGTGAGAGGGAACCTAACTCATTCCTGCACACCCAAAATAAGCTCATCACCTCCTGCTCTCTGGAAAACAAAACGCTATGAACACCGTTAATGGATTCCTACACGCCCGCAACGCCTACGTGGGTGCGTTGTTCCTGATTGCGTTATCCATACTTTCCCTATCTTTCCCCATGACCTACATCGGGGTTAGCGTGAAAGCCGGGTTTCCTGCCCGCGCAGTAGGTATCGCAGAGATATGCGCACTCATTGCTGCCAGTTTTCTCCCCACTTTTACCAAGCCGCACTTCAATAAGGCTGAGCTTAAAGCTCCCCCAACCCGTCGGGCGATCCACAGCATTTTCACCGCTTTAGTGATTATTAGCCCTTGCCTACCCGCTATCACCTGGTATTTACGCATCAAATGGAGCGAACTGGGCTATCAGCTTCCCGGTATACTCGGTTTTCTCGGCACCCCTATCATTTTGGGGTCCCTGTCTATGCTCGTCCTCCTTTTAGCTGGTAGAGCAGTATCTATAGTTATACCAACGTTAGTTTTCATCACTATCGTGGTGACCCAGCACCTGTTTCCCGCCGGTATTACCGCGCAAGTATTCGCCACCGCTAAAAACTGGCATAGCAGCTGGTTACTGGTATCGGCATTATTTATAACCGCCCTATTACTCTCCTATCCCCTAGCCTCACTTCCTTACAGACGACAGCGGTGATTAGCCCTGACTACCCCTGATTAGCCACTTTTCCAAAGGGGAAAGGTTCTAAAATAAAAAGCTCAGATAAGCTTTTTACCTGTATAAATAGGTGGACAGACAGTCAAGATATAGGATTCACCTTGTGCATTTAGTGAACGACTATTTTCAGCCGTCCAGTCCCTCGGTAAACGCTGGTGCAACCCAACCTAGCCGCCTAGGGGTATATCTAGAGGGAGACGGGGTTGATATTGCTGTCACCGCCCCTAATGCCCAGGCGGTAGAAGTCTGTTTTTTCACTTCCGGAGAACCTACAGCCCAAGAAACGCGCTACCGATTGCTCGGACCAACAGATGGTATTTGGCACGGCCACGTTGCCGGGATAACGGCTGGAACTTGCTACGGCTTTCGCGCCTGGGGACCGTGGAATCCGGAACAGGGACATCTTTTTAACCCCTATAAGCTCGCCCTCGACCCCTATGCCCGCGCGATTAGTGGAAACGTTGAGCTTTGCAGCCAAACCTACGCCCATAAAACAGATGAGGCGCTCTACCCGCTGTATCCTTTCCAATTAGACCCCACCAACTCGGCCCCCTTTACGGCACGCGCAGTGGTAGTAGATAAACAGGTTGAGGTAGTACCCGGTCCTAAAACCCCCTGGGAAAATCACGTAAATATCAGACACTAAGCACAGGGGCCCACCAAAACATTACCGGAAAACCACCCGGCAC
>ENA-OQLI01001209-OQLI01001209.1-human-gut-metagenome-genome-assembly--contig:-NODE-1209-length-20463-cov-3.044552_pt1 | contig 20463 bp, 23 predicted proteins | sample MGYA00242805_ERZ504812 | MGnify/ENA primary metagenome ERZ504812 (study PRJEB26092, sample SAMD00036430) | human gut metagenome | host: Homo sapiens | study: EMG produced TPA metagenomics assembly of... | reverse complement strand
GATCCATTTCTATGATTTGTTCCTTGCTGATTTGCTGCTGTCCGGATGCAAGCAGTTCGCCGTTCATTCTTCTGAGGATATCGCCTGCAAGGGTTTCCTCCCCGTAGACACTGATATCCGATCCCATAAATTCGATAATGAGTCCGCGGGGATGTTTTCCTGTAAGAGTTGCCTGCCCGGCGGCGCGGGAGATTTCATCTTTCATTTCTTTGACAAGGCTTTCCGCTTTTTCTTCCCTGTCAAATATTTTTCCCATATTTAGAATATCGTCATACTCATTTTCAATGGTGCGGTTCCTGTTTGCCGGATCGGAGTTTTGGGAAATATAGGTATGCACGCCACGTTCATTCCAAAATTCCGTACTGCGGAGAACCTTGTCGGTAAAGGTGGAACTCCAGCCTGCAATGAAGTCAGGCCTCATCATCATGATAGTTTCCGTATCAAGGTTTTCCAGACTTTTATAAGGAATCGCTTCATAATCTGCCCGGTACTCCTCACGAATATACTTTCCGTCAGGAACGCCCATTCCTGCAATGATACGATCCCCCACTCCAAGAGCCAGCAGTGTCTCTATAGAGTTTTGCCAGACTGCCACCACTCTCTTTGGCGGAGAATAGAACACCTGCCGTTCCTTCTCCCCATGAGAGTTCAGTGTCTCCACGGCAAGGGGATATTTTCCCCTGTTCCATTCTATTTTCGCTTCTCCGTCGATACGGGGCATTGTTTTCCCATTTTCTTTCACAACCGGCGCGCAGCCTGAAAGAAAAATCAAACCCGCCGCCATCATCGGCAGCCACTTTCCTATAGTTTTCCCCAACATGTATCAGAATCCTTTTAATTTCAATTTTAATTTTAAAAAATATTTCATTCTCGCTAATTATATCACAATATAAACCGTTATATATTATATTCATTCTTACATGAATGGATCAGTACGCAAAAAAGAATCCCACTCTGTTTCCAAAGTGAGATTCTTTTCATATTTATGCTATGCGCTGATTAAGCAGAATCATTTTGTAATCTTGGCAACAACGCCTGCGCCTACGGTTCTGCCGCCTTCACGGATTGCAAAGCGCTGTCCTTCTTCCATCGCTATCGGGGTAATGAGTTTTACGCTCATTTCAATGTTGTCCCCAGGCATGCACATCTCTACCCCTTCCGGCAGGTTGATGTCGCCTGTTACGTCTGTCGTTCTGAAGAAGAACTGCGGACGGTATCCGTTGAAGAACGGTGTATGGCGGCCGCCTTCGTCTTTGGTCAGGACGTATACCTGCGCCGTGAATTCTGTATGCGGGTGTACGGTTCCCGGTTTTGCCAGTACTTGTCCTCTTTCGATGTCCGTACGGTCGATCCCGCGGAGCAGGGCTCCGATGTTGTCCCCTGCCATGGCCTGGTCAAGGGTCTTTCTGAACATTTCTACGCCGGTGATTACGGTCTGGGTCGGTTCGTCCTGCAGTCCTACGATTTCTGCAGCGTCCCCTACTTTGACGGTGCCGCGTTCTACTCTGCCTGTCGCTACGGTGCCGCGTCCGGTGATGGTGAATACGTCTTCTACAGGCATCAGGAACGGTTTGTCGGTGTCACGCTGCGGTGTCGGTACGTATTCATCTACGGCTTTCATCAGGTCACGGATTTTCTGTTCGTCTTCCGCGTTCCCGTTCAGCGCTCCCAGTGCGGATCCTACGATGATCGGCACTTCATCGCCGGGGAAGTCATAGGAGGACAGCAGGTCGCGGATTTCCATCTCTACGAGGTCGATCAGTTCCGGATCATCTACCTGGTCTGCTTTGTTCAGGAATACGACGATGGCCGGTACGCCTACCTGCTTGGCAAGAAGGATGTGTTCACGGGTCTGGGGCATCGGGCCGTCTGCCGCGGATACGACCAGGATCGCGCCGTCCATCTGTGCCGCGCCGGTGATCATGTTCTTTACATAGTCGGCGTGCCCGGGGCAGTCTACGTGTGCGTAGTGGCGCTTTTCGGTTTCATATTCTACAGTGGATGTATTGATGGTGATACCGCGCGCTCTTTCTTCCGGCGCTTTATCGATGGACGCGTAGTCCAGGAAGTTTGCCTTGCCTTCTTCAGCCAGTACTTTGGTGATGGCCGCGGTCAGGGTGGTTTTACCGTGATCGACGTGTCCGATGGTACCGATGTTTACATGCGGTTTGGTTCTTTCATAATGTGCTTTTGCCATATCTTCTCTCCTTCAATAAAAAAAAGATTTTTCGCTTTTCCTATTATACATATAAAAACGACAGGAAACAAGGAAGCGCCGAAAGGTATCCTTATTCCCATAAAGATTCCCCAAGAAATGTTTCTTTTTAAACAACGTCATAAAAAGCAAATAAAAAATCCCCTGACACAGAGGATCTTCTACGCTGGTGGCGGCTCAGAGATTTGAACTCCGGACACAGCGGGTATGAACCGCTTGCTCTAGCCAACTGAGCTAAGCCGCCATGGAGCTGATAACCAGGATTGAACTGGTGACCTTATCCTTACCAAGGATACGCTCTACCGACTGAGCTATATCAGCAATCTATATGAATGAAGATAATAAACATGGTTGCGGGGGCAGGACTTGAACCTGCGGCCTTCGGGTTATGAGCCCGACGAGCTACCAACTGCTCCACCCCGCGTCATTGGTGGGCGGAATAGGATTCGAACCTATGAAGGCAAAGCCGGCAGATTTACAGTCTGCTCCCTTTAACCACCCGGGAATCCGCCCACATGGAGCTGGCAATAGGACTCGAACCTACGACCTGCTGATTACAAATCAGCTGCTCTACCAACTGAGCTACGCCAGCACATCAGTGACAAGAGTTATTATACATACAGGCCACCTTATTGTCAAGAGTTTTCACGGGTCGTTCCTATCGCTTACGCCTACTGATTATAGCACCAACCGCCGCTGCTGTCCACCATTTCCACAGCCATGGCAGTCAGGCATGCCCTTGTCAAAATGAAATACTCTTTACTCCGTTTCTTCTTTGCGGCTCACCAGTTCCGTCGGCCCGCTGACATCACGGTTCAATACTTTCTTCGCACCTTTTAAGAACTTCGGACGCGCAATCAAAACGATGCGGCCGCAGCCACGGCATTTGACACGCATATCGCTGCCCAGCTGGAGGACCTCCCATTCGGAAGAACCGCAGGGATGCTGCTTTTTCATCTGTACGACATCACCGATGCGGAATTGGATAAATTTCATCATGTCACCCTATTTCTTCGGTACAAATAATAATCGGATCGGAAAATAGCAGGCACCCGGCGGGATAAACCGGATATATAGATCTTTCCCCGCTTCCCAAGTTCCCAGCTTCTCATAATCGTAAATGGTATCATGGCCGAACCAGCGGGTTCCATAGCGTTCCGTACGGTATATACGGAGCAGCCTGCGGTCCTGCCCGATTTCCAGTGTCCCTTCAAAAACACCTCCGTTCGGGTTCAGATAGAGATCATACTTCCCCGTCCCTTTGCTGTGGATTGTCAAATGGCAGGTAATACCGTAGTTCCCCGTATTTTCCCGCCCGATGAAATTAAGTTCGTCCCTTCCTTCCTGAAAAAATGCTGTGCTTTCGGCAGAACCCAATTCAATTTTTCCTGCGTTTTTTTCCGCGTCCCACACGCCGCTTTCAAAATAAACGTGCATGGGAAATGTTCCCCGCATTTCATGGGAGTCCGGAGGAAGGTACCTTGCCTTTTCCAGATGCTTTTCCACACTGCCTTCATAAGGAAGAATAGCTGCGCCGAATCGAACGGGCGACGACGTTTCCACTTCCACGATACCGCTGACCAAATCATCTTGCCGGATTCCTTTTGCGTTATCTTCAAAAAGAATAGTCCGCTTTCCTTTCTCCAGCATAACGTTTCGCGGCGGCTGCTGTTTAGCCGTCACTTCTCTGAAAGAAAGCGTCTTTCCCGTAGGCACGTAGCTGCGGCTCGGTTCCCCCCGGAGCGTACGGACGACTTTGATCTCTTCTCCTTTATCGCTTACGCCATAAACCGCAAGACGTGCCGGTTTCCCCGTCTCATTTACATGATAATAGTAAATCCGGCCTTTCCCCTTCAATACAGTACCTTCCGCAAGAATTCCGTAGTTTCGGGCATATTCAGGGCTGTCTGATAAGATCAGCGTATCTTCCGCTTTTATCTTTTCCAAAGGGATTTCTTCATAGGAAATATCCAAAGGCGACGCCCCTGCCGCAGTAACCGCTCCGCAGGCGGCGGCCGCCATAGCGGCAATCCATGTTTTTATGTTCATTACTTTCTGCCTTTTGCCCTTCCTGCCAATGTTTCCGCCATGGATGCTATTTTACGGAACCGATGGGCCAGTCCCGACTTGGTGATGCCGCATAGATCCGCCAATTCCGCCATGGAAGCGTCCGGATTTTTCATGCGCGCTTCGCAGGCGGCGCGAATAGACGGTGACAATTCGGATAATCGTTTATACTGCAATAATTTTTCCACATCCCGCATTTGGCGGACGGCAGCGTCCACTGATTTCTGCAGATTTGCCGTTTCACAGTTTACCTGGCGGTTGACACGGTTCCGCATATCTTTCACCACGCGGACACTTTCAAAATCCATATAACTGTTTGCCGCGCCGACAATCTGCAAAAAAGAGCTCACATCATCACCGCCTTTGATGTAGACAATGTAATCATTTTTTCGATCGGTCATACGGGCATTCAATTTGAAAGAACGCATCACGGCAATGAGTTCTCCGGCAAACCGCAGCGACTGTGTCACCAATTCCAGGTGATAATCGCCCTGCGGCCGGCTCACCGTACCGCCGCCAAGGAAAGCGCCCGCCAGATAAGACCGCCGTTCTTCGGCAGATACCAGCCGGCCCGCATCACGGATATCCATGAGCGGATCCAATCCCATTTCCCCAAGGAACCGCAAGCTGTCCGCTGACGGCCGGACGGTCAAAGTATACACATTTTTCTTGCGCAGCTTCCGTCCCTGCCGCACCATAGCCGACGGCATAAGATTGAAGTCTTTTTTCAGGCAGACGAGGACACGGCGGGCAACGGCGCTGTTCCCCGTAGAAAATTCCACGCCCTTTTTCCCCTGCGCTCCCGTAACAATTGCGCCGCCCATACGAAGAAGTGCCAGCAGTTCCCCGCTTCTGCTTTCTTTATCGGGACGGACAACACGGGCAAGCTCATTCTTCACCTGCTCCGTAAATGACATTACTTCGCCCTCCCCAGATACCCCGACAATACTTCAGGCGCAATATTGGTTTTCAGAAGTCCGGAAATACGGATGATTTCATTACAAAGCGTATCCGTATCATGAACAGCACCTTTTTCAACGCCGAGCAAATCCGCTTCAATAAGGATTATTCCCATACGCTGGATTTTCTTCCGATCTATTTCCACCGGATACGCCTGTACTTTTTCATAACGTTTCAGTACATCTTTCTTCGGCACACCGTTATTGACAAGAACATAGTCAATGACCCCTTTCCCCACATGATCGACAAGGGCTTTTAAATGGTCACTGACGGTATAACCGAGGGTCTCGCCCGGCTGGGTCATCACGTTGCAGATATACATGCACGGCGCGGAACTTTCCTTGATCGCCGCAAGGATTTCAGGTACAAGAAGGTCGGGAAGCACGCTGGTATACAAGCTGCCCGGACCCAAGGTAATCAGGTCGGCATTGCGGATTGCTTCCAACGCATCGCCTACAGCAATGGGAGCCGACGGAACGGTATCCACATGGATGATTTTTACTTTGCCGCCTTTTTTTTCGACATAAGCAGCAATTTCCGATTCCCCTTCAATCGTACTGCCGTCGGACATTTTCGCGCAGAGGCGGATTTTCTGCGCCGTTGCTGGCATGACCTGCCCGCGGATATTTAAAACGGTGCTGGCCGTTTCCAAAGCATTCTGCACATTTCCGAATTCCTTCATGAGCGCCGCCAGGAATAAATTGCCCAGACTGTGGCCCGCCAGTTCTCCTTCCCCGCCAAAACGATATTGGAAGAGCTGTTCCAGTACTGTTTCTTTATCTGCCAAAGCCACCAGACAATTGCGTAAATCCCCGGGCGCGACAATATTCATCTCTTCACGAAGCCGGACGGAAGAGCCGCCGTCCTCCGACACCGTACCAATAGCGGAAATATTGGAAGTCTTTGTTTTCAATCCGCGGAGCAGCATGGACAATCCGTGTCCTCCTCCGATAGCCACGACTTTCAGCCCGCGGGACAATTCCCATTTTGACACGATATGGCGGGACACGCTTTCCTGATCTGGTGCCACAAGGCTGAAGAAACGTTTCACCAGCCTGCGGATCGCCCACAACATGAAAAACAGGCCGATGAACACGAAAAAGATCCCTGCCGCAGCAAGAAATGTATAGCTGTAAGTCCCTGTAAGAACGAACAGGAGGCGAAGTATTTCCTCCTCAATCCGCCCAAAGACCTGGTAGTTCATAACGAGAGCAGCACCGAATGCCAACAGCATAAGGCCGAAGGAAAAGAGCAGCATCCATCTTTTTATATTTAACCCGGGATAAAGCCACTGCAGGAGCAGTTTCATTTGTTTTCCTCCTACTTATCATCTGCATCGCGAACAATGCGGTTCCTGTGCAAATCACGGTGTTCCACGTTCACATGGGCATGCTTTTCTTTCAGGTGGGCTCCCAGTTTTTCTGTCACGAAAACGGAACGGTGCATACCGCCGGTACAGCCGATAGCAATGGTAAACTGCGTTTTTCCCCGATCTCTGAACTGATCCACTATGAATCCCATGAAATTAAAAAGTTTTCTTTTAAATTCTTTGGTAACCGGTGATTTTTCAATATATGCCGCCACTTCCGGCACGCGCCCCGTCCAGTGCTTGTATTCTTCCACATAGAAAGGGTTCGGCAGGAAACGGACATCAATGACCATATCGGCATCAATGGGAATACCGTATTGGAAGCCAAAGGAAAATACAGTAATCTGCATGTCCCGTTTCTTATCCACCGCGCCGAAACGGCTCCCCATGTATTCCTGCAGATCAGCCGGTTTCATAGCGGTAGTGTCGATAATGACATCCGCCTGTGCGCGGACACCGGCAAGAATTTTTCGTTCCGCCTCTATGCCTTCCTGAATGCGCATCGTTTTGGCCAAAGGGTGCTGCCGACGGGTTTCCATATACCGCCGCACAAGAGCTTCGTCCGATGCTTCCAAGAAAACCACTTCATGGGGAATCCCCCGTTTATTCAATTCGTCCAGCGCCTGGGGAAGCGCGTCAAAAAAAGAACCGCCCCGGATATCGGAAACCACCGCCACATGGCGGGTATTGGACGTACTCTTCCAGCAAAGGTCCGCAAAACGGGCAATCAGGACCGGCGGCAGGTTATCCACACAGTAATACCCCATATCTTCCAGCTTCTGCATGAAATTCGTTTTCCCCGCACCGCTCATGCCCGTGATAATCACAAAACGAAACCGTTCCATTACTTATACCTCCAGTACATATTTCTCTATGGCTTTTGCCACGCCATCCTCATTATTCGATGCCGTGATGAAATGGGCCGCCGCTTTTGCCGATTCCGCCGCATTTTCAACGGCAAAAGACCAATCGGTCAGATTAAACATGGAAATATCGTTATGCCCGTTCCCAAAAGTCATCAAACCTGACAAAGGAATCCCCCAGCGGTCACAAAGCTCGGCGAGCGCCGCCCCCTTGGACATGCCTTTCCTGTTCATTTCAAAAAACTCCGGCTTCGATTTCACTTGGTTCGTGGCATAGCTGAACTTTTCAGAAAGTACCCGCTCCACCTCTGCCATGACCTGCGGGTCTCTGTCAAATACCAGGAGCTTCGTCGGTTCTTTGGCAAGCGTCCAGAAATCCTCTCCCAGGACATGGGCGGAAACGCCGCACTGCTTTTCATAACTCTCCGTACGCTCATCGCGGAAAGGCACGTACACTTCATCATCAATATAGGCATGCATGTACCATCCCCGTTCATGGGCCGTATCTATAATGCCCTGTGCCGTTTTCATATCCATTGTCACATCGCGGAGCACTCTGCCGCTTTCGCAAAGCCCCACAAACGCACCCGTATAACAGATCAGCGGCACATCTCCAAGACCGATGGCTTGCCCCCATGGGCGGGCAGCCTGAAACATACGGCCCGTGGCAATAACGATGCGGATATTTCTTTCCATCACTTTCCGAAGAATATCTTTCGTATAATCGGAAAGTGAAATATCATCATGGAGAAGCGTGTCGTCCAGGTCGATCGCTATCATTTTTACCGGTGCCATTCATTCCTCCCTTTGAGCGTCCCTTATTTCCGCTTCAAGGCTTTTCCAATTTGTTTGTACCCTATTATAGCATAAGAAGAAACACCCGAATCCGTGTGAAGCGGATACAAAGTGCTTCTTCCGTTCTATATTTCATACCTTACCGAAACAAGAATCAATCCTTGGGGCGGCGCAGTGAATCCCGCTTTCTCTCTGTTCCTTGATTCCAGCACCGCAGGGATACCCTCCGCTTTCCGTTTTCCTTCGCCCACTTCCACAAGCGTTCCCACTAAAATGCGCACCATGCCCTGGAGAAAACTGTCTCCGGTAAAATCGATCTGCAGTTCTCCCTTTATTTCTTTCATTTCAATTTTGGAAATACAGCGGACCGCAGACTTTTTCATTTTCTTATTTCCGCAGAAGGAAATGAAATCATAAGTTCCGATTAAAAATGCTGCCGCTTTCTTCATTGCTTCTACATCAAGAGGCTTTCCATACTGCCACACGAAGCGTCGTTCAAACACATTTTTCTCCGTCGACGTGCGGATCCGGTAACGGTACATTTTCTCCACCGCATCAAAACGGCTGTGGAAACGCTCTCTCGCCGTCTTCATATGCTTCAAAGCAATATCGTCAGGTAAAAGCATATTCAAATCCGTTTCCAACTCTTCCGCTTTCCTCTTTTCTTTCAGATGGAAATTCACCATCTGTCCCAGCGAATGAACCCCGGCGTCTGTCCGTCCCGCGCCGATGACCTGCACCTCTTCCCCCGTTATTTTCCGAAGAGTTTTCTCCAATTTCCCCTGAATCGTTTCTTCCGTACGCTTTTGCTTTTGCCAGCCCTCATAGCGGGTACCGTCATACTGTACGATGCAGCGATAATTCATAGAACCTCCTTATAGCTTCCGTTATTCCCATTGTACGCAGAGCCCGCAGCAGCGTCAAACAAAACTATATTTACTGCAACTCCATATGATATAATATTAACAGTTTTAAACTACTTTTTTATATTTTGAAAGTGAGTGAACCTGATGAAAAAATTATTGACAGCCCTTGGTGCGGCAGCAGTCATCGCAACCATGACCATGCCGGTTTCCGCTGAAAAACTGTGGAAGTACAGCGAAACCGTTACCATTGACCTTGCTGAAGCACGGTACAAGCCGACCACCGATGGCCACGACATACTGGAATTCGTTGCGGTAGAACAGCTTCCTGACGGCACCTGCACTTATACTTATGTCTATGACAGAACCGCCGGAACCATCCAGGTGAAAGAAATGGAAAAGACCACAAAGAAACTACGTTAGAAGTGCAACTCCTCCGCGACCACCGTCAACACCACCAATCCCGTTATCCGTGAACGCGCACAGATGGCAGAAGCGGTCTACCAGAGAAAAGTACATAAGAAGTAAGCCATGGACGCCGTTTATGAAGAAATAAACCGCGACCTGCTCCACTTCATTGCCAAAGCACCGTCTGTTTTTCATGCTGTAAACAGCATTCGGACGGCGCTTTCTTATGCAGGTTTTACGGAAATACGGGAAGAAGACCCGTGGCAGATTGAAAGAGGCGGGAAATCTGTCGTCACAAGAAACGGCTCCGCCCTCCTGGCATTTACCATCCCTGAAGACGACGGTCATGCGTTCCGCATAACGGCAAGCCATGGCGACTCCCCTTCTTTTAAAATCAAAGAAAATCCCGAACTCCGCGACGCTGCGTATGTCCGGCTGAACGTGGAAGGCTACGGCGGCATGATCATGTCCACCTGGCTCGACCGCCCCCTGTCGGCAGCAGGCCGTATCATCGTTTCGGAAAATGGAACACTCGTTTCCAAACTGGTCAATCTCGATCGGACGACACTCGTCATTCCCTCCGTCGCCATCCATATGGACCGTACTGCAAACGGCGGGCACGCCTGGAATATACAGCAGGATCTCCTTCCTCTTTACGGGACGGCGGACGATTCCCTGTCCTTTATGGATGCCGTTGCCGCTGCAGCACAGGTTGCGCCGGAAAATATTTTAGGCCATGACCTGTACCTTTATTCCCGTATAGAGGGAACCCTGTGGGGAGAGCGGCATGAATTTATTTCTTCCGCCAGGCTGGATGACCTTCAATGCGCTTTCGCCGCGTTCCGTGGATTCACCGCAGGAAAAAAGGAAAAGCATATCTGTGTTTACGCCCTTTTCGATAATGAAGAAGTTGGCAGCGCCACAAATCAGGGCGCCGGTGCCACCTTCCTCAAGAATACACTGACAAGAATCTCCCGTTCTTTGGGTTACAGCTATGACGAAACACAAGCCATGATTACCCGAAGCTTCATGATTTCCGCCGACAACGGCCACGCGCTCCATCCGAATCATGGAGAATATGCCGATCCCGTAAACGCGCCGCGCCTGAATGAAGGCATCGTCATTAAATTCAATGCCCAGCAGAAATACGCCACTGACGGATTCTCCGCCGCCTTCTTCCGCGACCTTTGCCGCCGCGTAGAAGTACCGACACAGGTCTTTACGAACAGGAGCGATATCCCCGGCGGTTCCACCCTGGGAAATATTTCCAACACCAAGGTTTCCATGCCTACGGTGGACATCGGACTTCCCCAGCTCGCCATGCACTCCTCTTATGAAACAGCAGGCACGAAAGATACCGCTTACCTGGTCATGGCATGCACCGCATTTTTTGAATAAGCTGTATTATTTGTTTACAGGCAATAAAAACAGACACCGCTATGAAATTGTATTTCCGCAGTGTCTGTTTTTATTGGCTACACTTCCGCTTCATCCAGTTCCTTCACATAAGGTTTTATGTCAATCAGGCTGCTTCCGTCAATAGCATCCAGCCCGATTACAAAAAGCCTGTTCTTTTCCCGCCTTACCAGTTTGACCACGCATAGATTGATGGGATTCGGCCGGTGCGGCGAACGGCTGGCAAATACACCGTAAGGTTCCTTTGCCCAGGGCGGCACCGTTTGCAGGGCCGTGCGGTCAGCTTTGTGGGCAAAATATAAAACAACATAATATTTTCCATCCTCCACATGAAGCAGTGCCGCTTCATAAGCCGGAAAGATTTCAATTTCACAAAATTTATCAGAAAGCTTTCCCTGCCGCGGCGCTTCTTTTACTGTTTTATAAGGACTATGTATTCTCCCTGTTTCTTTTAACTCCATTTTTCCTCCTTTAAACAAGTAGAAATCATTCACACCTATTCGTTTTAGACTATCATTTATTTATAATAATCTCAATGTGCATCATTTTACCCGATTTTTTATACAACATCAAAACAGGATATGTAATACTCTCAAGTTTCAGTTACCAGATTTTTATCTTTAAACTTAAGACAAACTGTGATAATATAGCCAATAAGAAACAAATTGTTTGAGAAATATGTCACAGGAGCTTTTATGGACAGACGACAGCAAAAAACGCGAACCGCCATTTTTGACGCCTTCAGCGAGCTTTTATCCGAAGAATCTTATTCACGCATTACCATACAAACCATCATCGACCGCGCGAATATCGGACGGAGCACTTTTTATTCCCACTTCCAGACAAAAGACGACCTTTTGAACGCCATGTGCACGGAACTCTTCCGGCATATCATCGACGGCGTCATGAATCATGACCTCCCTGCAGACCATCACAATGCCCCCGGTGTGCCGGATCCTGTTTTCTGCCACATCCTCCAGCATATCAAGAGCAACTCTTACCATATCAAAGATCTGCTTATTTCCGAAAGCAGCGATATCTTCCTTAAATATTTCAGGGACAGCCTGCGCAGCCTCATCAGCATATATATTCTCCAGTCCCCGGACCATCAGAGAAGGGATATACCCGAGGAATTTCTTCTGAACCATATCACAGGCAGTTTTGTGGAAATGGTCCAATGGTGGGTAAAGAATCGTATGCAGCAGACGCCGGAGGAATTGGATTTCTGTTTCCGTTCCGTTATCTATCCTGTCATATGAAGATAAAAAGCCATGTTTGCCTACTGGGGGCGGGACAGCAAGACAAAGAATCCCATCAGATCAGCGGCCTCCCGTATACACTCATGCTGACGGACTATAAAGGCCGCACCATCAAAATGTCCTCAGACATGTCCAATGAAAAAACACAGGAACCTGCGTAAAAATCCCCTGCCGCGCATCGGTAAGGGATTTTTCGATTTTCATCTGTCGAGTACCAATAAAAGCAACACTGCCTGTCAAACGTCAGTCAGTGTACCAGCAATGATCCTGTCTTGTTAGCTGTTAGCTACGAGATTAAAGCCGACAACCGGAAGCCGGCAGCTGAAAGCTCTAAAACCGTAACTCAGAGTGAAACGAAGAGTCTATTACCGTAATGACGAAAGCGGTAAGCATGATTCCGTATTCTGTCAGCTGATTCCCGTTTTCTGTCATCAGCATAATAGATTTTTCACTCTTCATAACAATTATCGTTTACCGCTTTCTCTACAAAGTATTCTTGTGATCGTTCGGAAAACCCAATGACGGGGTGTCAGGCCAACTGCTTTCCTTACCATAATAAAATAAGTGCGGCAGGGGAAATATTGTATTTCTCTTTGCTACACTTATATGGTACTAATGACGCTGTAAGAAAAAGTGTCATAATACTGTTTTCCGTTTTCCGACCGCTGACTTCTGTTAGCTGATAGCTGATTTCCGTTTAGGTTTCCCCTGATAAAAGCAACTCTACTCTTAAAACGTCATCCAGAGCTATGCGAAGGATCTATTACCGTGGTGAGGAAGACTGTAAGCATGAATCTGACTTCTATCTTCTGTCAGCTGTTTTCTGTCTTTTATCCTTTAAAAAGTAAGGCGCATCTGGTACCACACCACATTGCCGTGAACCGATACAGATATTCCTTCGTTAAGAAAACCGAACTTGCCATAGTAATGGATCAGTTCTTTCTTGCAGGTGAGGACAAGACCTCTCCGTCCTTCCTTTTCCGCATCATGGATGGCGCGGCGGAGCACTATTCCCGCATATCCTTTCTTCCGGCATGCAGGAATCGTATTCAGCCCGAAAATCATCTGCCATGCGCCATGTTCATCATGCATGTCTGCTTTCTCATACATTTCGTCAGTAAGATCCGTAAGGTTTGTCACCATACCGTCCGCAAAAGAAATCAGTTTTCCCTTTTCAAAGAGGAGCCAGAAATGATTGCCGTAATAAGTGAGCCTCTCTTTGAAAGAATCCTTCGTCGCCGCCTCGGCAGGAGGAAAACACTCCGCTTCCACCGCAGACACCAATGCCAGATCATCTATCGTTGCTTTGCGTATTTCCATAAAGTCCTCTTCTTCCCTTCCCTCTATACCAATTCGTAAAAAAGCACCTACCGTTCAGTAAGTGCTTTATGTTTTATCAGATATCAGTACAGCTTTGCTCCCGCAGGGATATGGTCGTCTACCATGAGCAGATGAAGTTTTTCTTCACCATCTTCTTCATGGATTGCAGAAAGCAGCATACCGCAGGAGTCAATGCCCATCATATTCCTCGGGGGCAGGTTCACGATAGCGATCACCGTCTTGCCGATGAGGTCTTCCGGTTCATAGAAGGCATGAATGCCGGAAAGGATGGTGCGGTCTTTGCCGGATCCATCGTCCAGCGTGAATTGAAGAAGTTTCTTGCTCTTCTTGACTGCTGTGCAGTCTTTGACTTTCACTGCGCGGAAGTCCGATTTGCTGAAAGTTTCAAAATCAACCGTATCTTTAAATAAAGGTTCTACTTTTACTTTGGAAAAATCAATTTTTTCAGGAACGGCAGGGCCCGCCTCCTTCACTTCCGTTTTCCCCTGGTCGCCTTCCGGCCGCATCGCAGGGAAAAGAAGAACGTCTCGGATACTGGAAGAATTGGTCATGAGCATGAAAAGACGGTCAAGCCCGATGCCGAGTCCACCTGTCGGGGGCATACCGTATTCCAAAGCAGTAAGGAAGTCTTCATCAATGGGATGCGCTTCGTCATCGCCATGCTCTCTTTCTTCTACCTGCATTTCAAAACGCGCCCTCTGATCCAGCGGATCATTTAATTCGGAGAATCCGTTTGCCAATTCGCGTCCATAAATATAAGACTCGAAACGGATGGTATATCTCGGATCTTTGGGATCCAGTTTAGACAGCGGAGATACTTCGATGGGATGCTCTGTAATGTGGACAGGCTGGATAAGGTGCTCTTCCACATAGTCGTCAAAAGCAGCTGCCAGAAGCTTGCCGAAACCGTCAAATTCACCATATTCCACATGAAGTCTGTCGCAGATGGCACGTGCTTCCTCAATGGTCTTGCAGGCATCAAAGTCTTCACCGGTGTATTTCTTTACCGCTTCTGCCATGGTGAGTCTCGGCCATGGGCCTGCCACATCTATTTCTGTTCCTTCATAGGTGAATTTCGTAGTGCCGTAAGAAGCCATAGCGCAGGCTGCCACGATCTGTTCCGTCTGGTCAATGACATCATCGATATCGCCATAAGCCTGGTATGTTTCAATAGCGGTAAACTCCGGATTATGACGGGTATCCATGCCTTCATTGCGGAAATTGCGGGTGATTTCAAATATGCGTTCATACCCGCCGACAAGAAGTCTCTTTAAATAAAGTTCCGGCACCATTCGGAGGTACATGGTCATATCCAGCGCGTTGAAATGCGTCATGAAAGGTCTTGCATTCGCACCGCCATAGAGCGGCTGAAGAACCGGCGTTTCCACTTCGAGGAAACCGTGTGCGGTATACCAGTTCCGGATAGCCTGGAGCATATTCGCCCTCTTGATGAACGTCTTTCTTACTTCGGGATTGGCGATAAGGTCAAGATATCTCTGGCGGTAGCGCTGTTCCTTATCCGTAAGGCCGTGCCACTTTTCCGGAAGCGGGCGGAGAGACTTGGAAAGCATGGTGAAGTGCAGGACACGGATGGTCGTTTCTCCCGTGTGTGTAGTGAATACAGTGCCTTCCACCCCGAGGATATCTCCCATGTCTACCAGTTTGAAGAGATTCCATTCATTTTCACTGACAGTATCTTTCCGGAAATAAAGCTGGATATCCCCTTTTTCATCACGAAGCGTGCAGAATGCCGTTTTTCCGTGCCCGCGGATAATCATAATACGGCCTGCCACTTTGACATGCTCCCCGCTTGCTTCCAAAGCTGCCGCATTCGCATGGATATCTTCACTGTGATGGGTGCATTCATACTTTCCGCCGTAAGGCTCAAATCCCAGTGCGGTAATCTTCTCCAGCTTCCCCCTTCGGATCAGCATCTGGTCGTTCAGTTTTTCTTCCATTCTGAAACCTCTCTTTGCATATAACCAATCAGCAAAAATTTATGCTTTGATTTTAATAACTTTATACTTTACAACACCGCTTGGCGCTTCCGCTTCTACAATATCCCCCGCCTTGGCGCCCATCAGTGCGCGGCCGACAGGAGACTCATTGGAAATCTTCCCTTCAAAAGGATCCGATTCCGTACTGCCCACGATCTTCACCGTTTCTTCCACATGGTCTTCCAGCGCTTCAATGGTTACCGTCATTCCTACATCGACGCGGCTCTTTCTCCCTTTTTTGCCGCTGTCAATAATTTCCGCCGTACGGATCTGCTGTTCCAGTTCCTTAATACGTCCTTCTACGAAAGACTGCTGGTTTTTTGCATCATCATATTCGGAGTTTTCAGAAAGGTCGCCCATAGCGATGGCTTCTTTCAGACGTTGTGCTACCTCGCCGCGCGTCTTTGTACGAAGTTCATCCAATTCTTTCTGTAATTTTTCAAGACCTTCTTTTGTCACAAGTGTATGCTGCAATTCTGCCATGCCAATTGCTCCTTTTTCTATAAATATTTTATAAAACTCCCATTATAAGGATATATTATTAAGTATAAGCAGATAAAAATGTATTGTCAATTTGATAAGAACCGTTCCTTACAACTCCCGTTCCGTTTGGAAAGTCTTTTTACAAACAGAAATAGAGGCCTGCCTTCCAAAATCATTTCTGCCATAGGAAACAGATTTCCTCTTCCCATTTTTCCTTTACCGGGTTGAGATCTTCTCCATTCTTTATTTATAAAAAAATTCTGTACCCATAAAAAGAAAAAATATCATTTTCTCAATTACATAAGGTTTCTTATCAATTTCAAAATCATTTCGAGCAAATAAAGTCCATATAGGGAGAAATGAGGAGATTTCAGCCTCTCACAGGACAATCGGATCCCGGACTGCATCCATTGTTTTTGCAACATATTTATCAGAATGAATAAATATCCATTTTTGAAATCATTGTCCTTCCCCAGATATTTTTAAAAAAACCGATAAAAACGGCGTTTCAAGATTTCCATTTTTATAGCCCCCGGAAATCTGAATGTATCATGATGTATCACGCCAATCCATATCAATATCCGATAGCGTTCCATTTTTTTCGTTTTTCTTCATTTTTCTTTCTTCTCCTCAAAGGTCCTCAAAAGTCCTCAAGGATAAAGAAATATATTTTTTTGAAATTTCCTATTGTACTTCCTGTTTATCTGTGGTATATTTCTTTCAGCAAAAATATTACGCGCCCTGCATGAAAGTGCAGCTGAGCTGCGGAGTACTTCTCGAAGTGAACGGTTTTCTTTGTTTCCCTGTTTCTTTCACCATAACGAAAGTAAATGGGGATTGCCTATGCCTGAAAATCGGGCATTCCGGTGAGATTCCGGACAAATATCTTCCCCCGTTCCGAATATGTGTCGGAAATTGGTACGAGAAAGAAGGGAACTACATTGTCTGAAAGCAGAAAAATGGGAGTGGTACAGCTCACCACAGTCACCGCCATCAACATGATGGGATCCGGCATTATTCTTTTGCCGGCAACACTCGCGGAAATCGGTACGGTTTCCATTTTCGCCTGGATTCTTGCCTCTATCGGCGCTACTATTCTTGCCTACGCTTTTGCCAAATGCGGCATGTACAGCAAAAAGGTAGGCGGCATGGGCGGTTACGCGGAATACCGGTTCGGCCGTCTTGGAAACTTCCTTTCCAACTACACTTATGCCATTTCCCTGATTATCGCCAACGTGGCTATCGCCACCGGCGTAGTCAGCTACGGTTCTTACGTTTTCGGTTTTGACCTTTCTCCCATGGAAGTTTGTCTGGCAACCATCAGCACGCTTGCCATCGCCGCTTCCATCAGCCTTGTCGGACCGAAAAAATTCGGCAAATTCACCTCTTTGGGCATGATCTGCATTCTTCTTCCGGTCATTGGCCTTCTTCTCTGCGGCTGGTATTTTTTCAGCCCGGACATCTATGTGGCTGCCTGGAACCCTCATGATATGCCTTTCTATCTCACCATGCGCGATTCCATCGCCGTCATTCTCTGGGCATTCCTCGGTCTCGAAACAGCCTGCGCCAATTCCGACACGGTGTAAAACCCTGAAAAGAATGTGCCTGTCGCTGTTTTGGCAGGAACGATGATTGCCGGTGTATGCTACATGACCTCCACGGCGATTATCGGGGGGCTTGTTCCTCATACAGAGCTGGTATCTGCCGGTGCGCCTTTCGGCCTTGCTTACGCAGCCATGTTCGGAAATACGGTGGGACACATGGTATCTGCCATGCTTGTTATTTCCTGCTTCGTATCCCTCACCGCATGGCAATTCACCATCTCCGAGGTGGTAAGAGAGGCTGCCACCATCGGCCACTTTCCCTCCTATCTCCGGAAAGTCAATCGTTTCTATGCGCCTTACATGGCAATCGGGACCTTGGTCTGTATCCAGTCCCTACTGACGCTGTCTACAATCAGCCCCTCTCTGTTAAAGCAGTTCAATGTCCTTATCAATCTTGCCGTCATGGTCAATCTCATTCCCTACCTGCTTGCCATGGCTGCCGTTCCCGATCTGCAGAAAGCAGAAGGCATCTCTGCAGCAAAAGCAAAACTGCCGAATATAGCAGCTATCATCGGCGGTGTATACAGCGTATACGCTGTATACGGCTGCGGATGGGATATCATTCTTTACGGGACGCTCGTTACCGTCTTCGGCATCATGATTTATATGCTGAAAACAGCCCGGCTTTCTCCTGCCGGATTCCAAACCTATCCGCCCAAAAAATAACGTTTCAACTTCAAGCCTCCGCAAGGAGGTTTTTTTACTGCGAGACACCTACGATAAAGTCCTCTCCCAAAAGAGGGGACTTTATTTCTTATAAGCCAAGATTTCTGTTTCCGTATTTACATCATATGCTTCTTCCCATTCTTCAGGAAGATTGTCCAGTTTTTCCCATTCCCTGCATTCTTCCCCATCATCTTCCAAATTGAGGAAAGGGGAGAAATAAACAGGTTTCCTGATCTGCAGGTATCCCTTTTCAAAGATAAAACGGACTGCCTTTGTAAGATACACGCGGTATTCCGCCTTCCTTCCGCGGGAAAGCGTCTTCTTCTCATTGATAATCCGCACTTCTTTTATTTCTTTTTGTAGTGCATGATCGTCCGGCACCACGGCAGGGCGGCTCGGGTTGAGTTCTTTTTCTTCCGCTTCACGGAAGACCCATTCCAAAGCATCCGTCTTTTTTCCGCCGGCCACCCTGCCCGTCATTTCCTGCGTCATTATATAGCATTTTCTGCCGGTATAAATACCGACGGGCAGGAGATATACAGGATGGAAAATGGACGGATCGCATCGGTACTTTTCAAAAACCTGCCCCGCCATCCCTTTTAAAATCTTCAGTGTCTTTTCGCTGAATCGTAAATCCAATAATTCCATGTTCTCCCTTTCTGATGAAAATGTCCGCCTCACGTAAATAAAGGCGGACATTTTTTATTTCTGTTCTTTCTTTTACTTCGTCCCGAAAATCCTGTCTCCCGCATCGCCGAGTCCCGGAAGAATGTATTTCTTTTCATTCAACCGTCGGTCAAGGGCGGCGGTGTAGATCGACACATCCGGATGCGCGTCGTTCACGAGTTGTACACCTTCCGGCGCAGCGACAAGACACATGAATTTGATATTTTTTACACCTTTCGCCTTCATCATGTCGATAGCTGCCACGGCACTCCCCCCGGTCGCCAGCATGGGATCAATCAATATGAAACCACGGTTTTCCACATCGGGAAGTTTACAGTAGTATTCCACAGGTTTTGCCGTAACGGGGTCGCGGTACAAGCCGATGACGCCTACACGGGCAGAAGGAACGAGTTCCAGAAGCCCGTCAAGCATGCCGAATCCCGCCCGGAGGATAGGGACGATCCCTACTTTCTTCCCTGCCACACGTTTTCCTTTCATCACTTCAAGAGGCGTTTCAATTTCTATATCTTCCATAGGCAGATCACGAGTCAGTTCATACCCCATGAGCAGTGTGATTTCCTTCAGAAGCTTTCTGAAATCACCGGAACTGGTTTCTTTCTGACGCATAATCGTCAATTTGTGCTGAATAAGCGGATGGTCAATTACCTGGATCTGCATTTTATTTCCTCCTGTTACAACGGGTTTCTCAATTTTGCTTCCATTATTTTATCACTTTTTATTTTGGATGTCTGTAATTCTTCCGGCCGGCCACCGGAAACATTCTTACAGGCGCCGGTGACGCATATCTTCCCATGCCATAATCATCGCACCGCCGGCAAGAATAATCTGGACCGCCAGATGGATCCAGAGAAAGAGGAAGATCAGGCCGATAAGGGAACCGTAAGTGACGCCCATGCCCGATATATGGAGGATATAGTAACCATACCCTGCAGTCAGGAAAAGGAGGGCCGCCGCCACCAGAAAGGAAGCAGGAATGATGCGTATCCATTTCGTGATGTACCTGCTTGGCGCATAACGGTAAAAAGCCGATAAAGACAAGCTCATAACCACAAAAGGAATGGCATACCGCGACGGCCGCCAGACCTGCCAGAAGACAGACGGCAGTTCCATGATATAGTCCTGTACAAGGAATAGGTTGGCAATGGCAAAGACAATCATCGTAATAGAAAGAATCCTGGCAAATCCAAGAAATACGTTAAAGAAGCAGGCTTTCAGGCTGACCTTTATCCAGGACTGGATATTTCTGTCCTAAAAAAATATTTTATCCATCCCGCGGACAAGGACGTTCGTCCCCTGTGAAGCGGTCCACACTGCACCGCCGAGACCGGCAAAAAGCCATATCGTACTCCGCCCCGCGATGATACGGGCGATATTTTCCTCCATACTCGCCCCAAACTGGGCCGGCAGACCACTCAGCAGATTAAGGATCGTCTCAAGCTGGGGCGCCGCAACAAAAAATATCCGGTTCCA
>ENA-OQLI01001202-OQLI01001202.1-human-gut-metagenome-genome-assembly--contig:-NODE-1202-length-20542-cov-3.356552_pt1 | contig 20542 bp, 16 predicted proteins | sample MGYA00242805_ERZ504812 | MGnify/ENA primary metagenome ERZ504812 (study PRJEB26092, sample SAMD00036430) | human gut metagenome | host: Homo sapiens | study: EMG produced TPA metagenomics assembly of... | reverse complement strand
AGGGGCATACCCGAAAGCGCCCCTACTGGTAGGTGGTTACTTCTAATAGCTCTACTTTAATTATCTTGCCATTGGGCGCTTCATAATCTACACTTTCGCCTACCTTATGTCCCATTATGGCTTTTCCTAAGGGAGCATCTGGGGAATAAACATCCATTTCAACATCGGGGCTGGCTTCCCGTGACCCCATCAGGAATGTTACTTCACGGCGTCCTAAAGTAGCTTTTACTACCATTCCAGGCTCGACTATGCCGTCATCTGCTGGAGGCTTGCCAACTTCGGCGTTTTCAATAATCTCTTTTAACTGTAAAATGCGGGTTTCATTCCAGGATTGTTGTTCGCGCGCGGCGTGGTAGCCACCGTTTTCTTTTAAGTCTCCCTCTTGACGGGCTTCATCGATGCGACGAGCGATTGCTGGGCGTTCCACTTCTTCGAGGTTGCGCAGTTCGTCTTGCAGACGATCATAAGATTCTTGGGTCATCCAGGTCTTGTCTGCCATATTGTTCTCCTAAGCTCATATACAAAAGACTGACCGCGCCGAGCGCGGTCAGTAAATAGCAGTTTTCAGTCTAACAAATCGCGGTAACGCTGGCTATTAATTTTGCTGGTTGCAAAATGGCAGCTAAGCACTAGGACAATACTGCGAAATAGGCGGCGATACAGATACACACCCAGCCCGCTACCGTTCCACTGTGGAATATCTCGTGATAGCCAAAATACTTTGCGTCTCTACCCGGCCAGCGAATCCCGTAAAAAATTGCCCCAATTGAATAACACAGCCCCCCGGCAATGAGCAGCCAGATAACCGCCCATCCCCCGGCTATGAGGATGGGGTTCATATACCACAGCGCTACCCATCCTAGAAGAATATAGATGGGGACATATACCCAGCGAGGAGCATTAACCCAAAAAACTGATAAGAAAATACCAAGTAATGCCCCTAGCCATACTATTAATAGTAGATGGGTAGTTTGCGATTTGTTTAGTAGGGATACCGCTATTGGGGTATATGACCCGGCAATCAGCAAGAATATATTACAGTGATCTAGGCGTCTCATCACCCCGTAGCCCCGCCTACCCCAAGGAACCCGGTGATATAGGGCGGAAACTCCAAATAACAGCAAAGAGCAAACTAGAAAAACCGCACACGCCCACCGTTTTTCCCCGTTATCAGCAAGGCAAAGCATAACTATTGAGGCTGCTAAAGCTAGTGGTGCGGTTCCGGCATGAATCCAGCCACGCATTTTAGGTTTATAACCGTAAGCATCTTTCCTATCCACTTCGGATAACCGATTTTGAGTTTCGCTTTGGCTTTGCACTGTCCCCTCCTGAGCTGGTGAAAACTTTATGCAATCATCAATAACCTACGGTAGCGTAACTTATCGAGGGTGTCAAACATCTCCTAGGCGGGGTAAAATCCTAATGTCTACCTCATAAAGGAGCGAGATTGAGCCACCTAAGTAACCTGGTATATCGCCTATATGCCCGCAACCTAGAGAAAGCGCTGCCCACCGAATCGCTGCCGCGTCATGTGGGAGTAATTCTTGATGGTAATCGGCGCTGGGCTCGTCAAATGGGTGCTAAATCTGAAACCGGTCATAAGGTTGGAGCTGATAAAGCACTAGAGTTCCTGGGGTGGAGTGAAGAGGTAGGTATCCAGCTAGTAACTCTCTGGATGCTCTCAACAGACAACCTCCGTCGTTCCGGAGAGGAATTAGACAAACTCTTTGACATAATCTGCGCAGTAGTAGAACAAATTTCATCCCAAGGGCATTGGCATCTGCGTTTACTGGGAAACCTATCCCTCTTACCTAAGCCGGTACAACAGCGCCTAAGCCAAGCAGTAACTAACTCTTGCCAGGACTCTCCCCTAACCGTAAATATCGCGGTCGGTTACGGAGGAAGAGAAGAAATAACCGAGGCGGTACGCGATTTACTACTTGAAAAAGCCAGTTCAGGGACAGATTTACAATCTGTAGCCGAGAACCTGTCAGTAGATGAGATTACCTCTCACCTCTATACCGCCGGTCAGCCCGACCCGGATTTAGTTATCCGCACCTCTGGTGAACAGCGTCTTTCCGGGTTTCTCCTATGGCAATCTACCCATTCAGAATACTATTTCTGTGAAGCGTTCTGGCCAGACTTCCGCAAGATTGATTTCTATAGGGCGCTGCGTGATTTCGCTTTACGCGAGCGTCGCATGGGAAAATAACCCCCGCTGCGCATTAGCTGTTTCCCGTCAGTCTTTAGAGTTCCCCTCAAACCCCTCGCCCTTAGTCATAGCTACCTTTTGGGAGTGTATCGTATCTTCAATTTTCTTTTGGGCTCCTACCTCAAAATCAGTTTTCGCATCTCCCGGAACAGTCTGGTTCGGATCGGAACTAGCGAACTCGCTGAGCGCATCCTGAATCTGCAACTGTACTTTTTCAGCTTTTTTAGCATGTTCATAAGGAGTTTTATTCTCACCGTTCTTTTCGGCCAGAGCCTTTGCCTCCCGAGCCTCAGATAGATTTTGGTCACTGGGACGAGAGGATTCTGCAAGTTCTTTATCTAGCAAACCAGGAGGCCCTCCCGGTCTATCTTGCTGATAGTTGAGGCGGATAAAGCTGTCATATCCTTTCAGGTAGAGCACCGTAGTATTTATAAACGCCAGCAACGGTACCGCAAATACGGCTCCAATGATTCCTACAGATGCCCCGCCAGCTGCAACCGCCAATAGAACCGCTACTGGATGCAAACTGACCGCATTAGACATTAACGCTGGTTGAAGCAGATTTGATTCCAGTTGCTGCACAACCAGGATAATAATCACCATCACTACCGCGGTAGTAAACCCTTTATCAACCAGGGCAATTGCTACTGCCATCATGCCAGAGATGATAGCGCCCAAAATAGGCACGAACGCAGCCAAGAAAACCAGCATCCCCAAGGGAATCGCTAAAGGAACCCCGATAATAAAGGCTCCTCCCCCAATACCAATCGCATCAATAGCAGCAACTAGACACTGAGTGCGGGTATATGCCCCCAAAGTAACCCAACCGCGAATGGCGGCTTCGTTCAAAGGATTGCGTGCCGACCGGGGTAAAAGACGTAAAAACCATTGCCAAATCTTTCTTCCGTCCTTAAGAAAGAAGAATAGGCAGAATAACGCGGTAAGAAGCCCGGTAAAGGCGGAGGCCACAGCCGACATAGTGCCCAGGGCATTACTGGCAAGCCAGGAAGCATTTTTACGGGCATAATTTTGGATTTGTTCTTGGGCTTGTGCCCACAGGTCAGACACCGTGTTGGTATCAAGTTGCAAAGGACCGGTGGCCAACCATTGAATCCCCTCATCAATGCCGTCTTTAGTGCGCGAAACCAAGTTCGGAAGTTCCGAAGCAAGCTGGGTAGTAGCCACCGAAATCATCGCGGTAACTACCCCCAAACCGATAAGCAAGGTTACGGTTGCCGCCAGAGTACGCGGAAAATGTAGTTTAATAAACAGCAGTCGCAAAAGCGGCTCTAAAAGCACAGCTAGCAAAACGGCGATTGCCGCCGGAACCACTATTATTTGAATTTTGCTAATTACAAAAACTATCCCGGCGAACGCGCCAGCAATCACCAGCATCCGCCATGACCAATCTGCTGCTACCCGCAGGGTGAGAGGAACCGCAGTTTCTTGCGGGGTAGCTTCCCTGTCGTTTTCTTTCATCTGCGGCATTTCCTCGCGATAAGAGGGCATTTCGGGATGTGGTGCGGACGACTTATTCCTTGCCGAGGACAGTGAATCCACTAGATTTCTGGCTGTTTTGGTAAAGCGTTCAAGACGAAAGGTCATAGTTAAAGGGTAGCAGCGCCTCCGACCCTATTAGTAAAGCAGCAGATAACAGCGATACTATTAACCGCTGTAGGAACTAATTCTTGAGTGGCAACGGGGCTAGCGGGTCATACGAGAAATGAATTGCCCCGACTCTTCGTCTATTAAACTCAAGCCGTCCATAGTGAAACCATTAATTCGCAAAAATCTGCGCTTTAGCTGGTCAGAGCGCAGCACCCAAATCTGTGCGGGAGTATCGTGATCAAGTACATAGTCCAGTAAACGTTGAGCTACTTGCGGTGAATAGAATTGCTCAATCACCCCAAAAAAGGCAATATCCAGGTCGCGGGGAGCCGTTCCTAAGTTATGGTCGTTTAGAGAAGACTTTCTTACATAAGCCATTCCCACTACCTGCCTACCCCGCGAAGCAAAAGCAATAGCGCGCCCTTTAGTTTGCAAAATCTGCTCATGCCAATAGCTAACTAAAGCCTCTTCGGTATATTTTTCCCAAAACGATTCTGGAGCCGCATGACCGATAGTCTCGGTGAGAATCTGGTGGTGCGCCATAGCTGCACCGGCAGCATCAACCAGAGTTGGGGTTCTCACAATCACCGACATGGCAGATTCCTTTCAACAAAAAATGGGGGCAGCTACTACTTATTTATATAGCAGCTGCCCCCATAAACAGAGCAATTAAGCTAGTTATCTCGAAGAATAGCGATAATCCGCAAAATCTCGACATAGAGCCACACCACGGTGACCATAATCCCTAGGGCGCAGCTCCAAGACATTTCTTTATCGACTCCCAGACGCACGCCCTCGCGAACCATATCAAAATCTGAGATTAGTGACATTGCGCCGAAAATCACCGCAAATAGCCCCACCAGCAGCCCCAAAGGTAGCCCGAATAGCGTGATTTGATCCAAGTTACCAACTGCGCTAGCTGGGGTGAGCACCGCCAAAACCATAGCTAGAAGCCGATAAACCACGATTCCTACTATGCCAACCAGCATTATCTTCATGAACTTTGAATTCACCCGCACCAGCCCAGTTTTGAACAGCACCAGGCAGGTTACAAACACCGCGGCCGTACCCAGCAACGCTTGAATCACAATACCCGGGTAGGTGTATTCGAAGAAAGCAGAGATTCCCCCGATAAACAGCCCCTCGAAGAGGGAATAACCCAAAGTAATCGCCGCGGAAGGTTTTTGGCGGAACGAAGAAACTAGCACCAGCGCAAACGCCACCAGAGCGGAGACGGAAGAAATGGTGAGCATAGTTCCGGCATTCGCGGTCAGATCATTTACTCCCCAGAACCACAGCGCCGCAGCGGCTAAAATCATCACCCCGAAACTTGCCCCGGTACGCACCAGCACATCATCCAGGGTCATAGGGCGGGAAATTCTTTGCGCAGCCCCAAGCGGCTCTGCCTGATTGTAGGCAGTCCCATTATTGGCAATATGAGGGTCATACTCAGATGTCCCCACCGGGGTGGCGCTCTGCGGGTAAACCGGGTTTCCTGCTGAGCTATTCTCTCCATAAGGGGCGTTAGTTCCTACCTGGTACCCAGGCATTTCAGGATACCCGGCAGGGGTGCGGCGCATTTGTTCGCCCACTTGATTCATAACCGGATTTGCCATCTGAATCTCTCTTTCTGTAGGTGTTTGCCGTTTTCCAGTTGCGACTATGGCAGTCCGCCTGCGAAAGCGTCAAAGCCAAGAACACTGTCACTAGAGAAAACGTTAGCGAGTGTTCCTTAAAAAAATCTGGATAAGTTCAGAAAGAAAAATGGAGAGTACCCCCGGTCGGACTCGAACCGACACTGGACTGATTTTAAGTCAGCTGCCTCTACCGATTGGGCTACGGGGGCCTACCAGGATTTTTACCCCGGTAAGACCGGGAATATCAGGTAGGTTTGCTGTTCTTTAGGCATAGCCCGCAGAAAAGCACCACTGTCATATTAAACCTTAGGCGCTGCCGATTGTCGAAACGAATAACCGTTAAAGTAAAGATATGAGCGAAAAACGCGAAAAGAAATTCAAGGTATCCGCTGACAATAAAGCTCAGCGAGATATTCATTACTATCCATTAGAAAAAGATGTTGAAGAGCTGGTTAGTCCCCCTGACTACCAGGATTTAGCGGCTCCCCACCCCAAGGACTACACCGAGAAGGCTCCCCACGGGGTGGCAACCTCGATTAAAAGAATCCTGGCAAACGATATCGTTGCCGGAATGATTTTGGTCTTTGCTGCAATCTTCGCTCTGCTATTAGCGAATGCCCCCTCCCCGGTGCGCGAAGCATATATGGCTCTTTCTAACTTTGAATTTGGCCCCAGTTCGCTAGGACTGCACCTGTCGGTTCATGAATGGGCACAGGACGGCATATTGACTTTGTTTTTCTTTACCGTGGGACTTGAGCTAAAACAAGAGTTCGCGATTGGTTCATTGCATAACATTAGGGTCGCAGCCATGCCGATTATCGCCGCAATATTCGGCATGATTGGTCCAGCCGGTGTCTACCTGATAGGAACTGCGATTTCAGGGGATAATGCCTGGCACGGGTGGGCGATTCCCACCGCTACCGATATTGCTTTCGCAGTGGCAATATTGCAAATCTTTGGTCGCGGTCTGCCGCTAGCTGCGCGTACCTTCTTACTGACCCTAGCGGTTGCCGATGATCTAGGTGGGATTTTAGTAATTGCTATCTTCTACGCCACCGGGATGAACTTTTTATCGCTGCTGCTGGCATTGGTCTGCGCCGCGATTTTCGGTTTCTTAGCCCAAAGACGAATTGGACGCTGGTGGATACTGATTCCTCTGGGCATAGTGACCTGGTATTTCATGTTTGACTCGGGAGTACATGCCACTATTTCCGGGGTGCTGTTGGGAATGACAGTACCCGCCAAGCAGCGACCAAATGAGGAGGAACCAGAAACTGAACGTTTAACCGAGGCCGTTAATCCCTTTAGCGCGGGACTCGCAGTGCCGATCTTCGCATTCTTCGCTGCTGGGGTAAACGTAGTGGATGTGGCAGGAGGCCCCCTCAACGTGATTACTCACCCGATAGCAATTTCGGTGATGCTAGCAATGCCGTTGGGAAAGTTCCTGGGTATCTTCGGCTCAGTGGCTTTATTCACCAAGGTTACCCCGCTTACCTTAGGTGAGGGCGTAGGAATGCGCGATGTGCTCCCGATTTCTATAACCGCTGGTATCGGTTTTACGGTGGCACTATTGATTTCCCACCTAGCCTTTAGAGGGGACGCGGAGCTTACCCAAGCTGGCTCCCTCGGGGTGCTAATGGGGACTCTCGCATCGGTGATAATAGCCGCAGTTGCCTTGAAGCTGCGAGTTAAACATCTTAAGGACGCAGAATAAATCTGTTCTGTATCTATTAGCTGACATCTGCTTCTAATCCCCCTAGACTTTACTCTCCAGGTAGCAGCCCTTTTGCTAGGCGGCTACAGAGCGGAGTCTAGGGGGATTAACAGTATTAAGATTCCCTTTTAGGTAGCTTTCCGCTATAGGGGGATTTTCGTCCTCGAAACCTACTGTTCGAGGACGCGCGCCTCCCCCAGTAGCGCTGCAAAATCAGGACATTCTTGCGCAGCGACCGCTAGATATTTACTAGGTAGTAACAAACGGTTATAGCCCAACTCAGCTGCCTGCGCAAAGAATCCTGCCGAGATTTTACGGGGCGCTTTTAACAGCCCAGCGCTTTGCGCCCCCTCCTGCAATAACCCCTGTCTAAGACTAAGCGCCGCCAACGCTTCCTGGGGTTTTTGATAGGCGAGGGCGACTTTCAAGTTTTCTCCCACTTCCGGTAGAGACACCAAATCAACGATGCGTTCAAAACCGAAACTAAAACCAACCGCCGGTACGTCTCGTCCTAACCAGCGTCCTACTACCCCGTCATAGCGTCCTCCTCCACAAATCGAAGATCCAGAGGCAGTGTGGGAGACTTCAAAAATAGGCCCGGTGTAGTACCCCATACCGCGCACCAAAGTGGGGGTGAACTTGATTTTAATATCGGGGCAGATTTTACCAACCTGAGCAGCAATTTCACCCAGGTCATATAGCGGCAGCTCGGTTTGCAAACCAGATACTTCCAAAGTTTTCGTATCTGCGTGCAGGTCCACAGCGGAAATGCTAGCTACCGCTGCAACCAAAGATTGAGCTTGACTATCACTAGCAATCTCGTGAGTAACCAGTTCTTTAATCACTGCCTCTTGACCGATTTTCTCCAGCTTATCCAAGGTGATAAAGGCACTATCCTGTTTATCGCCATCAATACCGGCAGCCCTCATCAGGTCACGCAGGAAACGGCGATCATTAATCAACACGGTAGAGTCTTTGTCTAACCCCAGTTTGGTGACAGCACTCCATGCGGTCGCTAAGATTTCGACCTCTGCACTAAAAGAACTCTCCCCCAAAATATCGATATCTACCTGGTTAAACTGGCGGAAACGCCCCTTTTGCGGACGCTCGGCGCGCCAAACCGAGCCGGTTTGGAAAGCACGGAACACATTCGGCAGTTCCGCCTGGTGAGTAGCGAAATAACGGGTTAAAGGCAGGGTCAAGTCATAGCGCAAACCCAAGTCTGCCGCGTCTCCAGGCAAAATAGCTTCCTGCGGGTCAAGACCGCGCCGCATAACCTGGAAAATCATTTTCTCGTTCTCTCCGCCCTGCCCAGATTGGAGGCGGCCAATAGGCTCTAGAGCGGGAGTTTCCAGCTCCATAAAGCCTAAAGAAGTATAGGTTTCACGCAGCACAGCCAGAACCCGTTCCCGCCAGGCTTTTTCAGTGGGTAAAAAATCTCGCATTCCGCGAGTAGCAACTATTTTTCCAGACATGGTTTAAACTTTAGCATTAGCGAAAGCGACCGGAGTTTAGTAATCGAAAGCCCTCTAGGCTTCCGGTAAAAACAAAACTAAATAAAAAGCGTTGTACCCCCAACGGGATTCGAACCCGTGTCTACGCCGTGAGAGGGCGGTGTCCTAGGCCTCTAGACTATGGGGGCGTAGAAAAAGAACAATTGTTCTTACTTCGCTGGGGTACCAGGACTTGAACCTAGAACAACTGAACCAGAATCAGCCGTGTTACCGATTACACCATACCCCAAGGGCTGTTCAACTAAGCTGACGCTTAATCGCACAGTCACCTACTTTAACCCAGTAGGTTATCCCGCTTCAAATCATTTCGTTGTGTGACTAATCACCAGTTATTATTACTATTGCAGGTGGGTTAATAGTTGCTGCAAACGTTTAACGGTGGAGTCTTTTCCTAGTATCCCAATCGAATCGAACACCGGAATCGACACGTTAGATCCAGTTATTGCCACAAATAAAGGCTGGAATGCGATGCGGGGTTTCAGACCCATTTCTTCTACCATGACTTTACTCATCACATCTTTTACGGTCTGGGAATCGCCGATAGTTCCGACCTGCCCCACTTCGCCCTCCGGCAAGGCTTTAATCACTTCGATAGCTGCGGCTAGTACTGCGGTGGCATTGTCTTTGAGTTTGCGCAAAGGTTTTTCCTGATATTCCACTTTTTCATCGGGGATAAATAGGAAACCGAGTAAAGATTTTGCCTGTGAAAGTACCTGCATTCTGCTTTGAGCTAGCGGGGCAGCGATTCTAAGCAGTTCCCGTTCGTTTTCTTGAATATCATCCCAATTATCGTGGCTAAGAAAACCGCCAGCATACAGGTAGGGAACGATTCGCTTCGTAAAATCATCAGAATCTAACAGCCGGATATGATCGGCATTAATTGCGAGGGCTTTTTTAGAATCAAAACGCGCCGGATTCGGATTAACATCATGAATATCAAAGGCTGCTACCAGCTGTTCCTTGCTAAAGATATCCTCATCAGCTGACAGTGACCAGCCTAATAGCGATAAATAATTGAGCATTCCCTCGGGAATCATTCCATTTTCTCGATGGAGCAACAGATTCGATTCAGGATCGCGTTTTGATAGTTTCTTGTTTCCTTCCCCCATTACATAAGGTAAATGCCCAAACTCGGGAATTCGGTCGGTAATGCCCAGCTCAATTAAGGCACGGTAAAGCACAATTTGTCGCGGGGTAGACGAGAGTAGGTCTTCCCCGCGCAGCACATGGGTAATATGCATCAGGGCATCATCTACCGGATTAACCAGGGTATATAGGGGGTCACCACCGCCACGCACAATCACATAATCGGGTACTGATCCCGCTTTGAAAGTAATATCTCCCCGCACCAAGTCAGTGAAAGAAATATCTTCATCGGGCATCCGCATCCGCAGTACCGGCTGGCGTCCTTCTGCCCGGAAAGCAGCAATCTGTTCCTCGGTGAGGTTGCGGTCAAAGCCGTCATAACCTAGCTGAGGATTGCGCCCGGCGGCTTTATGGCGAGCCGCTACTTCCTCAGGAGTGGAATAGGATTCATAGGCATATCCCCCCGCAAGCAGCTTTTGGGCAATATCTTTATAAATCTCCATCCGCTGGCTCTGCCGATACGGACCATAGGAGCCCCCCTTATCCACACCCTCGTCCCAATCTAGCCCTAACCAGCGCAAAGACTCTAGGATTTGTTGAAAAGATTCTTCTGAGTCGCGTTTGGCATCGGTATCCTCAATCCGGAAAACAAAAGTACCGCCAGTGTGACGCGCATATGCCCAGTTAAATAGGCAGGTACGCACCATTCCCACATGGGGAGTACCGGTTGGGGACGGACAAAAACGCACGCGAATATCGGAAACAGACTCCGAAGTCATACCTAAAGTCTCCTTATTAAAAGTCGGAAGTTCGTCCTTATTCTACTTCCTTGCCCATTCCTTTCTCGAAACTGCCGCTAAACCTCCGACCCTACCAGCTTCCCCTGAAGCTAGGCGTTTGCCGAACGCCACTCACTTACCCTGGTTTAAGCAGCTGGCGATAATTATTAGGGCGAGCGCGTCCTCGGAAAAGAAATCCCTAAAAGCTGAAGCAGAAAAGCTAAAAAGCCATCTCTATCGGCAGGTAACTAGCGGGAAGCGCTGACCACCAGGTTTTCGAGCGCTCCAATACCACTAACCATTGCCTGAATACGCTGACCAGGACGTAACGGTTCCGGCAGGTACATTCCGCCCACAATCACTACGTCCCCAGGCAGCAAGGTCATCATGGCACTAACCTTAGCGAACGCATCACCTACGCGGTAGCTAAAATCACTGCTATTTGCGGTTGCGACCTCCACTCCGTCCACTTGGGCGTTAAATGTTACCTGGTCGGGATCGAAAGTAGGATCTACCACAATCCAAGGACCGAGCGGAGCTGAAGTGTCCCAAGCTCGGCGCTGACAAGCTCCCAGTTTTTCTTTGCCCAAGCTACAGTCAAGACCGATAGTCCACCCCGCTATAACCTGGTCAAGATCATCAGATAGGACATTTTTGCAAATAGTTTTGACCACTGCCGCTAACCCGACAAAAATCTGGGTGTTACCTCCGCCCCAGGCGGGGATAGCAATCGGGTCATCTGGACCAATAACCGCAGTATTGGGTTTGATAGCCACCTGTGGATATTGCGTTACTTCAGCACTGGCAGAGTCTGCATAGCAGCCTTCATCGCGGTTTAACGGCTGATTTTGAAAACAGCTAACGACCTTTGAGCGAGGAATTACTGGAGACAAAAGCCGTGCCTCCTCTAAAGTATAAAGCTGCCCGGAGGGTTCGGCCTTTTGGAATAGAGGGTCACCTTTTAAGGCAACTAACCGTTCACTTCCATCTTCTAACGCACCGTAAATGAGGGAATCATCAATCCGAAATCGCACAATCTTCATAGAGCCAAGTTTAGCTCCCTTGCTAAAGTAGAAAGGATGAGCGAAGGAGGAATAGTTGAGCCTACTCGATGATTCAGCTAATAATGTGCCTAATAAGCCCTGGAATAGACTACTTGATGCCATGTTTTCCCCCACGCATCCTCCAGTTAAACCCGGAAGCGATTTAGGAATTTGCATCGATTTAGACGGTTCTTTTCATCCGTTACGCCGTGAGGTTTCGGGGGCTTGGACTCGAAGTCGTGCCAGTTGGCGCGACCTTTGCCAAACAAAATGGGAATCGGTTTGTGCCGGATTAGATAGGACGCAGCTAAGCTGCTTGCGACAGGTGGCTCCACTTTTGCTAAAGGCTCCTCATATGCGTTCCGCCAGTGACAACACCGAAATTTCACTGGCCATGCGCCAATTGGCTCGCGCCGGTTTTGGATTCGCCACCGGAAGCGAGAAACTCACTAATCTAAAGTTTTCTTCTGCCCTAGCTAGTCCGTTCCTGGACTTTTCTTCCCGCGGGGATCTGGTGGTGCGTTTCGGGATAGACTTTTCTGGCACTAACCATGATTTACGGGTATCTGCTTCTACCTGCATAGCTGCCGGTTCTCAAATCGTGGCTAGCCGTGAACTGGGGTTAGTCGCCCTCTGGGATGACCGCGCTGCTGACCTCTCGCGAGTGTTGGGAGCAAAACCGGTGTGCATTCCCCAAGCCGATTGTGAAGAGTTTTTACTGCAAGATTTTCCTCGCCTAAATGATATTTTCGCCGTCGGTTCGCTAGACGGCACGTTTACTTGCCCGAAGTATCGTTATCGGTTACAGGTGTCTACGATGCCAGAGGACGAGCAGTATCGAATCCACTTACGCCCTGTGCGGGAGTGGGCTGGACATTTTCGAGAAACCACTGCCCCACCAGAGCAAATAACCCAATTGTTTGAAAGGGTTAGTACCTGGCTTAGAAACCAGGTATCGATGGCGACTTTCGACAGTTATCTTTCTTATCCTGCCAGTCGGATAAACCAGTTATTGGACGAACTCGAAAAGGCTTTTTCTGGCGAATCTCTACATATTGACCGCCGCGGGATTCCGCGTTCTTTTTCCCAGTCCGGAGGGCAAATTGAACTGGATTTAATCCCCAATGAATACGGCTGGTTTACCCCGAAAGTGCGCTTACATTTTGCAGGGTTAGAGGGGTTAGAGAACGCAGAGAACGCAGAGGACGCAAAGGATGCAGAGGGGCGCGATTACGATGTCACCGATTTATCGCAGATTCGCGAGCGTGGCGGGCTGATTGGAAAAGACACTTATTTAACTGAATCCGAAATAGATTTTTTGACGCTGCTCAATAATCGCACCAGGCTAAATCAGCGCGGAATCCATCCTGCAATAATTCAGCTCTCCCAGATTTTAGAGGGAACTGAAGTTAAAATAAACGGTCTGGATGCCTGGAATTCTCTAAAAATTGATTTACCTGAGATTGCTTTACCTCGGGGAGTAAAACTTCGTGAATACCAGCAAGCCGGTGTCACATGGCTGTTGGCTCAACTAGCGATTGGGCCGGGAGCTCTGCTGGCCGATGAGATGGGGCTCGGGAAAACCCTGCAGATTTTGGCGGCGATTAAGTCACTACCGGTTTGCGGTCAAGTCCTAATTGTCGCTCCCACATCGGTGATTAATGTTTGGGAGAGTCAAGCTAAACAATTCTATCCCGATATTTCGGTGCTTTCCCTGCGCAGTGGTACTCAAATTGAAGAGGGCTTTGCGGGGGCTGATTTGGTAATCACTTCCTACGGGTTATTGCGTCGCCACGCCGATAGTTTTACAAGTAACCGCTGGCAAGGATTAATTCTCGATGAAGCGCAGCAAGTGAAGAATCCGCGTACCCAAGCCTGGCGCGTCCTCGCCGATATGCGTCGAGACTGGACGATTTGCGCTACCGGCACTCCCCTAGAGAATTCTTTAGCGGATTTACACGCGATATTATCTTTGGCGCAACCGGGAACTTTGCTTTCGCGAGAACAGTTTTCTGCCCTTGAGTTATCGGGAGGTGACCAGGCACGTTCCCTGGTTGCGCCCTATATGTTGCGCCGCACCAAGGAGCAGGTTGCTCCCGATTTGCCGCCCAAGATTGAGCAGGTGTTGCGAGTTGATTTAGAGCCGAATCATGCCCTCGCCTATCGGGAACTTGAAGCTCAGGCACGCCGACAAGTTGGGAAAATGTTAGGGGAAGGCAACCGGATGTCGATTTTAACGGCGCTGACCGCGCTGCGGCGAGCCAGCCTAGATCTGCGTCTGGTGGGGGCAAGAGCAAAGACTTTTAGCGCTAAAACCCGTACGCTTATCGAGCAGTTGCAGACTATACCTGACCACAAAGCCCTGGTGTTTTCACAGTTCACATCCTATTTAGGGCTAATTAGGGAGGCTTTAGAGACCGCGGGGATAAAAACTTGTTACCTTGATGGCTCGACTCGGCGACGTGACCAGGTTGTTAAGGAGTTTTCCGAGGGCGAGGCACAGGTTTTCTTAATTTCACTGCGGGCTGGTGGCACGGGGCTTACTTTAACCGCTGCCGACTATGTGTTTGTGATGGATCCGTGGTGGAATCCGGCGGTGGAAGAGCAGGCTATTGACCGGGCGCACCGTATCGGACAAGAGCGACCGGTCAATGTTTATCGCCTGGTTTCGGCAGGAACTATTGAAGAAAAGGTTTCTCAACTTCAACAGCGTAAACGCGATTTATTTTCTTCAGTGGTAAACGCTTCCGGCTCTATCAGCGATTTAGCTGATGCTTTGTTGATGAATAGCGAGCAGCTAAATAGGAACTAACGAATATAAAAGCGACAATAACCCATAGATAATAGCCTAGATTACTCCATATACTAGAACCTTTTATTTCCATAGCAGTCATTGCTGATACGCCGAGAAATACGCCATAAAATACGTCTAGAAGAAAGCCGGCAGCACTATTTATAGTTTTATTTGAGAATACTTTTTTATTTTTAGCTACTTTAGTCAATAGCACACTGGCAAGCATATAAATTAGTCCGGAACTAAAAAACATCCACATTTTGATATCTGGTTTTCCAGTAATCCAAAAAAGTCCAGATGCCACTGAAAAAGCAACCACAATAATAATCAATAGGGTTACTATTTTACCGTATCGAAACTTTTTAGCCGATTTTGTTTTCTTGGATTTCATATCAAAAGTATCTCATATAATCTCGCAACTATTTCAAGGAGGATATTCCACCTAGCTAATACTTCTCACCTTGGGTTATTTACCCTAGTGTGAGGATTTAAGGACGACTCGTAGGGGCAAATAATCAAGACCAACTTGTGGGTAGCAGTGAAACTACGGAAGTTGTAGGTCAGCAAGCAGTCTGTTTCTTCCATTTCCTGATTTTGGTGCGAAAGGTAGTAAACGGGGCAACCGTGTTGATATGTATCCATTTCCACACCGGCCATGCTGAGGGGGTAGACGAAGCCCATGCACGCTGGCCAGAGGCGAACAGTTCGGTTTCACTGAGAGTATTTACCAGGTAAATAACTTCATCTAGCAGCACTTTGAAGCGGTCAATCAGCTCTTGGGTTTCCACCTGTTCCCAACGCTTATAAAAAGACTCATACAGGCCGCCCAAATTATTCCATTTGTAGCCGGGAGCCGGAGTAACCACCTTAATACCGGCTTGTTCATCGCGTTCCCATCCCAGCAAAAGCTCCATCCACCCCAATTGATAAGCAAGCATCTGGCGGGGAGTGCGATCTACCCCCTCGACTAACAAATCCCAACTACCCGCAGGAACCTCGGCGAATTCGCCGATAAACAGATTAGCCCGTTTAGTAATCTCGGCAGCTAACTCAGTTCCTGACTCATATGTCCTCATTTCCCACCCCCTAAACCTGGTTATACCTATTTAGCGCGACTGCCTCAAGTTTTAGCTATTTCTGATGGCCATCTCAATTCTTGCTTATTCTCGGTTGCTATTAAAACTCCTGTCTGTCGCACTCAAGAGTATAAAACACTGCTAAAGAATCCGTCCCACCTCCGCACCGCATTCATAGGCGCAGCTTATGATTTTTTACAACAAGCGAGTAGCGGTTATTCCTTTTTGGCTGTCGATGCTAAAGACTGCTGAACAACGTTTATGCGCCGGGAGCTGAATTCTGCTGTCACTGCTAGCGGTCACAGAAATTCTTAGAGACGATTATCAGGAAACAGATGGAAGGAATAGCTATGAAATCCTTGGAACTATTGCAGAATCGGCGCTCGCGTTACCAGCTGGACCGGAACATTCCCCTCAGCCACCAGGAACTGCTCGATTTGATTGACGAGGTAACCGCGCAGGTACCGGATGCTTTCAATATGCAGTCACAGCGTCTAGTGGTAGTTACCGGAGAGAATCAAGACACCCTCTGGAATCGGATTTTCGAGGTTTTTGAAGGAAAAGTTCCGCGGGAAAAGATTGATTCTTTCCGGGCTGGTTACGGCACTATTCTCTACTTTTATGACCAGCAAGTCACCGAAGAAATGGCGGGCAAGTTCAGCGCCTATGCCGACAAATTCCCGCATTGGGCGGCGCAATCTCTGGGAATGCTGCAGTTTTCGCTGTGGGTGGCTCTCCGGGAGGCAGGAATTGGTGCTTCCCTGCAACACTACAATCCGGTGATTGACCACGAGGTTAAGCAACTGTTTGACCTGCCCGAAACCTGGGTGCTAGATGCGCAAATGCCGTTCGGACTGGCCAGCGACGAACCACAACCTAAGCAGCTGCAAGACATTCGCCAGCGGGTAATCCAGCGCTAGCTGCCTAAGGGAACGCCGGCAAGGTCAAACTTTGGGATTAGCCTTGCCGGCAGCCTGGCAGCGTTAATAGTTAACTCCAGTTGGAATCCACCCGACATTTTCAGGTATTAGCCCAAATTTTGCGATGCTGCCAGACCTAACAACCTATATGAGTGCGCCCTGCTCACTGCTGTTGGTAGGTCTTTCTGATCTCAGCGAAAGAGGCGCTACTACCTCCATAGTTTCCTCTAGGGGGATTTCACCTAAAGCGGCCAGCACGCACCTGCCTACGTGGTAACCCAAGTTTACCGGCACCGCGTTACCGATCTGCTTATATTGCGCCGCCATGGATCCGCAAAACTCCCAGTCATCGGGGAAGGTTTGAATCCGGGCATACTCTCGTACCGTGAAAGGACGGGTTTCGCTGGGGTGACAACGTTCGGTCTGTTTTTGCGCCGGGTTACAGGTCAGAGTTAGCGCGGGCTGATTCCAAGCCATACGCCGCGCCATTCCGGTTTTACCTCCCCCTAGAAAATAAGACTTACCCATATATTCTCGCTGTATCTCGTCAGGAAGGTCTCGCCAGTTCCCGCCCTCGGGAATCCTTTCCATAACCTTAGCTTTACGTTCGGTGTAGCGCTGACCTGGGGACTGCGGAACATTTTGCAGCGCTTCTTTTAGGGTGACCACATAATCGTTTTCCTTAGGAAAAATGATTGGTAAATCTAGATCTTTGCGCGTGGCAAATAGGATCAGTCGCTCACGCTTTTGCGGCACATCTAGGTATTGCGCCCGTAAAACTTGGTAGTTTACCCGGTAGCCAAGTTCATCAAAGGTATTGAGCATAGTGGTGAGGGTATTGCCTCGATCGTGTTTTACCAGTCCCCGCACATTTTCACCGATGGCAATCGCGGGGCGAATAGTCCGGATAGCCCGCGCGAACTCGAAGAATAGGGTACCGCGCGTGTCCTCGAATCCCCGACTTTTTCCCGCATAGGAAAACGCTTGGCAAGGGAAACCGGCTTGGATAACTTGCGCGTCCAGCTGGGAAAAATCTACCTCATGCACGTCATCGGGGCAGATATTCCAGTCAAAACCGTGCGCCTGACTGTTTTTACGTAAAGTCGCTACCGCACTGCGATCAAACTCATTGAGAAATACATGTGGGATTCCCGCATTATGGAAACCGAGAGCAGTACCGCCGCCTCCGGCAAATAAATCCACGCAGGTAGCCCGGGAATAGGTTTTTTCTGAACGCAGCACCGTAAATGGTTTTTCTTCTCCGGTTCCCGATAGTTTGCGTTGCCGCCTTTCGATTTCAGCAACGTTGAATAGGCGGTTCCCCCGGCCATAACGACTAGCCTTGATCAGCCCCTGTTTAGCCCAACGCCGGATAGTATCTACCGATACTTTTAGCTCCCCGGCAGCCACCCCTATTTGAACTAGCTTGTTGCCCATCGACACCCCTTTTACCTAGTACCCTTGCATAGGTAAAGGTTACTATAAGAAAGTTTCTTTCGGCTAAATCGGTAGGCTAGTAGTGAACAAATCTTCCATTTCTTTTTCGTCTAGTTTTACACCTTGACCAGTAATATCGGAAAAAATTCGGGGTAATGCCATATAAATTTCATGCAATGCAGTGGGACGGCCGAACACTAAGGAATAGGCAGTTACCCCGTCGCATACCCGAACTATTGATTTTTCCGAGCGTCCCGACACTTTCCAGGGACGATCATATTGCTCGGGAGTTTTTGGCACGATTTGGAACAGATAGGCGATAGCATCACTGGCACGAGCTAAAGAATCTAGGTTGTCCCAGATATTCTTTTCATCAGACGCCTTGATCGTGTTAAATCGATTTTTTACTTCCGCAAACAGCGGTTTCTCATGTAGAGGATGCAAAAATCCTGGTTTTGTTCTTAAATCGATGGAACCACCTGAGGCGCCAGTTTCCGTCCAGTCCTCGGCCAGTCCCAGCACCCGCTGATGCCAATACCCCACGTTATCGGATAAGGTCTTGTTCAAAGAGCGTTCTTTTTCAAACAGGCGAGCTTGAGATACCGCCTCCCCAGCAAGAACCGCTTGTGCCACCAGAGTAAAGGGATCAGGAGGGAGAGGCTTGCGTTTTACCGGGGAAAACACTTTGGAAAAAGACAGCTTGGTAACCTCATATAACGCGTCTTCATCAATCCAATCTAAACCGTACGAATGTTTCATAGCCAAACAAAGCCTCTCAAAAATACGATTTCCGCCACTGCAAAAACCAGTTTGTCCTACGCGTATGCTACCAAGTTTTCCCTCCCTCGATACCTCAACGAAACTTTCGATTAAAAAATACACCGTACAGCCACGAGCTAAATTCTGAGATCTTCAATCCCGAGTACTGCCTAGTTGATTACTCCCTTATAGGGCTAAAGCTGGCTGCGCTATTTGCCTGCCGCCTCTATCGCGCCAGCCGGAAAGTATGGATAGCGGGACTCCTAATTGGATTCCTATATTTCCTGGTGATGTCGTTAGAGCTCACCGCCTTGACCATGGCAGATACCGATCCGGTAGCACTTACCGAACAGACCAGTATTGTGATGATGCCACTCGCAACTGCCACTTTGGCGAGGGTATCGGCAGAAATGACCCGACTTCTATCAGCATTAAACCCAGCGGTAGCGGCGGCGCAGGATCATTGCTCCGCCCAGCGATACCCCCAGGGCGCAAATCCCCAGAAGTGATGCAGCCCCGCTGCCGGTGTGAACTATTTCTTCCGGTATCGGCGGGGTTGTAGGAGGTGTCGCCGGCGGAGTTACCGGAGGGGTTGTAGGAGGCGTAGGCGGTGGGGTGGGTGGAATAAAGGTGTTGGTGAAGAACACCAGGTTAACCCCATCGTTCTGCTCGGCTTGGGCGACTTGGCTGACTTTAAATTTACCCGTAAGTTCTGCCGGTAAAGTCTCGGTCACCTTATAGGTGAGCGCCACTCGCTCTTCCGGTTTCTTCTCCACATCTGCGGGCGTATATTTTGGTAACTTCTCGAGGGCGAATTGGAAGTCTTTACCCTTGCCCTGTTGGAAACTGTCGGCTTTCAAATACTTGCGCACCGGTTCGGTCGCTATTTTGTTCTTCCCTTGCCAAGTTTCCACTTCGAAGTTATCGATATAATCGCGCATATCGAGATTTTTGAGCAGTTCACCCCCACCCTCCCAGTGTTTCTTAACTAGCAAATCCAGGTAAGGGATAATCTCGGTTTCTGAATCGGGAATCCGGTTATAAATCGGCTGTTCCCCAAGTTTCTTCAGTTTTACTTGAAACTTAATCGAAAGGTTTCGCTCCGCAGGGATCTTAATCGCCTTAAGAAAGTCGAACTCTGCTACCTGGGTTTTAGTGTTATCTAGCAGCCTAATCTCGCGAGTACCCGGGTCGTAGCTAGCTGTAAAGTCGTGAGCTACTTCCTCCCCCTCCACGACTTTTAAGGATCCGGTAACCAATTCCAAGCGTTCATCTAGCTTATCGACTAACGTGGCCGTGTCCTTAAAGCCCATGTCCACATACTTGCCATAGGCCACCACCAGGCGGTGATCTCCCGGAACCTTGGCGTTAATCCGGTAGTCGATTAAGTCTCCCCTGCTGGCGTAGGCTTTTTTCGCGTCCTCCCCAAACGGATACTTTGCCTGGTCAATCACTTTGGCGAAATTCGGTTTTTTCGGTACCAGCAATAGCAACGGCGTTTTGTAACCAATCAAAGCGCGAGCGCGCGGGTTATCGTTAAATCGCTCATCGGTACCACCATAGGGATTAGCCCACACTTCCTCATTATTGCTGTTCGACCGAAGCATCTTCATAGTTAGGCGCCCATTTTCTGCCAGGCGAACTCGGTACTGTAAGGACAGGTCGTAGTCATTTTTGAACGCTGGCGAGGCGTCTTCAATCCGCACCGTATATTCCCCCGGGGTTACTGCCTTAAACAGGCTTGCCGGATAACCGAGGGCGGCTGTAGAGGCGGTAGACTTGGTGACCAGCTTCCCGTCCTGGCCATAGAGCCCCAAAGTAAAACCTGGTTTCGCATACGCAGTTGCAAAAGCATCATACTTTACGCTTTCAATATTACAAACCCGGGTATAGACCTGAGTTCCGAGGGTAACCGGCCAGCTATTAGTCGCACAACAGCATTGTTTCTCCGCGATTCCGTAAT
>ENA-OQLI01001174-OQLI01001174.1-human-gut-metagenome-genome-assembly--contig:-NODE-1174-length-21141-cov-3.301894_pt1 | contig 21141 bp, 18 predicted proteins | sample MGYA00242805_ERZ504812 | MGnify/ENA primary metagenome ERZ504812 (study PRJEB26092, sample SAMD00036430) | human gut metagenome | host: Homo sapiens | study: EMG produced TPA metagenomics assembly of... | reverse complement strand
TGTCATCCATATTGACGATTGCGGGATAGGCACGAGAATCCAAGGTGAGATAGGGAGCCACTTTCGCTACCCGCTTAGCTGGATCGCGGTCATAGAGAATCTGGGATTCGCTGTTTATCTGGTCAGAGAAGAACAAATCGGTGGAACGGAACTTTAGGGCATAGAGCACTTTGTTAAAGAAGTTTCCAACTTTCGGACCGCCGTCACCATCAAAAGTGGTGTAAACCTGTTTATTGTTCTTTGCATCCTGATAGTCCAGTTCTTTAGGCTCTGCCCCTTTAGGTGCGCCCACAATCGAATACTGCGGAGAAGCCTTAGAGAAGTAGATACGCTTCTCGTAGTCTCCGATTTCTCCAGATTCTTTATCGGACAGGGAAGATTCCCAATATGAAGGTAGCCCCTCGGAGGTCACCTGGTTACCGTAGGCGGCAACTACCCCGAAACCGTGGGTATAAACCGTGTGGTCATTGACCCAGTTGCGTTGGGAACTGGCTAAACCTGCCAGGTTAATGTCACGTACCGCAATCACGGTATCGCGTTTTTCGGTTCCACCATTTTTATCCGGGAAATTGTAGCGATCAACCGCGAATTGATCCGGGAAAGAATAGTAAGGACGAGACTGTTTCATCTGCCGTACCGCTGGAGAAATAATCTCGGGGTCAAGTAGGCGAATCTGCTGAGTAGAGTCCGCGTCCTTACGCAGCTGATTGGCACTGGTTTCATTAGTTACCTGGTCATAGGAAATCAGATCTAAATCTTTCATCCCGAAGGCATCCAAAGTGGCTTTAATATTGCGGTCAATATATTGACTCTCTAATTCCCGCTCGTTAGGACGTACCCGGAACTGCTGGATAATGAACGGGTATCCCACCCCGATCACCAAAGCCGATACTACGGTCACTGCAATCCCTGCTGCCGGTAGATACCAGCCACCCCTAAAGGCGGCGAACACAAACAATGCCGCCACAATCAAAGCGATAACCGCCAAAATCGTGCGAGCCGGAATAATCGCGTGCACATCGGTGTACATAGCCCCATCGGTAGGTGAATTTTGCCCATAAACCATAGTCCAGCGGTCAATGAAATAGGTTACCCCCACCATCACTGAAGAAATTGCCAGTAATATCCCCATATGAATCCGGGCTGGTTTACTGGCTTTGGCTTTAGGGCTAATCCTCATTGAACCTAGCAGATAATAGGCGATTAAACAGGCAACCAAAGATATCCCTAGCAGGGTCAATAAGAAAGTAACAATCAGGTCGATTAAGGGCAGACGGAAAACGAAGAACGAAACATCAAAACCGAATTGGGAATCCTTTTTACCAAATGATCCCCCGGTAAAAGCGACTAATATCTGTCGCCAATTGGTAGACATTCCCACTGCCAAGAACGCAGCGATTACTGCGGGAATACCGAAGAAGATTAAACGGTTATGCCGGGTAATCTCTGAACGGTACGAGCGCATTGAGGAAGCTACAGTTCCCATTTCTGGACGGTTACGATAGGCAATACGCAAATTGACTGCCAAAATCACCCAGGCCAGGACGAACGCAACTATAAACATTCCTCCGGCAGCTACCCATTGGGTCAGTAATACTCGCAAATACCCGGTTTGCCGATACCAGAGAATCTCGGTCCAGACTGTTGAAGCCACTAGCAGCACCCCCACCAGCGCCACTATTACGCCAATAGCGATAGTGAGCGGTCCGGGTTTTTTAAACTTTATTTTCGGCAAGGGTTCGCCCTTGCTATTTGAAGAGCCCCCGGAGCCAGATTGGCTATTGCCACCGCCTCGACCTGACCCAAATCCCCCGGGAAAACCAGGGAAACCCCCGCCTTTCCCGCCACCAAAACCAAGATTTCCAAATAAATCGTTACTCACGAGCCCCTCCGGGTTCTAGTCAATATCTGCCTTACCGTATTCTTTCATGTTTAAGAGTTTTACTCACGCTGGCTAACCAAAGTAGCCGCGCCCTTACAAAAATGGCAACATTACCTCATGGCTACTTCACCGGATTTGTCTTCTGCGCAGCTATCTTTGCGCTTAGCGGTTTCCTCTTTAGAAAAAGATATTGCCAGTTTGGGCTGGGATAGACCTCCTAGCTTATTCGCCCTGGTTTACACCAAGTCAATTTTTCCGCAATTAGAAGCAGAGATGGATTCTAAGCAAGCTGAACAGCTGCGCGGCGCGCTGACGGAGAATCCGCTACATTTGACGGCAGTTTTACAAGACCATCTTCCCTCGGCAGATTTAATGCAAACTTTAGGGCATCTAGTCTTTGGCGAGGACGTGGCGGGAGTGGCAGTCGCGATGGAACGTTTTTTGGTTTCTCCCCAAGCCGATACCGAAGCGCCTGAAGACCCGAAGGAACGGGAGCAGTTCTTACTGTCTCACCCCTCTCGTCAAGACGTGCGGATTGTAGCCGCCGCTACCCGTGACGGAAATACCTGGTGCGCTTCTAGGGCACGCAGCGAAGATAGCGATGATATGGTGGCGCACGGTGAAAGCATTGTCCCCGAACTTTTAGCGGTTCTGAAAGCTATGTTGGTTAGTGATGATGAGCTTCGTGAGCTAGCTACTTCTGGGGACAGCTAGGCAAATTACTAACCTTATTGGACGCGATTTGCTCACTAACTTCCCGTGCCTGATGCAGATTTTGTACCGGCACAGCCTGGATTCCCTTAATGGGTTTCACTTCCGAACAATTTGCTTTAGGCAGCAGGAACCAGCGAGCACCATCGTTTTTCGCACCAGCCATTTTTTGGGGAACCCCAGATATTGCCAAAACCTCACCACCATAGGAAATAGCGCCAGTTCCAGCGATATTTTTTCCTCCGGTTAAAGATGTGGGCGTGAGAGAATCGATTATCCCGAGGGCGAACATGGTTCCCGCAGATGGTCCTCCCACTTCCTGTAAGGCGATTTGAATATCTATCGGTAGCTTTGCTTGGGTATCAAGATATACTCCCAACTGCGAGCCCCGGCGCCCATCGGCAGGTTTACGGGTTTTCCCGCTAACCGATAGAGTCTTGCCCGCGCGCTGCACCTTAAAGCTTAGGGAGCTATCGGCAGGTGCCTCCTCCAAAACATCAAAAAGAGAGTTAGCGAAACTTAAGACCTGGGTTTTTCCCTTAAAAGTAACTTCTTCTAAGATGTCGTCTTCTTTGAGTTTATCTGCAAAATCAGAGTCTTGCGCCACTCCGGTTACTCGGAATTTTGCTGTCACTTTATATCCAAGTTCACTCAGGGCTGCGACTTTCGCACTCATTTGAGAGTCTTCCATCTGCGCTTTGGATACCTGTTCAATCTCTTTTTGGGTTACCCCCTCGGGATAGACCTCTGTTTCAGGTAGAACCGCACTTGAGGGTTTAAATTTGGCAAGTAGAACTTCTGCATAGGTGACATGAGTTCCCGGTCCTCCCCGCATTGAAACTGTCACCATCCGCAGCTCGCCGCTAGTGGGGTAAGTTTTTGCCCCTTTAATTTTAATAATCTCCCCATGGTTGGATTGGGAACGTAAAACGTTAAAGGTCGGACCGGGAGATTCGATTATAAAAGGAGCGCGGAGCGCAAAGCCTACCACCATGAAACCGATAACTGACAGCGCCATCATGGCTTTACCTATCCGTCCTTGGCGGAGAGATTTTGCGGATTGCTCCCGTTTCATCTGTTCTCCTTTATAAAGTCCTATTTTGCGCTCCGCCTAAGGCGAAACCGGCTCAGCTACCTAGTAGTGCGCCCTCAATACCGATACTCTTAAAGACAGTAGTCTATTTTCACGGGGGGTGCGCACTTGAAAGAGCAGAACGGCGACGAGCAACGCCCTGAATGGTTCAAAGTGCTAAAACACATGCTGGGGGAAGCAGCAGGCGAGGACGCCTACCGTCAGTTGCAAGCGCAAGGGCTTGACCCCGAAAAGCTCAGTGGGGGCGCGTTGCCGCTGCCTTTAACATCTTCCGGCTCCCTATTTTCCAGTCAGCTAAAACAGTTTTTTACCCCTTCCGAGGACGCGGTTAATTGGCAAGCCGCTACCGAAGTTGCTTCCTCGCGGCTACCGCAATCTGCACCTACCAGCGCCGCCCAGGCGCAAAAGATTCGCAATCAGTTAGCGGTTGCCGACCTGTGGCTTGATGCGGTTACGACTTTGACTCCCACCGGCAGTGACCGGGTGGCGTGGACACCTCGGGAATGGATTAACGCTACTCTCCCCGCCTGGCAGCGCCTGAGTGAACCGGTGATTGCTAACGTGGTGCGAGCTTTTACTGAGGCGATTGCCCAGCAGTTTGACCGGCAAGGAATAGACCGGGAAGAGATGAAAGCTTCGGCCGCAATCCCGGGGATTGGCCAGATTCTAGGTCCAATGGATCCGGATGCATTGCTAAAGAACTTGGCTGCGGGATTGTTTGCTGTCCAGATTGGTCAAGCTATGGGACAGATTGCCCAAGAGGCTTTTGGCTCAACCGATATCGGCATCCCCCTGGCTAAAGAACGAATTATGGGGCTAGTTCCGGTTAATATACAGCAGTTTTCAAATGACTTAGATATTAGTGATGAAGAAATTGTACAGTATATGGCGGGTAGGGAGGCGGCTCATGCCCGACTGTTCCATTCTGTCCCCTGGTTGCGTCATAAGCTATCCCAGCTGATTTCCCGGTATGCACAAGAGATACGGATTGACCCGGAGGCTATTGATAGGTCGGTTAGGGATTTACAAGATCGTCTGCAAGAGCAGCTGGGCGTTACCCAAGGCGCTATTGGTTTGCCCATTGGAGGGTTTAATCCCGCCGGTTTTAGCTCTACCCTGCCCGCCGATATTTTTGCGGCGGAAGAGACCGAACGCCAGCGTCAAGCTATGGAGGATTTGCAGACCCTACTGGCGTTGATTGAGGGATGGGTGGATGAGGTTTCTACCAGAGCATGTATGCCGAACCTGGAACATGTGATGCAGCTTAGAGAGCTTATGCGCCGGCGTAGAGCCACTACTTCCCCTATCGAAACCGTATTGAAACCTCTGATAGGGATGGAGTTACGCCCCAAGTATTCACGTCAAGCAGCAAATCTTTGGGCACTTTTACTCACCCAGCGGGGAATGAAAGAACGAGATCAGCTTTGGTCTCATCCGGACATGATTCCCACTTTGGAGGATATGACTGACTCGGAAAATTTTGTGAATAAAAGCGACAAAGAATCAGAAAAAGACCAAGTTGATCAGGATTTAGATTCTCTGCTTTCCGGTACTTTGGGTTGGGCGCAAGGATTGACCCCGCAAGTGGACTCGCAGGGAGACCAGTTAGTGGGCTTTTCTCCTAAGGACGTGCCGACTGATAATACGCAAAGTTCTGTTGAGGACGACCGGGGTAAATCAAATGGAGACTACGGCTTGGGTGGAAACGATTTACCACCCGACACTCCCGGTAAATAGAGTTTGAATAATAGTTATCCACAGATTTAAAGTTGCTCTAGCCTCGCAGTTTCAATCTTGAAATGCTTAAGGCATGCGGTTGATTAATGGATCGGTGATGCTTTTACGTGCCGATGGAAAAGCACAATTTGGAACTGGGGAACGTAACGGTTTCCTGGTTAAGGGGCTAACTCCTGCCCATATCGCCATTCTAAAATGGCTGTTTGAAAAACAAGCTTGGTATAACTCTCATTTAGAGCGACGTTTCCCAGAAAACAAGAAAGAAGTAAACGAAATCTTGCGCTTACTGGCAGATGGAGGTCTGACTGCCAAACATCAGGTTCCCGATGGGGATTGTGCTTGCGCATTCCATCTATATGGCTCTGATGAATTAGTTAAGGCGCGTAAACGCTCACTGGTGGGAATCAGCGGTCTTGGTCCATTGGGGATTACCCTAGCTCGCAAGTTGGTATCTTGCGGAATTGATTCTTTAATCCTGCGCGATTCTTCTCCGGTAAAAACTCGCGATTTATGCGTCTATAGAGACAACTATTTAGGGGCTATGCGTCAAGATGTTGCTCCTTTGATACTGGGAGTCAATAAGCAGCTTGCTAACCGCCCAGTCACTTTAGAAATAGCAATCTGTTCTTATCTAACCAATCCCGCCTGGGCAAAAACCTGTATCCGCAGCTCAATCCCCCATTTGCCTATTATTAAACGCGAAACCGAGATAGAAGTCGGTCCGCTTTTTATCCCCGGCAGAACCTGTTGCTTGCACTGTCAGCACTTAGCGAAGCGGGAAATAGACCCGGAGTGGCCACTATTAGCATCCCAACTTGCGAGCGCCGAACCGGTAATGGCAGATACTTCCCTAGCTGAATACGCGAGCGCCTTTGCCACGCGAGAAATCCTGAACTACCTATCTGGTCTACCAATCTCGCTGGTGGGAGCCTCTTGGGTTTTCAATCCTGCCGATCCGCTTCCCCAAGTGAGGAAATGGTATCCCCACCCCAAATGCGGGTGCGTAAAATCTTAGTCTTTCAAATCCTCCAGGTTACAGGCGGCAACCTGGTCTGGATCTGCGCCGCGCACAACTTTTAGAATCGCGGCTCCAAACTTATCTAACTTTACAGGACCGATTCCTCTCAGCAATGCCAGTTGCTTGAGGGTTTGAGGTTTAACGGTAGCAATATCTCTAAGGGTAGTGTCTGAAAGTACCGTATATGCCGGTTTTTCGAGCGAACTGGCGAGCAGCAACCTCCATTGTCTAAGGCGCTCAAACAATTCCCGCTCCTGGTGACTCGCCTGGTTTAGAAAATTTTTAGTCCTCGCGCGTTTGACCGGGGCAGGAGAGGTTTTTACCCCTTCTTCTTTTGGCCAAACTGGCGAAAAGAACCGGGAGCAAGTTCGGCTAACTTTCCGATCTAGGCTACGTTTCTGGGCGTAACTGATGAAAAGCTCATCTCGCGCCCTAGTAACCGCCACATAGGCTAGGCGGCGCTCTTCTGCTAACTCTTTGACCGTTTTTGCCTGGGTGATTGGCACTAACCCCTCACTAACGCCAGCCAGGAAAACCGTGTTCCATTCCAAGCCTTTAGCGGAGTGAATAGAAGCTAAAGTAACCCCTCCTCCGGCCGGATCTAGTTGCGCATTGGCCAGTTCTTGCCATTCCTGCAGGAGCGAGGCGAGGGTTAAACCGGCTGCCTCTCGTAACTGCGCTTGCGCTACCAGGGTATTTAGAGCTTCCCAACGTTCTAATACCGCCCCTTGGGTATCGGGAGCTTTATTTGACCACCCCAGAGGACGAGCTAGTTCCGCTATGATTTCTCCGATGTTTCCTTTGGCTCCGCGGCGGGCGATCATACTTGCTTGCTGCATTAGAGAAGCAATTTCGGGCCGAGTGAAGAAACCTTCGGCTCCACGAACACAATACTTGATATTTTCTCTCGCTAAAGCGGCTTCAAACAGGCTGGACTGGGCATTAGTGCGAAACAAGATAGCAATCTGGCTGGTAGAAGCGCCCTCGTTTATTCGTTCTTTAATCAGTTTCGCAATAGCATACGCCTCAGCTTCATCATCGGGATATACCTCATATTGCACCGCTTTGCCTGATTCGCGCATGGAAGTTAGCCTTACTGCCTGGCTATTAGTCTCTTTATCACGCGAAACCACTCCATTAGCTAAGGAAACTATTTGAGGAGTGGAACGATAATCACGCGAAAGGGTAACGGTTTTAGCTCCCGGATATTCGCTCGCAAATCTCAATAGATAGTCAGGACTCGCACCGGCGAAAGAATAAATGGTTTGCGCCGCGTCCCCGACCACGCATAAATCCCGGTTTCTTTCTCCTAACCATAAGTCCAGTAAATGCTTTTGTAGCGGAGAAATATCTTGATATTCATCAACTATAAAAAACCGGTATTGCCGGCGAATCTGAGTCGCAATATCGGCTCGTTCCTCAATCATGCCACAGGTCAAAGCCAGCACATCTTCAAAATCGATAACTGAGCGTTCCCTTTTAACTTCCGCATATAAACGCAAAATATCGCTCATATCATAGGTCGATATTCCCGCCGGCGGCTGCACTCCTGTCTGTTTCACCCATTTTTCATATTCGCTGGGCTGAACCATAGACACTGCCGCCATCTCTATTGCCGCCGAATAGTCGCGCAGTGCGGCTCTATCATGGGGTAAACCTAAGCGGGAAGCTACCGCCTTTACCAGGGAAGATTTATATTCCATGATTTTCGGCAACTGTCCCCCAACAGCGGTGGGCCAAAAATATTTAAGCTGCCTAAGCGCGGCCGAATGAAAGGTTCTAGCCTGCACGCCCTCAACTCCCAAAGAACGCAACCGACTGCGCATTTGGGCAGCCGCCCGGGTAGTGAAAGTAACCGCTAGCACCGAGTAAGGGTCGTAGATTCCGCTTTCTACCCCATAGGCTATGCGGTAGGTGATTGCCCGGGTTTTACCGGTGCCCGCCCCAGCTCTGATGCATACTGGACCGCGCAAGGCTCGAGCGGCACTCGCCTGGTCGGGGTCTAGATGTTTTAGTAGTTCTTCTGCCGGTTGCACGTATTTTCCTTAAAGATAACGGGTATCAGGGCGAACAATTGTCTGACCTAACCAATCTTCAATCAGGTTCGAGGCAATACTTGCCGGACCGGGAGGACTAATTTCTTTTCCGGCAACTAACTGTTTAAATTCGGCGCGAGAAACCCACATAGCGCGATCTATTTCGGTGTAATCCAAGATGAAATAGGGCGTGCGGGCGCGAGCAGAAAAGCCCAGCATTAGTGAGTGAGGATACGGCCAAGGCTGGGCGGGGAGATAACGAATATCATCAACTTCTAGACCTACTTCTTCTGCACTTTCGCGACGTACCGCTGCTTCTGGGGATTCCCCTACCTCTACGTATCCGGCAATTATTGAATAAAAATCACTGCTCCAAGCGGTGTTATGGGCAAGGAGGAGGCGGTCGCTATCATCTCGAATCGCGACAATGATAGAGGGATCTTGGCGCGGATAACTGATGAAAGCACAGTCAGGACAGTGCATTTCCCAGCCCCCAGCCTCGACGGTTAAACTTGCGCCACAGCGAGAACAAAAGCTCGTATAGGAATGCCAAACCGATAGGCAAACCGCGTGCGCAGCGATTGCCGCGTCCTCTGCAACTAAAAATGCACCCACTTGACGCAGCGGCATTAGTTTTAAGGAGCTGGTGGTATATTCCGCGATTCGGCTCAGCTGCGCATCAGTAATAAACAAGACCACGCGAGAAGTTGCGCCGTTGCGCCCTAAATACCAGGCTTTACCCTGGTTAAAACGCTCATCCCAGGACTGAATCTGCCCTAAAATTTCGCGTTCTTCACTTCCTAGACGATGCAAATAGCCCGATCCTAAAGGCGCATCTATATGGGAGCGACTAGCCGGTATTTCCTGACCAATGCTCACCCCTTTAGGCAATTCCATCAATACCCGACGTTTATCTGATACTGCAAAAACCTCGGTGGTTCCCTCCCGTAACAAACTGGGAACGTGCACGAATTGGCGACATCCGGTATCCAGATCAATAAAGGAACGTGACAGAGCGGGAGTATTCATATCTTCTAACCTAACTGTTTTCCCGCTTTAAGGCATCAGCAAGCGGTTTGCGGTAATTCAAAAATGCAGACAAGGTGAGCTATTTGACTAAGCAATGCTAGAAAAAAGCTCTCCACGTATAATCGGCAAAGTGAGTAGTGAAAAGTTTACCCGCGCCGATGGGCGCGCTTTTAACCAGATGCGACCGTTAAAAATTACCCGAGGATGGGCAAAGCAAGCTGAAGGCTCGGTGCTTATCGACTGTGGAAATACCCGAGTTCTATGTAACGCATCCCTAACCCAAGGAGTACCGCGGTGGCGGCAAGATAGCGGTCTCGGTTGGGTGACTGCCGAGTACGCAATGCTTCCTCGCGCCACCGCTACGCGTTCTGGACGCGAATCGGTACGGGGAAAAATTGGGGGACGCACCCATGAAATCTCTCGGCTGATTGGACGTTCGCTACGAGCCGTGGTCGATATGAGCGCCCTAGGAGAAAACACGATTGTGCTGGACTGTGACGTGCTCAGCGCGGACGGCGGCACTCGCACTACCTCCATTACCGGTGCTTATGTGGCGCTTGCAGATGCGATTAAGGTGGGACAAGAAAAGGGATGGATACGTCCCGGCAAGGTGCTATAAGATTCACTATGCGAGGTTTCCGTCGGTTTCATAGAGGGACATCCCCTGCTGGATTTGCCCTATGAAGAGGATTCGCGCGCAGATGTTGATATGAACATTGTGGCTACCGGCTGCGGAAAACTGATAGAGATTCAAGGAACGGCCGAAGGGGAACCTTTTGACCGTTCACAGTTGAATCAGCTTCTTGACCTAGCCGGTCAAGGAATCGAGCAGATTTCCGAACTACAAGCAAAGGTGCTGGCATGAATATTCCCAGCTCTGCCCGTCTAGTGCTAGCTACCCACAATCCCCATAAAGTTAAGGAATTAGCAGATATTCTTTCCCCCCTAATCCCCGGCTTCTCCTCAGATATGGTTGTGGGAGCCGCTGGACTCGGGATAGCGGAACCGGTCGAGGACGGAGTGAGCTTCACCGAGAACGCTCTGATTAAAGCGAGAGCCGCAAGCGCAGCTACCGGTTTGCCGGCAGTGGCCGATGACTCGGGGATTTGTGTAGATATTATGGGAGGTGCTCCCGGTATTTTTTCAGCGCGTTGGTGCGGTCACCACGGAGATGACCAAGCTAACTTGCAGCTACTCCTTGACCAAATGGCAGATGTTCCAGATGCGCAGCGAACAGCTAGCTTTGTTTCAGCAGCAGTTTTATGCTGCCCTGGTGGTCTAGAACGCCACTGCTTAGGGAAAATGAGCGGACGTTTAATTCGCACCCCGCAAGGTGAGGGAGGGTTCGGATACGACCCTATCTTTGTGGCAGATGGTCAAGATTGCACTAACTCTGAGCTAAGCGCCGGGCAAAAAAACGCCTTAAGCCACCGGGGAAAAGCCTTCCGCGCCCTCGCTCCAGCTATCGCGGCCGCCCTTGAACTCGGAGGAAATCTCACCCCAGCTCAGGCTAGACCCTAACAGACCCCAAGTTAGAGTCCAAGAGTCCAAGAGTCCAGCAGAGATTAAAGCTCAAAGCGCATCCCCGGACGGGCTATTTCTAACTCGCCCCGCCAAGTAGTCTCAGCTTCTCGGCGGGCAACATCGCGATCAGTCCAGGGCTGAATATGGGTTAAAACCAGTTTCTTAGTACCAGAATTCTGGGCTACCCTACCGGCACGTTCGCCCGACATATGAATTCCTCGCACCTCGTCCTCACTGGTAAAACCACATTCAGAGAGGAATAAATCCGAGTTGGCAGCAGCCTGTACCAAAGTATCGCATTCGTCCGAATCGCCGGAATAGGTAAAAATCGCTTCCCCGTCTTTACCGGGTCCTTTCACGCGGAACGCGAAAGCCGGTACTGAATGCCAAGAGGCAAAAGGGGTAATTTCCAAGGGGCCAATGTTAAAGACTTTCCCCTGTTTTAACTGGTGGAACTGAAACTCGCCACTAAAGTCATCGCGCGGGCTAAAACCATCTAGTCCCCTGACGCGATCTTTTACCCCTTTGGGGGCATAAACCGGAATCGGCCCGAGCGCACCGCGCGGGTGCCAACGCCGATGAACCTGCATAGAAACAATATCTGAACAATGATCCGCGTGTAGGTGCGAAAGCACGAGGGCATCAAGTTTGGTCGGGTCAGTATAGTTCCAAAGCTGCCCGAAAGACCCCGGCCCTAAATCAAAGACCACCGAATAGGTGTGCGGAACCCCTAATGCGTCCTTACCTTGCGCTTGCAGTAGATAACACGAGGCAGGCGAGGCCGGCCCCGACATAGATCCAGTTACTCCTATGATGGTTAAAATCATTATTAGTCGATTTTCTCCTGCTTTATTCCATTAAAGTTCGCCCCCATAATCCGAGATGCGAGAGCGGCGAAGCTGTCTTTAGTTTCAGTACAAATAAACTGGTGATTGGCTTTTTGAGTGCCGAAAGGATGCAGCATTTTTCCCTCCAAAAGTTCGCTATAAACCTTTCTGGCCACTGCCGACGAGGAGGAAATCAGCGACACGTTTTCACCCATAAAATAAGAAATCGGTCCTTCTAGCAGCGGATAGTGAGTGCAACCGAGAACTAAAGTATCAACCCCTGCCTGTTTCAGCGGAGTTAGATATTCCTCGGTGACATCAAAAAGCTCTTGAGAAGCGGTAATACCTTCCTCGGCGAACTCTACGAAACGCGGACAGGCCTGGGTAAAAACTTCCGCCCCCATTCCAGATAGTTTACGCTGGTAAACCCCGGATTCTATCGTAGCTCTGGTGCCAATTACCCCGATTTTGCCGTTGCGCGAACGAGTGAGAGCTTGTTCAACCGCCCGCTGCACCACTTCCACTACCGGAATCCCCTGTTCAACCTGATAGCGCTGACGCGCTTGATCTAACACCGCACACGAGGCAGTATTACAGGCTATCACCAGCATTTTCACACCCGAATCAACCAGGGAATCCATGATTGAAAGACAATAGTGGCGTACGGTTTCTAAATCCTTTTCCCCATAGGGGGTGTGCGCCGTATCGCCCACATAACGGATTTCTTCTCGGGGTAACACATCTAGCACCGTGCGCGCGACCGTAAGACCCCCTACCCCAGAGTCGAAAATACCGATAGCCGATTCATTAGTCACAAAAACAGCCTAACTAGGCTGCGGCCAGCAATCTATCGCCTGTAACAGTGAATCTTGCCACCCAGAAAGCCATTCGTAAAAGGAAGAGACCAGAACTTCCTCAAATTTTTCATTACTGGATTGCGGTTTCACCTGTGAAGATACTTGTTTTTCTGGCAAAGGGTTATCACCGCGTTCCTCGGGATATAACTTGCCAGATATGGCAAGACGCACATCATTTACTCCGCTTAACCAATCCCATTCCTGCCCACTTTTTATCAACAACGAGTTTTCGCACTGCTTTGCGAGCAGACCATAGAGAAAATCTAGCCTTTCAGCTTTCTGAATGCGTAGCTGCGAATCGGTCAAATCCCGCATTGCCTGTGCGGTTCTTTGATCATTAGCCCCCGGAGGAAGTAAGCGATCCAAAGAAGCATTCTCTAAATGAATATCCTTAGCCTCTGCCTCCGTCTCTGCCTCGGGATTCTCGAGGATGGTGGTGATTTCAAAAGGTAAAACCGGAGGATCAAGCAAGGTTCTGACTTCAGAAATAGCTTTTAAGAACAGGTGACGCTCAACTTCCCCCAGTGAGCATTCCCATCCTCCCGGCACTGGGCGGAAAGCGTTCATACTTCTTCCGGTCCGCCAAGGGTAGCCCGCAATCCGTACCCATGTAGTGCTTGTACTAGGGCTTCCATTCTTTCCCGAGTTCCGTAGGCAATCTCGGTTTTCCCCTGGTTAAAAATCTCTAGCCGGGTGCGCCTAGCTTTTTCAGTGGACATCGAAAACTGGTGAGCTAGCACCCTTTCAACATATCTAGGCTGATTAACCGGATCGCGCCAGATGGCTACCCGCCAGCTACCAAGGGTAGTTTTACCCGCACAGGTAGGTGCACCTGGAGTGGAAGCCAAATCATTAACCATACCCTAAGGGTATTAGGAATCCGCTGCTAATGGGGGGCTTTGACAAACTATTTTATCCCGCCAGCCTTTTATGCTCGGTTGGATAAGGTTTTATTCTTTAACTCCACCTGATGAACAGAAAAATATCTGCCACCCCAGTTGCGAGTATGCTGCAAGTATGAGTTCTTCGATAACCACCTCTCTACTGACCGATATGTATGAACTGACCATGGTGGATGCAACTTTGCAATCTGGCACCTGGAATCGGCAGGTAACTTTTGAGCTTTTTGGTCGCCGCCTGCCACCTGCACGTCGATTTGGGGTGATGGCCGGTAACGCCCGCATCATCGAGGCTTTGGAACGTTTTGAGTTTTCCAAAGACGAAATCGACTATCTGTCACGAGAGAAAATTGTTTCCGATGATTGCCTTGACTATCTAAAGGACTATCGGTTCAAAGGGCGAATTCGTGGATACGCCGAGGGAGAATGCTATTTTGAATCTTCTCCCCTGCTTCAAGTAGAGGGCACTTTTGCCGAATGCGTCCTATTAGAGACGCTGCTGTTATCGATTTTAAATCACGATTGTGCGGTAGCATCGGCTGCTTCGCGAATGACTATCGCAGCTCACGGACGTCCCTGCGTAGATATGGGAGCGCGGCGCACCCATGAACGTAGCGCAGTTTCGGCTGCCAGAGCCGCCTATATTGGAGGATTCAAAGGGACATCTTGCCTGGAAGCAGGGAAACGTTACGGGATTCCCACCATTGGCACGGCCGCACACTCCTTTACTTTGATACACGATAGCGAAGAGGACGCTTTTAGGGCGCAACTAGCTAATCTAGGACCGGGAACCACTCTTTTAGTGGACACTTACGATGTGCAGCGCGCCGTAAAACGAGGAGTAAAACTGGCGCGCGAAGCCGGGGGAGAACTAGGATGTGTCCGTTTGGATTCTGGGGATTTGGTGGCGGAGGCTTTCAAAGTTCGTGCTCTCTTGGATTCTTTAGACGCAAAAAGCACCAAGATTACGGTCACTAACGACCTGGATGAATATGCGATTGCCGCTTTAGGGGCTGCACCGGTCGATTCTTATGGGGTGGGAACCAAGATGGTGACCGGTTCGGGAATTCCGACAGCTGCTTTAGTTTATAAACTGGTACAGCGGGTCAATGAGGACGGATCGGTTCATGACGTAGCTAAACGTTCGTCCTCTAAATCTACTTTAGGAGGACGTAAGTTTGCTGGTCGCGCCCGCGGAGAGGATGGTTATGCGACCGGGGAGCTGGTGGTGATAGCCGATAGCGCCGAGCAGGCTCAGGCAGAGTTTGAGCGGCGTAACGCCCGAGCTTTATTAGTGGATTTGGTTACCGATGGGCAGGCTAATGCTAGTTTCGTAGGTAAAGAGGCTTTGCAGGAAGCTCAAGAACGCCATATTCACTCACGTAACGAACTGCCCTATCAGGGGTGGAGGTTATCTGCCGGGGAAGCAGCGATTCCTACCGAAATTATTGGTTTAACAAAGCGCGAGGACGAGGTGGAGCTGCCCACAGTTTCCTCTGATTTACGCAGTTAAAGGGCTTTAGCGGGAATCACCGGGATTTCTAAACGGCCAGTCCGCTCCCCCGTTGGAATCCATTTCTTTCTTGATTTCTACGCAACGCGGACAAATGGGGTGATTACTCACCTCGCGGGTGGGAACCCATACTTTCCCACAGAGGGCAACTACCGGCTGCCCGGTTATCCGCGAGGCAGCCAGGCGATGTGCAGAAACGTAATGGGCGTAACGGTCTTTATCACCGGGTTCTTGGCGTCGGGTCTCCGGACGTTCTAGGACTCCGATTCCGCTTTGACTGTGTTGTTCATCTGGGTCTGATAGTCCATCACGTATATTCATGGTTTATATTTTAGACGAACAATTACAGTGAGGTACTCCACTAAAATCTTTTTGTCCATCAAATTGAGCATATTTTCCAGCTTCTTTAATAGAAAGTGAGCCAGAAAACCGCAGACTTGCTTAACCGAGCAACGGATCTGACTCTAAACTTCAAGGAAGAGGAACATGAGCGTTTCAAACCCGGTGGCAGAGCTGCCACCCGAAAAAGTTAAAAAAGCCCGACAAACTGCCACCATCATCGCCCTAATTGCCACCCTAGGGCCATTCTTTTACGGCTTCGAAGGAATGGTACTAAATGGAGCAATCAAAGCAGTTGCTGGAGATTTCAAACTAGGAACTATTGCCCAGGGTTTAGCTGGTTCAGCAGGCATTATCGGAGGTCTAATAGGTGCGGTATTCGCCGGAAGAATCTCCGACAGAATTGGACGCAAAAAAGCTCTACAACTAGTAGGCCCCTTCCTGCTATTTGAAGCTATTTTCGGTGCTTTCAGTCCTCTACTGGGAGTTCAGGGAGGATACTTTTTCTTAATCTTTTGTCGAGTGATTGGAGGAATCGGCTTCGGGGCAGCCACTACAGTAGCTCCCGGCTATGTGGCAGAGATTTCTCCCACCGAAATTCGAGGACGTTTAATCGGTTTCCGCCAATTAGCTATTATTCTGGGGCTATTCCTAGCCGCTTGGATTAATAGCGCCATTTTAGCTATTGCCGGCGAACAAGGCTCCCTCGCGGTAATGGCGTTCGGGCTAAAAGCCTGGCAGTGGATGTTTTTATATCTACTGATACCGGCAATTGCATTCGTTATATTGACGGCACTAATCCCAGAATCCCCTCGCTTCTTAGTATCAGTAGGTAAAGACGAACAAGCAGCTATTACCTTGGCTAAAGTATCTGCAGAAGCAGATCCGGAGGCAAAAATTGCCCAAATTCGGGCTTCTTTTGGACAAAGCGGAAATCGCAAGCTCACAATTAAAGAAATTATGTCCTCTAAATGGCGTCCTCTGGTTTTTGTCGCTATGGCAATTGCTGCTTTCCAACAGCTCACCGGAACAAATGGTATCTTCTTCTACTCCAATAAGCTCTTTGAAACTGTAGGGTTTAGCGAAGAAATGGCATTCCAACAAACCACTCTCCTAACTTTCTTCAAAATCGTGGGGGTGCTTACCGGCATCTTCCTGGTTGACAAAGTGGGACGCAAACGAATGCTGATGATTGGCGGCACCATGATATTCGTTGCCTTAGGGCTAGTGGCTCTCGTATTCACCATCGCCCCCACCGGCCCGGATGGGAGCGCCGATGTTGCTAGCCAACCTCTCCTAGGCTGGATAGCAGTGGGAGCCCTATGCCTTTTCCTCTTGGGATTCACTTCCTCTTGGGGTCCTATATTCTCAATATTGATGGGAGAAATGTTCCCCAACGAGATACGCGGAGGCGCAATGTCTCTAGCCAGCGGTGCAGATTTCTTGGTCAACTTCCTAGTGGTTTTCTTCTTCCCCTTCCTAGTTGCCTGGTCACCGGCTGGCGTGTACTGGATTTTCTTTGTCTTCGGTGTGCTAGCCGTTATCTTCACCGGAAAATTTGTCCAAGAAACATCTGGAAAACAACTTGAGGAGATGGGAATCTAAAATGAGTACTTCCGACAATAGCACAGCTAAAACGCGAGTTATCCCAGATAATGTACGTAATGTTCTGGTGCTAATGACCGATCAGCACCGAGTCGATACCATTGGGTGCCTAGGGAATCCCCATGCTAAAACTCCAAATATCGACCAATTAGGTGAAAACGGCTTTGCTTTCACAAACTGTTTCACCCCAACCGCGATTTGCACCCCCGCCAGAGCCTCCCTAATGACTGGAAAGCTTCCCCTAAAACACCAGGTACTTGCCAATCCGGAATGGAATATCGCCTACAACACAGACATTCCTTTAGATAGCTGGACTTATACACAAGAACTACGAAATCACGGCTACAACGTAGGTATAGTGGGCAAATACCACTGCGGATACAATCTGCCTGACGAATTCGGAGCCGATGACGACACTTATTGGGGAGCTGAAAACCCAGTTGCGAACGAAAAATATGTCGCCTGGCTCAAAGAGAATAATCTTCCCCCGGTGAAAGCCCATGATTTGTGGCGAGGAGAGCTACCAGGGGGCAGACCCGGACACATTATCGCCGCCCGCCTCGACCAACCTGAGGAAGCAACTTTTGAGCGTTTCTTGACCGACCGGGCAATAGAGAAACTACGCGAATACGCAAAAGACTGGAAACAAAGCGGTAAACCTTTCTGCTTGGACGTCCATTATTACGGCCCCCACTTACCCTATTTCTTACCCGATAAATGGTTCGACCTGATTGACCCAGACAAGGTTGAGTTACCAGAAAACTTCGGGGACACCCTATTTGGTAAGCCGCCAATTCAACAAAATTATGCAACCTATTGGTCTACCTCAAGTTTCACCAACGAACAGTGGAAGAAACTAATCGCCGTATATTGGGGATATGTGGCCATGATTGATTACGAGATTGGCAGAATAATGCAGGTAGCCCGCGAACTCGGAGTACTAGATGATACTGCTTTGTTCTTTTGTGCTGATCACGGCGAATTTACCGGTTCGCACCGAATGAATGACAAGGGGCCAGCGATGTACGATGACATTTACAACGTTCCCTTTATCGCACATATTCCCGGGGTGTCCAAAATAGGACGCAGCGAGAAGTTCATTTCGCTGATTGACTTACCGGCTACCGTCATGGAAATAGCAGGACTTCCAGAAAACCTAGTCGAGGACGGACGTTCAATTGTGGACTTAACCCGAGGAAATGAAGTTCCCAACTGGCGTGAAAACATCGTGTGTGAGTTCCATGGGCACCATTTCCCGCTGCAACAAAGAATGCTGCGCACTAAAGATTTCAAACTGGTAATGAATCATGAATCTATCAACGAGTTGTACGATCTACGAGTAGATCCAGCAGAAATGAATAATGTCTATACCGTGCCAGTTTACGATGAAATCCGCAAAGAATTAGCTACTGAACTGTATAAACAACTACGAGAGCGTGGCGACCATTCTTTCGCAAAATGGATGGCAGCAATGACCGATTTCGACATTCCCTTGGTCAACACCGCCCGGTCTGACCTTGACGAAGTACTCACTGACTAATAGTAGATAAATACACTAGAAAGGAGCCTGGATGAGAACGCGGCTAAGCGATCCGTTTGAATTAGAAAACCGAATCGTCAAGCACCTAAGCCAAGCACCCACTTCTCGCAGGGAGCTAGCTAGAGCGTTAAAAGTATCGCGACCAACCCTAAGCCGCGCTCTCACCAGGCTCTTTGACACTAATAGTATTGCCAGCGTTACCGGAGTAACAGAGGACGAAACACCTTTACGTCCTCGCGGCCGCCCAAGTGAGACCCTATATTTACGAGAAAAAACCGGCCACGCAATCGGGATCAACATTGCCCGCAATAACGCCACTGCGCTCATTATGGATCGCGCCGGAAATGTGCTCGATAAATCTAGTAAAGATTACTGCTCTTTTTCTGACTGGACCGAACCTCTAGCCAGTATCTGTCAGTTAATCAGCGATAACGCAAAACTAAAAGAACTCGACTTAACTTCTTTGTCTGGAGTGGGAGTAGGTATTCCCGAACCCATCTCACCTCACCTAACCAACAGCGTAGAACAAACAGTATCCAAATTTTGGCAATGCCTGACAGTAACTAAAAACGTAGTAGAAATGTCTGGGCTAGGGGAATCGCGATCAACACAACCTGACCAAGGAGACAGGCAACTATATATACGTATATCTGGCGGAGTCAGCTGCTGCTTTACGGTAGATAATGCTACTACCGGTTCGCCAGTAATCGTAGGTGAACTGGGACATCTTCCTGCCGCGGGGCAAGACTTACGCTGCTATTGTGGACGCACCGGATGCCTCGAACAGTTCACTAGCGTACCCGCCCTGTGCAGCTTAGCTAAAGTTAGCAACCTTACCGAGTTCGCTCAAAAAGCCCAGGCAGGCGACCTCGAAACCGGAGATATTCTTCAGCGCGCACTATCCTATCTTGCTCAAGGAATTGAATATGCAGCCCTCTTGTATAATCCGAAAACCATCGTTCTAGGTGGAGAACTCATGGACACCTTCCCGGCTCTGTCGAGGCGAATAGCAGCAGCAGTAGCTCCCCGCCTATTTCATAATCCCAAAATAGTAACCGCCAAGCTCGCTGATAGTGACGTTGCCTTAGGGGCAGTGGCAGCGGTTTATAACGAGTTGGCTGTAAGAAGACGCGAAGAGTCAATAGGTAAAATCTATGAGTAACACTCAGACACTTTCAAACCGACAACTACCATTTGCAGTAGTGACCAAACCGACCGGAGCTGCCTGTAACCTGGACTGTAAGTATTGTTTTTTCCTTTCTAAAGAGCTGCTGTACAACGCACGGCAGCAAACAATGAGCGAAGCGACTCTCGAACTGTATATTCAGCGTTTCCTGCAAGCCCAGCCTGATGGAAACGTAACTATGCTGTGGCAAGGCGGAGAACCCACGTTACGGGGTCTAGATTTTTATAAAAAAGCTCTAAAACTTTGTGACAAATACCGACGCCCGGGGCAAGTAGTTAAACACGCCCTGCAAACCAATGGCACTCTGATAAATGCCGAATGGGCAAGGTTTTTTTTCGATAACGATTTCCTGGTGGGAATCTCCATTGACGGACCAGAACAATATCATGACGCCTATCGAGTCAACCGAGCTGGTCGCCCCACCCAAAAAATGGTGTTAAAAGGTTGGGAATACCTCCAGAACTACGGAGTCAAATGCAATATTTTATGCACCATACATCACGCTAACCAGGATCATGGGCAGGAAGTTTACCAGTATTTTCGTGATTCTTTAGGGGCAGATTTTATCCAATTCATTCCCATAGTTGAAAGGGTTAATGACGATGATTTAGCCCAGGCGGAAGCCGGTTGGAGATCAAGAAAAGACAGTAATCTATCAAACGAAAAGGTAGGGTTACTCTATAGGCAGCGGGGTCAGGCAGTTACCTCTCGTAGTGTAGAGCCCGAAAAATACGGAGTGTTTCTGCTGGAAGTATTCAACGAATGGCTACGTCAAGATGTGGGAAAAGTATTCGTCCAAGATTTTGACGCAGCTCTCGCCGCAATGTTCGGGCAAATAAGCAACTGCGTACATGCTCCAAGTTGTGGAAACAACTTCGCCCTGGAGTTTAACGCCGATGTTTATGCCTGTGACCATTGGGTAGAACCAGATTGGAAACTGGGAAACCTGCGCGATAAAGACTTTTTCAACCTAGCTAATACCGAACGCGCTAAAGAATTCGCTAAGAAAAAGAGCCAGCTAAGTCAAAAATGCCTACACTGTCCATACCTGCGACTTTGTTATGGGGGCTGTCCTAAAGATCGCTTTATCACCTCAGACAGTAAACGCCTATCACCGCCAGAAGCAGTCAAATCGGCCACGACTAGACGAAATCCGTACCAACTGGAGGACTCCACACCTTTGGATCCGCCTCAAAACTATTTATGTCCTGGTTATCACTATTTCTATCGCAATATTTTCCCTACCTTGCAGCAGATGGCTGCGCTAGTAGCTAGCGGTAGCCCAGCCGCAGCTATTATGAAAGAAGCATTGATTACAGGAAGAAGACAATGAGCCTCCTTTTGC
>ENA-OQLI01001172-OQLI01001172.1-human-gut-metagenome-genome-assembly--contig:-NODE-1172-length-21155-cov-3.105669_pt1 | contig 21155 bp, 21 predicted proteins | sample MGYA00242805_ERZ504812 | MGnify/ENA primary metagenome ERZ504812 (study PRJEB26092, sample SAMD00036430) | human gut metagenome | host: Homo sapiens | study: EMG produced TPA metagenomics assembly of... | reverse complement strand
AATAGCTGCCGGTACGATTGTGAACTCTGTGACCATAAAAGACAGTTGGTTCAGTGAAGAATTGCTATCTTATCGGGACACTTTAGCCTCAACTTTAGCCGGTAAACTCGCAGATAAAGTTGATGCTAAAGTTTCTAGCCAGCAGGTATTGGCAACTGCTTTGGGTATGGGGCTAACTAGCGCCGACAAAGAGATACAAGCGCTAGTAAGTAACCTTTCGGCTGGAGATACTCCTTTGATTTCTAAGGAAACGCTAACTGACCCGGCGCAGATGATTTTAGTGTTAAGCCCCATTTCTAGCGAAAAGGATACAAAGGCTGGGGGCAGTCAAATCGATTTAGACTTCGTTAAAGGTATTGATGGAGCCCTTCCCAAAGGAACAGTGATTGTTGGGAGCGCTAAGAATGAGACAGATTATTTAACGAAGATTCGCGCAGAAAAACTAGAAGTTACCACCGTAGATGGTATTGGTTCGGTTATGAGTAATACTTCGATTCCCTTTGCGCTTTTAGCAGATGAATCTGGAAATAACCAAGCCTATGGCAATGAGCATTATGCTAGCCAGCTTATTCCGCCCTTTCCCGATGCAGAAAAGGAGGAAAATAAATGACACGGGCAGCCCAGGGGGTATTACTGGCAAGTGCCGGGTTTTTCCTAGCCAGGAAGTATCTGGTGCAGCACCTTTCTCCCGAGCAACTTCGCCGCTATGAACGCCAGAATTTTCATGGCAAAACCGTAAACCTTAGCGGGGGAATCAAAGTTGCAACTGGCTGTTTGACCAGCGCCCTGGCACTTTCTGGCAATATGGCCGCAAAATTTGGGGAAATAGTGCCGGTGGCAGCAGGAGCAGCCCTGGGATATATTGATGACACCCAGGCGCAAACGCCTTTTGATACGCGACCAGAAAACGCTGATTCCCAAGAAGTAACCATCAATAACGCTGAGGCTAATCCGGGACAGAAAACTGGCGTTAATACTGCTGCGAAGGGATTTCACGGGCATTTGCGAGCCTTAGCTCAGGGAAAAGTTACTACCGGTGCTTTGAAGATTGCCGGTATCGGAATCGGAGCCGGTATAGGCGCGGTTGGAATTGGTCGTTCCCGAGGTAGCGGTTTGCCCTCCTGGGCGCTAGATACAGTGCTAATTGCCGGTAGTGCGAATCTGGCTAACCTATTTGACCTGCGTCCAGGGCGTTGCTTAAAACTAGGGACTCTGATTAGCCTGCTACTTAGGGGCAATAAAGGTGCTGCCAAAATCTTAGGAAGCGGGGCGCTGACGGTTTGCCTCCTAGAACTACCTAAAGACCTAGGAGAAAAGGAAATGCTGGGGGATACCGGTGCTAACGCCCTCGGGGCGCTACTGGGGGTAGCGTTAGCGCAAAAAACTAAGCTACCTGGGAAACTATTGGCTGTCCTGGCGGTAGTTACCTTAAACGCCGCCAGCGAGAAAATATCCTTTTCCCAGGTAATCTCGGGTAATGCGGTATTGCGGGCTATAGATAACCTAGGGCGCAGGTGTTGAAAAAACCGGGATTAGGCAACCGGCTGCCCGCATTAGCGTCGGCTGTCGGGCTAATTTCTGTCCTCACTTTACTCTCGAGATTTTTTGGTTTTGGGCGTTGGCTGACCCAATCTGCTTGGGTAGGCACGGGAGCCTTCGCGAACGCCTACGCTACCGCTAATCAGCTGCCAACAGTTCTATTTGAGGTGGTCGCCGGGGGAGCGCTCGCGGGAGTAACTATTCCGATTCTTGCCGGTCCGATTGCCGATGAGTTAAGAGCCGAGGTGCAACGTATATCTTCGGCTCTCATTTCCTGGGCGTTGTTACTGCTCACGCCGATAGGGGTGATGGTTTATTTTCTAGCACCTTGGATAGGTCAGGTAATGCCTTGTCCCCAAGGGGCTGACCCGCAGCTGCAAGCCCATTTAATTAGCGTCTTTTTGCAAATGTTTGCGCTGCAAGTGCCCCTTTATGGATTGTGTGTAGTCGGCACCGGTATTTTGCAAGCCCATGAAAAATTTTTACTGCCCGCTTTAGGTCCATTGCTTAACTCCCTGGTGGTAATCAGCACTTACGCGATTTTTGGTTACCTTACTCCCTCGGTTTCTGATCCTGAGCAGGTGGCTCATAACGCTATTTTGATTTTGGGCTGGGGGACTACCGCTGGGGTAGCGGCCATGAGTCTACCGCTATTTATTCCGATTTACCGTCTGGGGATTCGTTGGCGTCCCACTTTACGTTTGGGACAAGGGCGAGGACGGAAAGCTATGCAGCTAGCGGGGGCAGGGGTGGGGTCTCTAATTGCGCAACAGTTCTCAGTGCTGGTAATCATTTTGGTTACCCGCAGCTATGGCGTGGAAGGCTCTTTGCCTATCTACCAGTACTCGCAATCGGTATATATGTTGCCCTATGCGGTATTGGCGGTTCCGATTGCTACTGCGATGTTTCCCAGGTTATCTTGGCTTATCCATCGAGGCGATAAGGGGGCATTCAACCTGGAATGTGCATCTTCAACGCGATTTGTAACCGGAATCGGTCTTTTCGGGTCGGCGCTGCTGGTGTCGGTGGCTCGTCCGGTAACTGATATTTTTGCGCGAATTAATCCCGTTCCAGGAATGTTATGGGCACTGGTGGCAATGGCACCTGCCGTGGTGGGCTACGGATTGGTCTATCATCTTTCACGGGTTCTCTACGCTTTAGGAGGAGCGAAACAGGCGGTGATAGCAGCCTCTGCTGGGTGGCTGACGGTAGCGGCTCTTTCCTGGGGGTTGAGTGCCTGTTTATCTAGTATTTGCGCTAATCGCGCTAATGCTATTTTGCTTGCCTTGGGGTTGGCGCAATCGGTAGGTATGAGCGTGGGGGCGCTGGGACTGCTAATCGGTCTGCGGCAGATTGCGGGAAAACCAGCCTTAAGGGGCGTTGCCCCGGCTGCTGGTTATGGCTTTTTGCTAGCGTTAGGGGCAGGGGTGTCTGGTTGGTTTATTTCTGGTTATTTGATGGAGTTATGGGTGAATATATTTGGTACTTTTTTTGCGGCCGCCCTTGCGGGGATTGTGACCGTGGCTATTATGAGCCCGCTGCTAGTGCGCCATTTGCGCGAGCTTAAAAATGATTTATCTACTGCCGGCAATAAATAGGCAGCTAGGTGCAGAAATAACCAAGGGGGGATAGGTTAGGAAGTGGGCGCGGTAATGGTCGAACCCTACCTAGATGATAAATCTGAACAGTAATCGAATAGCTTGATAGAAACTGAAAGTGAAACTATGCAACTGCGTGATGAAACCTATAAGTATCCGGTAGAAAAACAAGAACTGATTTACCACGGACAGGTGTTTGATTTTCAAAGTGACCAAGTGCGTCTGCATAAAGATGAGCCTGTGGTGCGTCGAGATTATCTTTCTCACCCCGGAGCAGTCGCGATTGCAGCGGTGCGCCCGGTTCAGGGAGCTGATGAATCTTCAAAGGAACTTGCTGATTGGGAGATTCTTTTGCTCCGTCAATATCGTCATCCGGTGCGTGCTTTCCTGTGGGAGATTCCGGCGGGTTTATTGGATAAACCGGGCGAAGATCGTTTGAGCGCTGCCCGCCGAGAGCTTTGGGAGGAAGCTAATCTTCAGGCAGCAAATTGGAAAGTGCTGGTAGATTTCTTCACTTCTCCCGGTGGTAGCAGTGAACATTTACGGATATTTTTAGCGCGCGGAATCTCTGCTGTGAGCGGTCAGCCTTTCGATAGGCGTGAAGAAGAACGAGATATGTGCCTTGCCTGGTTTCCTCTAGACCAAGCAAGAGATGCCCTACTCAGCGGCAGTCTACATAATCCATCGGCTCTGGCTGCGGTATTGGCGAGTATTGAGTCCTTGAGAAATGGTTGGCGTTCTTTGCGTAGCCCCTCTGCGCCCTTCATAGCTGATCCGCTTCTGCTTGAGCGTTAAAACGCGCGTCAGCTAGCCGTCTCCATTGGGGTTTTTGTTAAACCAACCGGTTTGTTGAGGGCGAATTCAACTTCATTTGTGTGTTGTACCCGCCACACTTCCCTTTAGTAGACATTTTTGCAAGTAACCTGTTTCTAAAATGCGTTAAAATAGCTAAGGTCTATTTTTAAGGAGGGGAAACGTGAGCGACACGGAACCGACTCGGCAAACAGTTCTAGATTTGATAGTCGAAAAAGGCCCCGTTACCGCCGCCCACCTGGCGAAAATCCTCCGGCTTACTACCGCGGCTATTCGTCGCCACATTACTGCTCTAGAATCCGCCCAGATGATTGCAGTATACGAAAGTGGACAACAGACCAAACGGGGGCGTGGTCGGCCGGCGCGTCACTACATCGCTACCGGTAAAGGACGGGAAGGGCTTAGCGAGGATTACTCAAAACTTGCAAGTCGGGCTCTGGGATTTATTGAGCAAGTCGCCGGTCCGGATGGAATAGACAGTTTCGCTGCTGCTCATTCGCGCGATATTGAACGTCGTTACGCGCCTTTGATAAAAGAAGCTGGTACAGACCCGAGGTCGCGTGCCCGCGCCCTCGCCGATGCCTTAACCGCCGATGGGTATGCCGCTACGGTGCGCGAGGTAGGCAATGGCGGTTTTGCAGTACAGCTTTGCCAAGGAAACTGCCCGGTGCAAGAAGTTGCGGGTGAGTTTCCGCAACTATGTGAGGCGGAAACTCAAGCGTTTTCCCGTCTTTTGGACGTACATGTGCAACGCTTGGCGACTTTGGCGGATGGGGAGCATGTATGTACCACCTCGGTGCCAATAGCTCTGCCCACTCCTAAATTCCCTATTAACCGCTAAACATGACACAGTAGAGCACAAGGAAACAACAAAAGAGGGATTGACACACAAATGACATCATCACCACCGGTGATTGCCACTAAAGAACAAAAAGAAGCTGCTGACCAGCAGGTTATAGACTCGATTGGCACTCAATACGAGTACGGATGGCACGACTCCGATGCAGCTGGTCAAAGCGCTAGGCGTGGTCTTGACGAGGAAGTAGTACGTTTCATCTCTGCCGAGAAAGACGAACCCGAATGGATGCTTAAACGCCGACTAAAAGCCCTCAAAGTTTTTGAACGTAAGCCGATGCCTACCTGGGGACCTGATTTATCTGATTTGCAAATGGATCAGATTAAATATTTCGTGCGCTCGACCGACAAGGTAGCCAGCTCCTGGGAAGATTTGCCCGAGGACATCAAGAAAACCTATGACCGGCTAGGGATTCCGGAAGCAGAACGCGAAAGCCTGGTTTCTGGGGTGGCGGCTCAATATGAATCCGAAGTGGTCTACAACCAGATTCGCGGCGATTTGGAAGAACAAGGAGTTATCTTCCTAGATACCGACACCGCACTGCGCGAACACGAAGACCTGTTCAAACGCTTCTTCGGGAAAGCTGTTCCTGCTGGTGATAACAAGTTTGCGGCTCTAAATACCTCGGTATGGTCGGGGGGATCTTTTATCTATGTTCCCAAGGGAGTACAGGTCGAAATCCCCCTGCAGGCCTATTTCCGGATCAACACCGAAAATATGGGGCAGTTCGAGCGCACCCTAATCATTGCTGACGAGGGCTCTTACGTTCACTACGTGGAAGGGTGTACCGCCCCGATTTATAAATCGGATTCGCTACACTCTGCGATTGTAGAAATTTTCTGTCTCAAAGATGCTCGGGTACGCTACACCACCATTCAAAACTGGTCTACCAACGTCTATAACCTGGTAACCCAGCGCGCCATCTGCGAAGAGGGCGCCACTATGGAATGGGTAGACGGAAATATGGGGTCAAAAACTAATATGAAGTACCCCTCGGTCTATTTGAACGGGAAAAATGCGCGCGGAGAGGCGCTATCAGTGGCATTCTCGGGCGAAGGGCAAAACCAGGATACCGGTGCAAAAATGTTGCATCTAGCGCCCAATACGTCCTCTTCAATTGTCTCGAAATCTATTTCCCGAAACGGGGGGCGGTCGTCTTATCGGGGGCTGGTACACGTTGCTCCGCAGGCTAAACATTCCAAAGCATCAGTGGTTTGTGATGCGCTGCTGGTAGACCAAATTTCGCGTACTGACACCTATCCTTATGTGGATATTCAAACCGATGATGTCGAGATGGGACACGAGGCTACGGTGTCTAAAGTTAGTGCCGACCAGCTATTTTATCTGATGAGTCGGGGACTTAGCGAGACTGAAGCAATGGCGATGATTGTGCGTGGCTTTATTGAACCAATCGCGCGAGAACTACCCATGGAGTACGCCCTGGAGCTTAATCGCCTAATCGAACTGCAAATGGAAGGATCGGTGGGGTAATGGCAAAGATGCTAAAACAGGCAGACCATAAAGTAGTCGCAGCTTCTTCCCGAGCTGACCGTCCCACCTCTTTTAATCTTGCTGATATTCCTATGCCGACCGGGCGGGAAGAAGATTGGCGCTTTACCCCGCTAGAGCGGATAAAGATGCTGCTTACAGAGACTTTAGAGGGAAGTTCTCCTACAGTTGAGGTTGAGGGGCAGGTTTTAAACTCAGGTAAACGCCTAAATCTGGGCGCGTCCTCGTATATCGAAATAGCTACCGACAGCGATATTCACGGTAAAATCGGGGCTCCCGGAGATCGGGCGAGCGTTGTCGAATGGAATAACCACCAGGAAATAGTAAACCTAGTTATTGCTGACCAGTTTCCCGAAGCATTGCGAATCAAAATAATTGGGGAAAACCCGACTCCGGCTGCCCAACATATCTGCATAGATGTGAAACCACAGGCTAAAGCCCTGCTAATTTTGGAACACAGCGGTGATGCCCAACTCAACCAGGGGGTTGAGATAAATGTTGAAAGCGGAGCCGAGCTAGAAATAGTTTCGATTCAGCAATGGGAACGCTCGGCAGTACACGCGGCTAATCACCGCATGAACGTGGAAAAAGACGCAAAGCTGAAACATATCGTAGTCACCCTGGGGGGCGATTTGGTACGAATCTGCCCTGATATCGATTTAGATAAACCGGGCGGGGAAGTCGAAATGTTAGGTGTCTACTTTACCGACACTGACCAGCATCAAGAACACCGCCTTTTCGTCAATCACATTGCTGAAAATTGCCGTTCCGATGTGCACTATAAAGGAGCGCTGCAAGGAACGCAGGCACATGCGGTCTGGATTGGGGATGTGCTGATTGGCAAACAGGCTTTCAATACCGATTCCTATGAGCAAAACCGTAACCTGGTGTTAAACCCGGGAGCAAAAGCTGATTCGGTACCTAACCTAGAGATTGAAAACGGAGAAATCGCGGGAGCTGGACATGCTTCTGCCACCGGGCGTTTTGATGACGAACAGCTCTTCTATTTGTTGTCGCGCGGTATTCCGGAAGCTACCGCCCGAAAAATGGTGGTACATGGATTTTTTGCTGAACTTATCCGCCAGATTGGAATCAACGAGATTGAAGAACGCCTATTACAGGTGATTGACGCGCGGTTAGAACAAGGCTCGGGTGCGCTATGAGCCTAGAAAAAGTCTGTGAAGTGGACGCGCTAGAAGCCGGACAAGCACTACGCGCAGAAATAACCGATGAAAAGGGTAAAAGGATTCCAATCGCCGTTGTGCGTGACGAGGAAGGCGGCTGGCACGCGATAGATGCCCTGTGTACTCACGGGGACATAGCTTTAGATGAGGGCGAGGTAGAAGGATGCGCAATTGAGTGCTGGGGACATGGTGCCCAGTTCGATTTGAATACCGGGCAGCCTACCTTGCCTGCTACCCAGCCAGTTAAGTGTTATCAGCTTGAAATCAAAGGACAGGCGGTTTATGTTTCTGCCTGTAGCCGCAGTAAAGGAAATGAATAAATGGGGAAACTAGAAGTTAAAGACCTACAGGTTTCGGTAGAAACTCCCGACGGGATAAAGCAGATTTTGAAAGGTACCTCCCTAACGGTGAATTCCGGGGAAAAGCATGCGATTATGGGACCGAATGGTTCGGGTAAATCTACTTTGGCCTATTCGATTGCCGGTCACCCCGGTTACCATATCGAGGGCGGGGAAGTGCTCCTAGATGGGGTTAATATCCTGGAATCTTCCCCAGATGAAAGGGCACGTGCCGGCTTATTCCTGGCAATGCAGTACCCGGTGGAGGTTCCCGGAGTCACGGTGTCTAACTTCTTGCGTACCGCCCGGACTGCGGTTGATGGGCAAGCTCCGCCGGTACGTACTTGGGTAAAGGAACTAAAAGCCGCCATGGAGGATTTAAAAGTAGATCCAAAGTTCGCTAGTCGCGACCTCAATGCCGGTTTTTCTGGTGGGGAAAAGAAACGCCTAGAGATTTTGCAGATGCAAATCCTTCACCCCAAGTTCGCTATTCTTGACGAAACTGACTCTGGTCTAGATATTGACGCTTTGCGCACCGTATCGGCGGGGGTAAATCATGCTCACGAGAATCTTGGTTGCGGGCTGCTGGTAATCACGCACTATTCGCGGATTTTGAACTACATTAAGCCGGACTTTGTGCACGTATTTGCCAAAGGGCGGATTGTGGACTCTGGGGGGAGCGAGCTGGCTGACAAGCTGGAGACCAGCGGATACGACTCCTATCTGTAAACAATCTCCGACCATAAAGCCCTGTTTCATTAGTTATTGAGAGGATGCTGCCAGTGCAATCGCCATTTTCCGATTCGGAACTGACGCGTTTGCGCGCCGATTTTCCGATTCTTTCCCGCACCGGACGGGGAGGGAAACCGATTGTCTATTTGGATGCGGCCGCCACCTCTCAAAAACCGCGTTCAGTGATGCAAGCCGAAAGTAGTTTTTACGAAAACTCTAATGGAGCGGTGCATCGGGGTACTCACCTGCTAGCTGATGAATCTAGCCAGTATTTCGAGGATGCGCGTTGCGTCCTCTCCTCCTTTATCGGAGCAAATCCCAGCGAAATTGTCTGGACAAAGAATGCCACCGAGGCGCTAAATCTGGTGGCCTATGGCCTGTCTAACCCCGGGATTGATGGCGGGGCTCCCCTCATAGGCAAGGGTGATCGGGTGGTTACTACGCGGGCAGAGCATCACGCCAACTTGGTACCGTGGCAGTTACTTAGCCAGCGCACCGGCTGCGAGTTCGCCTATCTGGATTTGGATGATGAAGGTCGGATTGACCTGGAAACCCTGAACGTTATCACTACGAACACCAAGGTAGTGGCAGTAACTCATGCCTCGAATGTATCGGGGGCGATTACTGATATAGCACCTATTATCCAGGCGGCTCACGCGGTGGGGGCTTGGGTAGTGTTAGATACCTGCCAGTCCAGCGCTCATATGCCCTTAGATATTAAAATCCTGGGCGCGGATTTTGCTTGCTTTTCCGGGCATAAAATGGCAGGTCCCACCGGTATTGGGGCGCTATATGGCCGGGGGGAATTGCTAGAGCAATTGCCGCCTTTCCTGGCAGGTGGCTCCATGATTGCCGATGTAAACATGGACAAAACCACTTTCCAACCTGTCCCCGAGCGATTCGAGGCCGGCTCGCAAGCGGTAGCCCAGATTCACGCTTGGGCGGTGGCACTTGATTATTTACAGAAAGTGGGAATGGAACGGATACGTCAGCATGAACTGTTCCTAACTCAGTATCTATTGGAGGGCTTAGCGAGCGTTAAAGGTCTGCGGCTGCTAGGACCTACAGATTACCGCGAACGGGTAGGACTCGCGGCTTTCGATTTCTTTGGTATCCATCCCCATGACGTGGGGCAGGTATTAGATGCCGAGGACGTGGCGATTCGGGTAGGGCATCACTGCGCCCTCCCGCTGCACGCCCACTATGGTTTACGTTCCTCTTGTCGGGCATCTCTTTCGCTTACTTCTTCGCGCGAAGATATTGATCGCCTAATTGATGGTTTAGAAACCGTACGTAGTTTCTTTAAAAGGGGGGAATAATGGTTTCGGCTCTTGATCAGCTATATCAGCAGGTGATTATGGATCATGCCGCGGAAAAACACGGCAGCTCTCCAGTAACGCCTTCAGATACCTCGTCCTATCAAGTTAATCCTACCTGCGGGGATGAAGTTACTTTAGCAGTTACTTTAGAGGGCGATACTCTGGCCGATCTTGCCTGGCAGGGGCAGGGCTGTTCCATTTCCCAGGCATCACTATCAATGATGAATGACTTGGTAGCGGGAAAATCTTTGGCGGAAGTGGAACAGCTTTGGAATAATTTCGACCAAATGATGCATTCGCGGGGACTGGAACTTCCTGACGAAGTGCTAGATTCCCTAGAAGATGCCGCCAGTCTGCAAGGAACCTCCAAGTTTCCCAACCGAGTTAAATGCGCCCTCTTAGGGTGGATGGCGCTGAGAGAATCAATCGCCAAAACGCAAGCGAGGCAAGAACATGAGTGAAGAACGTCCCTGGGAAAACACCGCTGAAGTGCCCCAGCGCTTTCAGGCAGTGGCTGCTGGTAATGAAAATGCCGGTCCCTATCTCCCCTCGAAAACCCATGTCCATGGGCATGATAGCGAAAACGGACACTTAGATACCGATAAATCGGGCAGAGCGACAAGGTACGGAGCTGCCCCCCAGCATTCCTCACAAGAGTTTGCCGAGCCTTCCCCGCTCACCCCGCAAAATGCGCTCCCCACCAAAGAGGAAATACTGGAAGCACTGAAAGATGTTATTGACCCCGAACTGGGGATTAATATCGTGGATTTAGGGCTGATTTATGGGGTTGAACTGCAAGAAGATGGGACAGTGGTTCTCGAAATGACACTTACCTCAGCCGCCTGTCCACTCACCGATGTGTTGGAAGAGCAAACTCAGTGGGTGCTTTCGGCGATGGCGTCTCGGGTTCAAATCAACTGGGTGTGGATGCCACCTTGGGGACCAGATCGCATTAGCGAGGACGGACGCGAACAGCTGCGGGCTCTCGGCTTTAACGTTTAATGAGGTAACATAGGCTGTTAGAGAAATCTAGCAGGGGGAAGTCTATGACACTTGGGGTCTGGTCTGAAGTTGGTAGATTGCAGAGAGTTTTAGTACATCGCCCAGGTAAAGAGCTCAATCGCCTCACCCCCTCTAATCGAGACGAACTGCTGTTCGACGATATTTTATGGCTAGAAAAGGCGCGTGAAGATCACGATACTTTCACCGCTATTCTTAGCGCCGAAAATGCCGAGGTGGTTTACTTAGCGGATTTATTGGCGGAAACTTTAGATATAGAGGCAGCGCGTAAATGGTTGCTGGCGGAAACAATTAATGAACGTCATTTCGGAGTTTCGCTTAGCGAAGGGTTACGCCAGTATTTGGATACGCAAGAAAGCTCACGTTTAGCACAGATTTTGCTCTGTGGACTTACGCGCCAAGAAATTGAGGAACAGCTGGGAAAAGTTTCCTCAGTGGTTTTAGCCCGGGTTAGTGTTGAGGATTTGGTTTTGGGGGCATTACCTAACCATTTATTTACCCGCGATACTTCTGCTTGGATTGGCGGGGGAGTTATGCTCTCGGCCATGAAAAAGACTGCCCGTCGCCGTGAAACCTTAAACTTGCAGGCTATCTACCGGTTCCATCCAGATTTTAGCGATAATCTTACCCAGTTTGGCGCAGGCGTAGCTGACAGCCCCGCCTCCACCGAGGGAGGGGATGTAGAAATACTCTCGGAACACTCGGTACTGGTAGGGATTTCGGAACGTACCAGCCCGGCAGGTTTCGAGCGCCTTGCTTCCCGCTTACTCCTAGACTCGTCCTCAGCAATAAATATGGTTACCGGGTTGTTGATGCCGATGGAGCGAGCCCAAATGCATTTAGATACGGTGCTGACGATGATTAATCGCGATACTTTTTATAAATACAAGAACTTGGGAATGTTGGCGAGTGTTACTGCTCGCCGAGGCGCAGACGGTCAAATCTCTTGGCAGCTGCATCCGGAAGCCGAAATGCATGAGATTCTTGCCCAGGCGGCAGGAGTAAGCGCGGTTAATATTCTGCAAACCCCGCAATCCGATAGTGGTGCCGAACGCGGACAATGGAATGATGCCTGTAACCTGCTGGCACTTCGCGAAAACGTGGTTACCTCCTATGACCGCAACTGGCAAACCATCGACTACTTGCGCTCCCAAGGGGTAAAGGTTTTAGAAGTTCCTAGTGCAGAGCTGGGGCGCGGGCGCGGCGGGCCGCGCTGTATGACCTGTCCGTTATCGCGAGCAGCTGTTGAATAAATAGCGGGGTCTGAATCGGGGAAACAGATTTAGCTCAATAGTAAGAAAAAAATAGAAAGGTTAAACTGTGGCATTACTATCTGGTCGCCATTTTCTAAAAGAACTTGATTTCACCGCCGAGGAATGGCGGTATCTGCTGGATTTGGCGGCGCAGCTAAAAGCAGCCAAACGGGCGGGAAGTGAACAGCCTTATTTGAAAGGTAAAAACATCGCCCTAATTTTTGAAAAAACTTCTACCCGCACGCGCTGCTCTTTTGAAGTAGCTGCCTACGACCAGGGTGCCCATGTAACTTTTCTCGACCCGGTGGCCTCCCAGATTGGGCATAAGGAATCTATGGCGGACACGGCGCAGGTATTGGGGCGCTTCTATGATGGCATTGAGTTTCGAGGACGGCGTCAAGAGGACGTAGAAACTTTGGCGCGCCTATCGGGGGTGCCGGTTTGGAACGGCTTGACCGATGAATGGCATCCCACGCAAATGCTTTGTGACCAGCTAACTAAGATGGAGCGTTCCGGACGCGACTTGCAGGATATTTCCTTTGCCTATCTGGGTGATGCTCGCAATAATATGTCGAATTCGCTGCTGATTTCCGGGGCAATGATGGGCATGGATGTGCGAATTATCGGACCGAAGCAGCTGTGGAATGAACAGTGCTGGATTGATAAAGCCCATGAAATTGCGGCTCTAACCGGCGCGAGAATCACCCACACTGATGATCCGGCTGCTGGGGTTAAGGGTGCGGATTTCTTGTATACCGATGTTTGGGTTTCGATGGGGGAGCCGAAAGAAGTCTGGGATGAGCGGATTAAGCTGCTCTTGCCCTACCAGGTGAATGCCCAGCTAATGGCGGAAGCCGGTCAGCAGGCAAAGTTTTTGCACTGTCTGCCTGCTTTCCATGACCGCGCCACCACCGTGGGGGAGGATATTTACCAAAAAACTGGTCTCGATGCCTTAGAAGTTACCGATGAGGTGTTCTGTGGGGAACGCTCAGTAGTGTTTGACCAAGCAGAAAACCGGATGCACACCATTAAAGCCGTGATGGTAGCTACTTTGGGGACGCTAACTGACTAGAATAATCAGGTACTGAAAGGGGAGGCGCCCGGCCAATGGCCGGGCGCCTCCCCAATGATTTAACAGTCAGAGAGGTGTACTAACCAGACTATCCAAGTAGAGGTAGTAGATCCCCGATCCCGTTGAATACCGCCTTGGGGCGATAGGGGAACTTCTGGATGTCCTCGCGGGAAGTTGAACCTGATAACACTAGGTAGGAATCCATACCGCTTTCTACACCGGCGTGAATATCAGTGTCCATGCGGTCACCAACCATGGCCGCGTCCTCGGAGTGGGCGCCCAGCTTATTGAGTCCCGCCCGGAACATCACCGGATTCGGTTTACCCACGAAATAGGGCCTCCGCCCGGTAGCCTTGGTAATCATCGCGGCTACTGACCCCACCGCGGGCAGAGTTCCGTCCTCGGAAGGACCGGTAGTGTCCGGGTTGGTGCAAATGAACTTCGCGCCCTTTTCGATTAGTCGAATCGCTTTGGTAATATTGACGAAATCGTAGAAGCGAGTTTCACCTAGAACCACATATTCCGGATTGGTTTCAGTCATAATATAACCGGTTTCATGGATTGCGGTGGTAAGTCCCGCTTCTCCAATGACGAACGCGGTCGAGTTAGGGGACTGGCTATTTAAGAATTCGGCAGTAGCGTTAGCCGAAGTCCAGATGCGGTCTTCGGGAACCTCTAATCCCGAGGTTTTTAATCGTGCAGCTAAATCACGGTTAGTAAAGATAGAGTTATTAGTTAGTACCAGGAACGGGATATTTTTCTTTTTCAGGGTTTCAATAAACTCGCATGCTCCTGGTAGCGCCACGGATTCGTGCACCAGCACTCCATCCATATCGGTCATCCAGGCTTTGGGTTTACGCAATTCACTAATATCGCTCATATCCTTATTTTAACGGGCAAAGACATCTATTTCTGGTCTGTTAGATCTGTAATCTAGCTATTTCATATCTGAGGTTCGGTATCTGCTTCGACCTACTCCTATCCTCGAAAATACGGGATAGTAGCGGACCAAGCAATAGCCGTATCGGTTTTAACTACGGCCAGCTCCTGGGTAGAATCGCGGGGTGATTAATGCGCAAGATATGGAAGTGCGGATCGGGCAGCGGCTCTTGGTCTCCCGCACCAATTTGCGGATTGATAAAGGGATGCGGATCGGTCTAGTGGGGCGCAATGGCGCTGGTAAAACCACTACTATGCGCCTAATCGCGGCGCTAGTTGCTCTCGGTAAACATCGCTCTAGCGGATCTCTTAGCGAGGACGAAGCCCAAGAATTAATCGATAATATCGATTTTCAAGGCAAAGTTACTTCCTCCGGGTCGGTAGGGTACTTGTCACAAGACCCGGCAGTGGGGGTGAAACAAAAGGACGGGATTTCCCGGATCATGGCGGTGCGGGATTTGGATCGCACTTTGCGGGCAATCGAGAACGCTCAAGAAAAAATGTCTACCACCAGCGGGGAAACCCAGGCCAGGGCGATAGAAAGATACGCCCGGCTGGATGAAGAATTTACTCGCCTAGGAGGTTATGCCGCCCGCTCCGAGGCTATGCAGATCGCTCATAACTTAGGGCTTGACCAAGACGCACTAACTCAGCCACTCGCCACGCTTTCGGGAGGGCAGCGCCGCCGGGTAGAACTGGCGCGGGTACTGTTTTCCCAACCAGATGTACTGCTTTTAGATGAGCCCACCAACCACTTAGATCATGACTCCATCATTTGGCTTCGCGATTTTCTGCGCACCTATGCCGGCGGCTTTGTCATGGTTACCCACTCCACGGCGCTGCTACAAGACACTGTAAACCAGGTTTGGTATCTGGATGCCTCCCGGGCAGTGATCGACCAATACAAACTGGGTTGGGATGCCTACCTGAAGCAACGCGCCCAAGATGAGGCGCGGCGGCGCCGCGAGCGCCAAAACGCCTTGGCGAAAGCACAGGCATTGCGCGAACAGGGCGAGAAAATGCGGGCTAAAGCCACTAAGGCAGTCGCGGCGCAACAAATGCTGCGCCGAGCCGAAGAACTAGTAAAAGAGGCCGGGAGCGAAACCAAGGCCGAAAAGGTTGCTCGCCTGCGTTTTCCTACTCCGCTAGCTTGCGGCAAAGTACCGCTGAATGCGCGCGGCCTCGCGAAATCTTATGGCAGCCTAGAGGTATTTTCCGGCCTAGATTTATCAATCGATCGCGGCAGCAAAGTGGTGGTTTTGGGGGAAAACGGAGCCGGTAAAACCACGTTGCTGCGCCTATTAAACGGGATTGAAGAACTAGATTCGGGGGAAGTTGTTCCCGGGCACGGCCTCAAACTGGGCTATTACGCCCAAGAACACGAAACCTTGGATCCGGCTCGCACGGTTTATGAAAATATGACCGCGGCGGCGCCCGACCTGGATGAAACCCATGTGCGTAACATTTTGGGACAGTTCCTATTTTCCGGGGAAGATGCTTTTAAGCCCGCTAGCGTGCTGTCGGGGGGAGAAAAAACCCGTCTCGCTTTAGCCGCCCTGGTAGTAAGTGGCGCCAATGTGCTGCTGCTAGATGAACCTACCAATAACTTGGATCCGGCGTCTCGGGAAGAAATCTTGCACGCCCTCGACCAATACGAGGGGGCAGTGGTGCTGGTGACCCACGATCCGGGTGCCGTTGAGGCGCTCAATCCGCAGCGGGTGTTGCTGCTGCCCGATGGGGATGAAGATTTATGGAGTGATGATTACCTGGATCTGGTGGAACTGACTTAGCTAGCAGCCGACCTTACTCGTAATCTTGCTGGGGCTAGCGGGTAATTCGGGGACTAATCCAAAGTTGCCGTCTCGACCTCGCTAAAAGGAACCACCTTGGTGGGAAAAGAACGATACGCCAGTTATTGACGCAAAAAATCGGCGTGTTCATCGCAAGGCAGCCAGGTTTTATGTACGGGGCGGGGAATCTTGGGGTTGCGCCACAATACCGCTTTGGTTGCCGGGTTTTCACACCGGCGGGCTGAACAGATATTGTCTTCTGGTCCCTTAGCTAAAGCCATACCTCTCCTTGTCCTTAGTTTTCATTCTAGAGGCTTAGCTAGGATAGAGCTATGAGCTACGAATTAACGCTGGTACGGCATGCTCAGGCTGGTTATGGCCGGGGCGACCACGGCCGTCCTTTGACCCCAGCCGGGGTGCGGCAGGCGCGAGAGCTGGGGACGTTATTGGTTAAAGAGGGCGTTGAAGCCGAGCTGATATTGCATTCTACGGCGACTCGCGCCACTCAAACTGCCCGGCAGCTGGGGCAATCCTACCGAGGCGTTCAACTACTGGCCGAGGACGAGCTTTATCATTGCTCCCCGGAGCGGCTATTGCGCCTAGTGGAAGAGTATGGACCGACAGGCGGTAAAGCCATTTTGGTAGTGGGACATGAACCTATTATCTCGATGACTGCCCAGCTGTTAACCCCAGACAACGCCAGCGTTCCCTATGGAGTATCCACCGCTACCGCTATTGCTTTTCACGTTCGCTCCTTTAATAATCTTGGCTCTGGTAGCGGGCAGCTAACCGGGGTTTTCCACGCCCCGCTGCGCCAATAGTCTCGGGTTTAATTGGGAAGTATTAGAGAAGTGAAGAAATTATTTAGCAGTTAGAGGTGCTGAAAGCGGTACAGAGGACTTGAAAGAAGCGTCTTCAGTACTGGAATAAATTTCTGTATCAAAATTCAGTCAAGCCTAAAATTTGCTAGTTGTCCGGGTTTTACAGGAAAATAATTCTGAGTTTTCTATCTAAAGGATGAATAATAATGAGTCAATTTAACCCCAATCCCAATCCAAATAATAGCTCTAATCCCTACCCGCCAAGCTCGCCGACGCAGCCTCAGGTGGGGCAGCAACCTAGCTACGGGCAGCCCCTGCCACAAGCTCCTATACAGGGTTATCAAAGTGGGGGAGTAGCAAGTCCGAATGCCGAAGACACCGGTAGTTTCGGCTGGGCAGTTCTGGGGTTCTTTATTCCCATTGCAGGGTTGGTTCTTTGGTTGGTGTGGAAAAATACCAAGCCTAAGACGGCAACCCAATGCCGTAACGGTTTTATCGCTGGTCTGGTTCTAACCGTAGCTTTCTATATTTTCAGTTTTGCAATTATCGGCTCTTTGAGCAGTGGTATCTAAGCTAAAAATCGGCTAACTATCTGGCAAGAAAACGGGCAATAGCCTGGGTGTTAGCCCTAAAATCTGGTAGACCAATCAAAAATGGGTGGGGCAGATATGAAACCATATCTGCCCCACCCATTAGCTATTGCTAGCGTTAAATGGGCTATTCGTTTACCACTGTTCCCTTGGGGACTACCGTGATTCCGCCCTCGGAAACGATAAAGCCCCGCTCGCGGTCTCTATCGTGATCGACACCGATTTGTACCCCGGATCCGACTCGGACATTCTTATCTAAAATAGCATTGTGAATCACTGCGGAGCGTTCAATATCTACCCCATGCATTAGTACCGAACCATCAACATGTGAGTAGGAATGTAAATGCACCATCGGGGAAAGCATGGAACGCTCCACCAGAGCACCCGAAATAATAACCCCAGGGGACACAATAGAGTCTAGAGCCTCACCGCGCCGACTCGCATCATTAAAAGTGCTTTTAGCGGGAGGTAACCAGGCATCTAGTTTGGTAAAAGTTGGCCATTCATAGTTGTAGAGGTTAAAAACTGGCGACACCGAGAGTAAATCTTGGTGAGCATCATAAAAGGCATCAATCGTACCCACATCCCGCCAGTAATCGCGGTCGCGGTCGGTCGCACCTGGAACCTGGTTCTTAATGAAGTCATAGCAATTAACCCCGCCATGCTCGACGAAATAGGGAACTATATCTCCACCCATGTCGTGTTTGGATTCTTCGTTTTGCGCATCCGCTTGCAGCGCGGCTACTAAATCTTTAGTAGTGAAAACATAATTCCCCATAGAGGCCAAGAACTTAGTTGGGTCATCCGGCAGTCCTTCGCAGGTATCTGGCTTTTCTAGGAAACGCCTAACCGTGCCACCGTCCTGGTCTATTACCCCGAAACTGCTTGACAGTTCGATTGGCTGACGGATACCAGCCACCGTGCAGGGTAAACCAGATTTAATATGATCATCTACCATTTGGGAAAAATCCATCCGATAGATGTTATCGGCACCGATAATAACCAGGTATTTCGGATCTTCATCGCGAACGATGTTGAGAGACTGATAAACAGCGTCTGCACTGCCCAAATACCAGTGTTTTCCCCGCCTTTGCTGGGCTGGAACCGGGGCTATATAGTTGCTGAGCAAATCCGACATTCTCCAGGTGGTCGCCAAGTGGCGGTCTAAAGAATGGGATTTATATTGAGTTAGGACTACCGAGCGTAAATACCCCGAATTGACCACATTGGAAAGGGCAAAATCGATGAGACGATAGATTCCCCCAAAAGGAACCGCGGGTTTCGCGCGATCTAAGGTTAGTGGCATCAGTCTTTTACCTTCGCCACCGGCTAGAATCATGACCAGTACATTGTTCTTACGCATATTTTTAGGATAGGACACATTATTTCTTTTGGGGGCTGGTTTGGAATCAACACTTCGTTCCCGCCCCTGTAAATGTTGATTCTATTAGTCTAGTAAATAGCTCTTAAATCGTTTTTTAGAAAGGCGTTCCCATGCGTGTCGATTTGCTAAGTCGCGAGTATCCCCCTCATGTCTATGGAGGGGCTGGTGTTCACGTTACTGAGCTAGCGAAAGTGCTAGCTGAACGAATCGAAGTGGGGGTGCATTGTTTTGAGGGAGCGCGTCCGGCAGATGAGCAGAAAATAATAGTTAAAGGATACGAGTATTGCTCCGAGCAAGAGGGCGCTAATCCGGCGCTTAGAACCTTGGGGATTGATTTGCAGATGGCGCAGCATTGCGACCAGGCTGACCTGGTGCATTCCCATACCTGGTATGCCAATATGGCTGGTCATTGGGCAAAAAATCTCTATGAAATCCCGCATGTGGTGACCGCTCATTCCTTAGAGCCGCTGCGTCCTTGGAAACGGGAACAATTAGGGGGCGGCTATAACCTCTCCTCCTGGGCAGAAAAGACTGCCTATCTGGCGGCGGATGCGGTAATCGGGGTTTCTCATGGGATGAAGGACGATATTTTGCGCTCCTACCCGCAGATAGACCCCGATAAGGTGCATGTAATCCATAATGGACTGGATTTGGCGGACTGGCAGTTGCCGAGTGATTCTCAGCTGGTTTCCCACACCCTAACTAAATACGGCATCGACCCGGATTTACCTACTGTGGTATTTGTAGGTCGGATAACCAGACAAAAGGGGCTACCTCACTTTTTACAGGCAGTGAAACAGATTCCGGCTAGCACCCAAGTAGTGCTTTGCGCGGGTGCGCCGGATACTAAAGAGATAGAAAAAGAGGTGCGGCAGCTGGTAGACCAGCTTAGTGGGCAACGTTCGGGGATAGTGTGGATTGAAAACATGATGCCACACGATGATTTGGTACATATTTTGTCCTCCGCGGATGTTTTCGTCACCCCTTCGATTTACGAGCCAATGGGGATTGTCAATTTAGAGGCCGCCGCCATGGAACTTCCGGTAGTGGGAACCGCTACCGGGGGGATTCCGGATTGTATTGCCGAGGGCGAGACCGGATATTTAGTGCCTATTGACCAGCTAACTGATGGCAGCGGTACTCCCACTAATCCCGCTAAGTTCCACCGAGATATGGCCGAGAGAATCACAGATTTGATTGAGCACCCAGATCGGGCAAAACAAATGGGTAAAGCGGGACGGCTTCGAGTAGAGCAGAAGTTTTCTTGGCAATCGGTAGCCGATAAAACCGTAGCGCTTTATCGTTCGCTTTTGTAGTTTTCAGCTGCGGGACGGTTTTAAGTAGGGCGAGCCTTTGGGGAAGCTGCTCGCCCTTGCCCCTGAATTACCTCCTCCAATAGTTAAGATTAGGTTATGAATACTCTGCTGCGATTAAAACACGTGGATTTTATGCGTGGGGGAAATCAGATACTTGATGATATTTCCTTTCAGACTAAAGAGGGCGAAAACTGGGCAATCCTAGGTCCTAATGGGGCGGGCAAAACCTCTTTGGTTTCTATTCTGGCAGCTCGTAACTATCCCTCTCGAGGGACAGCAACAATCTTGGGACATCACCTAGGTAGCGTGCCGGTACAAGAGTTACACGAGCGGGTAGGGTATTGTTCTTCTGATGTTCTGCGTCTGATTCCCGGACAACAAACGGTAAAGGCGCTGATTCTATCGGCTGCTTACGGCACTATAGTCCGGGGACGCGATCAAGATTTCGAGGAGATTGATTATCAGCGCCGCGCTAATCTGATGGAACTATTTGGGGTAGATAGTTTACAAGACCGCTGTCTATCTACTCTTTCTGATGGGGAAAGAGGGCGGGTTTTGATTGCTCGGGCTTTGATGGCAGACCCAGAAATCTTGATATTAGATGAACCGGTAGCTGGAGTTGATTTACAGGCTCGCGAACTGTTGCTATGCGCCCTAGATGAACTTAGTTCCGATCCAAAATCTCCCCAAATTGTGATGGTCACGCATCATTTAGAGGAAATCCCAGCTTCTTTTAACCGGGCAGCCTTGATGGAAGCGGGAAGAATCATTGATGCGGGTGCAATAGATGAGGTACTGACCAGTGAGCTGCTTTCTAAGGCATTCTCCTTGCCCTTAAAATGTGGACGTGGAGATAATAACCGCTGGTGGGCGCACGCTCGGTGAAGAGATAAGCAGGGCGTCAAATATGAAACTCCAGCAGGAAATAAACCGACTAAATAGCAAACGAAAAGGTTAAAAATAATGGATTCAGCACAAGAGGATGTATTACAAAAAATTGCTGAACTGGGCGTAAAGTTCATACGCCTGTGGTTTACCGATGTGTCTGGCTCGTTAAAATCGGTAGCGATTGATCCGGCAGA
>ENA-OQLI01001148-OQLI01001148.1-human-gut-metagenome-genome-assembly--contig:-NODE-1148-length-21560-cov-3.220688_pt1 | contig 21560 bp, 19 predicted proteins | sample MGYA00242805_ERZ504812 | MGnify/ENA primary metagenome ERZ504812 (study PRJEB26092, sample SAMD00036430) | human gut metagenome | host: Homo sapiens | study: EMG produced TPA metagenomics assembly of... | reverse complement strand
ACAGACGATTATTGCAAAGGGATCTGTTAGAAAAAAAGGAAAGAAATGGTACTACCGCTTCTATGTAGAAGATGCAAGTGGCAAAATGGTTCAGAAAGAATACGCCGGAACCGAAAGTAAAAGTGAGACGGAAAAGCTTCTCCGCAAGGCACTGGAAGATTATGAAAATAAGAAGTTTGTCGCAAAGGCAGACAGCCTTACGGTAGGTGAACTTCTGGATATGTGGGCGGAAGAAGAACTGAAAACCGGGACACTCAGCAATGGCACAGTGGAAAATTATCTTGGTGCAATCCGATGTATCAAGAAACACCCGATTGCAGAATGCAAACTGAAAACGGTTACCGCTGAACATTTACAGAGTTTCCTCGATCTGCTTACATTCGGTGGCGAGTTTCCAGATGGAAAAGTGCGAAAAGGATATAGCAAAGATTATATCCATTCTTTTTCCGCAGTGTTACAGCAGTCTTTCCGTTTTGCAGTATTTCCAAAACAGTTAATCAGTTTCAATCCGATGCAATATATCAAGTTGAAACGACAGGCAGAGGAAGTTGACCTCTTTTCCGATGATGAAGTGGAAGAAGGCACACAGCCGATTTCACATGAGGATTACGAGCGACTTATCAAGTATCTGGAAAAGAAAAACCCACCTGCCATTCTGCCGATTCAGATTGCATATTATGCCGGGCTCCGTATCGGGGAAACCTGTGGTCTTACATGGCAGGACATTAACCTTGAGGAACAATGTCTCACCATAAAACGCAGTATCCGCTACGACGGCATAAAACACAAAAACATTATCGGACCAACGAAACGGAAAAAAGTAAGGATTGTTGATTTTGGCGATACTCTGACTGAAATACTGAAAGCTGCCAGAAAAGAACAGCTCAAAAACCGGATGCAGTATGGCGAATTATATCACCGCAATTACTACAAAGAAGTGCATGTGAAAAACAGGGTATATTATGAATACTATCATCTTGACGGAACACAGGAAATCCCGACAGATTACAAAGAAATCTCCTTTGTCTGCCTGCGACCAGATGGCTCTTTGGAACTGCCGAGTACACTCAGCATTGTATGCAGATCAGTGGCAAAGAAGCTGGAAGGATTTGAAGATTTCCATTTTCACCAGTTGCGTCACACTTATACCAGCAATCTGCTTTCCAATGGAGCTGCACCGAAAGATGTACAGGAACTGTTAGGACACTCTGATGTCAGTACCACAATGAATATTTACGCTCACTCAACAAGAAAAGCAAAACGGGATTCCGCAAGACTTCTTGATAAAGTAGCGAGCAATGCTTAACTAAAAATTTCCCTTATTTCCCTTGCGGATTCCGCATAAGGGCAAAAATAAGGGAAAATACATATCATTTCACTATCTAAGGGGCTGTAAGCCTTGAAAAATAAGGAAAGTTCAGGAAATCTCTCCACAAATTCCGATTTGTTTGCTTCATATTACTCGCATTCAAGCTTGCTGGTGGCGAACAGCGTTTTATGCTGTTTGCGAACGGCAAGTCCACAAGGGATAGGCACGCAAGCATCGCAAGGGAGTGTAGCTCCTTTGGCGGAACGAGATAGTGAAACATTTTCGATCATGTTTGCTGTTCATCTGGGGCTTTTTCCCTCTGCTTTTGATATTCTTCCAAATAACGATCCAGATAGACCTTGTTGACGGTGGCCACGATCGTGTTGCGGAGAAGATCCTTTGCGTCGGATTGTGTCTCGCCGAGGCCCTCTCTTGCGGGAGCTAAGCCGAACGCTGCGCCGAGCATATTCTCAAACTCGTCACAAAAATAGTCATATGCGGTCGGGAGGGTATAGTTGTCCCCCTGTATGCTGAACATCATTCGAAGCCCTTCCAACGGGACAATGGGCTTGACTACGGCGATGAACAGGAGCCGCGCAAGGTGCTCCGCTGTGTATGACTTCTTTATGGGGGATGAGATCAGCCCCTGCTTCACGTAATTGCTCACCATGGAGCTTGTCAGCTCCGGCTCCCCCAACGGCGCAAGGTGTGTGTTGACATAGCGTACCACCTGCTCCAGATAAAGCCCGACATCCGGAATCTGTGTATACCGCGGTAAGCGAAAGCCCTCAATAGCCTCTATCATATTATTCACTCCCTTTTCCATGCGGCCATTATACACGGGTATCTTCAATCTTTCAACGGTTTTTAAAATCTTTTTGTCGGTTTTCTGAAAACCGTTGACGGAATGATAAAAACCTGATAGAATTTCGGTGTCGGCCTTCAAAGTCGGTTGAAATGTTTCTTGTTATTCGGAGGACACACCATGAATCAGTTTCGTATCGTTGCAGACTCCAGCTGCGACCTTCTCACACTGGATGGAGCGGACTTCGTCAGTGTCCCGCTCTCAATACGCACTGACGCCGAGGAGTTTTACGATGACGCCAATCTTGATGTTGACGCGATGGTCAGTACGCTCCGCGACACCAAAGGGCGTTCCTACAGTGCGTGTCCAAACATTGCAGACTGGGAAAGCGCATTCGGTGAGAGCGGCAATGTGATTGCCTTTACCATTACCAGCGCTCTTTCAGGCAGTTATAATGCTGCCTGCGTGGCAAAGAAAAATTGTGAGGAACGCAACCCGGCCCGGCGCATCTATGTTGTGGACTCTCTCTCCGCCGGGCCCGAAATCGCCCTTCTCATTGAAAGGGCTTTATATGAGCTGCGTTCTCATGCGGACTTTGATAAAGCGTGCGAAGCATTGAATACATATCAGCCCCACACGCACCTGCTTTTTGCACTGGAATCCATGCACAACCTTGCACAGAACGGCCGTGTCAGCAAGCTCGCCGCAACGATGGCAAGCGTCCTCGGGATCCGCGCCATCGGGCAGGCCAGCGCTGAAGGTATGCTTGAGATGCTTGGAAAATGCCGTGGGGTTCGTAAAGTGCGGCAGTTTATGCTGGACGAAATGGTGGAGCTTGGCTACAAGGGCGGGAAGGTTCGGATCGGGCATTGTCAGAATGCGGCGCTTGCGCTGGAGCTTTGCGCCGAGATCCGGCAGCGATTCCCAGAGGCAGACGTGAGAAGCTATCCACTGCGGGGACTGTGCAGCTATTACGCCGAGCGCGGCGGGATTATGCTGGGCTTTGAGTCATGAGAGCAGACGCAACCAACGAAAAGGGAAGATGTGCCGGAATCTTTCATCTGATCGTGCGCATTCTAACCCTACCACCCATCGTCATTGGCATAACAGTGCTCCTGATGTATGTCCCGGCAAATCTTTTGACACTGCGGGAGCTGCTCCTGTGCGAGTTGTTTTTGCTGCTCATCCCCATGGCTGCATATCCTATACGGGAGATATTTCACATTGGAAAGGATCGGAGAAAGGGACAGCGCAGCACGGCGCTGGTATGCAGTGCCATCGGATACCTGTGCGGGTTTCTCTGGTCAATACTGACCCCGTGCTCCTGGCTCGTCCACATTCTATTCCTCTCCTATGTCATTTCCATCGCAGCACTGCTGATTCTCAACGCCGTTTTCAGGCTGCACGCAAGCGGCCATGCCTGCAGCACGACGGCACCTGTGTTTCTGCTGACGTGGAAGCTGCATCCGCTTTTTATTATACCGTCCGTGCTGCTGATCGCAGCGGTCTATCGATCCTCTTCGAAGCTGTCACGCCACACCCTGCCGCAGCTCCTGATTGGCTCGGCAGTCAGTCTGCTTGCCTGTGGTATTTCATTGCTGACCTACGGACTCGGCTGACAGTCATGCAGCCCGATAACTAAAAAAATGCGCCGTACCACTGTTGCGCAATGTGGTATGGCGCATTTTCCGTGTAATCACTCCCAATCCTGTTTCTTTGGCTCACCCAACCGCCGCATCATATGGATTTTGCATCAGCCGGATCTCATACAGGTCGGCCCGAAGCATGGCGACGGTATCTGAGTTTAGCCGATTTTAATCTTCCATCTGGTTCCTCTTTCTTTCCTGATATATGGGGCAGAGTCTTTCTATAATGATCCGATGCCGGCGGAGCTGACAACCGGTCATCTCTGCGATGGTTGTATCGATATCCGCCTAACAATCTAAAGAAACATTTGCTGCTGTACCGCACCACATATAGATCAGACGATGGCAAATGAAAAGTATTTCATCTGCGAAAATCAACCTATATCAAATACCCCACAAAATCCAAACAAGTATGAATCAAAATTGGCCAGCCTATTGAGTTGCTCTTTTCGTATATCGCGGAGAACACCAGTGCTCCAACAATGCCACCACCGAGCTCACTAAGAATACCGGTAATTGGTCCACCCAGAACCATAAAATGTGAATATCCATGTGCAAATCCAAACACTAATCCGCCCAAGATGACGGATACTTTGAAATTAAATGCTTTTCGCAACTCTCGATGCAAATAACCTCGAAAAACAAATTCTTCTCCGCATCCAACAATAATTAAGTAAAACCAAAAGGCGTATACCCTCTCAGGCAGAATTATTGTTACCAATATGGCACAAACGCCAATAAGCCCCCACGGTATCCATTTGGAATATGTCTCTTTTCCCCTGAAATCTGCACTGCGAAAGTATGTTGCCGCAAAAGGAATTACAGCAGCAGCCTGAATAGCATCATGCAATATGCGTCTTTTTATATTTGAATTTGTGAGATCTTGCAATACCGCTAATGGTAAGATTTTGGCAAACGCAACCGCTATTAGCAAATACATCAACACGACAAGCAGTGCAATTATAGATTTTTTATAATGCGCTTTCTTCAATGATGAACCTCTCTTTTTCTACAACTTCATCAAGCAGATGAAGAAGGGAAATATCCGTGCGAAACACTGTTGGGGTATGCAGCAATCTCCACAATGTTATCGCAGCAGCTCTCGATCAGCTCCTTATCATGGGTGATCACAAGAATGGTTCTGCCGCGCCGCGCTTCGCTTTTCAGTTTTTCTGCGATCAGGCGCATATTCTGCCCGTCAAGGCCGCTGGTGGGCTCATCGAGTATCAGTATCCTGCGGCCGGAAAAAATGGCGCAGGCAATGGCAAGGCGTTGCTTCTGCCCGCCGGACAGGGCAGACGGGTGCGCGTCCCTGTACTCGTAAAGGCCAAACTCTTTGAGCAGGTTCCTTGCATGGCTCTTGCTTTCTTCCGTCAATCCGGTATTCAGCAGCAGCTCCTCCGCCACGCTTGCCGTGAAGAACTGCGTTGATGTGTCGTTGCCGCAGTAGTAAATCTCCCTGCGCCGGACTGCCGCTCTTGCTTTTTTCCCGTCTATCAGGATATGCCCCCTTGTCTGCCTTGCCAGCCCGCAAAGGATCTGCGCAAGGGTGCTTTTCCCAGCGCCGTTTTGCCCCGTGATGGCGGTCACGCTGCCCTTTGGAACGGACAGCGAAATATCCTCAAAAATGACTTCCTTGCGTATTCTTTTCGAGAGCCCTGCTGTCTTCAAGACGGCAGGGCTTTCGTCTAATACGGAGGGAGCGGGAAGGCTCTTTCCCTCGTGCGGAGAGCGCAGACCCATACCTAAGATGTCTGCTTCCGGCAGAAGGCGCAAATCCTCCGGTGTATACTCGGCCGCTATTCTGCCAGCCCGCAGATATAAAAACCGGTCTGCAATCCCCATCAGCCAGTCGATCCTATGCTCCGCGATGAGCAGGGTAATGCCCTGCTCCTTGAGCTGCCGAAGGGTCTGCGCAAGCTGCCTCGTCCCGGCGGCATCGAGGTTGGCCGTCGGCTCATCGCACACAAAGGCCTTTGGCTTCATAGCATATACGGACGCAATGGCCGCCCGCTGCTTTTCTCCGCTTGAGAGGATGTCAACTGCCCTGTCTTTCAAATGGGACAGCTTCAACGCCGCTATGGCGGCGTCCGTCCTCTCCCGTATCTCCCGGGCAGACAGGCCATAATTCTCGCAGGGAAAGGCCACCTCTCCGGCAAGCTCGGAGGAAAAGAACTGGCTTTTGGGGTCCTGAAAAACGCTTCCCACCAAACGCCCGATCTCCCATGTGGAAAGCCTTGATATGTCCTTGCCGTCTATCCTCACGCTTCCGCTGAAGGCTCCGGGATAATAGGACGGCGCAAGCCCGTTGACAAGCCTTGTCACGGTGGTCTTGCCGCAGCCGGAAAGCCCCGTCAGCACGACGCATTCGCCGCCTTTTACCGAGAGGGAAATGTCCTGTACGCCTCTGTCTGAGTTTTCGTATTGAAAAGAAGCGCGTGTAAGCTCGATCATGCCATGCTCCTTTCCAAAACCAAATAGGAAGCCGTGACTATCGCACATACGGCTGCTGCGATATAATCCCGCGCCCCGGCCCTTTTCTCATAATAGCTGCCGCGCACGCCCGGGCGCTCCGCGCCTCTTGCAACGGCGGAAACGGAAAGCTGATCCGCAAGCTGCAATACCCGAAGAAGAAACGGAACCAGCACATACTCCATGCTCTGCACGGGATGCGCGAGCAGCTGCCCCGCCGCGGTAAGCCCTCGGTTTTTCATGGACATGCCTACGCCTTTCAGCTCCGCCCGCATGGTGGGGAAGAAGCGAAAGACCACAAGCAGCCCAAGAATGAACGGGGTGGGCATACGGAGGCGGGATAAAAATGCGGAGAGCATTCCCGGCGGCGTGGTGATCAGATCCCATGACACCAGAAAGATCGGTGACAGATTCCAGAACATCAGAACATAAAACTCCGAAAAGACCGGCATGCGCAGCCCGTGGAAGCGGATACCGTAGAGCAGCAGCGCCAGCAGCAGATAAAAGCAGCCATAGGATGCGGCAAGACGGAAGCTCCGCTGTAAGACGAGATAAAGAAACGCCCCGCCGGTCAGGATGCAGGTAAGCAGCACATTCCCGCCGATGGTCACTCCGGCAAAGACGCACAGCAGCGCCCACAGCTTGACCGGCACCGCAAAGGATGCGTCCGCTCTCATAGAACGCCGGCCTTCTGAAAATGCCTGCGGATCAGCCGACTGCCCACCATGCAGCCCAAAAAGCCCATCAGCGTCGTGAACAGCAGAATAAAGGCCAGCCAGCCGGGAGAGGTGTAGTAACGCACATAGGAATCGATGTAGCTCTGCTCCATGCCGCTTGCCAGCGCAAAATCGTAGTAGGTGTCCCAGAAGAACCAAATGGGCAGCAGATTGACCCCGTTGTACAGCAGGCTCGCCGCCGTCCAGGCGGCGGTCAGCCGTTTCGGCTTTTGGCAGGAGCCGTCCTTCCAGAGGATCGCCTCGCAGAGGATTCCCACAAGAACATAATAAGGAAGCAAGAACCAGTTTCCCATCAGCAGGAAAATCACGCCGAGGATCGTCATATAGATCAGCGTCACAAAACGCTTTCCGATACGGCTGACCATGAGCATATAGACCGGCGCGCAGAGGAACATGGTGATCCCCACCGACAGCACCATGCTGACAAAGTCGTTGGCCATGCAGACCATGTTGACGACGAGCTGGATGACAATCAGTACTGCGGAGAGCAATACCGTTGTAATAACATCCTTAACCGTCCACTTTTTCTTTTTGTCCATAAATCCATTCCTCCGTTTTCTGTTAATTTATACTAACCTTCTATCCATGTGCTTTCCCGCCTTTCAGCGTCCAGCCGATTGCCTGGCTGCGCATTCCCACAAAGCGCCTGTACAGGCCGTCTTCGCGCATCAGCTCCTTATGGTTTCCGCGTTGAATGATCCTGCCGTTCTCCAGCACGATGATTTGATCTGCCGTGCGCACGGTGGACAGACGGTGGGCGATCATCAGGATCGTTTTGCCTTTTGTCAGCTCCCGGATGGCCTTTTGCAGCTCCTGCTCGTTTTCGGGATCCACGCTGGCTGTGGCTTCATCCAAAATGACGATGGGTGCGTCCTTCAGAATTGCCCTTGCAATGGAGATTCGCTGCTTTTCCCCGCCGGAGAGGCTGGAGCCTCCTTCGCCGATCTTTGTCTGATAGCCATCGGGCAGCGTCATGATAAAGTCATGGCAGCAGGCTTTCTTTGCGGCCGCTATGATTTCATCCTCGCTCGCGTCCGGTCTGCCAAACCGGATATTGTTCTCGACGGTGTCCTCAAAGAGATACACATTCTGAAATACGATGGCGAAATTCTTTAGAAGGCTGCCGCTGGTATATTCCCGCACATCCCGGTCGCCGAGCGTGATCTGTCCTTCCTTCACATCCCAGAAACGGGCAATCAGACCGACCAGCGTGGTCTTTCCGGCGCCGGAGGGACCAACAATGGCGCAGGAGCTTCCCTGGGGTACGCTTAAGCTGATTTGATGTAATACCTCCTTTTCCCCATATCCAAAGGACATATTCTTCACTTCAATATTGAAATTTTCCGGCACAAGATCAGCCCCGTTTTCGTCCAGGGATGGAATGTCCATGATGTTATCCAGCCGATCCAGGGAAGCCTCCACTGCGCGGGCAATGGAGGACATACTGCCCGCCACCTCCACGGCGGCATAGATCATGAAGCTGGACACAAGAAGCAGCAGGCACTTCTCCGGCGTGATGCTTCCTCCTGCCAGAAGATAGGGTGCAAAAACCAGAATAGCCGCCCGTGCGAGCTTGAACACCGTCTGATAGAGCGCTGTCATTTTTGAAAACGCCTTTTCAAGCACGATATTTGCCTCTTTGCTTTCCTCAATTGCGGCGTCAACTGCTTTTCCGGTGCGTTCCGCCAGCCCAAACGCCTTGACTACGCCCATGCCCTGCACATATTCCAAAACGGCAGTGACCAGACCGGCTTGGGCAGCCTGACGGCGGGGCGCGTATTTCCTGCCGACCTTGCCGATAAACGAATAAACAATGAGCGCCACAGCAAGTCCGGCCAAAGAGATCAGCCCGGTCCGCCACTCATAGATCATAAGCCAAACGCCAATCACAATGGCGTGGATAAACCCGCCCGCCACATTTTCCATAATGGTAACGGACATCTGCTCCAGATCGCCAAGGGTGGTCGTCACCGCCGCAGTGATATCCCCGAGCCTGTTTTCATTGAAATAACCCATAGGCGCCTTTTTCAGGCGTTCGCCGATCTCCATGCGCTTTTCCGACCCGAACGCGAAGCTGCCAAGAGTTCTGGCATTGGCAGAAAGATTGACAAATACAATTCGCCCTACAATGGAAACAATCATGATGCCAAGCGAAATCCAGATTGTGCTTTCAGGCATAACATCGCCGGAAAGCTGCTTCAGGATTCCCGTGAGCACCGTTAGAATGGCCATGATTGGGATCATCTCAAAGAATGAGCTGACAAGGTATGCAAGGAAAGAGCGGATAAGACGCTTCTTCTGTAAGCCCGAGAACAACAAAAGTCTTTGAAATAACCTTATCATCACACCACCTCCTCTGCGGTATCTTTGCCCTGCATATGGGCTTTCCACAATTCCTTGTATAGATTGCTTGTTTCAAGAAGCTCTTCATGAGTTCCTTCCGCAGCGACATTTCCTTTATCCACGACAAGGATCTTGTCTGCTTTTGTAATGGTAGACAGCCGATGCGCAATGACAATTAAAGTTTTTCCCGCTACAAGCCCTGCAATGGATGCTTGAATAACGGCCTCATTTTCAGGATCGGTAAATGCCGTGGCTTCATCCAACACCACGATCGGGCTATTCTTTAGGATTGCCCTTGCAATGGCGATCCGCTGCCTTTCTCCGCCGGAGAGGTGGCTTCCTGCATCGCCCGCCAGCGTATCATAGCCCTCCGGCAGAGCGGCGATGAAATCGTGACAGCTTGCTTTTTTTGCTGCTGCTTCGATCTCTGCGTCTGTGGCCGCCGGTTTTCCGATGCGAATATTTTCCCGGATAGACAGATGGAACAGAAAGTTATCCTGTGATACATATGAGACAAGCTCCATTATCTGAGGGAGAGGAATGTTCCGCACATCCACGCCGCCAATACGGACGCCGCCGCTCTCCGCCTCCCAGAAGGAGGCGATGAGCCGTGCAATGGTAGATTTACCGGAGCCGGAGGGACCCACAATGGCCGTCATTCCGTTTTTTGCGCAGTCAAAGGAAATTCCATGCAAAACCTCCGTCTCTTTGTATCGGAAGGTAACATGATCAAAGGATACATCGGCGTCCGCAAGGACAGCTCTCTCGGTCGGCCGCACAAGCTCCGGCTCATCCAGAAGATTCCCTACCTCTTTTACGGTGGAATCCACCATAGCCAGGCTGTCGGTGTACTGCAATGCCTGAATCAGTGGTTTTACGAGTCCAAGGGCGAGAATGATGCAGGTGATCAGCGTACCCGCTTCGACGCTTCCGTTTATAAAGAGCCAGCTTCCCAAAGGCAGCACGCCCACAAGCGTTGCCGTCAGGATGGATAGCCCCATCACATAGTAGCCGTTGGTCTGCTTGAACCATGTCGCTTTGGCGGTCTCGTTCTCCGCCACGGCGTCGGCGTATTTTTTATATGAGCGTTCACCCTGATTGAATGTCTTCACCACTTCGATGCCGCCGATGTATTCCACCGTTGCGGCATCCATGTTTTTCCCGGCGGCAAGTACTCTGGCATATCTCTTCTCGTAATCCTTCATCATTCCCATATAGCAGAAGGCACCCACCGGAATCGTCACAAGAGAGATCAGCGCGAGTCTCCAATCAAGACTAAAGAGGTAAACGAGCATTAGAATTGGGATCAGAATGTTGGCAGTGAGCTCCGGTACCATATGCGCCAGCGGAAGCTCCAGCTTTTCCACGGTGTCCACGATGATCGTTTTGAATTTCCCGGACGGCGTATCAAGGATCGTTCCCATGGGAACACGGGAGAGCTTCTCTGTTATCGCCATACGGATATTCCGCAGAATGATAAAGGCAGATTCATGGCTTTTCATTGTAGAAAAAGTTCCGAACCACACCTGCCCGAGATAGCCCGCAAAAGCAATCAATGCCAGAAACGCCAACTTGCTGAAAGCATAGTCTTCGTGGCAGATCATAATGATCCCGCGGGACACCGCAACATAGGGGATCATGCCGCATAGCGCTCCCAAAATCGCAAGTATGACGGAGCCGATCAGTTTCCCTTTGCACGGCTTCGCAAAATCCATCAGAATCATCATCGCCGAATTTTCTTTTCCAGCCATCATTCCTCACCTCGCAAAAGTCTTACAATCTTTTCTTTCTGCCCACCGGAAAGGTCCTCTACGATTTCTCCGTCCCGGATGAACAGTATTCTTGTGCAAATCCGCATCATAAACTCAATGTCATGTGTGATGATCAAAAGCACCTTGCCTTGCGTCGCAAGGCTTCGTGTCAAGGTGCCGACCTCTTCCATGCTTTTCAGATCCAGTCCGCTGGTAGGTTCATCGAACACCAGCAGCTCCTTGCCGCAGATCTCGCTTACCACAACCGCAAGGCGCTGCATCTGCCCGCCGGAAAGAGACAAGGGATGCCGTTCCTTATACGCCAGCAGCTCCACCTTTTCTAATGCGCGGTCAATCTTGTCTTTGTTCGGAGTTTTTATGCCAAGCGCGCATTCCGCCGCCACGCTGTCGGTAAAGAGCTGGTGCCCCACATCCTGCATGACCATGTATGCCTTTTTCCGTCTCAACCGCCGGCTCATCGGTTTTCCGGCCCACAAAACAGTACCGGAGCTGTTCTTTTGCAATCCGCAGAGCATTTTGGCGAGGGTCGATTTCCCAGCGCCGTTGACGCCCGCAATGGCGATGATTTCTCCGCGGCTTGCCTGAAAAGAGAGATTATTCAATACATTCCGGCCGCCGAGACGGACACTGATTTTCTGAACGGAAAGCAATCCATCGGCAGCGATTGTTTTCACACCGCCCGATTCGGATACCGACAGATCTCTGACACGCAGTCCCATTCTGCGAATATCCGCTTCAGGCAGCGCCTTGAATGCTGCAGCCTCCATGGCCGATGCAATCCTGCCATCCTGCATATAAACGACGCGATCCACAATGTCCATCAGATACCAGATGCGGTGCTCTGCGATCAGAATGGTCTTTCCTGATATTTTCGCCCGTTGGATCAAATCAGCCAATTCTCCGATGGCCTTCATGTCGAGATTCGATGATGGCTCGTCAAACACAAGGACATCGGGAGTCGAAGCATACACGCTGGAAAACGCGATCTTCTGCTTCTCGCCGCCGGACAGTTCAAAGATACTTCGACCCCGGAGCTCGCTAAGATGCAGCTCCTCCGTAAGTTCATCTAATCGGGAGCGCAGAGCCTCTCGCGGAATGCCCCGATTTTCAAGCCCAAACACGATCTCGCTGTCCGTATCCGTATTGAAAAACTGCGTTCGAGGATTCTGAAAAACCGTCCCTACCGCATCCGATAGCGTAGCAATCTCTGTCTCCCGGGTATCCATACCGTTTACACTCACCTGCCCCGAAAGATTGCCGTGGAAGAAATGGGAAATCAGTCCGTTTGCGAGCCGTGTAACCGTTGTTTTTCCACACCCGGACGGTCCGCAAAGCAGCACGCATTCGCCGGACCGGATAATAAGGTTCAAATCAACGACTCCGCCGTCCCCGCTTTCAGCGTATGTAAAAGAGACATTCTGGAACGATATCATAATCAAAACACCCCTTTCATGCCCGCGTATATCATGCCGGCAACGAGCGCCGCGTAAGCAATTACCACCAGCAAATCAGCAAACGAAAACGCGATTTTCTCTATACAGCTTCTTTCACCTGTGTGCTCGATGCCTCTTGTAATCGCTGCCTGCGTAATCTCGTCCGAAATTCTGGAAGCAGAAACAAGCAGGGGAACATAGACATACTCCATCGTCTGTATAGGATGGCTAATCAGCCCGGCCGCGGACGCTGATATCCCTCGCAGCGCCATGGCATCCCGTATGGAGGCACACTCTTCTCTCATGGTCGGGAAATAACGGATCGTAATGGCAAGAGCAATCGTGAGTCCTTTCGACAATCGGAGCTTTGTGATAGCCGCAAGAAATTTACTTACGCTTGTCGTTGCAATCAGAAGGCTGCCCAGCATAAAGCAGGGAAGAAGCTTGCGGATATACACTGCAAACATATAGACGATTCCACCGAAAGTCACAGGCAGCCTTGGTACGATAAAAAGCTGGATCAGAAGAAGCGCGAGAAATAATGCTGCGTATTTCAGCATCCTTTTCAGATTGCCGGAAACGCTCAGAAGTACAAGCGGAATCCCCGCAAGCACACACTCCACCGCGATGCTTTTATTCATAAAAACGGAAACGCTTGTGACCGCGAGAATCAGAAGCTTCGTCCGTGGGTCGAGTCTCATTTATACAACCCCTGCTTTTTCAAAGTGTTTTTTCATAAGCTTCTTTCCAATCAGTCCGCCGATGATCGCGCAGACGATCGTCCCGATAATCATTGCGGGGATCGCCCACCAGGTAGCTCCGATCGAATGAATCGCTCCTTCAAAGGAGGCGAAGTCGCCTTTATTCTTCATAAAAGCATCAAACTGTGCGGGCATGACAACCATTGGAATATACGCCCCCATCGGCGCAAGCGCCATGACGCAGTAGGCAAGCAGGTTTTTCTTAAAGGATCTGAAATCAGCGGAAGCGCAGATAAAATCCGCGATCACGCCGAAAACCAGGAAGAATACGGACATCATCCAGAACATTCCCGTAACAAACAGCAAAATCGCCGCGATTACACCGAGAATGGAGAGAGCTCCCTTCTTCGGTATTTTTGCCACATAGAGCATGAAAACTGTCCCCGTAAAGAGCGCCACGATCATTGGCATAAACGGGAAAGTGACCGGCGTCATCTGCGCAACACCGCCAATCACAAACGCCACCACAGCATAGATGAGCGAAAAGATGCCCACCGATATAAAGTCCCTTGTTTCCAGCTTCTTCGCATCTGTTCTAAGCATAATAAATAACCTCCAATTTTATATTGTTCAGTTAGAGTAGGCTAACTCGCGTGTAAAACATTAAAGTGATTGTAAGATTGTGTATTATTCCAGCCGAATCAAGCATTCCCAGCCAGAGCTGAAAAAATTTACCAGCTCTTAAATATAACACATAGCTTCTTCTTTGGGCATATCATGGACAATCGTCTCACATACCGCCGTAAAATAGGCGCTGGTAATCATGTGGTGAAGCTGCTTTGTCATTTTCCCGGAGAGCTTTCCTCTTTTGCGGAGAAGTGCGTAGTATTCCTCTGAGCACTCTACCTCCAGTTCCACAAGCTCCTCCAAAAAATTTGCATAGCGCGTACCTTCCGCCCGGCAGAGGATCAGCTTGAAGGCATCAAAATGGGCGTACATATATTCCACAAAGACGCGCAAATACTCAGTGGACAGCTTCAGGCTGTCCTTCGTCTTTTCCTCGGAGACAAGATCGAAATGGGCGGCCTGTGCGGCTTTGAACTGCTCCAACAGTCCCTTTGCCGCCTCGCCCACAAGATCTTCAAAAAGCGCGGCCTTATCCGGGTAATAGCCGTAGAAGGCGCCCTTCGTGAAGCCCGCCTCTGCGACGATTTTATTCAAAGATGCATCCTTGAAGCCTTTTTCCAGAAATTCTTTTTTCCCAACTTCGAGGATCTTCATTTGAGTCTCTGTACGTTCCATTGATGCCTCCCGATATACTGGTAGTATATACTGCTGGTATATTATAACCGAGCAGATTGAGTTTGTCAATAGGATATGCCTTTTCCGGTTGCCGTGCTTTTCTACTTCGTGGGGCTGAAGTGCAATCGAGCAGTACTCTCGGCTGATTTAACATATAACAGAGCAGCACCAGATCGAGGCCGCTTTGCCTTTGGATACAGGAATATATAGAAGATTTCCATACGCTTTTGTTTTTTCGCTGTACTTTGAGGCGAAACCTGTGATATACTTTTGATTACTGAGGGAGTTTGTTTCGGTACTATTGCACAAAAATATTTAGGGAGGTGATGCGAATGATCACGGTCGCGGATGTCATGAAACTGCCATCCATGTATGGCGCAACTATTCTCGCAGGTCATGCCGGAATATCAAACCCAGTTGAATCAGTTACTGTTCTGGAGTATGGACAGATCACCAGTACGCTGGACGAATTGTTCTCTCAAACCGAATTTCAAGGAAACGCGTTGATAATTTCTTCATTTGCCACGATAGCAGACGATGTTGATGCGCAGTGCGAAAACATCCGTAGATATCACGCGATAGGGAGCGTTGGGTTTATCCTTTTTTACATCGGGTTGATCCTTCCAAGCGTGGATGATCGGGTTATTGCCTGCTGCAATGAACTTGATTTAGTATTGATTACCATGCCCGGGGATATAAGGACTCATAAATATAGTGACGTGATTGGCGACATATATCATGCGATTTTCAAGGATCAACAGGCAGGTTCAAATTATGTAAGTACACTTATTCGCCGGTTTTCTAATCTTCCTGCAGAGCAGCGCAACACAAGCACATTACTTCGTATGCTCAGCAACCACTTGCAGGCATCAATTATTCTAACAGATTACAAAAAATCAATCAGCAATATCGCGTGCTGGCCGCAATCGCTATCGGAGCTATTAAGCAAGGAACTAAAAAAAACAACTGCAAAAAATGCAGGGTGAACAAGCGGTCAAGATCTCTTATGATGATGGTGCAAATTATTTGCAACACTGCCCAACACTTTTGGAGGGCAAAGAAGGTTTCGATTTATATACTTTTAAGTACAATGAATTACTATCAAGAGAAGATCTGTGGCAGGCGAGTGAATTTGTCCAGCTATATAGCCATATTTGGAATAAAGATCTGGGAAAACTTGTAACATCAGAACTGGTTCGAGCCATCATTGACGACGACCCCTTGAAAATGAGGCGATTAGCAGACTTGTTCCAAATTAATGTTGCAGAGTTGAATCAAATGTGGGTGTTTGATTCTGTTGATTCTTCAGAGCTGGATTTGAAATTGCTGAGGAAATGCACAGAGTACTTTTCCGGAATATACAAAACGGTTTTGGTCGGTTACTATGAATCCAATATGGTGATTTTTGCCCATGCTCCCCAAACGGCAGGTGAACGAGATGCTATCGTGCAAGATTTCATTAACGAGTCGGCGGATTCTTATAGTAACTACATAGTGGTTTGTTGTGATTGCCTCAATACGACCAATGATGCCCATAACGCATACTTTGATGTCATGCAGTACGCTTCTTATGCCAGAAGCATCTACCCACAAAAGCGCGTCTTACGTCCATCGGACGTGTCCTTCGCCTCAATATGCGCAAAGGAAGCTGCTTGCAGGGAAGCTCAGATTCACTATCTAAAAATCATAGAAGACATTGAAACAACACCTGAGTTGCTGACAACCTTGACCGCATATTTGCTAGACCATGAGAGCAGCATGGCCAATACCGCAAAAGCACTTTGCTGCCACATCAACACGATAAAATATCGATTAAATTCTATCCGCGACAATACGGGCTATTCCCCATCTAAACCAGCAGACGTATATCCACTACTGATTGCTGTTGCAATCAATCGCATGAAGAACTCCGAAAATGAATAATAAAAGAAAAGAGCGGCGGACTTGTCCAAATGGACAAATCCGCCGCTCTTTTCTTTTGCCCTTATAATAAATACAATCGCACGCAACTGGACTTATAATAGTTATTAAGCTGTAGTGCATATTGCACACAGAAATAATCTACATAGGAGGACTTCAAGATGCCGCGTGAACTTACAGCTTGCGAGATCGACAGCATCATGGTCGGAGCGACGTTCCTTGGTGCAGGTGGCGGTGGTCCACTGGATACCGGCCGCGAACTGCTGAAAAAGCAAACATCCGGTTCGTATTCCATCGATCTCTATTCCATGGACGAGATCCCCGAAAAGGAACGGGATGCAACGTATGGCGCGATGGTCGCCTGTTTGGGGTCTCCACAAAAGATCAAGGAAAATGGCACCTTTGGTCCAGATGGAGTGGCGTGCTTTGATGCCTTCAAAAAGGCGATGCTGCTGCATGGCAAGGAGATCAAGTATCTGTACTCCGGCGAGATGGGCGGTATGAACACGATGGTTCCGATGTTGGTTTCCATTATCGCAAAGCAGCAGGGTGGATCTTCAATTGGCCTTCTCGATTTTGATGCCAACGGAAGAGCCGTTCCCGAGCTCAACACCAGTCTGAATGCCGCTCGCGGCTTCGCTCCGAATCCTGTTGGGCTGGGTGCGCTGCCTGCCGTTGGAGGGAAATCTTGCACCGAGTGTATTATCGAGTGCGAAACCGACACCGAATCTGAGGCGATTTGCCGGAAGCTGTGCGAGATTTACAACTCTCAGATTGGATTCTCCACTTGGGCAATGAGTGTGAAGGAGCTCAAGGATAACAGCGTGCTCGGCTGCGTAAGCACTGCCGAAAGGATCGGTGAGAACATCAAGATGATTCAGAAAAAGCCAGAGCTTGATCTGACCGGCGTTTTGAATGATGCCGGGTATGCTTGCCGCCGTTTGATCCGCGGAAAATCAAAGACAAGATTATTGAGGTCGTTCATGGCTTTGATTTGGGGCGAACGGTCATCTGTGACGATGAGACGGGTGAGGATTACACGATCTGCTTCCAGAACGAGAACCTCTATGTGTATAAGGGAACAGAGCCGACGGAAGAGAATGTGCTGATCACAGCGCCGGAGCTGATCTCTGTATTCTGCCGTCTGGACAAGAACGGAGACCCCTATTATCTGCCCGTTGATAACTCTACGACTGAAGTCGGCATGTCTGTTGATGTTATTGTCTCCCCCGCTGACAAGAAGTGGTGGGCGGAAGATAAGCGTGCATACCGCTGCTGGGTAAAAACGCTGCGGGATGCCAGATATCACGGTGCACAGATCGACTACAACGGCGAGCACATTAAGTAAAATCACCAAGTAGGGACAGCTCTACATAATTAAAAAACAAGAAAAAGGAGATTTTCAAAATGAGAAAGCTGTATGAACAGGACATTATTGAGATTCTGTATGGTGCGACCCTGCTGGGCGCAGGTGGCGGCGGTTCTTTGAAACAGGGACTTGGGATGCTGGACGGCCTGAAAAAGGACGGCAATGCGATTGAGGTTGACCTGCTGGATTTGGATGAAATCGGTGATAACGAGTATGCAGCCGTGGTTTGCGGTCTTGGTTCTCCTGTTGCCATGCTGGATCCCAGCAAGCCTGCGTTTGGCCCTGATGCGGTTCATGCGTTCAAGGCATTCCAGAAGGCATTTATTGCTGAAGGCAAGGAAGTCAAGTATCTCCAGTCCGGCGAGATGGGTGGCTTTAACACCTTCACTCCCATGCTGGTAGCTATCCTGTCCGACAAAGACCCCGCCAAGCGTATCAAAATGGTGGACGTGGACTGCAATGGCCGCGCCTGCCCGGAGATGAATACCACACTGACAGCTTACTGGAATCATCCTCCCAAGCCCATGGGACTGGGTAGCCTGCATGGCGATGAGGTTGCTGTTTATACGGTCAGCGACCATTCCGGCGAGCAAATTGCGCGTGCGCTGTGTATGCTGTATGGCATGCGTATCGGTTTCTCCACATGGGGCATGAACAAGGCCGAGATGCGTGAGGCACTGGTTCCCGGCTGCGTTACCAAGGCGCAGAAGATCGGTAAGGCGATTCTGTCCGTCAAGGCCAATGGCGGCGACCTGATGACTGAGCTTAAGAAAGCGTTTGAGGTGCGTGAGTTCTGTCATGGCACCATTGAAAAGCTGGACATCACAGCCGAGGGCGGCTTTGACTTTGGTACGACTGTTGTTAAGGGCGAAGACGGTCGCAATTACTTCATCGACTTCAAGAACGAGAACCTCATCCTGCGTGATGAGAAAGACGATACCATCATGACCGTTCCCGATGGTATCGGCATGATCGACATGGATACCCTGATGCCTCTGACCAATGCCGATACCAAGGTTGGGATGAAGGTGCTGGTCACTATGACTCCTGCCCACCCCAACTGGTGGGATGCTGACCGCAAGCCCTATGAGTGCTGGCTGCCTGAGCTGAAGAAGGTCGGCATGAAGGACGACCAAGTTCGTTACTAAGCGTATATTTCCAGGGGGGGAGTGCCAATTCTCTCGGCACTCCCCCCCGCCCACCTCACAACTCAACAGTACTAAAAAGAAAGAAGGGAGAACATTATGGATGAGCGAAAGCAAAAGAAACCCAGCTCCGCAATGGAAACCACGACATTGACGCGGGTACCCGAGAGCGAAAGACGTCCTTGGTGGAGTTTGGCATTTATCTGGGCCGGCAGTGTCATTTGTATTCCCGCGCTGATGGTGGACAGCATGGTTATGGCGGGTATGGACTTCAAGCAATCCTGCCTGTGCATGGTCATCGGCTACGTCATCGTAGTATTCTATATGTGCTTGATGGGCATTCAGAGCTCCGATTTGGGTTTGCCCTGCACTGTTGCGATTTCTCGCGCTTATGGTGTGCGAGGCTCATCCTTCCTTGTATCGCTCGTGATCGCTATCAGCAATATCGGTTGGTTTGGTTCTCAGACAGCTCTGTGCGCCACCAGCTTCTGTAACATTATGAGTGGATACCTGCACATCGACTTCCCCCTGTGGCTATCCTGCATCATTTGGGGTTCGTTGATGTTTATCACCTCCGTCTATGGCGTGAAACTCATTGATTTTTTGAATCGCGTTTCTGTTCCCGCACTGTTCATCATGCTTATCTGGGGAGTTATTGCTGCGCTTATGCGCGGTGCGGCTGCCGCTGTGACGGTCTATCAGCCGCCCATGGTTCTTGGCTGGACCTATGGAATTACGCTGGCGGTGGCAGGCTTTGCCTCTGGCGCAGTTACCTGTGGTGACTATACACGATATGGAAGAAACCGGAGAGACACCATTCTTTCCTGCATCGTTGGCGTTCTGCCCGCCGGTATTGGCGCACTGGTCATTGGTGGTTTCTTAGCTGTCGCTATGGGCAACTTTGACCTTTCTGTGGTGTTCTCCAGCTTCGGGTTTCCCATCATCGGTATGCTTGTGCTGATTCTTGCTACGTGGACAACAAATACAGGCAACGCGTATATCTCCGGTATCGCTATCTGCAATATGTTTAAGCTGAAGGATGGTCGGCGTCCGGTCGTTACGCTAATAGCAGGCGCAGCAGGAACAGCGTTGGCACTGCTTGGTATCGCTGATGTGTTTGCCGGCTTCCTAAATATCATTGCGGCACTGGTTCCCGCTGTTGCCGGCGTTGCTATCGCCGACTACTGGATTATGGGAAGAGGGCGCGCGGATCTGTGGGAACCGTTTGAAGGAGTAAATTGGATCGGTGTTGTATCGTGGCTGGCAGGTGCCGCTGTCGCCAAGTGGGGAACGTTCTTTGTGCCCACTCTCATGGGCATTGTAGTGGCAATAGTTGTTTACTGCCTTGGTGCGCTGCTCATCAAGAGCGAGAAGCTCAACCCTATTTATGTAATGAATCTTAAACTTGCACAGTCTGACATAAAGGAGTGAATTGCAATGAGCGTCAAGATCCTGAACCTGCTTCCCGTCACAGGGGATGTGTTGACACCGGAAATGTTCCAGTATATTGTGGAGCACAAGGGCCTGGTTGGCTTAAACCTGTTACATAACTTCGTGTCCGACAACGAAATGAAGGACTCCAAAGCAGAGCTGTTCTGCCATGTATACCGTATGCTGGAGCTGGGCGGCGAAGAGGTTATCGCCTGCGGCAGTGACTTTGACGGCGGTATCGAAAGCCAGATGGACAATCCGGCAAAATTTGCATCGTTTGGAGAGTATATGCTGGAAAACGGAATCAGCCGCCGCATTGTAGACAAAATTATGTTTGAGAATGCGCTGCATTTCTTTGAGGAAAATGTCAGATGATGAGAAATAAGGATTATTTTAAAGAAATGGGACTGGACCCGGCAAATCTGGGAAAAAGCCTGGATGCAGCCAGCGACCGCATTTTTATGTTCAATCGTTTTCCAGAGGAAGAAACCTTATTCCGCTTTAAATCCCGTAAGGTAAAATACCGTGTGGTATCCCAGCAGAAAAGGACAGAGAATACCATCAGTTACTAGGAGGGTATTCATGTTAGTGAATCGGAAAATCGTTGATGAATTTTTGGAAGGAAAGGATATTTCCAGAGAGTGGATTTTCTCTGAAATCCAACAGGGTAAGTATCTATTCGATCTGTCAGGTGTTGACAACAAACAGGAAGAGGTTCAAAAGCTCACAGATAAAATTTCATACATGTTGTCTCATTTTAAACCAGATAATGAAAAATTTTATCGACAGCTGTTTCCTGATTTTGAAAAAGAACTGGCAGATTGTGAAGTTATGCTGACAGTTGGTGTTCCAGCTCCCTATGATGCAATGGTAATCGAACAAAATGGCAGCAAGATCATTGTGTTTGATATGGGGCGCTTTTTGAGCTATAAGGACCCACAAGGATTTGCGCAACAGATGATGATCCATGAAACAGCACATGCCATGCTTCATAAAAAATGGCAGCTGAAAGAAACGGCTTCCTATCAGGAACAGCTTCGTTTTCTGTGCTTTGATGAGGGATTTGCACATCTGCTTGCCTGCGGCAAAGAAATCGCTTCCTTCGATGCATCAATGTGGATACAGGAACATTATGAGCCTGGCCTTGCCCAATTGCATCAGGCACCTACTTGTGA
>ENA-OQLI01001147-OQLI01001147.1-human-gut-metagenome-genome-assembly--contig:-NODE-1147-length-21589-cov-12.022039_pt1 | contig 21589 bp, 21 predicted proteins | sample MGYA00242805_ERZ504812 | MGnify/ENA primary metagenome ERZ504812 (study PRJEB26092, sample SAMD00036430) | human gut metagenome | host: Homo sapiens | study: EMG produced TPA metagenomics assembly of... | reverse complement strand
GGTCATGGATCATCAGCATGGCAACAGGACTCATCTGGACAGTGTCACCGGCCATCGCCACAACGGATGCAGCAGATGCCGCAATCGCATCGATCTTGACCGTGATACTGCCCTTGTAGTCCTTAAGACCTACCATATTTTAGAGATTGCCTTTGACCGATGGGGAGCCGTGCAGATGACCCAGAACCTTGAGGGGATGGGATTCACAGTCGTTCCTTTCGGTCAGGGCTTTAAAGATATGAGCCCGCCTACCAAGGAGTTCTACAAGCTCCTGATGGAAGGCAGGATCATCCACGGCGGCAATCCGGTTATGGCATGGATGGCGGGGAATGTGGTCGTGGATACCGACCCGGCTGGCAACATCAAGCCGACCAAGGCGAAGTCGCCGGAGAAAATCGATGGTATCGTCGCTGCGATCATGGCACTGGACCGCTGCATACGTTGGTTTGGCGTGCGGATGAAGCGGTATCCTTTGTATCCATGATAGTATATTTTATAGAAATTTCTCCTCTATTTAACAAGAAATAGCCACTTGACATAAAAAATAGCGGAACAGCCACTCCAGATAAATAATAAATTGTCGTTGTAACAGCTGATAAATCTTTTGGAATCGTATGCAATGCAACAACACATATACAAGCGTACAATTTTATAAGGTCAATATTATTATTTCTTGTCAAAACCATCTGTTTCTCACCTCTTTTTCCTATATATTTTTCCTAACACTTGTTTTTCCATTTCAAGCACAAACGGTTCCTTTATAACTGTTAGAATCAAAAAATACGCGCCAAAAAAGACAGTTGCAGAAACACATAGCAATGGAAAGACCAACATAACCCCCTGATGTCAAGATAGGGGCAACAAATTTCTCAAAAAAGGCAAAAAAATAAGCCCCACAAGGTTTTTCTGACAATTTTTTGAATCATCAGAGCCTTATGGGGCTATCTGTCATTTTATGCTATTTTGTTTTATACCGCCTGCAATGGGGTATCTTCCATCACTTTCTTAAACTGTTCAACAGTCATTTTAGCTTTCGTTGCAGCACGTTCCAGCGACAAATCACCTTCTCGAACAAGCTGAACCAGCATCCGAATTTCACCAATTTCGATGCCCTCCTGCCTTACGCCCTGACTAAGATTGCACACTTCAAGCACCTCTCTTTCCAGTTCTTCGCTCATTGCAACGCCAAACTCTTCTTCCAGAATCTTCTTTTTCTCCGAACCTGATCTTGTGGAAGATAACAGCACTTCCATAAATTTCAGGATTCCCTTATGATTCTCCGTCCCTGGCTTGCCTAAACAAATCATTACGACACTCATCAAATCGTAGTTTTCGGTTTCTTCCTGCGCTTCTCCAATCAACTGTTCGGGTTTGATGGAGTACCGGGTAAGCGTATTTTCAAAACCATCTGACGGCTGAGTACAAATCCAGATGGAGTAGACCTTACGAATCTTCCCGTATTCGGATTTTGTAAAAATCGGGCCGTGCTGTGCAGAAATCATTCTGCTACAATAATAGATTGCCCGTTTCGTCAATGGGTATCCCGGTTTGAATTTTGTCTGTGCTTCCACATTGATAATCAGACGAATGACTTCTTCCTGTTCTGTGCTGTCCGCAGATTTCGGTGCGATTGCGTCAAAGCGAACATCGTAGAACAATGTTTCCTCGGTCAGCGTAGAATCCTCGTTGTTACTACCCTTGATTACATCTGTTGACTTTTGGGGTCTGTTCGTATCATCGACATGAACACCAACAGAGCCAACCTCCGGGGTTCCCTCGATGTATTTCTCAACAATATCATCTACGGTGCAATCGCTGTATTCATTCACACAGCCTTTCATGATCTGTGCCAGAATCTGTTTGTTTGCCAACAGCTTTTTCGCTGTTCTGTCATACCTCGAATCATACTCTGTCTGATCTATCGTGTGGGCAAGCTGATTTTCCACCGTGCCTTGTTTTTCCATCGGCATTCACTTCCTCGCAGTAGATTCAACAAGAGCGTAAACTCTCCTATCGTACTTCCATCTTACCATAATTCACCGCCCATATCAAGCAACCAACTGTAAACTTTCCTTGCACGGAGTTGTCCATATTATTGCATTCTTCGCCACTGTTATATTATAGGCAACTAATTATTTCAGAACCCACTAATGTGAGATTCACATTTCAGTCAGTACTCTCCCGTTTTCTATCTGCATCGCATCCGTTATCTTAAACGAAACAAGTCGCTGCTGTGGAAAAGCTCTTCCGATCAGCCGATAGGACATTTTCTTGTCCCACCCAGAATCCCCGTAAATCATGCGAACCAATGCCATACACTTGATTTCGCCGCTATTAGATTCGTCTGGTTTTCCCACACGATGCGCTCCTGATTCTTCTGCTCCACACGCCTGTACAGCTATCTGTTTCATTTTACGATTATACAGAAACCGATAGTGTGACGGCCATTCTAACGCTTCCAGCGTTTTTCTGAAGACCGTGATTCGTCCCTCTTCCTCGCAGAAACTCATGCCAAGTCCTGCCTGTTGCTCCGTTTTCTGTTCTGTTTTCTGCATACTGCTCACCTCCCGCAAATGGACAGACTATTCACTTATGCAACCGGCAATCAGTCCTTTCCAGCTTCAGGAACGATCTTTCCTGTTAGAATCCCCATTGACACATACCCATCCATTTGCTGGACTTCAGATTCTTTTCGGTGTTCTTCCACAGGCACACCAAAAGTTCCCACAATATCATCTGGGTAGAATCCTTTGCGGCTATCCACAGGTTTTGTTGCTGCAGTATTATCCTGCGAATCTGCTGCATTCTTTTTTCTTCTCTGTCCCTCATGGAAAATTTCTGGCACAAGAAGATCAAAAACATACAAAGTTTCACCCTCAAATGTAATCCTGTACCCTAACATTTTATATCGGCACTCGCTGTCCCATCCCATTTCTTGATAAACTAAAGTCGCAAATGGCTTGCAGGACATCTTCCGGCTTTTGCGCTTATCCGGTTTTGCCACGCACCAACGCAGAGCGTCCTTGTCATTTTCATCACACCCACGAACAACGATACGCTTCAAATCATTGTTGAACATGACATGAACGTAGACCACATCCTCCAGCCCTGTGATACAGGCTGTATTGAATGTGATACTATCTTTACGAATCACGATTGCCGGGTCACGCAGATGGGCGAACAGTTCCTTTCGCACGACCTGGTAACCATCATACGAAAAGGCACTTTCCAGTTCTTCCGCCCGTGCGTCTCTATCATCCTGCACAATCTCCTTCTCTGGCGGCATGATTGTTGTGTTTTCTTCATTCATCTATAATCAGTCCATCCTTCCATTATCTTCTCCGCTTCATGGAGCAACTTATTTAGACTTTCTGCCGTAAATGTGTTCATTTCCTCTATCTCCGACGCAGGACGAAATACATCCCAGTTTCCGGCATAATGCTCCTGCCGTAAGATACCCACCTGCGCAATACTTGTAATCGGCTGTCCAAATGTCCCAGCCCACTCTGGTGGGAAAATGTAAATCTTCTTTCTGACCGTTTCGCCCTCATCTTCTTCGGTGTTTTCCTTTGGAGGCAGAACGATTTCTTCCACCTTAATCATTTCAGGCTCATCAAATGCGAACAGCATCATTTTGTTATCGCCCTGTTCCAAAAACTGACCACGAAACCGATAACGCAAATCCTCATCCCATTCCATGATGTCAAATAAAGTCTTTGCAAGTCCACGACAGCCCAAAGTGCTTGCACACCAACGTCCCTCTTTCAGTCTGCCCCAACGGATCGCGTTTGGATTATTCTTGTTACAGGGGCGAATGGCAATGCAGCGTTCAACAGAATTTAACAGCAGCTCCACATATTCAACATTTTCAAACTTTTTCAAGCAAGCGGTGTTAAAGCGCAATCGTCCATTAGAAATCGTCATGGCCGGATTCTGCATGGTAGAAAAATACTGTGCCCTGACTATTTCATAGCCCGTCAGATCAAGACGCTTTTTCACATCCGCAGTAACAGTGACATCCGGTTCTTTCATCACGCTTTCAGAGGCTTCCCTGTATTCTTCTGCCGAAAAACCTGTCCAATCCTTATCAAAAGGCACATATCCTCGCAAAATCCCATCTTCAACCACGCTCAACACGGGCAAGGGTCTGTTTTTCTTTGAATAATTGCGGGATGCCCGCAGATGATTGGCTGCATTGAAAACTTCTCTGGAAACAATGGCTTCATGGTGATTCTTCTGCCTGTACTGTGTCCGATCATTGTTGTTTTTCTTTGATTTATGCGTCAAAAAGTTCGGTGTAAAGGTCTTTCTTGCCAGTACATCACCACAATGGCGCTCATTTGCCAGAACACCTGCAAGTGTACCGGGATTCCACTCCACACGTCCCAACTTCGTCTTACGGCTATACTCCATCAAAAGAGTTGCAATCTCCGTAAGCGAATATCCATTCAGGTACAGGTAGTAAATCACCTTTACCGTCTGTGTTTCCTCCGGGTTAATTACAAGGTTGCCTTCCTCGTCTTTATCGTATCCAAGCAATGCAGGGGTCAGGAACAGGCCACGGCTGAACCGCCGATCAATCGACCAGTTCATAATGATAGATTTGGAATGCGATTCTTCCTCTGCCACAGATGCCAGAATCGTCAGAATCATGCGTCCATTGCTGTCCAGCGTATAGATATTATCTGCTTCAAATTTCACACCCACAGGCGGATTCAGATTTTTCAGAAGTTCAATCACAGAAAGGCAGTCAACGATATTTCGAGCAAAACGGGCAATGGATTTTGTAAGAACAAGGTCAATCTTGCCTGCCTTGCAGTCCTCAATCAACTGCTGCATCCCTTTTCGGTGTTCCAGAGATGTGCCGCTGATGCCCTCATCCGCATAGATTCCAACAAATACCCATCCCGGCTGTGCCTGAATATAATCCGTATAATAGTTTTTCTGAAGTTCATACGAAGAAGTCTGTTCATCATTATCCGTGGAAACACGGATATATGCTGCCACACGCCGAATCACAGAACTTGTTTCCAAATCCTCTATGATTTTGGCGGGAATGACTTCCAATTCCGATATATCTACGCCCTTATAGCGGTCTCTGATTTTTTGCTTACGGTCTACTGCTTCTACTTCACCGGTAATCATGTGCTTTTCCTCATTCTCCCGTATGGATGCTCCAATACCACTGTCGCATCTTCCGATAACTTCGGATACCGAGTTCTTTCTTCGTATTTTCTGCGGTTCTGCGGCTGATTCCTTCATCTTTCATCCGCATATAGATTTCTCTTGCTCTCATATCGCCATCAGAAAGCAACTTTTTTATCAGATATGCTGCCTTTTCTGTTTTTGACTCAAATTCCGGCACTTTCGGTTGTTCCGATGAAACGAATGTGCTCTTGCACTCCAACCATTGAAAACCCATCTCCGCTGTTATAGAAAACCGAATTTCTCCATCAGACGGAGCCAAACTGTTTTTTATCTGCCGAACAATACGAATATCTGTATCTTTCTGGTCACGCTCCACCTGCAAAACACTTCGCGCAGCAGCAACCACATCTATGCTGCCAAGGCTTCGGTACAAACCTTTCGTTCCCTCTTTCTTATTGAGATGACCAATCAGCACAATGGCACAATCATATACTGAAGCCCACATTCCGAGACGCTGCATCAGTTTTCTGGCTCTCCCTGCAATCTGGAGGTCAGAATCACTTCCTAAATACGCCTGAATCGGGTCTATAACTACAAGCCGTGGGCGAAATTCAATGATTGCCTGACGGATACGCTCATCATCCAGTGTTAGACCACTGTATGTTTCTTCATTGATAAAAGCTACTTTTCTACAATCTGCGCCACATCTTTCCAGTCTGGGTTTAATGGTATCTGATACTCCATCTTCCGAACACTGGTAGATAACCCTCTGCGGCGTCCCAACAGGCTTTCCATCCGGTGTTTTCCCACCCTTAGAAAGTTCCGCAATCAGATTCATCATCATGGTTGACTTTCCATCGCCGGGATCGCCTTGTAGCAATGTTATCTTTCCCACTGCAATGAATGGATACCACAACCAGTGAACAGAAGTTGCCTGCACATCACTATATAATGTAAGAATTCTTTTTTCTACCTTGTCCGCCATCGTCTTTCCTTCCTATTTGCAGTCTTTTCCTACCTCTATTATAAAGCATTCGTTGCGTTTTGACTGCTACCCATCAGGTAGCATGAGTTGCCTTTTGCTACCCAGTAGGTAGCAAAACAGCCTAAGACCACAGAGCAGCTAGCAGTGTGTCCCTTTGCGGTCTTAGAACCTTTGATATAGAGTTGCTCTGCCTACCATCATGCGAGATAATTGTACTGCCTTATGCGGGGAATCATAAGGAGAAAAGCACATGGCTACTGATTATAAAGCTTTGGGCAAGCGCATTTCAAATGCCCGAAAACAAGCTGGTATCACGCAAGAGGCCCTTGGAGAGCAGCTTAACATGACACGAAAACATATTAGCGTAATCGAATCCGCTATCAAACGCCCAAGTCTTGATGCACTGGTTGATATTGCCAATGCTCTTGACGTATCGACTGATGATTTGCTGGTAGATAGTTTGATGCACTCGACTTCAACCTCAAATTCCGAAATTCACCGTCTTCTCTTGGACTGCAATGAAATCGAACAGGAAATTCTCACTCGGATGGTAAGAGAGATGAAAGCCATACTGTACGGTTTGGGAATCTGATTTTGTAGCCCGCTGATCATATAACAAAAAAGCCCGCATAAGACACAGCTGCACTTCGGATTACACCGGGGTGCTGTCTGTGGCTTATGCGGTCAAAGTCATTCCTACGGAATGAAATGCCCGCCTGATCGAGAAGATTTACGAATCCTCTCAACCAGACGGGCATTCTTTTTGCTCACCTTGCTGTTTCTATGCAGTTATGCGCCATACTTTTCCAATGCTCTCCGAATCACATCCTCACAGTTAAACTCAACTTTCATCGTCTGATCGTCATACAGATAAACCATGCTGACAAAAGCATCTACACATTCCTTGGTCAGACCGCCTATGTATGTTTTTTGACTTGCCTGCTTTGTCAGGTTGCGGATTTCTTCATCCAGTTCATCGGCACACTCCTGTTCTTCCTTTTCTGTCCGTATGCTATCCTGCAATGCAGCCAGTTTTTCCGAAAGGGTCTTTTTCTTTTCTATGTACACATCTCGCCGTAGCACACCGTCTGCATACGATTCATATAGTTTGATTTGCTCTACCCGAATGGCTTCTGCTTGCTTTTCCAAGTCCTCAATGTCCACGCAGCGCACCGTGATAGACTGCTTTTCCTGCATTCCCTGATTTACCACATCCAGCGCATAGAATACTGTTTTTATCGCACGAGTCACTTTTGCATTCACCGAATATTCTCTGTAATAGCCGCCGTAGCATTTAGAGAACTTTCCGGCTGACCGTTTATAGCCGCAATAGAAAACCATTTCCCCATATTGCCTTTCGTGGCGAAGCTGCCGATTACAGTTTCCGCAGCAGATTTTTCCTTTTAACGCAAAATCATCATCCACCTTATATTGAATTGGAGTTACGTTACGGATTGCTTTCTGTGCCTGGTAGTATTCATCTTTTGTCACGATGGCCTCATGAGCGTTTTCTGCGATGATCCACTTATCCTCCGGGAGCGTCCGAACAGAGGTAGTATTCACATCAATTTTCTTTCTTCTCCCCATAACCAACGCACCAGTGTATTCATACCGTCTAAGGATTCTCCACACGATTGCCGCGTTCCATAACATTTCACTGTCCGGGGCAATAATAGGATTGCTGCCCATCAGCAGATTCTTTCGTTTCGCATACAATCCCGGCGTAGGAAGATTTAATTCGTTCATGCCGTAGGCGATCTGCGTTGTATTGCGGCCGGACAATGCTAATTCAAATACTTTTTTCACGCAGGGTGCTGCCTCCGGGTCAATCTCCCACCGCTGCCCACCTTTCTTGTTCCACACATATCCAAAAGGGACATTCGTGCAGGTGGCTTTCCCGTTCTTCCAGTTCGTTTCCAGAGCAGCCCGAATCTTTTTCGCAATATCCCGGCTATACATATTATTCACCAGATTGCTGACCGCCACTTCGATTCCCGGTGTTCCGTTGTTCAGTTTCATGCTGTCAAAGGAATTATTCACAGCAATAAACCGAACTCCCATCAACGGAAAAATCTGTTCAATGTAATCGCCAACACCGATATAGTCACGACCAAGGCGGGATAAATCCTTTACCATGATGACTTTTATATCGCCCTGCTTCAAATCCACGATCATTTTCTGAAAAGCCGGACGATTAAAATTTGTTCCAGTATAGCCATCATCTACATATTCTACAATCTCGCCAAACAAATCTTCCTGCTTCCCAATGTAATCGTGGAGCAGCATCCGTTGGTTCTCAATGCTGTTACTTTCATCCTTGCTGCCTTTTTTCAAATCTCCGTCTGCCAATGATAAGCGGAGATAGATTGCAATTTTATCATTCATTCTGAACCTCCGACATGATTGCAAGCACTTCCTGATAGGGGTCGCTACACTTAAATTCGACCTCCACAGAATTGTCCATTCCTACATAGATTCTCTTGATAAGTTCATGCACCAATTCTTCATCAAATTCATTTTGATTCAGAATCCCGCGCATCCGCTCCATTTGCACATCGCAGATTTTGATTCTTTTTTCCAGTTCCAATGCACGTTGACGCTGCTTTTGCAGTTCATGTTCCAACCGCTGCTTTTCTGCTATGTAGTGTTCCTTTAGCTGACTGTATTCATCTTCGTCCAGAATTTCAGCTTTATAGTCCTCATATAAGCGCAACCGCCGTTCTTCAGCTTCCTGAATCCGAAACAGGATAGAGTTTTCTTTCATTTTGATGGAACGAGCCGAATCCAGATTGCTGCTGCGCATCATGTCTTTTACCAGCTTTTCTTCTTCACACATGGTAGACACCAGATGATGAATCTGATCCATCGCCACCATCATCAGCATTTTCTCCGGCACCGCATGATAGGCGCAGGGAGTCGTGTTCTTCTTTCTTTTGCAAATGAACACTCCATAGTGCGTTTCTTTCACCGTACCATGCACTCTCCGTTCAAACGTCATGTTGCGTCTGCAACAGCCACAGTAAACCATTCCTGAGAGATGGTTATAACACTTTTCTCTGGTTGCCTTGGAACGAGCCATCGCCATTTCCCGTTTTTCCTTATTCTGTTCCCGCCGTGCCTGCACTTTTTCAAAATCCGATTTCAGAATGATTGCTTCATGCGCGTTTTCAACAATATGCCATTCCTTCTTTTCCACTGGATGGAGGCCAATCCCTTTGTATGATGCAGTTTGCGTTTTTCCAGATACCAGTTCTCCAATATAGGCACTGCTGTTTAAAATACGAAGAACCGTACTGGGGTGCCATTTATTATAGGCAGGGTCATCTCCCTCATGTAATTTGCGATTCAGCCGTTCGTTCGGCCTTGCTACTTCTAAAAATTCCAACCTGCGGGCAATTTCGTTTGTACTCACTCCTGCAAGATACCATTGATAGATCAGTTTGACCCACTTCGCATCCTCAGTCGCTTCAAGCTTATTTCCCTGTTGGTTCAACTGATAGCCATACGGTGTACACCACGATGTAGGGATTCCCTTCTCGCGGCGCATCTGGTAACTAAGGCTGATTTTCTTTGAAATGTCCTTCGCGTACAAGCTGTTTACCATGTTCTTGATGGGAACCGCAAGACTATCCACATCCGACTGCCGGATGTTGTCAAAATCATCGTTGATGGCGATAAAACGAACATGGAGCATCGGGAAAATAGTTTCCAGATAGCTTCCCGTTTCGATATAGTCACGACCAAATCGAGATAAGTCCTTCACTACGATGCACTGAATTTTGCCTGTCCGTATATCCTGCATCATACGCTCAAATTCTGGTCGGTCAAAACGTGTTCCCGTAAAACCATTGTCTGCATAGGTATCGGTCAGCGTCAGTTCCGGGTTTTCCCTGATATAATTATGAATTTGCAAAATCTGTGTGTGCAGGGAATCTTCTGTTTCATGCCCGCCGTTCTCAACCGACAGCCGCGCATACGCTGCCGTGCGCAGAAGTTCTTTTTCGTTTTGCTGTACGGCCTCCTGCACAGCAGCCTGCGGCATCATATTCTTTCTACTCTTTCTTGCCATTACAATCTTCCTCTCCGTTGTTCAGCCATTCTTCCGGGAAGAATCTCTTCCACTCACTTTCTTGTAGGATCACTTCTACCTGTTCAAAATCTACGATCCATACATGGTCAAGCCATTCTTTAAGATGTGTGCGCTCCAATTTTTCAGGAATTGAAATCGCTCGGAACTTCATCAACCAGGGATTCCCATGGCCAAATGCTTTTTCTATATCATTAACAGCCAGCATAACCTTTTTAAAGGCTGCTTCCTGCTTCTGGACTGCCACCTGATACTGAAGTTCATACTCCTCTACCTGTTCTAGTGAAATTGATCCCTGCTCGTATTGCCGATAAACTGCTGTTCGTTCATCGTCCTTGGCCATCAAGTGCGCAACGATCTCATTTGCTCTTTTTCTGTACTGCAACAGTCCAGCATCCATGCACTGCTTGACTTTCTCAGGATTCAAGTCCAGCACCCTGTCAATATGCGCAGCTTGCATTTTTTCTTTTTCCAAAGCTGAAAGAATCTCTCGAAAGATTTTCTCGCTTTCGATGAAAGGGACTTTTCCAGAGAAGCATCTATACCCCTTGTCAAACGAATAGACTTGCTGGCTTTCATCTTCTGATGTTCTGCACAGCAGACCTTTTCCACTTTCCTTGTCATAGATCTTTTTGAAGAGCAGATTTGGTTTTTTTCGAGCCTTTTTTCTCGAAGGCAACCTCGTAGATTCCAACTTTTTCTGAGCTTTCTGAAATTCCGTCTTTGAAACAATCGCCGGAACCTCCAATTCTCGCTTTGCCTTTGCCAGCGTCAGCGTACACTTTCCGATATAGAGTGGATTTTTCAAAATCGAGCGAATTGTTGAATCCTGCCACTTATTTTTTGTTCTTGATCTTTTTTTCTTTGCCATCTGGACTTGCGGTGTTTGAACGCCCTGTACATCCAATGCTCTTGCGATTTCCGGGATTTTCATATCTTCCAGATACATCTGAAAAATCAGCTTTACAACCTGTGCGCTTTCAGGATTAAGAACAAGGCTTCTGCGATCTTCCGACAGCGCATAACCATATTTAGCCTGTCGATGGGTCAATGCACCTTCTTCAAAGAGATTCTGGCGATTGGTAATAAATTCCGAACGAATCTTATCAATGGTCTTTCCATTGAAATACTCTGCAACTTCTTCGGCAGTTTTGTCTATGCTGCAAAAGTCATCTTCCACAACTGCAAATTGGATACCAAGCGGATAGAACGTCCTCTGCAGTGCTTCAATGGCAAACGGAAGGGTTCTTCCACAGCGGAAGATAGAATCCACAACAACTGCATCAAATTTCCGAGCCATCCCATCCTGTACCAATTTGTCAAAGCCCTCCGTGGCTTCTGCTGTTCTCCTGCGGTCACTGTATTTTTCGGATACGCTGCACCCGCACTTTTTTAGATACCGTGCAATGCGCTCATTCTGTTCTGCAATCGTATTGGATGGATTTTCTTCTCCGATCCTGCTGGAAATCGACCTTGTATAACTGACCCATTTCATTCCTCTGCCACCTCATTTCCATGATGTGCTTGATATTCCATAAATTTTTCTGTGATACTGTGCAGTTCATCTTCGAAGCAGAAATGAATTTCAATCTCTGTTTTGCTATGAACATCTATGTGGTCGATCAGTTCCACCACGATCCTGCGTTCGAGCGTTTTGATATGTTCGTACTGCTTAAATTCTTCCAACCAAGTAGGAAGCAGTGTGTCGTGCTTTAATGCCTCCTGCTTCTTTTCGCGGATTTCCTGAATCTTATCCTGTGCCTCTTTTATCTTCTGCGCAAAGCGAGTATTCATTTCTCCGTACTCTTCCCGACTGACAACATCATCGCATAAGTCCTGATACAGACGGATTTTCAAATTACTGTACCGTTCTAATTCAGCTTCCAGTGCAGTGATCTGGCTGTCCAGAATCTTTATGCCAATCTGTTCGCCGCTTGCCAACTCTGCATTGGAGAGTACCTTTTCCGCTTCTACAAGAAGTGTCACTTGATGCCGAATCGCAGCCAGAACACTTTCCGTCAGCTTCTCACTGTTTATCATGTGCGGTGTGCAGCCGCCGCCATTCTTATAGGTAGAGCAGTGATAGTATTGATACTTCTTTCCGTTTTTCGTCACCGTGCGGCGAATCATATTCTGCCCGCAGTCTGCACAGCGCAGAAAACCTGATAATGGATAAACAGTTGTCTGCGATGGTGCGGTACGAGTGTCCAGTTCCAACAACTGTTGTACTTGCTGGAACTCGCCTTTGCTGATAATGGCATCATGCGCATCTTCCACCCGAATCCAGTTTTCGCTTCCAACATCATGGCTCTTTTTTACTTTGTAATTGATTTTCCTGCGTTTACCCTGAATCAATGTTCCCGTATAGGATTCATTTTTCAAAATTCGATTGACGGAAACCACTGTCCACTTCTGATTCAGCCCAGCCTGAAAACCGCAGGTATAGTTGAATCCATTGGCTCGCTTATACTCGTTCGGCGGCAGGACACCCAGTTCGTTCAAGTGACTGGCAATGCGCTGTGAACTCATTCCGTTCAATTTCTGTTTGAATATTTCCTGCACAATGCCCGCGGCGTATTCATCTATAATCAGATGATTTTTGTCTTTGGGGTCTTTGCGATACCCATACCCTGCGAAACTGCCAATGAACTGACCTTCTTTTCGTTTCACATCCAAGTGACTGCGAACGCGCAGCGAAATATCCCGGCAGTAGGTGTCATTGATAAGATTGTTGAACGGAATCAGAATACGGCCCTTATCATCGTTTTCCTCTGCACTGTCATAATGATCGTTGATGGCGATGAAACGCACACCCATGAATGGAAAGATTCTTTCCAGATAACGACCCGTTTCAATGTAGTTTCTGCCGAAGCGAGATAAATCCTTGACGATGATGCAGTTGACGTTCCTTTTCTCAATGTCCTGCATCATCCGCTTAAAATCTGGGCGTTCAAAATTTGTGCCGCTGTAACCATCGTCCACATACTCATCGAACTTGTGCAATTCCGGGTGCTTCCCCATGTAATCGTTCAGCAACGCTCTCTGATTTTTTATGCTGTTGCTCTCCTGCTGGTCGCCATCCGAACGCGACAAACGAAGATATGTGGCGCAGTTGTATTTTTCATTTCCCTGAAAAAACATAAAAAGCCGATAACCTCCTAATCTATTTGTCGTTCAGACAATAAACCAAGAAATTATCGGCTTTATCAGCATATTCTGTTTTGACCCAAAGCCATTATCTCATATTTCACGGTTTATGTCAACGCTTTAATGTGCTAAAGTGCAAATTTTCTTCTGCTTTCTTCTTTTTTCATTTCCGGTGTGTCCTTGCGCATTTTTTCAGCGTGTCCTCCAATCGGTTCTCTCCGGCAAAACTGATCTTTACGACCATTCCCCGATCAAGATAGCAGTAAGGGTTCTTGATCTGTGAAACAAAATCAACCATCCGTTCTCGCTGCGACAGGTCTTTCTTGATTTCCACATTGTTGATGTCCACCAGTTCTTCACGGTTCACATCCCGAAGTTCCATCGCTGCCAATTTCTTCAAATCCTCAAGTGTATGCGTCATTTTCTGGTACATCAAATACCTCCCTTCACCTATAGCATTCTAAAAGGGGTGTTTGGCAACCAAATTTTGAAATTTCACAAAAATATTTTTTCAAGTGGTTGCCAAAAGGTGCTTCCAGAATGTTATAGGTATAAGGACAATTCTCGATTTTCCAGGTCGTGGGGCTTTTTTCTCTCTTAGCGCAAGATTCGCCCATAGCCGCTCAAAACTCACTTTCGTGGTTTTTCCCGGCTGGCAATCTTGATGGGGATTCCGTTCCCCATTCCCACGGTACGCACAAAATCTTGGATTTTGGCTATCTGGCTCCACATGAATGTGTTCGCAGCCGAACGCCTACGGCTTATCGGGAGTTGCTCTGCAACTATAAAATGCAGGAGGATTATGCTATGGCTCGACCAAAGAAAGACGAATCGCTTCATAGGGGGAAACGAGTTTACATCCGTTTCACAGAATTGGAATATGAGCTGGTAGCCGGATACGCTAAAGACGCCGGATACCCGATTGGTACTTTTGTACGCAAACAGGCTCTCCGCGAAAAGCTGAAAGTCAATTATAATATCGTTGCCGATCTGGGCGAGATTCAGAATTTGACGGTGCAGGCCGCCGGCATCGGGAACAATCTCAACCAGATTGCCCGCTATTTCCACGGCGGTGGTCTGGCATCACGCGGAATGTTGGAAGAACTAAAAAGGTGCATTGCGGAAATCCGTGAACTGCGGCAGGAAATCGTTCAGCTTGGAGGTGTGTATCGTGGCAATTCTAAAACACATCGCAAGTAAAAATGCCAATTATGGGAGTGCCATCGACTATCTGAAATACCAGCATGATGAGTTTCATCTGGTTCCCGTTCTGGATGAAAGCGGGAATATGCTGCTTCGGGAAGAATTTTATCTTGACGGTTTGAACTGCAATCCCGAAACCTTCGACCTTGAATGTGAACTGTTAAACCAGCAGTACCATAAGAACAACACTTACGATGAAATCAAAAGCCACCACTACATTATCAGCCATGACCCCAGAGATAACGCCGACCATGATCTAACAGGAGAACGTGCGCAGGCCATCGGGCTGGAATATGCAAAGGCTAATTTTCCGGGGCATCAGACTTTGGTCTGCACCCATACAGATGGTAATAACGGCACAGGCAACATCCATACTCACATCATAATCAACAGCCTGCGCAAATCCGATATAGAGCCTCAGACCTACACCGAACGGCCAATCGACTGCAAGGCTGGATACAAGCACCACCTTACCAAAGACTATTTGAAGTGCCTGCAAAAATCTTTGATGGATATTTGCCAGCGCGAAGGGCTGCATCAGGTCGATCTGCTCTCCCCTGCTGCGGATAAAATCACACAGCAGGAGTACCATGCGCAGCGGCGTGGGCAGTTGAATCTGGATATTGCAAACATGGAACTTCTGGGCGATGGCATCACCCCCATGCACACCACCTTTGAAACCGATAAAGAAAAAATCCGCAATGCCATTTCTGACATTGCGGAACGTGCCACATCCTTTGATGAATTTCAACGGTTATTAAAAGCGGAATACGGAATTTTGGTAAAAGACCATCGTGGACGATTCAGCTATCTTCCTGCTGACCGACAGAAATTTATTTCTGCCCGCGCTCTCGGTTCTAATTATGACCGCGACAGGCTTCTCCGCATTTTTGCAGAAAATGCGCGGAACAAAGAACGGAACAATCCTCATTGGGCAGCAGATGATCCTATGGCTATTTTGTTCATTAAGTCCGACCTGCGCCTTGTGGTTGACTTGCAGACCTGCGTAAAAGCACAGCAGAGCCGCGCCTATGCGCAGAAAGTCAAGATTTCCAATTTGCAGCAGATGGCACGAACAGTCGCTTATGTGCAGGAACATGGATACGATTCTTACGAAAAACTCTCCGATACCACTGACGCCATTCAATCCAAAATGGCGAAAGCCCGAAGTGATGCCAAATTCACCGAAGCCAAATTGAAAAAAGTCAATGAGCAGATTCGTTATTTAGGCCAGTATCTCTCTACAAAATCAGTCTATGGTGATTTCTTGAAATCCGGCAATAAGAAATCTTTCCGTCAGGCTCATGCAGAGGATATTGCCAAATATGAAGAAGCCCTCCGCATCCTAAAGCAGCACTCCCCAGATGGAAGGTTCCCGACCATGAAAGACCTCCGGGCTGAAAAGGAGCAGCTTACCATTCAGAAAGATGCCCAGTATGACACCTACCACTATTTCAAAGATTACCACAGGGAACTCCAGACTGTATGTGCCAATGTAGATAACATTCTGGGAACAGAACGAGAAGCACGGCGCGAACAGCAGCAATCCCGAAAGAACGAATACTCTCTATAAAACAAAAAGCCAGCCCTGGTCTTTCCTACGAAAGACCAGGGCTGACCCTTTTCTACCATATTACTCTTAGAACAGGATTTGAACTGTCGCATCCTGAATCAAATCAATGAACTGCTCTTTCGTTATAACTTCTTTGCGGCAAATAATCGACTTATCCGCTTGCTGCCGTGTATAAGTCAATTTTCTATCATCGTGGCGAAGTTGCCGCACCGCATCCAAAGTCAAGGCTCCCTCACGATACATCTGACACAAAATAAAGTCATTTGACTTAAAGGCCACCGAAATCGGAGAATCCAGCGCAGGAGTAAATTCAGAATTTCCCGTTAAGATACGCTCTGCATTCGTTTGGAACTCATGCGCATCCGTATCCTGCGTATAGATTGTCAGGCTGTCCACTCCATCATGATACCACGCGAATATTTCAGCAAGGATCGTCAACGAGATTTCTCCCGCATTCTTTTTAAGCGTGCGACCCGTTGACAGCGTTCTTCCATGAATCGGCCATTCATCGTACAGCCGGTTCATCCATTCCTCTGCGGAAGGCAAATCAAGCAGATCTTCGGTTTTTACTTTTCTGCGAAGGAAGCGCATCAACTCTGACACACGCGATACCGTAGCTTCAACGATGTAGTACAGGTTCACATCTTCATCATTGACAAAAGCACCGTACTTTGTTTCATCAATCCAACGAATAGGATACCCTTGTGCCTGAAGCTGCTCGACATAGGTGCTTCTGTATGTAGAATCCTCAATTTCTTCCATTACCCACTTTGGTATCAGAATCAAATCGTATACGCTGAGGATTCCATCAGACGGATAACTTCTCTGGCTCAACTCGTGCATAAATGCCAGTGATGAGTTATCCATAAGTGCTATTTTGGTCTCCCCAGCATATTCTTTATACTCTGGTATATTAAGCATCGGCCTCTCCCGTCAGCATTTTAAATTCACTTAAAACCGTTTTCAGAAATGCTTCATTGTCTTTATGGTATTCCACTTCCGGCTCATTGCGAATTGTCTTATTGATTTTCTCTTGTAGCGGACTTACATTTACTACATACGAAGGCCGTACAAGGGAATCATCCAATCCCAAATCGCGGAATCTCTGTGCAATATCTTCAACCTGCACATCAAAGTTTTCCTTAACTTCTTCCGCAATAGCCGTATTCCCATTCTTTACTGCACTTTCATACAGAGAAATCAGCACCGCCTTATAGGGAGCTTGGAAAGCGTTCATGCACTGAAACGTTTTTGCTTGGAACTCCATATCCTTTAAGCCCTCAAAGTACGGCATAAGGTTTCCCAGAAGCATAAGCGCAGCAAAGTATTCTGCTTTTCGTTCTTCCATCAGGATTTCGGATTCAATCAAATGGTCAAAAGAAACTTCATCAAACAATAGATGATAAATCTCATGCCACGCAGTAAAATACTGATTTGCTCTCGGAAGTGCCGTATTTATCAAGGGGATTCGTTTTCCATCCCGAACAAAAATCGCTCCGCTCAAATAGTGATTATCAATCGGCAGCTGTATCAAACCATACGGTCTTAAAATCTGTAACGCCAACTGTATCGGAGAATTTATCTGCATCGGATTGTATTTTGACCAGATAAGCGAAGCACTCTGCTTCATCTGTTCCTCAATGACTTCGTTCCTTTTGATAACTTCATCTAAGTTGGCTGCTGTAATTCGCTCACTCATAGCCTTCCGCCTTTAATAATAAACACTGCAAAGGTTTAGAATATCCTGCAACAGATCGTACTCTATCTTTGCCTTATCATTCATCTGATAATCAATCGGCGCATTCTGCGAGTACACGGCATCTACACTTTGCACCCTCGGTGAAAATCCCATCAAGGTATCCGGGTCAATGCTCAAACTGGTAAGAATTTTATTCAAATGCTTATCGAATGTACTTTTACTATCTATCTCGCCATTCAAAATCTTATCTAAAGTAGGGCGAGAAATCTCTGTTTTCTTGCAGAACGATACTTTTGAGAATCCATTGCTGCGAATATAGTCCTTTAATTTTGTCCCTGTCAGTTTTCTCATTTCAAAAAGTTCATCAAAACGCATTTTCATCTCTCCCTTCTGCTATTATTATATACCATCAACTTCGGGAAATCAATCGTGATGTAAAAAAGTTTTTTACATTTTTGATTCTAACGCAAAAAAGATGGCCTCCTTTTGGGGAAGCCATCTCAACGATATTACGGTATTTTAACTTTTTCGGCTTCTTTCCTGTTCCTGCTGCGGCGCATTGTCTTTTTGTCGCCGCTCAGCCTGCTTAATATGCAGCCGATCAAGCACCGACCACCTGCCGCCAATGCGCCGGGGCTTTTTCGGTACATTGTTGACGCAGCCATCTATCATATTGTAGTTTTGCTCCGTGCCGGATTCTTTGGCGCGTTCCGCTGTACCGTTTTCAAAGAACTTCTGATGGTGCAGCAGTTCAGGCTTTGGGCCTTGTAAAAAAGCACTCATCTTTCTGGTAGCTTCTCCATCGAAACCTAAAGCTGTCTGCGTCACAAAGGCTCCACTCTCGTGAAGAATAATGCTCGGTGGTGGATTCTTCGTTTGTTCACTTCTCATCTGAACAAACCGCTGACCATCGACCTCTACTTCATCCGATACCAGCCATGTGCCTTTTTGCCCTGCCACCTGATAGCCGCCCTCATCAAGAATCAGGTATGTGCCGCTCTGGGGTTTTGGGAAAAAGCCGTTGAATCTCACCAGCCTATCCTTATCAACATAGAAAAAAGAGGTTTTGCCTGCCGCAGTCAATCCGATGACATCACTGACCCCAAATTTTCTAATTTTGAATTTGTCCGGGTTAATGCTTTCCATCTTTTTACGAATCGCTTCCGCGCCCATTCCCCGTGAAGCCGTACCAGAGTAGCCCGTGCCATAATTGTCTGCGGTTATCATAAAGCCATGCTGAATCTGGTATTCATAGCTGCGGCAGCGATACTCACGGTTTTTCTCAGAATTATCGATCTGATAGATTGCAAACACATCTGAACTCATTTTCCTGCATCATCCTCCGGCTTATACCATTCCAGCTCCAGCCCCTTGAACTGTGGCTCAGTCAACCGCTGCATCTTCGGGATGGTCTGCTGGACAAGCGCAGACATCTCTGCATCCTCTGCCACAAGCGGCTGAACCTCCATCAATACCTGAATCGTGTCTTTGAGTGTCGGCTGCTCAAACATCGCCATCAGCATCAATTCCAGTTCATCAAAACGCACATTGCTCATAACTCAATATCTCCCCTCTTTTTGCTTTTCTGCGGTTTAGGCTGATCCTGTGCAGGCTGCTCCTGTTTCTTGGCTTTCAAACTGCGCAGGGCATCCAGAACAGACTTTTTCGTGTTGCTGCGTTCCTGCTCTTTACTCTGCTGCCGTGCCGCCATCAGCTTTCGTATCTCCATATACTTCATCAGCAGATTGGGAAGAAGTGTCGCTTCCTCCGCCGCCTTTTGTGCAAGCAGCTCCTTCCGTTTTTCTCCCAGCTCGGTAATCCAGCCTTTGAGGTTTTGGATAAGCTGCCGGATGGACTTCATCAGGCGGTTGGCGGCTCTGATTTCCCGGTTCAGGTTGCCGATATTCGTCTGGATACCTCGCTTTTCCATCTGCCGGACAGCAGCCCCCTCATGGACAGTAGGGATAATATCAAGCCCCTGTCTGGCATAGGAACGCAAGTCCACACGCTCCGGGCGGTCATTGGCTTCCAGATAGCGGTTCTGGATGACCTCCCATTCATGCCGCCAGATTTCACAATACTTCTGGTCGTTCCAGTCCACCGTATCCTCCTTGTGGCTTTTCCACCTGCCGGATGGCAGCTTTATCCGTTCCCCATTCTCGTCAAGGTCATAAACCTTGCGGCTCTTGGGAAGCCATTTCCCATGTTCGTCCATTGCCCGCATAGTGAGCAGGACATGGGCGTGGGGATTATGTCCCGGCGGATAGGGGTCGTGGATGGCAAAGTCAACAATCATGCCTTTGGAAACAAACTGCTGTTCACAAAACTCCCGGACAAGGACAGCGTACTGGTCGGGCGGTATCTCTCTGGGGATGGTAAGCACCCACCGCCTTGCAAGCTGGGAATTCCATTGCTTCTCCACCGCTTCGGCGGCGTTCCATAAAGTATTGCGGTCTGCATACGACCGTGGGGCATTTGCCGGAAGCAAGATTTCATTGTGGACGATACCACGCTTTTCCGGGTAGTGCTTCACTTCCTGATCGTATCCACAGAACAGCTTTTCGCCGCTCTGGTAGGCAGCGGCGGCAACCGCAGACTGCTGTTGGCTTCGCTGCACAATCGAGATTTCGTTGTGTGGACAGGGCATTTCGTGTCCCTCCTTTCGGTAATTGGTGGATGGGGTGGCGTTTTACCACCTCATTTGGGGCAGAAAAAAAGCAGGAGACCTTTTCAGATTTCCTGCTCGGTGGTGCCGCCGGTGGGCGGCTGGTATTCAGTTTTGAAAGTTCGGGTCAGGGTGGCCCGATGATGAAATAAAATATCTGCATGAAGATTATTCAACTTCTTTTAGTAATTCTTCAACAGAAATACCGTAAAGTTTTGCAAGTGCAAAAAGATTTGATGTGGAAGGGTCGGATGTTCCATTTTCCCATTTTGAAACAGCCTGCCTGCTAACACCAATCGTTTCAGCAACAAATTCCTGCGTCATTTTGCACTGTGTTCTGTGTACTTTGAGTGCTTCACCCAACGATTTCCTCACTACGGATTTTTCCTGCCGTACATCTTTTGAATGGATATATTTGAGTAATGCACGAACAATAAGGGTAAGCAAACCAACAAAGATACATAAGAAAATTATTCCAACGATTATCATAAATACGGTTACTTTCATTTGACCACCTCCTAATGTTGCTGTTGGCTTCATTTCTCTGTACGGATATATTTAAGCAATGCACGAATAACAAGGATAAGCAAGCCGACAAAGATACATGAGAAAACTATTCCGACTACAATCATAATGATGTTTACTAACATTTGGATGACCTCCTTTCTTTGTTGGCTTTATTCTATCTGAATTACCGTGTTGCTACCACCAACTATCAAGCAATTATCAGTTGCATATCGGTTGCACAATGATAGCGTTCTGTTTTTTGACCTTATTATACTAAATTACCGTAGATAAGGATAGCTCGACTGATAAAACTTGCTGGACGGGAACAGCTTGCAGCGCAAGGTGTTTCCGGGCGGCAAGTCCACAAAAGGGTAGCTGGCGACAGCCAGCGCAGGGGAAGCGTAGCGTCCCCTGTATGATTTGGAGCAGACCATGACTGCGGAAAATCACAGCCCTCCGGCGAGGAGCCTTCGGAGAACGCAATGCACCAACCTTTGGGTGGTGTATAATTGCGCCCTTAGTAAACTAAGGGGTTTCCGGCTTCTCCCGTTCCAGCAGTTTTTTCAATAGTTCCT
>ENA-OQLI01001146-OQLI01001146.1-human-gut-metagenome-genome-assembly--contig:-NODE-1146-length-21595-cov-3.490171_pt1 | contig 21595 bp, 23 predicted proteins | sample MGYA00242805_ERZ504812 | MGnify/ENA primary metagenome ERZ504812 (study PRJEB26092, sample SAMD00036430) | human gut metagenome | host: Homo sapiens | study: EMG produced TPA metagenomics assembly of... | reverse complement strand
CCCCTCCTGCTTGGGCGTATCCTTATCTTTCCAGCCCGCAGGCCAATCCGGTAGCCGTGGAGTGTTTATCTGCTTTACCATTATCTGTAGGAATCGTGACTGCGGCCACTGCACTGTGGGCCGATGCCCCCATAGCCGCAATGTCGGCAGCGTTTTGGGCGGCAGCACGCCTGCCGATTTGTTCCAGGCTCATCCAATCACGGCGAAAATGCACTCCCTCTACCAATACATCGGTAGAAACTACACTGTTCCCATCGGGGTGTTTCAGTACCGCGCAGTCGTCTCCGGAACCTACTAGCACCCGAGAATGAACTCGCAGCGTTTGGGTAAAATCAGCAATCAGCTTATCCTCGGGAGTAACCGGAGGAAATGCACTGTATCTGGCTTTCGGGTCGGTAATACTCATGCCTGACAGCTTACTTTTTCCGCTTTTTGTTGAAGAGCCTAGTTAGGCTGCCACCGCTCCGTATCCAATCATTGAACGCAGATATGCCTACTGCCAAAAGATAAAGCCCAATCAGCGCCGACATTTGCACAATCATCGGCCAGGCGGTAGGTAGGGGATTGGCGATTGCCGAAAAAACAGCGGCCAGTACCACTGCCCACCGCCAACCTTTCAACATACTTTTAGCTTTCATTACTCCCGCAAAGTTCAGCGCCACCAAGATTTCGGGAGCCAGGCAAGAAAGCCCGAACGCTAAAACCATTCGCATAAAGAAGGTGATATAGGAATCCGCCCGCAGCAGCATTACCGCGCCCTCTGGGGTGAAAGAATTAAGGATTGCTACCGCCTTGGGGATAATCCAAATACCAGATAAAGCGCCCCCACTGAAAAGTAAAAGACCAGTTAAACCGAAAGCTACGATATAGATTTTTTCTTTTCGCTTCAGCCCCGGAGAGATAAACGCTCCTATTTGAAAAATCCACCAGGGCGCAGAAATCAATACTCCCAGCCACAGGGAAACCTGAATCCGCAAATCAAATGCGGCACCGATAGTTTGGAAGTTTAGTTGCGGTGCCTGTTCGCTGACGGAACGCAATGGCTCTTGCATCCAATTCAAGGTGGGGGTAACTAAAAACCACCCTCCGATTGAGGCTACAAAGATACCTAATAGCGCTAGAAGTAAGCGTTTACGCAGTTCCAGCAGGTGTTCGCTTACCCGCATACGGGCTTGTGGATTAGTCTTTTTTTGTCCCGGCATAGAGGGCGAGGGGGGCTATTTGTTTTCCGGTGGATTAGCTATTTCCGTTTGTTCATTCGGGGTTTGAGAGGACGAGGGGGAAGCTGCACCAGGAGAGCTAGCGGGGGGTGCGGCGGGGATTTGCGGGTTTTGAGGTTCTGCCGCTACCTGCTTGTTACTGCTATCTTCGCTGAGGTCAGAAAGTTCCGACTTGAGAACTTTTGCAGATTTGCCGATATTGCGGGCAATATCAGGCAGTTTGGAAGCTCCAAAAATGATAATCAACACGAGTAACAGAATCAGAATGTGTACGGGTCGCACGGCGGTATCCGTCCCTTCATTACTAGGTCATTTCAATAAAGAATCTTCCCTAATTGTAGCGGGCTGAGAAGCCAAATAGGTTGCTGAATTGAAAATAGTTGAAAGTTTCGGGTTCTGTCCGATACTCCCATACTTCCGATACTCCCATACTTAGGAAGCTGGGGGATTAACTCTCCTATAAGACCTGCAAAATACCTGCCATTTGTAGGTCGAAACTAAACCGAAAGTTTCTAAAAGCTGTTAATCGGCTTCTTCCAAGGTGTTCGTCCTCTAAACGGGGTAATCTGAGGGCGGGAGGCAAAACGTGAGCGAGTTCATTACTGATGAAAAAGCAGGAGCCCTGGCCATTGCCGATTTGATGGCGGGCAAGAAAACAATTGTGGTTGCGGGGGCAGGGATGTCCACCGATGCGGGGATTCCGGATTATCGTGGCACTGGTTCGTCGGGAATGCCTACCGTAGATATGGATCAGTTTTTAGGCGAACTTTATTGGCGCAAATGGGTGTGGCGCCGCAACCAGGAAACCTGGAAAACTGTGGCGCGGCTGCAGCCTACCCCCGGACATCAGGCTTTAGCACGCCTAGAGGACGCGGGGCTGGTTAATTGCATCGCCACCCAAAACGTAGATGGCTTAGACCGCAAAGCAGGTTGTAAGAATGTGCAGCTGCTGCATGGCAGTTTCGAGGAAGTGCAATGTCTAGGCTGCAAAGCAGTGTTTTCACGTGAGCATATCGACCGCCAGCTGCGTAAACTTAATCCGGATGTAAAGGATGACCCTGACCCCAAAAATGTGGCAGTCCTGGCGGCGGCCGATGAGCAGGCGGCGCGTGCCTGCCAGTTTAACCTGCTTTCCTGTCCGCGCTGTGGCGGGACTATTAAACCCGGAATCGTCTTTTTCGGAGAATCCCTACCCGGCGAGGCGATAGAGCGTTCTTTCGCAGCGGCGCGGGAAGCCGATGTGGTGCTGGCGGTGGGAACTTCCTTGGCAGTTTTAACTGGGCTGTGGGTGTTGCGGGAAGCCTGGGGGACTGGAGCGAAAGTGGCGGTGATTAATCGCGGAGCTACTGCCGCTGATTCTCTGGCTGACGTGCGGGTATCTGGAGGTTCCTCGCAAGTCTTAGAGCTGATAGCTTCCCAGCTATTGGATTAGCTCACGGGGTTACCTGGGGTTTTCCGGCGCTGAGGGCGCGGGACGGGGCGCGGTTGCCGTGGCAGCCTATAAATGCCTAGAGTCGGTTTCACGCGCTCCCGCCTGGGCATATGTGGAACCGACTGTATGTTGTAGTTTAGGGGGTTATCTTGACACACGTTCCCCTAAGATAGCCGGAGCGACCGGCTCTCTTCAGTATACCGGAAAAATAAAAGAAACCTAATCTTTTATAATGTGTCACGAACCATATTTTGTTTCCATGTGGCAGTTTTAGCTAGTTATTTGGCTACGCTGCTTTAAGAGCTCTAAGTTAATAACAGGCTAGAATAACTGTCGATACAACTTTACTTTCAGGAAGTCGCAATGGAAATCCTTTCTCCTTTTCATTACCTGCCGATAGGTGATTCCCCGGCGGATGTCTCAACGCTACTTTCGGCGCTAGCCAAACTTATAGGAAGCAAAGAAAGCTCGTCCGCCGTTACTTCCCAAAACCCTCACCGCGTCTCCGTCAAGGTAAGACAGATTCTGTTCCCATTCCCGCAAAACGCGGCATTTCCTGCTGAACTTCAAGAATATGAGACTCGGCGTAAAGCACTGCCTGAATCAGCGGTATTAGCTTTATCAGCGCCCGCCGCCGGTTCGGTTATCTGCTACTCGCAACTTGTTATTAAAACTATGGCTGATGCGGTTAATGCGGCGGTAGGTAGACCAGGTAGATGGATATTAGCCACCCCGGCAACTGAAATTGACGGGATTATGACTCTCGCGGGCGCGATCGCGGTTGGTATCCCGCCAATTATTGCAGCCAAAACCCGACCTGCCAGCGCCAAAGAGATACTTCGTGCGGTAGAAAGAGCGAAAGACCGTTCTAGTCGGGATGAAGCACCCATCTATATGCAGATTACAAAAACCCAGTTGGGGGAGCTATTGGAAATCCCTCTGGCTGAGCGTGCTGACCTTCAGGCAGTATCTTCTCTGATGGTTACCGGTTTAACCAGCCACGACCTCCTGGCACGGGCGGCTAAAGAAGCCGGTATTGAGATTGTTAAAGCCTACGGAATTCCTGAATCATGCGGGATATGCGTCCTGGACGGACAGCCAGTCGCGGGAGTTCATGTCGCAACTATCGGGGATAGGATTTGGCTTTCCGGGATATGCATGATGCTCGGCTACCTGGGTACACCGGGCGAGGTTGATTTTGTTTCCCGAGGACGCAAACGTTGGCTTCGCTCTAAAGATGCCGGTCATATGCGCGGGCCTCGTCTGGAAGTTGATGGGCGGTTACGGGATGTAATCTCTAGTGCGGGCATACGTGTCCAAGCTTCCCTAGTAGAGCGAGTTATTCGCGATTTGCCGCAAGTCGAACAAGTGGTGGTAGTTGGGGTTCCCGATTCCAAATGGGGTTCCTTGGTGACCGCCGTAATCGAACCGGCAGCTGATGTTGCTCGCCAGCTCCTAAATCCCCAGCATAATCTGGAAGTTAAATCCGAAAACTCCCCTCTGTTCTCTCAGCAACCAAAAGTCAAGGTTGATTCCGAGAAGGTGCGAAAATTAGCGGGTCTACCCGCTGAAGGGGAAGAAGATTCCTCTGCGCAGCTAACCCCCCTAGAGGCAGCAATGGCTGCCATGGCAGCCAAAATCAGGGGAGCTGATGTCGATGTGGTTGCCGCCGCCGAGACCGGACAGTTACCAGCGGGAATCTACGAGGTAGCCCGGGGTACAGCTAACCCTACGGAACAGGGAGAAATATATTTCCCCACCGCCAATATTGGGCAAGCAGCCTCAGTGGGATTACCTGAGGACTTGGACGGCGATATGGAGGAAATGGAGATTGCGGCGGCAAAGATACCGGCAGATACGCAACGCGGTGACCGAGGCGATTACCCTCATAAATCAACTATTCCGACCGAGGACGAATCCGAACCTTCTACAGATTTAGCTATGCTGGTACGTTCGCTGGTTACCGGGCAGCTAGACCGGGCACACGCTCCGCGCGCCCTCGTTCTGGTAGACAAAATCCCGCTCGACCTGAAAGGAAACCCAGATCGCGGTGCCTGTCGGGACTTGGCGGCGCGCCGGGTAGCAGCCGGGGAAGCCTGGATTAGGTAACCCCTAAAAGGGGACAGCCACCTGTGCAAAGGACGCGCATTAACGTTGGGTGCGTGAATATACGAGACTTAAATCGGAATTTAAAGAAAGGAATCTAGTAATCCATGGCTACTGGTTCGCAATGGATTGAAGCTGCCCGTCCTAAAACTCTGCCCGCGTCCTTAGCGCCGGTAGTACTGGGAATAGGGGCGTCTATTGGTTTGCCGCAAGCCTCGCTAGGTAAATCTCTGCTAGCCCTACTGGTCGCGTTATCTTTCCAGGTGGGAGTGAACTTCTCTAATGATTATTCCGATGGGATTCGCGGAACTGACTCGAGCGGGAAACGGGTTGGCCCTACCCGCCTTACCGGGCAGGGCTTAGCTACCCCCAAAGCGGTACTAGCCGCCGCTATCAGCTGCTATTTTTTGGCGGCAATATCTGGTTTGGGGCTGTGTATTTGGTCAGGAAGCTACCTGTTGATTCTGCTCGGAGCCTTGGCGGTGCTAGCAGCCTGGTTCTATACCGGTGGCAAACATCCCTACGGCTATCTGCCTGGGATTTCAGAACTCATGGTATTTGCTTTCTTTGGCTTATTAGCGACCGAGGGCACTATTTGGGTGCAAACCGCCTCTCTTCCTTGGCGTACCTGGGCAGCGGCCAGCGGGATCGGGCTGCTTTCTTGCGCATTGCTATTAGTAAACAATCTTCGCGATATTGCTGGCGATCGCCAAAGCGGAAAAAATACGCTAGCGGTGAAGTTGGGGGATAAGACCTCAAGATACCTGTTCGCTATCTACCTCTATGGGGCACTGATTTTGGGGGTAGTCTCATTTAATCTTTGCTGGATTGCAATAGTGTTCGGCGTGGTAATGGCGATTTTGATGAGTCTGGCAATGGCAACAGTCTTGCGCGGGGCTAGCGGAAAAGAACTAATAAAAACCCTGAAACAAGTGGGGCAAATCACCTTAATCTATGGGGTGGCGATTGGTTTAGGCTGGGCCTATCTGGGGCTATAGGTGGCTAAAAGCTCGGTTGTTGCTAGGCTTGAAAACATGGTTGCGGTAGTTATTACCCTGGTACAAATTCTGCTAGCCGTGTATGCGCTGGTGGACTGCTTACGCACAGCTAAAACAGATTTACCTGGGAGGCTGCCACGGGCATTCTGGTTGCTAATAATTATTCTGTTACCGTTACTAGGCCCCTTAGCTTGGATTGTCATTTCCTGGGCTAGCAAAGCCGAAACCTCTGATGGAAGAGTCGAAATCCCTAAAAATCCGCTAGAAATCTTCCGGGGTGGCGCCGAGCGTTCCGAATCGCGCGAACCGGAGATACCGCAAGCTCCTGATGATAACCCCGATTTCCTGTTCTCGATTGAGGCAAAAATGCGGCGGGAACGTCTGGCACGCGAGGCGGAAGAAGAAGCAAAAAAACGTGCCACGAAAAACCAACCCCCTGCTGCTAACGACCAAAAATCCACCGGTAGCATTGAAGATAGCATTGCGAGTGAGGATATAGCTCCCACGCCGGAAGGTGAGGAGGGCGAGACCGGTCCGGGCAGCAACCCCCCGGAAGAAGCGTCCTCCCCGGAATAAAGCTCTACCGCTTCAACTTGGCTACATTCCTAGAGGGTAGCCCGATAAAGATAATATCCAGCTAGGCAGGGTCTAGTTACCTTGATTTAAAGCGGCAGCCGAAGTGCCAGGCACCATATCGCTGGCGCGAGCGAGCAAAGGCGCTGCCGGTTCACAGTAATCCAAAGAAATCAAGGTATTACCAAGGAACGTTAGAGAAGTCAGAGAAGCGAGGGAGCATTGACGCCGGTTAGGCAGATGCGCAAGCGGGCGACCCTCCACAAAAAGGCGAAAAGCCCAGATAGGAAGCTGGTGAGATACCAGTAAGATTTCCCGGATTTGCGAACCATCATCCGAGTGTCCCAAGCGGGAAGAATCCTTAATCGGCGAATGTAAAGCTGAACGCACCGCCTCCCTAACCCTACTGGCTTGAACCGCATAAGGCTCACACCAGGACGGACGCAGCACATTACGGTAACGAGGCCAGTTCCGCGGGTGAAACAGGGCGGCGCGGTTGCCATTGACCACTTCGCCCTCAAACATATTCATAGATTCGAGCAGACGCTTGTCGGTGCTAATCGGTAAATCAAACAGCTGGGAAGCCGGAGTAGCTGACTCTACTGCTCGCTCTAGGGGAGAAGAAATAATCGCCTCTAAATAAGCCCCTTTTTCCAATAGATATTCCGCGCTCATCTGCGCCATTCGCTTGCCCAAGTCGGTTAGATGGTAACCGGGTAAACGTCCATAAAGAACCCCGTCAGGATTATCCACTTCCCCGTGGCGCATTAAATGAATCGTGGTCAGCTTCTGCATAGACACCACTCTAACAAACCAATCTTGTATAAGACTGGATGCGAGTAGCGCCGCCAAATAGGTAGGGTAGAGACGTGAAAGCGAAACCGAGAGTAGCAGCCTTCTTTGATGTAGACGAAACCGTAATTCGGGGAGCCAGCTCTTGGATACTCACTCGTGAATTGTTCCGCCACCGATTCTTTGGGGTATCTGACCTGTTCTTCGCAGCACGTCACGCTTTCATGTACGTTGTGCTAGGGGAAGATCAAAATCGTATTGAACAGGTAAAAAATCGAGCTTTGCGAGTAATGGCAGGACATTCCCGTCAAGAGATAATGGCAATCTCTGAGCAGGTATGCGATTTATTAGAGAAAAAACTGTTCCCTCAGGCGCAAGGGTTAATCAAACGCCATTTGGCTGCCGGTCACGATATTTGGTTGATTTCAGCCGCACCCGCAGAGCTGCCACAAATGTTGGCCGAGCGTCTGGGACTAACCGGAGGTATCGGTACCCAGATTGCGGTTAAGGACGGTGTTTACCAACCACAGCTCGCATCTGAGCTAATGCATTCCCAAGGTAAACGAGAAACAGTAATAGCATTGGCTAAAGAACGTGGATACGACCTTACCCAATGTTTTGCCTATTCAGATTCCGATAATGATATGCCCCTGCTGACTTTAGTGGGTAAACCCTCGGCGATTAATCCTGATATTTGGTTGCGGGTGCGGGCATTCCAACGCGGCTGGCCGGTGATAGATTTTAGGCGTCGCTCGCGAATCAGTAAGATTCTCCAAAAGGTTAAGGCTAGGCGGCGGGGACTGGAACTTAAAGGATTAGATCAATAGCTGGAAACTGAGACTATTTCTGACTAACCTGGCAGATGTCCTATTTGGAAGGAATCATTTTGACTAACAACGATTCAAAGTTAGCGGCTGGTTTAGATAAGCAACCGGAGGAGGTCTCCGGAATGTTCGATCAGGTTGCCGCCCGTTATGACTTGACAAACGATTTTATGACTTTTGGGCAACACCGGATTTGGCGACGCTGCCTATCTAAAGTTGTAGCTGCGCGCCCAGGGCAGAAAGTTTTAGATATTGCGGCGGGTACCGGCACGTCCTCACTCAGTTTTTATCGCGCGGGAGCCGAGGTAACTTGTTGCGATTTTTCTCCCGGGATGGTGGCGGAGGGCAAAAAGCGACATCCGGAGCTCAACTTTATAGTTGCCGATGCCCATGATTTGCCCTTTTCTGACGAACAATTTGATACCGTTACCTGCTCTTTTGGGTTTAGGAATATGAATAATCCCGCGCTTGCTTTACAAGAGCTGGCGCGAGTTACGAAACCGGGTGGAAAGCTCGCGATTATGGAGTTTTCTACCCCTCCGTCGCCGTTTATTGCCAAAGCTTATGAGCTTTATATGCGAAACGTGCTGCCGGTAGCGGGTCGTCTAATTTCTTCAGATTCGGATGCCTACACCTACCTGTTTGACTCAATTTTGGATTGGCCAAATCAAGAAACCTTGGGAAAACTGATTCAGGAAAACGGCTGGGGTGAAGTCTCGTATCGCAATCTAACTTTAGGTGCGGTGGCGATTCATCGAGCCTATAAATAGGGCGGATAGCGGTTTTATACAAACGTGTAGAACCGTCAAGATAATCACCGCGATTAGGCACGCAGTTAGAATTAGGTAAGGAAGAACTTGCTTAATCGATTCGGGATTCTAATGAACAAAATAGTGGGATTTTCATTCTGCCAGCACAAATTGCTCTGACTTCAACCAGATAGGAAAGCAAGTTAGCCTAGTATGGGCGTGCGCAGCGTGCCTAAAACCTGGTTAAACTTGTTTAAGTCCATCTAGTCAAGAGGACGCCTACACTGCGGGAGGGGGCAAACCGGCATGGCAACTAAGATTGCAAAAGATCAGTGTCAAGTGCTGGTCGTAGGGGCTGGTCCTGCCGGGGCCGCAACTGCCTATCACCTCGCTAAAGCCGGTATAGACGTCCTCGTCCTAGAAAAATCTGCGTTCCCGCGGGACAAAATCTGCGGTGACGGTCTAACCCCGGGAGCGGTAAAAGAAATCCTAGCAATGGGGATTAACCCGGTTGAAGAGGGATGGCAAGTCAATCGGGGGCTCAGTGTAATTGGTGGGGGACATCGAATTACCCTACCGTGGCCTGAAAAATCTTCGCTTCCCTCCTACGGGCTCACTTGCAAGCGAACCGAGCTTGACCAGCGACTTATTCAGCAAGCGGCCGCTTGCGGTGCGCGACTAATTGAAAACACCGCCGGACAAGACCGGGTTACAGACGCTGACGGTTACGCCTGCGGGGTAAGCGCAATCGTGCGCGAGCCACAAACTCGGCAAAAAAAGAATCGTGAATTCCGTGCTCGCTACGTGGTTGATTGCACCGGAGCAAATGCTCGTTTAGCCTCTCGGCAAGGGCGAACCCCCCTCAAGAATCGCCCCCTGGCGGTGGCGGCACGGGCGTATTTCTATTCCCCTCGCGGTAACGAAGAAATGATGGAGTCCCACCTGGAACTGTGGGACGGTAAGCCCGGTCATTCAAACCTGTTGCCCGGTTACGGATGGCTGTTCCCGATGGGCGACGGGATTGTAAACGTGGGGCTAGGCTCGGTATCTTCGGGTGCACAATCAACCAAATTGCCCTATAAACAGATATTTAATCGCTGGGTAGCTAACTTGCCGAAACAGTGGGGGCTCAGCGAAGAAAACATGATTGGTTCGCTGCGTTCAGCGCCCTTGCCGATGGCATTTAATCGTAAACCGGCTTACGAAAATGGGCTACTTTTGGTTGGGGATGCTGCCGGAATGGTGTCGCCATTCAACGGAGAGGGCATTGCTCCGGCAATGTTTGCCGGGCGGCGCGCAGCCGATGCTTTAATCCAGGCACTAGGTCGTACCTCGCGCGCTCAAGCCGAACTCGCCCTCCAGGAATATCCTCGCGACCTGCAAGATCAATACGGAGGCTACTACAGTCTAGGTCGCGTATTCGTGCGACTAATCGAAAACCCGAAAATTATGCACGCCTGCACCAAATATGGTTTGGACAAACCGGCATTGATGCGTTTTGTCCATAAAATGCTTTCTGATGGTTATGAACGCCGTGGCGGAGTAGCCTCCGACCGGGTGCTACAAATTCTGACTAAGGTGGTAAAACCATCATGAGGAACATTTTTGAGATAGAAGATTTGAGCCGGAAAAGAACCGGAAACTACGGCAGTTGCCAGTTCAGAGATGACTGGGCAGACAAGAAGGATGTGGAGACCAAATGAGTCCATCGGCATCACTGTTAATAATGGGCGCGGTAGCGATTGTGCTGGCCGTGGGCGGTTTGGTACTGTCCGCGCTCCTAGGACCGGCACGTAAAAACCAGGTAAAGCTGGGTACTTACGAATGCGGAATTGACTCTAATGCTCACGAGGACGCGCGAGGGCGTTTCCCGATTAAGTATTACTTAATCGCAATGACGTTTATCGTCTTCGATGTGGAAATGGTGTTCCTGTATCCATTTGCCGTATCGATAAGTCACTTTGGTCAAGTGATGGCCATTCCGGTACTAATCGACATTTTGTTGTTCATCGTTTTGGTGCTGGTGCCCTACATTTATGAGTGGCGCCGGGGCGGACTGGACTATTAAGAGAGAGGTAAAGCATGTCTTTTGATAATGAGATACCGGCAGGAGTCGCGCTTACCAGCCTAGATAAATTCATGGGTCTAAGCCGTAAAGCCAGCCTCTGGCCGGTAACTATGGGTCTAGCCTGCTGCGCTATCGAGATGATGGCCACTGGAACCCCTCGTTTCGATATTTCCCGTTTCGGGATGGAGGTATTCCGTGCCTCGCCCCGCCATGCTGATTTGATGATTGTCTCGGGTAGGGTTTCCTGGAAGATGGCACCGATTATTCGGAACTGCTACGATGCCATGCCCGAGCCCAAGTGGGTTATCTCTATGGGGGCCTGCGCGTCCTCAGGAGGGGTTTTCAATAACTATGCGGTGGTACAAGGCTGCGACCACGTAGTTCCTGTAGATGTTTACCTGCCCGGATGCCCTCCCCGCCCAGAAGCCCTGATTCATGCAATTATGGTGCTGTGGGATCAGATTCATTACCGCACCCCCATCACCCAAAAAGAACGCATGGAGATTGCACGTAAAGCAGAACAAGCAGCTTTGGCAGCGACTCCTACTTCCCAGATGAAAGGACTGTTGGCGTGAGTACAGACGACAAGACAGTAGTCCTGCATTCCGATGTAGAGGACGGGCCGGTAGCAGTTGAGGTTAGCGCCCCGCGTGGCTTTGCTGCTGGCTCTAATATGGGTATCCGTCACGGTCTGTTCGGGGTGCATGATGATGGTGACACTACCGGTTTTGGAGACATCGAATTACAGCGGCAAATGCCCGCTGAAAGTCCCCGCCCCTATGGATCATGGTTCGATGAGGTCGTAGAGATTTTAGAAGAGCTTATCGAACAGTCTGAGCTGGAAATAGCGCAGGTAATCGAGCGGGTGGTAGTCGATAATGATGAACTGACTATCTTTATCTCCCGCGAGCACCTGCCGCAGGTTGCCAGTTGGCTGCGCGATGATCAAGACCTACGTTTCGAGCTATGCCTGGGGGTGAACGGGGTGCACTATCCGCACGATAAAGGGCGAGAACTGCACGCCGTCTATATGCTTTATTCGGCAACCCACAACCGCCAACTACGTTTGGAAGTTACCTGTCCGGAATCTGACCCTCGGATTCCCTCGGTGGTAGCCACCTATCCCGGAAATGACTGGTGGGAACGGGAAACCTGGGATTTGATGGGGATTATCTTTACCGGTCATCCCGGTCTTAGTAGAACTGCTCTACCCGATGACTGGGTAGGTCATCCTCAGCGGAAGGATTATCCGCTAGGCGGTATTCCGGTGCAATTTAAGGGCGCTACAGTTCCGCCCGCCGATTCGCGGAGGTCATACAGTTAAATGAAATACGTATCTGATAGCGAAAACAGCCCGCTGCTAAGAGCAGCCGGATCCGCCCTCGATAATCTAATTACCAAGGACACCCCGCAATACGATTTGCAAGGTGGCGACTGGGAAGAGATGGCTTCCGAAGTCGAAAAGCTCGCCAACGAGCGCATCGTCATGAACCTGGGGCCCGTTCACCCCTCTACCCATGGGGTGCTGCGCCTAATTGTAGAGCTAGACGGGGAATATGTTCGTGACGTGCGGGTAGGTACCGGTTATTTGCATACCGGTATCGAAAAGAACATGGAATACCGTACCTGGACACAGGGCGTGACCTACTGTACCCGCATGGATTATGTGGCTCCGTTCTTCCAAGAAGCCGCCTACTGCCTGGCAGTCGAAAAAGTTTTGAAGAAAACCGCTGAGGTTCCAGAGCGGGCAAATCTAATTCGTATCCTGATGATGGAGCTTAACCGGATAGCTTCCCATATTGTTGCTATCGCTTCTGGTGGTAACGAGCTCGGCGCCACCACCATGATGACTATCGGGTTCCGAGGACGCGAAGAAATCCTGCGGATTTTTGAACAAGTAACCGGTCTGCGTATGAATCACGCCTATATTCGTCCCGGTGGGGTGGCACAAGATTTGCCGCCGGGGTGCACTGAATATATTCGCGACCTATTACCAAAGACTCGGCGCGATATTAACGAACTACAGGATTTGACCTTACAAAACCCCATCTTCAAGGCGCGTTTTTGCGATGTTGCGGTTTTGCCTTTATCTGCACATATGGCAATGTCTATGACCGGTCCTTCCGTTAGGGCAGCCGGGTATCCCCTGGATATGCGGAAGATGCAACCCTACTGTGGATATGAAAACTTTGATTTCGATGTTCCGGTAGCCGACCAATCCGATGCCTACAACCGAACCGTGGTGCGCTTTGACGAATGTTACGAATCCTTGAAGATTATCTACCAGGTACTAGATCGCCTTGATGAAACCGAGGGCGACCCGGTAATGATTTCCGATCCACAAATTAAGTGGCCGGCTCAGCTAAGCGTAGGTATTGACGGTCAAGGTAACTCTCCTGAACATATCAAAGAGATTATGGGCAGCTCCATGGAGTCATTAATTCAGCACTTTAAGCTGGTAACCGAAGGGTTTAGAGCGCCAGTCGGTCAGGCAACCCAATTAGTAGAACACGCGAAAGGCGTGATGGGGGTACACGTGGTCTCTGACGGAGGCACTCGGCCTTATCGGGCACATTTCCGTGACCCCAGCTTCGCTAACCTGCAATCCTTATCCCTAATGGCTCAAGGTGGCACGATTTCTGATTTGATTGTGGCGCTAGCCAGTGTGGATCCCGTACTGGGAGGTGTAGATCGCTAATGAGTTATTACAACCCTGAAATTGAGCAAAAATTCCGCGCCGAAGCTGCGGAAATCATTGCCCGCTACCCCAAGGGGCATGAGCGTAGCGCGATGATTCCGCTGCTACACCTGGTGCAAAGCATAGACGGGTATGTAACTGCCAACGGTATCGGATTAATTGCCGATATTTTGAACTGCCAGCGGGCAGAAGTTAGCGCGGTTGCGACTTTCTACACCCAATTCAAACGCCATCCCAACGGTGAATACACCGTAGGGGTTTGCACTAACGCTCTGTGTGCCGTCCTCGGGGGAGACACCATTATGCAGACCCTAGAACAAGAGCTAGAGGTCGGAAATGATGAAACCACCCCGGACGGTAAAATTACTTTAGAAGCTCTAGAATGTAATGCTGCCTGCGACTACGCTCCGGTAGTTATGGTTAATTGGGAGTTCTTCGATAATCAGACTCCCCAATCCGCCGTGCAATTGGTACGCGACATCAAAGCGGGTAAACCGGTTCGTCCTACGCGCGGATCCGAGGTGGCTCCTACCTTTAAAGAAGCCAGTCGCATTTTGGCTGGATTCCCCAATCCCCAGACCGCAAATCAGGGCGTGGCAGCCGGGCACGCCAGTTTGTGGGGACTGAAAGTTGCGGAAGAAAACGGAATGGAAGCTCCCGATCCGGGACAGTTTGAAAAATCAGATACAACCCAGATTCATGAAACCGAGTCAGGTAAGGCAGTAAATGCCGCTGGAACAGATGCGGTGGGCAAGAAACACTCCTCTGCTGAGCACAAGGAGACGGGCAAGTGAGCGAAAAGTTAAAGTCTGAAATCCGTCGGGTTCCGCTGACCCCCATCGTTACTAAACAGTACCGCGAGCCTGAAAGCTGGACGCTAGCGGCTTATAGGAAAACTGGTGGCTACCGTGGGTTGGAAAAAGCTAAACACCTGGAACCGGCGGAAATTGTGGAAGCAGTTAAATCAGCCGGAGTTAGAGGGCGTGGCGGTGCCGGTTTCGGTACTGGTCTAAAGTGGTCGTTCTTACCTCCCGATGATGGGGGTCCGCGTTACCTGACCGTGAACTGCGACGAATCTGAGCCAGGCACTTGTAAAGATATCCCCATGATTCTGGCTAACCCCCATGCAGTAATCGAGGGGGTCGCAATCACCTGTTTTGCCATTGGCTGTAAGCACGCTTTTATTTATATCCGCGGCGAAGTGGTTCACGCCTATAACCGCCTGTTAGTGGCAATTAAAGAGGCTGAAGATGCGGGGCTGTTGGGAGATTTGAAACTTATCGCCCATGCCGGAGCCGGTGCTTATATTTGCGGCGAAGAAACCGCACTGCTGGATTCCCTAGAGGGCAAGCGGGGTCACCCGCGGCTAAAACCGCCATTTCCTGCGGTTAAGGGGCTCTATGCTCGTCCTACCGTTATCAACAACGCGGAAACCATGGCTCAGGTGGCTACCGTTTTTCAAAATTCGGTTGATTGGTATGCCTCAATGGGTAAAGATAAATCCCTAGGTTACGGTATGTTTAACCTGTCTGGACATATTAAACACCCCGGTCTATATGAGGCTCCTTTCGGCATAACCATTCGCGAGCTGCTGGAATACTCTGGCGGGATTCGTGAGGGTCACACCTTGAAGTTCTATACCCCCGGTGGCTCCTCAACTCCGCTTTTTACCGAAGCTGACCTAGATGTTCCTTTAACCTACGAGGACGTAGCTGCCGCCGGATCTATGTTGGCAACCCGCGCCCTGCAGATCTTTGATGACACTACTTCCGTAGTCAGGGTAATTAGCCGTTGGACAGACTTCTATCAGCATGAATCTTGCGGTAAGTGCACCCCCTGCCGCGAGGGTACCTATTGGATGAAGCAGATAATGCACCGCCTCGAGGCTGGTAAAGGACAAGAGGGGGACGTGGATTTACTCTACGATATCGCCGGTAATATCGCGGGACGTAGCTTCTGCGCCCTGGGAGATGCCGCGGCCACCCCGGTTCGTAGCGGCATCGAGAAATTCCGTGAAGAATTCGAAGCTGGCTATACCACTCCCTGGTGGGAGGCATTTCCGCCCGCCGCCTCGGAGGTTTTTAACGAAGGAGTCCTCATGTGAGTCAACAAGTCAACATTAATATTGACGGTCAGGATATCGAGGTCGCCAAGGGGACGCTCCTAATTCGAGCAGCCGAAAAACTGGGAATCCATATTCCCCGTTTTTGTGACCACCCACTGCTAGATCCTGCCGGAGCTTGCCGGCAATGCCTAGTAGAGGTAGCAATGCCGGGGCGTGACGGGGTGGTTCGTCCTATGCCCAAGCCCCAACCGGCGTGCACCATGACCGCGATGGCAGGCATGGAAATCAAAACTGCTGCCACTTCGGAGGTAGCGGAGAAAGCCCAGCATGGGATCACCGAGTTCCTGTTGATTAACCATCCCCTAGATTGTCCGATTTGCGATAAAGGCGGGGAATGTCCGCTACAGAATCAAGCGATGTCGCACGGTACTTTGCGCAGCCGGTTTATAGATGAAAAGCGGCTGTGGCCCAAACCGGTGGAACTAACCGGTCAGATTCTAATCGACCGGGAACGCTGCGTGCTCTGTCAGCGTTGTGTACGCTTCGCTAACCAGATTGCTGGTGACTCTTTTATCGCTTTGCAAGGACGTGGCGGCGGTTCTTCTCCGTGTGACGACCACGATTTCATGGGTGAAAATGTTGGCGCCTTTGACCAGGAAACCCTGGGAATCTCCGATTCTGACGGTTCAAAACCGCAGCTGCGCCTCGACCCGGAAACACAGGCGTTGTCGGATTCGCATGGAAAACCGGCTCCGCTTTCCTCTCTAGCTGCTCGGGGGGCAGGGGCAGATGAGACAGATCAGTCCAGTAGCCTTTTCAGTTCCTATTTCTCAGGCAACATTATTCAGATTTGCCCGGTAGGGGCATTAACCTCGAAACGTTACCGTTTCCGGGCACGTCCTTTTGATTTGATTTCTACGCCAGGAGTAACCGAACAGGACGCTTCCGGTTCTGCGCTGCGTACCGACATTCGTCGTGGGGTGATTACCCGCAGGATGGCGCAAAAGGATTTGCAGGTAAACGAGGAATGGATTACCGATAAAGATCGTTTCGGATACGAGTGGCAGTTCCAACCGTCTCGGATTAAAACTCCACTGGTACGTGAAGATGGCAAGTTAGTTCCAACTTCCTGGTTTGATGCTTTTGAACGTGCAGCCCAGGGATTATCCGCAGCTGGCAAGGGCAAAGTTGGTTTCTTACCGGGAGGACGGCTAACTTTCGAGGACGCCTACGCCTGGTCAAAGTTTGCCCGGGTAGTGTGCGGGACTAACGATATAGATCAGCGTACCCGCACAGCTGGCAGAGAAGAAGAATCTTTCTTGGGTGCCTATTTTGCGGGCGCTGGAATGCCGGTTACCTATGATGACCTGGAAAAAGCTGGTCAAGTGCTCCTGGTTGGTTTTGAGCCCGAGGACGAATGCGGTGCGGTATTTCTCCGGCTGCGTAAAGGGGTCAGAAAAGGCAGCGTAAAAGTGGCTACTGTAGCACCTTTTGCTTCGCCCTCTTCGGTAAAAACCGCAGCTACAGTGCTATTTGCAGCTCCTGGAACCGAACCGGAAGTAGTTGCTAATGTAAAAGCCGATGCCGAGGGTGATTTCGGTACGGTATTTGCGGGTCTTAAGGACGAGGGCGCAGTAATCGTTGTCGGTGAACGTGCCGGCATAGTGCCTGGTCTGCTCAGTGCGGTTAATGATTTAGCTGCTCGGAGCGGAGCACGTCTGGCGTGGATTCCGCGCCGCAGCGGAGAGCGTGGCGGGGTGGAAGCTGGTCTATTACCTGGTTTACTTCCCTTTGGGCGGAACGGACATGACAGTGCAGCTCGCAATGATTTGGCTGCGGTCTGGGGCGAGCAGCTACCAGCTGAGCCGGGACGCGACACCCAACAAATCCTGCAGGCCGCTGCTAGTGGAGAACTGTCCGCGCTGGTGTTGGGGGGATTGGATTTACGTGACCTGCCAGACCAGGATTTAGCGGACAAAGCTCTAAAGCAATGCCCCTTTGTGGTTTCTTTGGAAATCAATTTAACTCCCGCAGCTGAAGCAGCAGATGTAGTGTTTCCGGTAGCTCCGGTTTCGGAAAAACCTGGCACTTTCATTAACTGGGAAGGACGGCTGCGGCCTTTCGGGCAAGCCCTGGTTTCTCAAGATATGCCCGATTGGCAAGTGCTAAACAAACTGGCACAGGTAATGGGAATCGAGCTGGGGATAGACTCTCTGAAGTCAATTTACGCCGAAGCTAACGAATTGCTTGATTGGAATGGTTCTCGGGTGTCATTCGAGCCAATTACGCCCGCTGACTTACTTGCTCCTCAAGCTAATGAAGTTGTTATTACCTGCCATAAGCCCCTAATTGACGAGGGTCTTTTGCAGAGCGGGGCAGCAGATATGCAAGCAGCTGGGCGCGCTTCGTTTGCGCGTATCAGTCCGGAAACAGCGAAAGAGTTTGGTATCAGTGCCGGTGGGGCGGTAAATCTGAAAACAGCCCAGGGGAGTATCCAGCTTCCGGTGGTGCTAACCGATATGCCACAGCGCGTGGTGTGGGTGCCAGAATGTTCTGCTCACTGTCACGTACATGAGTCTTTGGGCGTTAGCAGTGGCGCCCTCGTCGAATTGGAGCCCGTTGCGGAGGTACAGCAGTGAATACAGCAATTCTGCTAAGCGCAAATAGTACTGGCGCCGCTGATTTCAGTAATGACACTTGGTGGATAACGCTTATCAAGGCGGTATTTATCGTGTTCTGGTTGATTATCAGCGTAATTATGGCGCTATGGGTGGAAAGGCGTGGTCTAGGTCGTATTCAGACCAGACCAGGACCTAATGTTCACGGTCCGCTCGGTCTTTTCCAGGCATTGGCCGATGCCATTAAGCTTTTGACCAAAGAAGATATCTTCAAACGACAGGTTGATAAAGTTCTTTATCTAATGGCTCCAATCGTTACCGCTGCCTGTGCGTTCTGTGTCTACGCGGTGATTCCCTTCGGTCCGAGTCTGCATATCGGTAACTTCTCAACACCTTTGCAGCTAACCGACTCTGATGTAGCTGTGCTTTATATGTTAGCTGTCGCGGGTCTGGGAATTTACGGGATTATTCTTGCAGGTTGGGCCTCTAACGGACATTTGCCTTTATATGGTGCAACCCGGTCTGCTGCACAGGTAATCAGCTACGAGCTAGCGATGGGAATGTCTTTAGTATCCGTGTTCGTGGTATCCGGTTCGATGAAAACTTCGGAGATTGTGGCTGCTCAGTCGCCTATGTGGTGGTGTATTGCCCTGTTCCCCGCTTTCGTAATCTACATAATCTCGATGATGGGAGAGGTAAACCGTCTACCTTTCGACCTGCCCGAATGTGAAGGCGAAATCGTAGCGGGGCATATGACCGAGTATTCCTCAATGAAGTTCGCCTGGTTCTACCTGGCGGAATACATCAATATGTTTAACGTATCGGGGATTTGCGTGACGCTGTTCCTGGGTGGTTGGCGTTTCCCCGGTGGGGAAGCAATCTTGGGGGGCGCACTCAACAGCGGACTATGGCCTTTCCTATGGTTTGGAATCAAAGTATGGGCAGTCATGTGGTTCATGATTTGGGTGCGTGGTACCTTGCTGCGGGTTCGCTATGACCAGTTGATGATGCTGGGATGGAAGATTTTGCTGCCAGTATCAATTGCCTGGATGGTAGTGGTGGTAGTTATGCGAGTAGTCAGCCTCTACGGTATCGGCACTATTTCGCAAAGAATGATTGCCATCGCAGCAATCTTTATATTCGCCCTCGTTCTTATCTGGATAACAGGGATTAAGGCAGATAACAAAGCCCGAGAACAACAAGAGCTTAAAGAGTATGCCGCCAGTGCGCCCTTTGATGCTTTCGCTGGGGGCTATCCGGTGCCGCCAATGCCGGGGCAAACGTTACCTCCCAGTCCCCGTGCTTTAACAAATGTGGGCGCAGATGAAGATTACCTGGTTGCTAAAGGGGGAGAATCTGATGAGTAAACGTAATCCCACCAGGGACGATATGATTTTTGAGCCCGATCCTAAAGGTCCGGTTGGTGAATTCTTTGCACCGGTTGCCGGATTTGGGGTTACCTTCCGTTCGTTTTTCCGTCCCACGGTCACCGAGCAGTATCCCTACGAAGCTCCGCATATCCAACCCCGTTTCCATGGGCGTCACCAGCTGAATCGTTATCCCGATGGATTAGAAAAATGTATTGGCTGTGAACTGTGCGCCTGGGCCTGTCCTGCGGATGCCATCTATGTAGAGGCCGCTGCCAATACTCCCGAGGCGCAATATTCGCCCGGGGAACGCTATGGCAAGGTCTATCAAATTAACTATTTGCGCTGCATTTTCTGTGGGTTATGCATGGAGGCTTGTCCCACCAGGGCACTAACCATGAGTAATGAATTCGAGATGGCTGATTACCATCGCGAAAACATGATTTACGAAAAAGGCCAGATTCTCGCTCCCCTTGAGGAGGGAATGCTCGCAGCTCCTCATCCCATGGTGGAAGGAACCACCGATGGCGACTATTACCGAGGGAAGGTGACCGGCGTGACCCAGGCGCAACGTGACTGGGTTCGCGAGCACCGTCCAGAAGATCCGACTCTTATACAGTCGGGGGTTAAGGAGGTTCAGCAATGACATTGCTAGCCCAAGCCGCAGCTACAGATTTTAGTACGGGACAAACCGTATTCTTTTGGGTTGCAGCGGTAATCATGGTGGCGCTGGCGCTCGGCGTGCTGTTTTGCCGAACCGCAGTTCACTCTGCGGTCTGTATGGTGGGGGTAATGCTCTGTCTGGCAATGATGTACGCCTCGCAGGGAGCCTACTTTATTGGGGTGGTGCAGGTAGTGGTCTATACAGGTGCGGTCATGACCCTAATCCTGTTCATCATTATGATGGTGGGGGTTGCCGCCTCTGATAACTACCTGCGTACTCGCTGTTTCTTGCGCTGGAGCGCAATTGGAGCTGGTGGTCTCGGGGCGCTAATCGTAGCGGTAATGCTCCTTAAGGCATACTTGCCAAAATACGGCGAAGTACCGCAGATGGCTACTGCCTCCGTCCAGGGCGCTACCGATTCCAACCCGGTTAAAATCGCTATGAGCCTGTTTACCGAACATATTTACACTATGGAAATAATCGGCTGTCTGCTGATAATTGCGGTGGTAGCGGCTGTTTCGCTCACCCACGGGGATAGGCTTCACAAGATGCTTAAGCAACCGGAAACCGCACAGGCACGAATGGATGACTACGATAAACTCGGTATTCATCCCGGTCAAGAACCTGCACCCGGTGTTTACCAGACCAGTAACGCTACTGATGTTCCCGCTATTTCCGGCGAGGACGAGCGTGCCATTATCAGCTCGGTATCCCCGGCTCTGAGGGCGCGTAATACCAACCGTTCCCTAGGGGAAGCAGCGCCGCACGTAGTTGAGAAGAGTCGAGCTGACCTCGGTGGGAATCCGGGCGAAGGAGTGCACTCCATTGCTGCCTCGCAAGCAGTCACGAAATCCGGAGCCTGGGGTATGTCCGGACAGGAAGCCCCGAGCGGATTGAATGCTCCCCAGACGCGGGTGTTCACGGTCAGAATTGAGGGTAACAATCCTGGTAATCCTGCGGTTGAACCCGACTCAGATACCACCCAAGGGGAGGTCAGCGAATAATGTCTTTGACTTCATATCTCGGATTGGCAGCTATTTTGTTCTTTATTGGTGCGGTAATCGTCCTGGTACGCCATTCGGCGGTAATCGCGCTGATGGGGGTAGAGCTGATGCTGAATTCCTGCAATTTGATGCTGGTTACTTTCTCAAATATGCATCAAAACATCGAGGGGCAAGTAATGGCTTTCTTTGTCATGGTGGTAGCGGCAGCAGAAGTGGTTGTTGGCTTGGCTATTATCGTCTCTATTTTTAGGACGCGCCGTTCGACCTCGGTCGATGAAGTGCGCTTGATGGGACGCTAGGGGGTAAAAGGAATAATGAATTCGTTATCGCTAGCCACAACCGAAGAAATAGGCACGGTAACCGCTACCGGGTTTGAGTCCTACGCCTGGCTGATGGTCGCGATTCCGTTGGTAGGTT
>ENA-OQLI01001134-OQLI01001134.1-human-gut-metagenome-genome-assembly--contig:-NODE-1134-length-21931-cov-3.617226_pt1 | contig 21931 bp, 22 predicted proteins | sample MGYA00242805_ERZ504812 | MGnify/ENA primary metagenome ERZ504812 (study PRJEB26092, sample SAMD00036430) | human gut metagenome | host: Homo sapiens | study: EMG produced TPA metagenomics assembly of... | reverse complement strand
GGAACCTATGAATTGGAGCGCTCCGATGGGGTAGTAGAACAGATTATTCGCCCCACCGGACTGGTTGACCCCAAGATCGTGGTTAAACCTACCGATGGGCAAATTGATGACTTGATGGAAGAAATCCTGGTGCGCAGTGAAAAGAACGAGCGAGTGTTGGTCACTACCTTGACTAAGAAAATGGCAGAAGACCTCACCGAATACTTGGCCGAGCGGGGAGTGCTAGTCGAATATCTGCATTCCGATGTGGATACGTTGCGGCGGGTGGAGCTGCTGCGGGAACTGCGGATGGGGCGGTTCAATGTACTAGTAGGGATTAACCTGCTGCGCGAAGGCCTAGACCTACCAGAAGTGTCGCTAGTTTCGATTCTTGATGCGGACAAGGAAGGGTTTCTGCGCTCGACCACCTCCCTGATTCAAACCGTAGGGCGCGCTGCCCGTAACGTATCCGGGGAAGTCCATATGTATGCCGACCAGGTTACCGACTCGATGCGGGCAGCGATTGAGGAAACCGAGCGGCGGCGAGAAAAACAGCTGGCCTATAACCGCGAGCACGGGATTGATCCCCAGCCGCTCCGCAAGAAAATCGCAGATGTTACCGATATGTTGGCGCGCGAAGAAATCGATACCGAATCCTTGCTGGGCACCGGATATCGGGGAGCAGGGAGCGGCCCTGATGGACGCACCCGCCGGGAAACCGGGCAGGACGTGCGTGCTCGTTTGGCTAACCAGAACCAAACCGACTTGGCGGCGCTTATCGTAGAACTAACTGACCAAATGCACGAGGCAGCAAAGCAACTACAGTTCGAGGTGGCAGCGCGCCTACGCGATGAGGTGCGGGATTTAAAGAAAGAACTGCGGCAAATGCGGGAGGCGAATTGAGTAAGTACTCGAAACCCAAAAATATAGATTCCGAGGACGTGCTCAGCCCGTCCTCGGGTTCAGTCAGCCCGTCCTCTGGCTCAAGTGAAAATAGCACCCTCATTAAGGAAGCCGAAGTCGAACCTAGCAAGAACGCTAAAAGTCGGTCTGCCGATAACGCTAGCGGCGCTGGAAACCCAGCTTTGCAAGGGCTAAGCAGCCAGGAGGTAGCCGAGCTTACCCAAGCGGGACTCACTAACCAGTTCACCCCGCGGGCTACCCGCACCGTACCCCAGATTCTGCGTGCCAATATATTCACTTTATTTAACGCTATTCTCAGCATCTGTATCGTGGTCACTTTGATATTTGGGCATTGGGCGGACGCCGTCTTTGGCATAGTGATGATCGTTAATGCGCTAACCGGCATTGTCTCGGAACTGCGCGCCAAAAAGGTACTAGAGCGGGTCAGTATTTTGCAAGAAAACCCTGTTTGGGTCGTGCGTGAGGGAGTGGAACAAGAAATATCTCCCCGCCAGATTGTGCAAGGGGATTTACTGCATTTGCGCCGAGGAGACCAAGTTCCCGCAGATGGGACGGTGCTTGCCAGTGAAGGAATGTATCTTGATGAATCCAACCTGACCGGCGAATCAGTGCCCTGTGCTCGCCAAATAGGGGAGACGGTTTTATCGGGAGCCACCGTAGTTGCCGGTAACGGATATATCGCAGTCAGCGCCGTAGGTAGTCAATCATGGGCAAACAAGATGGCTATCCAGGTGAAAAAGTTCAAAATGGCCCGTTCAGAGCTAGAAGCGGGTATCAATAAAATCCTGAAAATTATCACCTATTTCCTCCCGCTAGTTATTGCGCTATTGGCGGTTTCACAAATTCGTAGTTTAGGAGGATTTAGTCAGGTAACCTGGGGAAATATTGGTCCAGTGGTGGTTGCGGTGGTTGCCGGTATTGTGGGAATGATTCCGCAAGGACTGGTGCTGCTCACTTCAATCAACTTCGCGGCGGCGGCTCTTAAACTGGTTCGTCAAGAGGTGTTGATTCAAGAACTCCCAGCTGTTGAGGTTCTAGCCAGGGTAGATACCTTGTGTCTTGATAAAACCGGTACGCTTACTACCGGTCAGGTAAGACTTCGAGGGTTTTGTATCCCGGCAGATTCCTCCTTGGTTAGCGCGAAAGCATTACCGCCAGATGCGCAAAAGGCACTCGCTACTTTGACTAAAACGCGGGAAAATGACACTTCGGCAGCAATCTATGATCGTCTCCAAAGCGATTTACAGGCGGAGACTGGAATTATTGATAACGCTGAAATCCTGGCGTTTGATTCTTCGCGTAAATGGTCAGCGTTGGTTAGTGACGAAAAAACCTGGGTACTAGGGGCACCAGAAATTGTTTTGGCCGCTGATAGTGATACGCAAGCAGAAACCGCTAACTGGGCAAGGCAAGGGGCGAGAGTGTTGGCTTTAGCCTCTACCCAAAACGCCGCTCTTGACCTGCACGCTCCCAAGTTGCCGAAAACCCTACAGCTTAGTGCGCTGATTGTTTTAGCGGAACAGGTGAGGGGCGACGCGGAAAAAACCCTAGAGTTTTTCCGCACTCAAGGAGTAAAAACCCTAATTATTTCGGGTGATAACCCGGTTACCGTGGCTGCCTTGGCGAAGAGGGTGGGGGTAGATGATAGCGGTTTTGATGCTAGAGAACTGCCGGATAATCAGGACGAGCTGCGTGCTGTTTTGAAAGAACACAGCGTTTTTGGCAGGGTTACCCCGGAGCAAAAACGTTCCCTGGTTCGTGCCTTGCAATCTGGGGGCAGAACCGTGGCAATGACCGGGGATGGAGTTAATGATGCTCTGGCGTTAAAAGATGCTGATTTAGGGATAGCGATGGGAAATGCCGCGCAGGCAACTAAATCGGCAGCGAAAGTAGTGCTGATAGATTCGCGCTTCTCGTCGCTTCCGCAAGTATTAGGGGAGGGGCGGCGCGTCCTCGGAAATATGGAACGAGTCTCGACCCTCTTCCTATCAAAAACCACTTATGCCGCAATACTTGCCCTGGTCATAGGGGTTTTAGGGATACGTTATCCCTATTTGCCCCGGCAATTAACTTTGATTTCTTCCACCACCATCGGGATTCCTGCGTTTTTCTTGGCGCTCGCACCCTCTGCGAGAAGATACCGCCCCGGATTCTTACGCCGCGTGGGGCAGTTAGCGTTGCCAGCCGGTCTGATTTGTGCTCTAACCTCTATTGGAGCCTATTTATGGATAGGCAGCTCTCCACAGGCAACTTCGGTAGCCACCGTGGTGTTAGTGAACGGAGCCTTGGGTCTACTGGCTATCTTGTCACAACCGCTGCGCAGCTGGCGAGGAATCCTCCTGGGGGTAATGATTGCCCTGGTAGTTAGCGCGATTACGATTCCGGTGGTCAGGGACTTTTTTGCCCTACAAGTATTATCCGTCTCGCAGTGGCTGGTAGTGCTCGCCTGTAGCGCTATTTCCCTACTATCTTTGGCGATTATCGGGATTCGCTGGGAGCGGAGACATTGGTCGGGGCTAAGTTGCACAGTTCGGGGTTGCGGCTAAAACACGTTAGACTGGGTTAGTAATCACGGGAGGGGAGTACTTCCATTAACAAGCCAGTCGTCATCACGGCATTTATGCCCGGCTGGTTCGGCCTGAAAGGGCGGAAGAAGACCTTTTGGTATCACACCATAGAATTGGAGAACACTATATGGGTCTTGCTCCTGCGCTTAATGCCGTCCCCGGCCACGAAGTAATTCACTGGTGGAACTGGGTTCTACTGGCGATTATTATTCTGGGACTGCTAATCATCGATTTTCGCGGTCATGTCCGTAAAGCCCACGAACCCACGATTAAAGAGGCCGCCATCTGGTCAGGTATCTATATGGCGATTGCGGCTGCCTTTGGGCTGGTGGTGTGGCTGCAATGGGATTTGAATCTTGCGGTTCAATACTGGGCGGGCTGGATTACTGAATGGTCGCTATCGCTAGATAATTTGTTTGTATTTATCATTATTTTGAATGGCTTCAACGTTCCCCGTCTCTACCAGCAAAAAGTCATCATGCTGGGAATCGTGATTTCTATGGTGCTACGCCTGGGCTTCATTTTGATTGGGGCTGCTCTAATCAGTAAGTTTGCCTGGATATTCTACCTGTTTGGCTTGTTCTTGATTTACACCGCGATTAGTCAGGCGCGTGAGGGGGTCACTAAAGAGGACGAGGCAGAATCTGGCCAAGGTTATCAGGAAAACCGTTTCACCTCGCTGGTGCGCCGAGTTCTGCCGGTTTCTGAAGGCTTTCGGGAAGCGAAACTGCTGTACCGTCATCGGGGTAAAACCTATGTGACCCCCATGTTCTTGGTTATCGTAGCGATTGGGTCAGCGGATTTAATGTTTGCGTTTGATTCCATTCCCGCCATCTTTGGTCTTACTAGCCATCCCTTTATCGTCTTTGCTGCTACCGCATTTTCACTTATGGGGCTACGGCAACTGTTCTTCCTGGTAGATGGGTTATTGGAGCGCCTGGCTTTCCTACATTACGGGCTGGCCTTGATTCTGGGATTCATTGGGGTGAAACTGATTATCCATGCTGCCCATGAAGCTCCTTTCTGGGGGATTGATAAATGGGCGCATTCTATTCCCGAGCCTTCTATCGGTTTCTCGATGGGCTATATCGTAATAGTTTTGCTGGTCACTGCGCTGGCTTCCATCTGGTATTCCAAGCGAAAAAGCCGCATCTAGATATATCCCACATCTTTAGATTTGGTTCTGGGTGGGGCTTTAGATAGTCTTAACAACGTCTAGGGCCATTGGCGCAGGGGTAGCGCGCTTCCTTCACACGGAAGAGGTCACTGGTTCGAAACCAGTATGGCCCACCAGACTTGTTTATTTCTCCAGGTAGGCTCGCATTATTTTTGCCATCTCTACCTGGTCATTTAAGGAACACATTTCCCTGGCTGAATGCATCGATAAGATAGGAACTCCTACATCGATAGTGGTTATTCCCAAGCGGGTGCTAATCATAGGGGCAATGGTAGAGCCGCAGGTAACAGTGTTTTTTGATACAAATCGTTGAGTATTTACCCCGCTGCGCCGGGCTGCATCTTCCCAAAGATGCCAGCCGTAAGCATCGGTGGAGTAATGCTGGGAGGCGTTAAGTTTTAGTACCGGCCCATTTCCCATTATGGGACGGGTATCCGGGTCATGTTTTTCGGGATAGTTTGGATTTACTGAGTGGGCTACGTCAGCTGATAGGCACGAGGACGCAGCTAACATTCGCTGATAGCTATCTTTTTCTCCCCCAGCTAGGGCGCAGCGTTGTAACACCTGTTCTAGCAGAGAGCCGGCCGCCCCATTAGCGGTGTGGGAACCGACTTCTTCATGATCGAAGGCGGCACTTATTAAGATATTGTCCCCTTGATAGTTGTCGGTGGCAAGGCTCAAGAGGGCGCAGGTGGCACTGTAAACCGATAGCAAGTTATCTTGCCGGGCAGAGGATAGGAACTGTTTATTAGTTCCTATCCTTCGGGGTTCATGGGTGTCGAAAGTGTAAAGCTCGTGGCTGGAAATATCGGCAGCGCTGCTTAAACCAGCCTGTTCAGCCAGTAAATCAAGAATGCCGGGTTGATTGTCTCCTAGTTGCCATAGGGGACGTAAATGTTGTTGTGGGTCAAGCTGTAAACATTTAGTGGAGTCCCGGTCTAGATGAGGGGCTAATTGGGGGATAAAAGCTAGAGCGTCAGTTTGTACATAGTGACATTTTCCGGAATGGTCATAGATAATCCCGGCAATCCCCAGTTCTCGGTTCAGCCAAGAGTTAGGGAGCATTCCCCCATATATTTCTACGTTTAGTTGTCCCCAACCATCCGGACTAAAGCTATCGGGAGTGGGTTTTAGTTTGAAAGCGGGGGAATCGGTATGGGAGCCGATAATCCGAAAACCTTGCGGGGGGTTATCTGGTATTAACCAGGCAATAATTGCGCCTCCTTGTTGGAGGAAGTATTTGCCCGGAGAGCTATTCCAAGATTGTGTGGGGTCAAGCCTAGTGAAACCACTGTTAGTGAAGGTTTCTGCTAGGCTCTTGGCGGCTAATGAAGCACAGGGGGAGGCGGTAATAAACTCTTTTAGTCCCTGGGCATAGCTTTCAATCTCAAAATCAGTCATGGTTTTATTTTAGAGTTGTTGAGCAAAAAAGTTCCGGTTCCCCTCCTTGAAGAAAGGAGGGGAGGTGGGAAAATAGACCGTAAGTGCAGCGTTAAAGGGAGACAGGATCAGTAGAAATAAATCCGTCCTCGCCGTCGTTTCTTACGTGGCGACCGTGTCCTGTCAGCTGGCTGCGTGAGTTCCCTAAATCGGCTGGTTCGCTAGCAGCCAGGTGTCGTGCGCTTGCGGCACGCTCGCCGCCAAAGGGGCTGGCAGATGAAAGGAGGTCAGAATCTAAGTTAGCCGATTTTTCCTGTTTGGAAAGCTTTTTATGTTGCTTCTTGTTCTGCTTCACTTGCTTTTTACGAAGCTTTTTTGCGGCTCGCTCTGCTTTACGAGTAGCTTTTTCTTGCCGGCGAAGCTCTTGGTGAGCCGCTAAATCTGCTTGATAATCAGAAAACACTAACGCCTGCAATAGTTGTATTTGGGAAACCCAGGTAGGTAGTTCCAAAGACTCATGTAAATAATAAAGCTGGTGTGCTAAACGTCCTCTATCAGCTAACAGTAAATCGTGTAAATCTTGGCAAAATTGCAGATAATCTGATATTTCACCCCAGGGTAGCCGGTCACTGCGGGAAAAGAGAGGGAAAGTTGCCGGTCTTAGCCGCGCGAGAATCGCGGCTGCTGCCTTTGGTTTTAGCGTCAGCGGATCTTTGGTTAGCGCTGTCCAGAGCTGATTCAATGCGCCGTCTGTATCTAATATTTGCTCTGGGGCATCCACCAATTGGGTATCCAGCGGGATTTGTGCCATTAACTCTGGCAAAGGTTCGCTGGCGAAAAGTTGATTCACGCTGTCTTGCGCAACTTTGATTCCCAGATTCGCCAGGGCTAAAAGATCGCAGTCCCGAAGATAGCAGGGAGTAACCTTAAGAGAAGTATCTGAGTGCGACGTTAAAGGGAATGAGGGCGAAAAACGGGAAGTAAGAGAAAACAAGGTAACCCGCGGGCAGTTACTTTGAGCGTAATAGGTTGTTAGCAGACTGCCGGCTCGCTCCCAGGCATCAGAGTCTCCCCGGGTCACGCCGGTAACTATTTCCGGAACCGTAGTAATCATTTTTCCTCCGCATCTAGCTTTTTATGCCTAAATTGTAGTAGAAAATGTGCCAATAAACGCGGAGAAGTCCGCAAATAAAGCAGATTCTAATCTCCCGTTAAACTGGTGTTTTCCAGTAGTAAGATTTTTTAGAATAATCTCGCGCTCTGATTTGCTGGTGCGGTTCTAAATATGGGCAAGCGGTACTTTCGGCGCGCCCACGAGACTGTCCCTTTAGGATTTGCTAAAACACGCTGCTAATGCTAACTGTCCCTAGATAAACAAAGTAGGGTCGATGATTAACTCGGTACTCTTTTGTTTTCTACAAGCCGGAGAAACCTTGGCAGGTACCCCAATCGCAGTGCATCCAGCAGGTACATCTTTTACTACCACCGCATTAGCGGCAATCCGAGCATCTGAGCCTACCTGGATAGGACCAAGTACTTTCGCGCCTGCGCCAACCATTACCCGATCCCCAAGGGTGGGATGCCGTTTGCCTTTCGACATAGACACCCCACCCAAAGTGACCTGGTGAAACAATACGCAATCTGTGCCGATTCGGGTGGTTTCCCCGATTACTACTCCGTTGGCGTGGTCAATAAACAGGCGGCGACCTAGGCGGGCTCCCGGGTGAATATCTACCCCGGTATAGCTGCGGGTAATCGAAGAAACTATCCTGGCCAGTAGTTTCAGATTTTTCTTAAAGAGCATATGTGCCAGACGATACGCCCAGACTGCGTGCACCCCTGGATAGGTCAATGCCACCTCTAGCTTGCTACGGGCAGCCGGATCAGAATTAATCGCGGCTGCCAAATCCTCTTTACATAGCTCCAGCAGACTGGGTTCCCTATTTGGCATGATGGTTGCTCCTAGTCCATTAAATCTTTAAACAGAGGAGAGCTTAAATAACGCTCACCGGTATCGGGTAGCAGTACCACGATACGTTTACCTTTCATATCAGGGCTAGAAGCTAAACGCAACGCTCCCACCAAGGCCGCGCCAGCGGAGATACCGACTAACAAGCCCTCCTTAGCGGCGGCCGTGCGTGCCATCTGCATCGCGTCCTCGGTTTTTACCGTTAAAACCTTATTTAACAGGGATTTATCTAAAATCTCGGGAACAAAATTCGCACCGATACCTTGAATCCCGTGAGCTGCTGCCTTACCCGTAGTAAGTAGGGGAGATTCTGCCGGTTCAACGCCAAATACTTCCAAATTCGGATTAAGTTCCCTAAGGCGTTTGCCCACGCCGGTAACCGTACCGCCAGTGCCAATCCCGGCGACAAAGACATCAAGCTGACCATCGGTATCAGCCCAGATTTCTTCAGCAGTATGTTCGTAGTGGGCGTTGGGGTTAGCACTATTGGTGAACTGAGAAGCCAAAATAGCGTCTTCGCGTTCGGATAAAATCTTTTGGGCGGCTTCAACTGTGCCTTTCATACCGGAGGCTGCCGGGGTTAATATCAATTCCGCTCCGAAAGCCCGCATGAGAGCGCGGCGTTCTTTCGACATAGATTCCGGCATAGTAATTACGACTTTGTAGCCGCGGGCAGCACCCACCATTGCCAAAGCGACTCCGGTATTTCCGGAAGTGGATTCGATAATGGTTCCCCCCGGTTTAAGCTGTCCGCTAGCTTCGGCGGCTTGAATCATTGCCAATGCCACGCGGTCTTTAACCGAGGAAGCGGGGTTAAAAGATTCGATTTTTGCAATAACTGATGCGACTAGGTTCTGGTCGCCTAAATGATTGATTTTTACCAGGGGAGTGTTTCCAACCAGTTCGGTTACGTCTTTTGCGATATTCATGTTTTGTCCTTGAAATCTTTGGTAATGAAAATGCTAGATACCCGGTTTAGGGGGTGATACTTCGGGGAGAAAAACTGTAATGCCCCGGGGACAGCCCGTGCCTTTACGGTCGGCGGGATGCCCCTAGCTACATAGGGAGTAACGATAGGAGCAGGGAAAACGCATTTACCTCTCCAATCTATGTTTTAGAACTATCTTGCTCTTAGTTCTAACATCTTCAGTTTTAGGGGCGCAAACTTTTATGCGGTCAGTAAAATTTTCCCGTGGGCTGTTTTGAGCTTGAGGGAGGGGATTGCGCAATCTTCGTCCTCTTGGTTTATTTTGCCTAGGACGCCGTTCGGCTGCTGATATTGCTGTTACTGGGCGATTTCACGGGTGATAGTGGGGGCGGTATTAACTTTCACTTCCCGGCTAGTAAGGCTCGATAGGTAGCTTTCTATCTGGGCTTTGGATATTTGGGGAGGACAAGAGAAACGAAGAGTAGCTTGCCTAGAGAAAGTACGGTCAAGAATTTCATATCCGTTTTGGGTGATTTTTGCTTCGATTCTTCCTACTTCACTCAGTGGGAAATCGGCTTCATAGGTTTCTTGAGTAATAACCCGCACTATTTTTGCGCGGTCTAATACTTCTTGTACCGCCTGGGAATAAGCCTTTACTAGCCCGCCTGTCCCTAGCTTTATACCTCCAAAATAGCGGGTAACTACGCAGGTTATATTGGTTAGTCCCGACCCGGACAGTACGGAAAGCATCGGGTTTCCCGCTGTGCCTGCCGGTTCGCCGTCGTCGGAGGAGCGGGCAGTATCTGGTCCGGCATCATTATGTATAAGAAACGCGGTGCAGTGATGGCGGGCATCGGGAAAAAGGCTTCTAACTGTAGCTATGAACTTTCGTGCTTCATCTTCACAGTCAGTGCGCGCACAAGAAGCTATGAAACGGGAGCGTTTAATCTCAATTTCATAGCGAGTGGGAGTGCCTATAGTGCGCATAGTTTGATTGTAGCTAGCTGGGACGAAAACTTTGGGTAACTATTGCTTAAGCGCTTCGAGCTATTTTGGTAAAAGTGGTTCTTTTTAGTCACTAAACCTCAGGTGAGGGCGTTCTCGCGAGACAAATCACATGGTTGAAACTGGAAAGTTAGCGCTATAAATGACAGAGTTATATAGGTTATTTTCTATTTGCATTAGTTAGAGGAGTCCGTAATGGCAGTACCAAAGCGTAAAATGTCTCGTGCGAATACTCGTACTCGCCGCTCTGCTTGGAAAGCCAAGGCACCCCAGCTTACTACGGTCAAGGGCAATGATGGGCGTTCTTATGTGGCACCTCGTCACCTGGCCAAAGCCGTGAAGCTGGGACTGTACAGCCCGGCAGATGATTTCGAGTAAAGCTCGATAAAGAACAACCCCTAGCTGATTTAGCTAGGGGTTTTGTTTTACCTAAGGTGAGAGCCGGTCAGGGGCAGGGCTAATGCCCATTGTTTTCCCCTGACCGGCTCTTGTGTTAGAGATGCTGCGCTAATCCCTAAATGCGTCCTCGAAATGTATTGAAATCTAGGTAGGAGCGCCTAGCGTAAAGAGGTTCCCCGTCGATAAAAACGGCAGGTCAATACACCTAGAGTGATAAGGGTAAGTATCGATAGAACCACGTACCAAATAGGGATACCGATGATGGTAGCGCTGGCGTTAGCTGCTATTTGTCCCGGCAGAGATTCTGGCATAATCCCGACCGCAGCGCCAGAAAAAGTGCTTTCCCAAATGAGCGAAAACGACAGGTTCGTTCTAGTGTTAATCGTAAGGATTCCCGGGATCAATAGTGACAGCAGGTTTAGAATCTGCATAACGATATATAGAATAATTCCCACGATAATTGGGCCACCTATTTTGCCGAGTCTATCCAAAAATGGGCTACGGTTACCGGCTGTTATAATAAATTGGAATGAGAAAACATAAATGAAAGACTCCCAAATAATATACAGGGCACTTATCCCCAGAAGTGTTCCAGGAATCTCGATTTGCTTTATGCCTTCAAAGGCATAAGAAAATCCTTCATAAGTTGCGGATTTTAATGCAAATACATTCAAGGCTATGCATAGGCAAACTAGCAGGGAAGATGCTAGGATAGCGCTCAAATTAAAAATGGTTTTTGCCCAAAAGAGTTCCCGGTTGTTTGCTGGTAGTGACCACGTAAAATAGCCTGTTTTTCCGTACATTGAACGGTAGTAGTGAATCACTTGAATAATGGTGAGTATAATACTGGCAGCCACTAGAGCTAATATGGAAAATAGTAATGAAGTAACTGCTAGTCCCGGGGGGAGAAAATGAATACCTAGGGAAAACAATATAGTTATTCCCAGGGATATTATCCAGGTTAAACCGATTGGTTTTTTCAGCGCATTAAAATCGTATTTAATAAGTTTTGCAATCATCGGTACATTCCTCTAAATAGTCCATCCAAACTGGTCTGATATTTCTGGCGTAATTCGTCAGCATCGCCAGTTAAAAATACTTGTCCAGCCGACATAAAAACGGCGGTATTAATAATTGGTTCGATATCGCTAATTAAATGGGTAGAGATTATCATTAATGATTCTGGGTTAAAACCTTTGATAATTGTCTCTAAAATTACTTGGCGAGCTGCCGGATCTACCCCACTTATCGGTTCATCAAGCAAATACACTTTCGCATTACGTGACATTATTAAGGCAATCTGTGCTTTCTCGCGCATCCCTTTTGACATCGCAGAAAGCTTTCTCTCTAAGGGAAGTTGCAAGAAATGCATGAGCTCTTTAGCTTTACTGCCGTCAAAATCAGAAAAGAAGTCACCATATTGCTCAATCGCATCAAGTGGAGTTATCGAGTCAGCCAATAGAGACGAATCAGGTAAATAGGAAGTGAAACGTTTGCTTTCGGGAGAGGGAGCGGTTTGGAAAAGCCGAACCTCGCCCTCGTAATCGGTTATTACCCCCGCCAAAATCTTTAACAGGGTGGTTTTCCCGCAACCATTTGGTCCTAGTAGCCCTACGATTCCTCCGTTCGGAAGATTTAGATTCGCGTTCACTAATCCGGGTTGGTTGCCGTAAAACTTAGATACCCCGCTTAGGTTGATGGCGCTCACCTGGGCTGGGGTGCTTCCTCCCTGATTGGGGAGCTGCTGGGAGTGGTGATTAGTCTGGTGTTGGGGGTGCTGCTGGGGATTAAATCCGGATTCTGGGTAGGGGAAATTTGTAGTATATCCGGGCTGAATACCGGGATTTGGAGCAAAGAATTGCTGATTTGGTGCGACAGAAGGTTGGGTTTGCAAACCAGGTTCTGCCGCTATCGGGTTCCCGCTACCCAGGTTAGGGGAGGGCGTTGGGAACTGGTTTGGCTGATTTTCAGTCATGAGATTCTCCCTCATTCCATTGTTGTTTTATTAGTTCTAGTGTTTGGGGTAAGGTTGCGCCTGCCTTTTTCATTGCCAAGGTGAACTGGTCAGTCAGGCTTTTGAATATCCCTTGTCGGCTCAGGGATATTCTTTCTTCGTCATCGGTCACGAAACGTCCCGAGGTGCGTTCTGAAAAGGCTAATCCTTCGCGCTCTAGTTCGGCGAGGGCGCGTTGTACCGTATTTGGGTTCGCGCCTACCATTTGAGCAAGGTCGCGCACGCTGGGAATCTTGCTGCCGGGAGGCCAACTTCCATTGGTTATGTGGCGAGAAAACTCGTCACATAGCTGGCTCCAGATAGGAATCGCTGAATTTAGCTCCATATCTCCTCCTTTCGTTACTGTATTAGTGTAGTAATACAGTAACTCTTTTGGAGGGGCTGTGTCAAGTGTTTAATACAGATTTCTTTTGTGGTTTTGAGGTGGCGGGAATGATCTTCGCCATACCGGGAGTGCAGGCAGGAGCATTGGTTTTTCCTCCTGCCCAAAGTTCGGCAAATACTTACGTATTTCCCGAACTTTATGCCCACCGCGCCTACTCGGATAAAACCAATGCCCCCGCTGTTGGGTAGCAACTCGCCTGTCTGGGTTGCGGTAGTGGAATCTAAAACGAGAGGAAAAACCTCTTTCTCGCACATCCAAGCAGATAGCGTGACTCAAGACCGAGTTAGAAAGAAGGAAATCTCGCGACCTATGTGGACATATGTCGCGGGACATCACATCGTCGGGGCGACAGGATTTGAACCTGCGACACCCTGCTCCCAAAGCAGGTGCGCTACCAAGCTGCGCCACGCCCCGTTGGTTTTTTATTTCAACCTCTAATAGGTTACACTGTTCTGGCGGGATTCGTTAAATGGAGACGAAAACCCGGATTGCGAGTGTAGCTCAATGGTAGAGCCCCAGCCTTCCAAGCTGGTCATGCGGGTTCGATTCCCGTCACTCGCTCCACTTAGACGTCGAAAATGATAAGTACCCTTTTGCGTTAGCGAGTATCGCTTAGGGGGGTGTGAAAAATTGACCGCGTTAGCGGGTTTGGGTTTTGCGTTACCTAGTATCGTGTTTTCCTTGTTCGGGTAGGGTTTTGTGGTTTAGCTAGCTAACGGAACGTGAAATTGACGCTGGTTCGCAAGGAGGTGTGTGGTGAAATCGTATGAGTCTGGTGCTGAGCTGGCTGCAGAGATTACTAAGCGTGGCGAACTTTTTATCGGCGAGTTCGCAGGTGTTCCTGGCGATGGTTGGGACCGGCTGGTTGATGGTGTTGATCGCACGCCTCGGCAGATGATTGCCTATCAGCTTGGTTGGATGGAATTACTGCTCGGCTGGGAACGTGACGAACAAGCCGGTCTTGACGTGGTGACTCCGGCACCTGGCTATAAGTGGAATCAGCTGGGTGGCTTGTATGAGTCGTTCTATCAGCGCTGGGAACAGGTATCTATGGAGGATTTGATCGACAGGTTCAAGATCCTGCTTGGTGAGCTGGTTCAGATGGTGGGTGGCCTAACCGAGTCAGAATTGTTTGAGTCTGGTCGGCGGGCGTGGGCTTCTTCTACCCCGTCGGCGTGGCCGGTGTGGAAATGGGTGCATATCAACACCGTCGCGCCATTTACGACGTTTCGTACCAAAATCAGGAAGTGGAAGAAACTGGCAGCCTGCTAGCAATAGGCACGGTGATTTCACTGCCGATTCTGAAGACGAACTGGATCTCGTTGGCTCCGATAATGCGTGGTCGATGAATGCTGTCCACTGGGATGGTTGAAAATGCTGGATAGGCTGGTCGCCCAACTGGGTGTAGGCGGTTTTGATCGCAGTGGCCTTGGCGCTCTTGGCAGTAATCTCGGCATCGATGGCTTGTTTGCGGTCCAGGGTTTTCTGGTATTTAGCTTCTAACTGGGTGTATTTGGCGTTGTAGTCAATCCCATCTTTCATCGCTGAGCCAAAGCCTTTAGCGATACCTGCGATGGCGTGCCCGATAGCCTTACCCCGCCAACAACCGCCTCAGCAGCCAGATTCGCCTTGAGCACGTCACCGAAGATGCGAGTCTTGCCTGAGATGTCGTCCATCTGCTAACCCAGCTCATCTACAGCATTTTCTAGGTGTTCAGTGTCCTTAGCGGCAGTTTTCGCATCATCACTCTTAAGGGTCTGGATCTTGGCTTTTTGCGCCTCAATCTCTTTACCCAAAACCTGGTTACGAGCCGTAAGCGCTGAAGCAGACTTATCGTTCTTATCGAACTGAGAAGCCACCAATTTCATCTCAGATCCCAAAACCCGCATCTCACGATTAATATCCGTGATCGCGCGCTTAAACTCCCGCTCACCCTCAGGACCAATCTTCAAACCAAAACTAGAGTCAGCCACAGTGGTTAAATCCTCGACTTGTGAATTTTAAATATGGGAAACTGGTTAGGTAGAAAAGCAATAACCTGAGAAAGAGGTTTAGTTATGGAAATGGCGACAGTAGCAACATGGACGTTCATGAACGAGGTGCCCATACCTCAGGATGTGGCGCAGTTGCTTGTTGAGGGTGAGCAGCCCTACGCGGCATTTAAAACGATGCGTGATTCAGCTATTTTCACGTCAAAACGTCTCATTGTTCGTGACGCGCAGGGATTGACTGGAAAGAAAGTAGAAATCTATTCACTTCCATACAGCGCTATTAATATGTGGTCGACAGAAAACGCTGGACGCTTGGATTTCAACGCTGAAGTTGAACTATGGACAAGAGCAGGCCACATAAAAATCAGTCTTGGTAAACAAGTCGATGTCAGGCGTATTGACCAGCTCATAGCCCACTGCATTCTCAACCACCACTAGCCGCTAAATACCAGCCGGTATCACATCATCAATAAACCAAACCCTCTTGGGCTGTGCTCTGCCAGTCTCGATACGCCAACAATCAACGAGGTTGAGTAGTTCACCATTGACTTTGGCGGCTCAGTCTCAGCGAATGCCGAATCGGCAAAAAGGTTTGGCAAATAGTTCAGGAAGAGTTATCTCGGTGGAGTATGTCGTTAATTACTGAAAGTGATAGGAGGGGTAATGGACAAGGTTGTTGACTGTCTTGGCCTGAGTAAGACCTACCGGACAGGGACGGTGGCGCTTGAGGGTCTCAATTTCTCTGTAGAAAAGGGTGCCATTCATGGGCTAGTGGGTAGGAATGGGGCCGGTAAGACTACGTTGATGAAGTGCCTATTTAGTCTGATTCGACCCACATCCGGCACCGTTAATGTATTCGGCCATCCTGCCGGGCAGATGGCCCACAAGGTGGGTGGGTTGATTGAAATGCCTGCCTTCTATAAACACCTTAGCGGAAGGCAAAATTTGGCCCTATTTGCCGGATATTTCGGTGTGGACAGTGCTGAATGTGGGCGCATCCTCGATCTTGTTGGATTGGCCAATCGAGCTGAAGATAAGTCCTCAGGATACTCTCTCGGCATGAAGCAGCGGCTCGGCATAGCCATTGCCCTTCTGGGCAAGCCCGAGTTGTTGATTCTTGATGAGCCGGTAAACGGCCTGGACCCGCAGGCGATTGCGGAAACGAGAGATTTGATGAGGACTCTTCGGGAGTCCGGAACTACAATCTTGCTTTCCAGCCATCTGCTAGGGGAAATTGAGCAAGTTTGCGATACCGTCACCGTCCTGGAGTCTGGCAGACTTGTGGCTAACGGTACGCCAGAGCAGCTTCGCCAACAGTTCAACGGTCAGGCTCCATTAGAGCTGCAGGTGGGGGACCCGGCTACGGCTTCACAGCTATTGGAGGGTATGGGTGTCAAGGTTAAGGTCGAGGGGTCAAGCCTCCTTGCCTATTTGCCGGAGGATGTGAGTGCATCAGATCTGGTCAAGGTCCTAGTTAAGGAAGATATCGAGGTTGGGGCAGTCAAAAGACGAGATTCCCTAGAGGCTGCCTATCTGTCGATGACTCAGAAGGAGCAGTGAAATGAATACTGTTAGTGTCCAGAAAAGCTCGTCAACAGATTTGTGGCAGATCGTTCGCACAGATGTGAAGGCGGCGACCCTTAGACCGGCGATTCGGATAGCTGTGCTCATCTGGGTTCTCCAGATTGTGATTTTTGCTTACGTAATTCCGTACATTGTCTACCACACTGCGACCGATGCAATCGGGTCCGAAGCTGCTGAAGCTCTACGGGCAGGCCTCGAGCTGTCGGTGTTGGGTGAATATGTGACTGCTTCTGTCCCTCTTTACGGTATTCCCGTTGGCGTGACAGTGGGAGCGATCCTGGTCTGCAGTGACTACGAGTCAAGGACCTTAGGTGTCCTGTTGGCAAGGATCCCCAAGCGCTGGTGGCTTGGAGTCGGCCGATTGGTCACCATGGCTGTCGTCTCCTTGGCTATGGCCTTGTGTTCTTTTATTGCGGCGACTATTTGCTCCACTATTTTCACTGCTATTCGAGGTGCGGGGTTCGGCTTTGATTTCGGTGGAACGATGTTGGGTCTTGGCGCCACGGCTCTCGGGCTCTTCTCATATGCAATCTTGGGGTCTTTGTTCGGGTATCTGACTAGGTCGATATTGGGTGCTGTGGTGCTTAGCCTTGGCTGGACCTTTGGTATTGAAACGCTTGGCATTGGAATGCTGTCCGGATCTTCTGACTTCTTCAAAGTCTTGCACGGGTTCACCTTGACTGGGAATATTGGTTCACTTCCGGCAGCGGTGGACAGAACTGAAGTGCTCAGTCTCCTGTCTTCGCCCGGGGTTAACACCCTGCATTCAGGCCTAGTAGCTGTGATTTTCATATTTTGCTGGCTGGTGGTTTGCGCGTCCGTGGGTATCTCTCTTTTGTGCAGAAGGGACGTAGCCTAGCAAATAACTTCCACTCCCAATGCCGGCTCTGCCCACTCATCAGGGTCGGCAGCATCGTCCTCCAGAGGCTCATCTCGGTTATCTCAATTGGTGCGGAAGGGGCGCAGCAGGCCTTCCCTCGGTACGTTGGCGGACGGGTTTAAGGGCAGCTCGGTAGAGTCAGTCTAACTTATGAAGTCAGCTGGTCCGATGTAGGACGAGCGTTGTTCCCGCCTCGTTCGCATCCGACCCTTTGAGTGGTACCCGCTAACGGAAGGCAAGGATCACACCCCCTCTGCCGCAGAGTGGGCAGAGATCGAGGAATAGAATCACTCAGTCATGCGGCGCAAACAGAAAGACAATTCGCTGAACTCACGCCTGAAGCAACAAAACCCCTGATCAACGGGGGTTCTTGCGCTCACGCTGCGGTTATCAAATCCGATGTCTTAATATCCACTTGGACGTCGAAAATGATAAATCCTCGTGAGCGTTAGCGAGTATCGCTTAGGGGGTGAAAAATCGCTTGCGTTAGCGGGTTTGGGTTTTGCGTTACCTAGTATCGTGTTTTCCCCTGTTCGGGTAGGGTTTTGGGGTTTAACTCGCTAACAGAGATAAAAAATGGGTTAATACCCAAATGCGCCTATCTGGCTCGCGAATAACGTTGTTTTAGTGGTGTCGGTATGAGTTGTTTTTAGCTCACCCGCAAAGCCAATCTTCAAACTAAAAGACGAATCAGCCATGAGTGTTTACCTCTCTTTCCGGTAACGAAAGTTATGGGATAATCAGTGAACGAGCACGTAAAAAGGGGAAAGGGTATCTATGGGAAAGAGCAATGCGCGAGTGCGTAACTGGTTGGTGTTGGTAGCTGTTGGGCTATTATTTGCAGCTATCTGTTTTGCTGTTTTCGGGTTCACGCACGTGGTTTCGCCGGTCACCGCTATTGGAAATGTTGCTGGTTTTCTAATAACTAGCCTGGTCGTGGGTTTTTTGCGCTGCGTAAATGAGCGATGCGCAAAAGGTCGTGTTTTTGCACGGGTTGGGTGAAACCCGTGATGTGTGGAACCCGGTAATAAAACAGCTTCCGCAAACCGAGTGCATAGCTCTAGAGGTTTTGAGAACGAAACCGCCGCCGCCTTGCTGGTCGCTCAAGGACGTATGTGCCCAGATTGCTGACTCGCTTACCGAACCAGTTCACTTGGTCGGGTTATCTTTGGGTGCAGTGATTGCTTTAAATATCGCCCTCACCCATCCGGGCAAGGTGTCTTCACTGTTTGTTTCAGCTCCGCAAGCTAAACTCCCAAAACTGTTGATGAGTCTGCAAAAGACACTAATGCGAGTTTTACCAACAAAATGGGTATGTCCGCCACAGCTTAGCAAACCTGAGCTGGTGGGCGTGCTCGATAGTTTGAAAGATTTAGACCTCACTTCGCAGCTACCGGCTTTATCCATGCCCGTAACTGTGGTTTGCGGTAGCAAAGATAAAGCAAATCTGCCTGCCTCCCGCAAAATCTAAAGCCTTATCCCCACAGCTCACCTAGAGGTTATCCAAGGCGCAGGGCACCAGTGGCACGCCACCCATCCTCAGCTATTCACCGGTTATCTCACGAAACATTTAACCCGCTAAACCCCAGCAAGAATAATATCGTTGATAAATTCAAGTAAGTAGCAGCACTTCTTACTCGCTGTAGTTGCAATACCCTCCTGCGTCCCTCGCAGGATTCAGCAGTCTCTGAGCTTCGTAATATTCAATGGCTTTGGAAGCCAACCCGGTTTCGATTTACACCTCTGAGCGAGCATTAGCATCGAGAGTTCCCACGGTAAATTCTAGTGAATATACTCCAGCTACTGCTTCTTTAAGTTTTAAAGGTCCTTGCTTAATCCAACCTGTTCCGTACTAATGTGCGGCTATTTTCCATCCAGAGGCGGCCTGACGCTCATTCCAAAAATCTCGGTAAATCCCCTGGCAGCTTATTAGTTGATTGTGGGTGCCAATCTGAGCCACATGCCCATGATCATCTAGAACCACAATCTGGTCAGCCTGAGTAATCGTGTGGAGTTTATGCGCGATTACCAACATGGTGGATTGGCGACGTAATACTTCGAAAGAGCGCAGCAGATTTGCTTCATTTTCGGCATCAAGAGCGCTGGTAGCTTCATCGAAGAGTACAATCGGAGCATTTTTTAAAATAGCGCGAGCAATTGAAACTCGTTGGCGTTCCCCTCCTGATAATGCGCATCCACCTTCACCAACTTTTGTATCCCAACCATCGGGAAGTCGGCTGACAATATCGTTGACTCCTGCTAGTTCTGCCGCACGTAGTAGAGCCTCTTTAGGGGCATTGGAGTTACCGATGCGGATATTTGCTTCCAAAGTGTCATCGAAAAGATAGACATCTTGGAAAACCATTGAAATTTGGCTCATTAAATCTTCAGTCGTTAGTTCTCTAACATCTCGATCACCAACGAGTACTGCACCCGAGTTTACATCCCAAAATCGACAAATCAAGCGGGCAATAGTGGTTTTACCGGCGCCCGAAGGGCCAACAAGTGCAGTCATAGTGTGGGGAGCGACGGTGAAACTGACTTTGTTTAGAACCTGTTTATCGTTCCCATAAGCAAAATCAACCTCTCGAAGCTCAACTTGATGAGGTAATGGTTGGGGTAGCGAAGTTTCTGGCTCGGGCAGAGGGCGCGCATCCAGTACTTCGTTAATAGTCGCCATTGTCGGGCCAACTGCCAGTAGCCCGGTTCGACAATTAGAAATAGTGGAAAGGTAATGAGTGATTTCCAGGCTTATCCCAATAACCGCCACCACTGCCAGGGGAGCAAGGCTTCCAGTAAAAGCAAGATGAACACTGGAAATAATCATTACAACGCAAATCGTTTGCGAGGCAATGCCACCGAGAAAATTCCCGATACATTCTACCCATAGTCGGCGAGTGGATCTGCGGCGATTTTCTGCTAAAGCCGTTGCCATTTGGGGATAAATCGTCTGGTCACATGCGCGGAGCATGGATTGGCAGGTAGAGAATTCTACGATTCGATCAGCTAGTTCAGTTGCCGCCGGGGCCGCATAGGCACTGGCGGCACTGTCGAGGTAGGTTAGTGCCCACATCAGAATCAGGTAACAGATTAGGCATAACGCAAAAATTGAGCCCAAGGCGGGATACCACCAAAGCAGACCAGTAAGCAGTGTCAGCAAAGTGACGGTGGCGGCGGATAGTTCCGTGAGCAAATGGGCACTCAGGTTTCCGAGCTCATTGACAGTAGCTGCCCCTAGGCGGGATAAACGCCCGGTAGTATCGGTGGAGAACCATCCCAGGGGCAGTTTTGCCAACTGATCCCCAACGCGGCGATGGACAGAGCGCATCACCGAAAAAGCGCCTTCGTAGGAGAAGCGATCTCTTATGTAGATACTGATCGCCCCGATAATCGCCGTGACGATCAGGGTTAAGATCCAGGGGGTAGCGTTATGAGTGCTTTCTTCCTGCCTGCTAGCCCAGGTGTTTGCGAGCTGAATCAGCGCAAGTAAGCCTACCCCCTGCGCAATACCGCTGATAATCCTAGTTGCCCAGCTGATACTTCTGCTGTGATTTTGCGAATTGGCGCTGAGTCGGAAATTTGTTCGAATTATGTCGATAGCTCCCATTGACTTATCCATTTTAGTTTCGTCCTCTTTCCGTAAACTCAACATTGGATGCCGACCACAGGCGACGGTAGAGTTCTATATTTTTTAGCTTCTGGTGATTACCGCAAGCCACCAACTGCCCTTTATCAAGTAGGACGATTTGATCGACGTTCTTGACCGAATCGGGACGGTGATCGATAACCAGAACAGTACGTCCGGCCATTAGATGGTTAATAGCTTTCTGGATTTGTGCTTCGCATTCCGGATCTACCATGGCGGCTGCCTCATCCAATATGAGTATCGGTGCATCCAATAGTAAGGTTCTGGCGATTGCAATCCGTTGAGCTTGCCCTCCCGATAGCTTCAGATCTTCCCCGACAACACTGTCATATCCTTTAGGCAGCGCCATGATTTCGTCATGAATCTGCGCCTGGCGAGCAGCGTTAATAATCTCGGCTTCATCTGCATCGTGCCGCCCGATAGAAATGTTGTCGCGAATAGAAGCCCGCAAGAGTTGCGCATCTTGCAGTACAAACCCAAGGTGACGGTAGAGACCGGTTCTACCCAGTTCCCTCAGGTTTACTCCACCGCTTAGTACTGCGCCAGTATCGGGATCCAGAAAACGGGCGGCCAATTTGGCCAGGGTGGTTTTCCCGGCTCCTGATGGTCCCATGAGAGCGGTTACTGTACCGGGTGCACAACGTAAAGAGATATTATCCAAAGCTAGGGTATGGCCATAGCTGAGCGACACATTTTTAAATTCTATGCTTGCGTCTTGAGGTAAAGACGTCGATTTCTCGAGGCAAGTGAGGGGCTTTACCCTAAGAAGATCAAGAATCCTTTTGGCTGCCGCACCCGCTAACTGATAATTCCAAGCAAGCTGGGTTACTAGGTTAATTGATGAGGGAAGTGCAATGGCAATTAAACAACCGGCAACTACTTCTACCGGACTAACCCAATGCTTGGAGACGAACCAGGGGCCGACAATCCCAAATAAGAGAACTACCAATGGAGTAGAGGTGAGGGCGGCGGTCAAGGAAGCCGCATGCACCATTGGCCGATTCCATTCCTCCATATAGTCCAAGGCTTCATTGGCGCTATGGGAATATTTGCGGTGTGCTTTTCCGGTGATCCCAAAAGTCTTAACTACCTGAATGCCTTTC